>Ga0209624_10000343_pt1 | contig 40965 bp, 37 predicted proteins | sample JacPinW_OM2H0_O1_FD_188565 | JGI IMG/M metagenome (GOLD analysis project Ga0209624, IMG submission 188565) | Forest soil microbial communities from Algoma, Ontario, Canada - Jack Pine, Ontario site 1_JW_OM2H0_O1 (SPAdes) (version 2) | ecosystem: Environmental > Terrestrial > Soil > Boreal...
TGGTGGAAAGGGAGGGACTCGAACCCTCGACCCCGGCATTATGAGCGCCGTCTGTCGAGGCCAAGTATCTGATTTTTCAACTTCTGGGCAGACGGCCGTTGCAGCTAAGTGCCTGAAAGTGCATCGACGTGCAGGAGAGAATCCCGCAGATCTCCCGCGCGCGAGAATGTATTGTTGCGAGCAAACTAGCAGACTTTGCGCGCCCCTGCTTCCGCTGCTGGAATGCTGGTTAGTCCTGCGACGGGTGGTTTTCGGCCTTTGTCACTATAGATGACCATGGCGTTTTCGAAGCATAAAGATACGTCTCCAGTTGTCTGGTCCACGAACCACAGGAACTCATAGGAAATGCCGCCCAGGGAGTCCTGGTGTTGTCATTTTCTCTGCGGCAGCCTAGACGACGACCTTCATCTCGGCGACTGTCTTGCCGTCCTTCTTCGCGGTCTTCTGCCCCGGGCTTGGCTTTTGGGGATCAGGCCTCCATGTCCCGTCGAATATGCTTTGTGCTACACAAAGCGGCGAGAGAATCATCACCCCCGCGAAAGCCGATGCGCTGAGTGTTCTCATGACATTTTCCCTATCAGACCTAACAGTCTGGCATCGTTAATCGGGGAACTCACCGCCGCCGGCGGAGTCGCGGCGCCAGACTCTGGCGCAGATGCCTCGGAATTCCAGATATCGACCGCGCACTTCCAGGAGCCGTCCGGCTCCTTTCTCCATACCGCCACGGCCTTGTTGTGCTCGACGACCGGCTTGCCCTCCGGCGAGGTCATGCGGATCGTGTCGGTGCCTACGGCGTAGGCGAGATCGCCCGACCTGGCCACCCACACGTGGTCCGTGACCCAGGTGATCGAGAAGTCGGGGATCGCGAAGGCCCCGGCGACGTAGCGCCGAAGCGCCTCCTTCCCCACCACCGCGGGCCCGCTTGGCGGCAGCGTGTAGACATCGTCCGACCAGTAGGAAACGGTCTTCTCGAGGTCGTGGGACTGCGCCACCGCGAGCCAGCGCGCATCGGTGGCGCGGATCGCGGCCTCTTCCCTAACTTGATCGGCGGCCGGTGTCGCCATACCTCTGCAGCCCGCGAGGACCGCGAACGGCAGGAGAATCGCAGACAGATAGCGCTTGCTCATGACAGCTCCTTGAGTTGCTTCAGCCAGGCCGCCGACAAGAGCGGCCGGGCCGGCGAGCTGCTGACTACTGCTTGACGTAGACGCCGGTCGTCTTCTCGTCTTCCTTGCCCGCATTCCAATTGACATCGGTGAACGAACGTCCGTCCGCTGCCAGGGTCTGCTCCCCAGTGTTGTCGGTCTTGCCGCCGATCTTCATCACATACCGCATCTTGGTCGGCGTGAGCGCCTTGAACGAGATGGTGGCGTCCGGGGGTACCGTGGGACCGGTGAGCGGAATGTCGCTGCCGTCAGTGCGACCCTCGACGTTCACCTTCATGTCCGGAACGTTGTAATGCACCATACCCGCGGCAGGTACGCTGATCACGAATTCCTGCGGGCCGCCGCCGCCCTTGACCTTGGAGGCGCGCCAGGTTCCGACGAGTCCGTCGCTGCCCGAGACCCGCGTAAAGACGTCTTCCTCATGGAAGGTGCTGCCGTCGGGTCGCGTGCCGGTCCACGTCTCGGTCAACGTCTTGCCGTCCGCGGACAGCGTCCGCTGACCCTTGCTGAGCACCTTGCCATCGAGCTTGTAGACGGTGTCCCAGGTATCTTTGGCGGGCGCGGTCCAGACCACCGTGCGGTTCGACCACGCCTTGCGCTCCTTGCCGTCGACCGCGAAGTCGAACTCCGCCGTGCTGCCGTCGGAGAAGTGCAGCATGTCGCCTGCGCCCTGTGAGAAGGTCATGGTTTGGCCGGTGAACTGACTCTTTGCCTCGTCGAGCTTCCACGTACCGTTCCAAGGGCTGTCGGACGCGGACGCCGCGCCTGCGGACAGTGCCAGCAGTGAGCACGTAAGCAATGCAATCTTCATGGTGTGTCTCCCAGTGTGTTGTGGTTTGCGCGTCCTTGGTGGCCTGGTGCGCGCTTCAGGGTGGTAACTCGGCAGGCCCCGGCAAGATCACCAGAAAGCTGCCGCTCCAGAACTTGTCGTACGCCTCGCTCTGCACGTAATGACTGAGGGAAGCCGCGTAGTGCGCCTCCCCGGGGCGCATCTCGATGGTCACGAGGCCCCCGCTCGCGGCGCGGATGACTCCCGCGTGAACCCCGGCGGCGCAAATCGATGAGCCGTCGGTGTACGGGCCGCTGCCGATGACCTGGCCACTAGCGGCCTTGCCCGTGGGGCATCGGAAGCTGAAGCGCTCGCCGTTGAGGCCCCGCAGGTTCAGATCTAAAGGACTTGTGCGCCAGTCGACCTCGTGCACCGCGGGGGCGGGCGCGAGCGTCGCCGCAGCCAGCGGCACGACGCACACCAGGGCGGCGAGCGCGATGCCGGGCAGCCGCAGGAGCGTGTGCCAGGCCTCACGCCTCATCTGCGCCCCCAATGCCTGCGCAGCGCAGGGCTCCATACATGCCGTGTCATGGGCAGTACAGTGGCCTTTTGCGGGCACCGGGTCGTTGCCGTTCAGCTGGCAGTTTTCTGGCAAACTTGTTCCTGCCGGACGAATTGGCCTAAGACCATGTCTGCCCCACAAAACCCGGTCTACCGATTCGGCAGTTTCGAGCTTGAGCCTGCCGAACGGCGGCTGTCTGAAGCGGGCAGGTCCATTGCGCTCACCCCTAAGGTCTTCGACACCTTGGTGCTGCTCGTCGAGCGCGCGGGGCACCTGGTCAGCAAGGACGAGCTGATGAAGGTCCTGTGGCCGCGCGGCTACGTGGACGAGTCCAACCTCACCAAGCACATCTGGTTCATACGCCGCGCCCTCGGCGACGGCGAGCACGACTCGCGTTTCATCGAGACCGTGCCGAAACTCGGCTACCGCTTCATCGCCCCCGTGACGCGCGACAGCGCGACGCTCTGCCCCCCACCGCCGCTCACCGCTGCGGCTAAGGGCGCCATCCAGCTTCAGCCGCCACTCCCAGCGACAGATCTGCCGGCGGGCCGCGCCGCGACCGAGCCTGGCGCGGTCGTGTCGCCCCCCACTGCCACGCCGGTGAGCCGCAAGGCCACGCAGGTCCGCTGGATCGCAGCGGCGCTCGCCGCCGCGCTGGTGGCGCTCGTCTTTGGATGGTGGCTGCTCAGCGCCCCGAAGTCTGCAGGGCTGACGGCCCATCAGGGCCGGACCGTGGCGTTCGTCGGCTTCAGCAATCTGTCTCGCAACGCCAAGGACGCATGGCTCGCGCCTGCCTTGAGCGAAATGCTCGGTGCTGAGCTGAGCGTGGCGGATAACGTGCAGGTGGTCCCGGATGAGCTGGTGCGTGACGCCGGCTCGGACCTTCCCCCGCCCGCAGCGGGCGGCTATTCGGCGCAGACACTCGCGCGACTGCGCCAGCGGCTCGATGCCGACTATGTGATCTCCGGCAGCTATTTGATCACCGGCACCGCTGAGGATGCTCCGTTGCGGGTCGACGTCGCGCTGCAGGACACGCGCACCGGCGCCCTGGTGGCCTCCGTCTCGAACGAGTCGGAAATCCGGGGTCTGATCGCACTCGCGAGGCGTGCGGGCGCGGCGCTGCGCAGCAAGCTCGGTGCCCATTCTGCGGACACGGAAACCCTCAGGCTCGTGGCCAACGCACAACCCCCGAGCGTCGACGTTGCCCGGCGCCTTGGCTTCGCGCTGGATGCCCTGCAGCACTATGACGCCGCGCGCGCCCGCGACGAGCTGCTCGAAGCGGTGGCCGAAGCCCCCGGCTATGCACCCGCCTACACCTACCTCGCCCAGGCGTGGTCAGCACTTGGTTACCGCGACAAGGCACTGGCCGCCGCCGAGCAGGCGGCGCAGCACGCGGCGAATCTCCCGCCCGAGCAGCGCCTGCAGACCGACGCCGTGGTCGATGCCGAGCACGCGGACTGGACGAAGGCGGCCGCGGCCTGGCAGGCGCTCGTGCAGATGAAGCCCCTCAATGCCGAGTACCGCCTGCAGAGCATCGACGCGCAGATCGCCGCGGGCGGAACGGGCGCGGCGCAGGCAACGCTGCGCGAGCTGCAGCGCCTTCCCGGCGCGGCCACAGACCCAAGAGTGGAACTCGCGGCTGCGCGTATTGCGGGAGCGCTCGATGATCCGAAGGGCGCCGAACAGCACGCCGCCGACGCGCTGCAGCTGGCGCAACAGCACGACGCCGTCGGTCTCATCGCCGATGCACAGCTGGCGCTCGGCGGCGCCCGCACGCACCTGAACAAGAACGAGGAGGCACGTACCGGTCTCACGGCTTCGATCGCCGCTTATCGCGCGATACGTAATCCCCGCGGCGAGGCGGCTGCGCGCACGACCTTGGCCCGCGCTCTGGAGTACCTCAGCAGTAATGACGAGGCGCGCGAGGAGTACCAGCGTGCGATGTCGCTCGATCAAAGTATCGGCGACCTGGCGGGAGTCGCGGACGTCTATCGCAAGCTATCCAGCATGTTGTGGCTGCAGGGTGATCGCGACGGTGCGCAGACGGCTGCACGGCATGCGCTCGAGCTCGGCCGCGAAACGGGCGACCTGTCCACGCAGTCCTGGTCGCTGCAGGCGCTCGCCACGATTGTCAGCGACGATGAGGCGAGCGATGAGGTGCTCAGTGAGTACCGCGAGGTCGTCGCTCTGAACGAGCGCGCCGGGCATCAGATCGCCTGGCCGCTGACCGACGTCGCCGACGTGCAGCGCATGCGCGGTGAGCTCGATGCCGCGCGCACCACCTGCGCGCGTGCACAAGTGCAGGCCGCGCCCCTCAGCGATCCGCAGTTCGCAATATTCAGCGGATTTACGTGCGCGCTCATCGAGTCGGACCGCGGCAATGCAGATGCGGCACGTGCCGGCTTTGCAGAGGTGATCCGTCGCGTAGGCACCGGCGGAGACATGAGCTATCGCGACAACTCGCAGATGATGCTCGCCCAGCTGGACATGGATGACGGGCGCTGGAGCGCCGCCCGCGAGCGGCTGCAACAGGCGAGCCGCGGCTTTGCTGCGGCGGAGGAGCGCACCGGTGAGGCCGATGCCGAGGCGATGCTGGCACTGTGCGAACAGGCCCTCGGCAACACCGCAGGACGCAACCAAGCGCTAGAACGAGCGCGCGTGCTGCGCCAATCCATCACCTCGCGCCAGGAAGTCTATGTTGTCGATATCGCGCTGGCGCGCCTTAGTGACCCAGCGCAGTCCAACACGACCACTGCGACAGACAAGCTGCTCGCACTCGCCCGCGACGCCGAACACCGCCATTTCATCGGATGGGCGCTGGAGGCAAAGCTCTCCGCCTGGGAGCTGTTGCGCGTACGTGATGCGGCCGCGGCAGACGCACTACGCGCCGAGATCGAAAAGACAGCCCGCGAGCACGGATTCGGCAGAATCCTGAAGCTGCTGCGACGGCGCGACGGTGCGAGCGTCGAGCCGCGCGTCTCCTATTAGGGTCTTTGTGGCACGCCTTTTGAAACACTCGAACCTAGGCTAATACAAGCGCGTAATCGTGCCGCACGCGCGGCAACACATCGGCGGCAGCGCCACCGGCCCTGCTTAGCGGAATATGGCCACAACGGCGAGCAGGGGATCAATGGAAAGGGAGGGACTCGAACCCTCGACCCCGGCATTATGAGTCCGGTACTTGGGAAATCTAACTTGTAACTTCAACAACTTGCCGAGGGGCGCCCGTTGCACTAGGCACGACGAAGCACAACAGAGCACAACCGACTCCCGCAAATCTCCCGCATCACGAGCTGGGGTCGGAGGCGCGACAGGCGACCGGTCGGCGTGGCTGAGTGCGGGAGAGGCTTGTGATGTCGCCCAGCGTGGCAACTTACAAGAGTAACTCAGCAGTCGTTATGCAACACGCCGGCCGGCGGTCCCGCGATGCACGGGATGGCGCTCAGATACTCGTAGATTGCTCGCAGATCGCGCTCACGCATGCTCTGCTAGTGCGGCCAGGGTATGATCTGCAGGAGATCGCCATTGAAAGGTTGATCGTTCGGAAAGCAGTTGCCTGTGATGCTCACTGAGCAGTTTCTATGAAGATGATCCGGGTCTTCGCCGCTCCCGAGCTGGCGTTCGCACAGTCCAGCAGCTCGAGCGGCGGTCGGCAGGCAAGCACCTCGCTTTCAGAAGAACTTCAGCACGGCGGCCGCATCGGCTGTGAGGATCCGGCCGACGCGCGCGTTGCGCACATCAGAATCTTCCGCGATGGCCAGGGCCCCAGCCGCCTGGTGTTGCCGCTCGCGGTACGCGTGCCTCCGGCCGCGGCTCACTGACGCAGGGACGCCGGCGTGACCATGGCATCGCCACGCGGAAGCACGGCTGTCGATGGTGCGGGACGCCAGCGCATCCAATCCATCGACATCCTGCGCGGTGTCGTCATTGCGCTAATGGTGCTCGATCACGTGCGCGACTTCCTGCACATTTCGGCGTACGACTTCGATGCGCTCGATCCGCAGCGCACCACTGCGCTGCTATACGCCACGCGTTGGGTCACGCACTTCTGCGCGCCCACGTTCTTGTTCCTGGCCGGCGTCTCCGCCTGGTTGCAGCGCGCGCGCGGCAAGTCGCGGCGCGAGTTGTCGCTGTTTCTGCTGCAGCGGGGCTTGTGGCTGGTCGTCCTGGAGGTCACGGTGCTGGGGTTCGGCTGGTCATTCTCGCTACCGTTCATGTTGTTCCTGCAGGTGATCTGGGCGATCGGCTGGTCGATGGCGGCGCTGGCGGGGCTGGTATGGCTGTCGCGGCGGGGGGTGCTCGCCATCGGCGCCGCCATTATCGTGGGCCACAATCTTCTCGACCCCATTGCGTCGGCGCAGCTGGGCTCCTTCGCGGATCTCTGGACCGTAGTGCACGCGCCGGGGCTGCTGCTGTTCCGGGGCGTGCCCTATGCCCTCGACCTCTATTCACTGCTGCCGTGGTTCGGCGTCATGGCTTTCGGCTACGGCCTAGGGCAATGGTTCCAGGCGGCACCCGCCACGCGCGACGGGCTTCTGGTATCCCTCGGGCTCGCCATGATTGGCGCGTTTCTGGTGCTGCGTTTCATTAACGCTTACGGCGATCCGCAGCCGTGGGCGCCGCAGGAGGACCTCCGCAAGTCCGTCATGGCCTTTCTCAACGTGCAGAAGTACCCGCCCTCTCTCATGTTCATCTGCGCCACGCTCGGGCCGGTGTTGACTCTCATGCCGCTGATCGAGCGCTGGCGCGGCACCTGGGCGCGCGTCTTTCTCACGTTTGGCTCCGTGCCGCTGTTCTTCTACGTGATCCACGTGTACGTCGCGCACGCGCTGTCGATCGGTCTGCGGGTCGCAACGCACCAGAGTTTCGCGGGCCAGTTCGACGAGCTACGCACGCTGGTGCTCCACCCGAAAGCGTTGCAAGGGTCGGGCTTTTCGCTGCCGGTCGTGTACGTCGCCTGGATCGCGATTCTCGCGGTGTTGTATCCCTTGTGCCGCTGGTTCGCCGGCGTGAAAGAGCGGCGCCGGAGCTGGTGGCTCAGCTACTTGTAGGTTGGTAGTCCTTCATGCCCGTCTGCCGCAACAGGAACGCGTAGGATGTCGCTGCACCGCCCAAAAATGTGAGTCTGTTCATCCCCACCTGGCGGGACGGAAACCGCATCGCAAAAACTCGCGCGAATCTCCCGCGGAAACTGTGCTGAGAATCGTAGGGTAGTGGCGAAGTTACTGAAAGTATTGGTGGAAAGGGAGGGACTCGAACCCTCGACCCCGGCATTATGAGCCCGGTAGTTGGCTCAAGGTAACCTGTAAATTCAATCACCTGCCAAGGGGCGCCCGTTGCGCTTGGCACCACGAAGCATAACTGAGCACGACTAATTCCCGCAAAATTCCCGCACGCGGCGCAGTGCCCCCCGTGTTACTTCTGTTGGGCTGGCTGAGATTTTCCCTTGCGAGCTAGCGCCCGGGAATACGTGTCTTTGACCGTCCTGTAGCAGCTGCAGGCAGCTGCTACAAGGCCTCCTTGGTCGAGGATTCTGATGGTGCCGCGCCCGTAGGAGATGACCTTGCGGTCCCGCAGGGCGCACATTGCCACGCTGACGCCCACTCGCCGCACGCCCAGCATGAGCGCAAGAAATTCCTGCGTAATGCGAAACTCGTTGGAGTTGACGCGGTCGTTAGTCATCAACAACCAACGGGCCATGCGCTGTGTCACCACGTGGAAGCGGTTGCACGCCGCGGTCTGCGCGATCTGGATCATGAGCAAGTGGGTAAAGAGGAACACCTCTCTCTGCAACGCAGTGCTGGTGCCGAAATGGCGGCGAAAGTCTGCTGTCCTCATCCGCATCGCTGTGCCTTCGCCTTGTACCACCGCCCGAAAAGGCGAGACAGCGACCCCCAGCGCCATAGGAACGCCGATCATGCCCTCAGAACCGATCAGTCCGACCTCCGCAGCTTTGTCGTCATCCACCGTAGTCAGCATTGAGACGAAGCAGTCGTTGGGAAAGTACACCTCTCGAATCTGAGACTGCGATTCATAGAGAGTCTCCCCGAAGGCCAGCTTGACCGGTTCCAGGAGCGGAAGCAGTCTCCGGTATTCCTTGCGGGGCAACGCAGCAAGCAGGTGATTCGGATCCGAGACTTGTCTTGCGCCAACCAATTGAGAACTCCCCAGCGTGCCCATGTGTGCAACTCCTTCGGGGAGCCATTCTTCGAGCTTCGGTCGATCGCGGACGTGGCCCGGTCGAAAGCTATTAGTGTAATTTGTAAGTATAATTTAATGTAGCAAAAACAAGCAATTATGTTCGACTCCGAACAAAAGTGTTCCCTAGCGAACACAGCGCTGTTCATGGGCGGTGAAACAACCCCGAATCGGGCGATCGTGCAGAGCGCCGGTCACGCTTACCGGCTGATCGGACAGCAGCTCAAGGACGATTCCACCGAAATGGTCCGATGCAACTTCTGCTGCTGCGCTACATACAGGCCCCGCTCACGCAGACGGCGCAGACCGCGGTGTGCAATCGCCCTCACTCGGTGGACCAGCAACTATGCCGCTGGCTACTTCTGTCTCTCGATCGCCTGTCAGTTAACCAATTGACCATGACGCAGGAACTGATCGCCAACATGCTTGGCGTCCGCCGCGAAAGCGTCACCGAAGCCGCTGGCAAGTTGCAGAAGCTTGGCGTGATCGATTACAGCCGCGGTCGATCACGGTGCTGGACCGGCCACAACTGGAACAGCTGTGTTGCGAGTGTCACGCGGTGGTCAGGAAATAAAGCGATCGCCTGCTGCCGCGACAGGCACTTCAGTGAGTGGTGGAAAGGGAGGGACTCGAACCCTCGACCCCGGCATTATGAGCGCGGTACTTGGCTCAAGGTAACGCGTAGATTCAATAACTTGCCGAGGGGCGCCCGTTGCGATTGGCACCACGAAGCACAACTGAGCACAACTGAGTCCCGCAAATCTCCCGCAACGACTGCGTGAGATTTACGGGGAAACATCACAGATCAACCCACGACGGTCTCAGCTCCCGCTGCCTCGAAGGTGAGATTCACTGAGCGATCGCCGACGGGACCGGTGCGATGCCGGAGTCCACGCGGAACCGTCACCATCTGGCCGGGACCAAGCTCGAGCGTTCCGGCCTCGAATTCGATGGTGAGACGCCCCTCGATCACCAGAAATGTCTCATCGGAATTCGGATGGAAGTGCCAGGGGTAAGGTTGTGTCATCACGCTGATTCGGACGACATGATCATTGACCCTGGCGATCGGATGATTGTCGTAGCCAGCCTCGGACGAGGACTCCGACGCTAAGCTGGTGATCTCCGGGAGTTCTCCTGTCATCCCTCCTCCTCACTATTCAAACTCACAGTTCTCGGCGCTGTGACTCGCGATCGGGCCCACTCGCGCTCGTGAGATCGGGAACTACTACGCAACTGCCTGAAAGATCTGGTGGAAAGGGAGGGACTCGAACCCTCGACCCCCGGCATTATGAGCCGGTCGTAGCGGATCAGTAACTCAATCCTGGCTCTCCGGCGGGGAATAGATTTTCGGCAATTCCGCGGCGAGCGAGGGCTTCGAGCAGTAGTTCAGGCGGCTCGTCCCGACGCTCGTCGGTGAGCTGGAACACACCCCAGTGAATCCCGAGCCCCCGGGCAGCTTCGAGGTCCTCGAGGATCTGCACGGCCTCGCTGGGATCGGTGTGCTGCGCACTCATGAACCAGCGAGGCGCGTAGGCGCCGATCGGGATCAAGGCCAAATCGGGACGACCAATCCGTTCCCGCACTGCCCGGAAGATGCGCCCGTTCCCGTAGCCGGTGTCGCCAGCGAAATAAACGCAGCCGCCGTTCGTACTCAGCGTGAACCCGGACCAGAGCGCCATGCGTCGGTCTCGCCCCGTACGCGACGACCAGTGATAGGCCGGCACGATCGTCACCACCCCGCCCTGCCCGATGTCGATACGATCCCACCACTCGCCAGTGGCAAGCCGTACGCCTTGAATCGCCCGCCGCAGGATCGCGTCGTTGCCGAGCGACGCCACCATAAGCGGTCGGTGTTCGGTGTTGAGGCGCCGCAGGGTCAACAGATCCATATGATCGTAATGATTGTGACTGAGCAGTACGGCGTCGATTGGCGGCAAAGCCTCGAACGCGATTCCGGGCGCCCACACGCGCCGCGGTCCGACGAACGGAAGTGGGCTTGCCCTCTCCGACCACACGGGGTCTGTCAGGACGTTGAGACCGCCAGCCTGGATAAGCACGCTTGCGTGGCCGACGATGGTCGCTCGCAATCCCGTGACGCGACGCTCCGGAATGGCTTGCCGCATTGGGACCGACCGAGGCCATCGCGCAGCCCGTTCCTTCAACTTCCAGCGCAGGAGGTCGCGAAACCCCCGATCGGTTTCGGCGTGATCCGGATTGAAAAAGCGCAGGCCGTCAAAATGATCGCTCGGTGGACCGGAGTAGTAGGGATTCACGGATCGAGGGTCTCTATAGTGTTCTGTTCAGATTACGGAAAATAAGCAAACCGATTCGGTACTGACCAGACGATCCTAGGAAGCATTGGGAGGTCGAACGAGGTGCTCCTGAGGCGTCCAGAGCGTTTCAGTTCACGAGCACTCGCCCCAACACCAGAGGACCTCAGCAGCATTTCGCGGTCAGGCAATCTCGGCGCCCATCGCCATCACTCTGATCTGATTGGTGGAAAGGGAGGGACTCGAACCCTCGACCCCGGCATTATGAGCGCATCAGTTGGCTCAAGGTAACACGTAGATTCAACAACTTGCCAAGTGGCGCCCGTTGCACGTTAGCACGACGAAGCACAACTGAGCACTACTGACTCCCGCAAAATTCCCGCAGAGTTTCACCGAACCTATCATACGAGTTGCTGACCGATAATCGTGCCGCGGCGACCGGAGCAGTCGTTGCCGTAGCCATCCTTGTGCCTCTTTAGCGTCGTGTCTCGTTGCATCCGTTTGAACGTCCGTGAGCAGTAGTGGCACTGAATGGTGTAACGCCATCCGTGCCGTAGTGTGGAGAGTCGACTCCCCCGGCTGCGGGTAGATCCAAAGGGTCTGCCGAAGTAGCTGCGACTGCCAACCTCGCCTGCTTTCGCCAGCTCAATCGGAAAGCGCGGCTCAAACCGCTGTTCGAGCACCTCAAGATCGCGGATTTTGTGATTGAACCATGACTTCATCCCAGGTCCTGAGCTGCGCCCGCCCGTTCGATCATAGGCATAGAGATATTCCTCTCTGTGCCCATCCACCCGCTGCTTGTAAGAGAGTGAGTACGGTTCAAGTTCCCGCGTCACGCCCTCGTAGGTAAAGCGTATCAGTCGACGGTCGACACCGGCCTGCATGATGGGAGTCCGCAGGTTCGATGGAAAGAACGCGAAATCTGCGCGACCACCGATTCCGTAGCCCTCGAATAACTCATTGATGATGTTCTGGAAGCGGCCAACAGCATCGTCAAAATCGAGCACCCCTTTGATCGGAGCAACAATGTATCGGGTCCAGGCAGACTTCAGCGCGAGCAATGGCAGTTCCAAGAGCAGCTGACGTGCAACCCCGGGACTGCGCTCGTAGATAGTCTTACGGAAGAAGGTTGTGAGAACCTCCCCTCGGTCCACCGCAACGTCCCTATTGATGAACACCGAGTAGACAAGGTCGTAGACATCGGGCACGTGTTGTCGCTGCAGCAGGGCCTTCAGCTTGCTCGCGATCATCTCCTCGAGTTTGAGGCAGCGCACCTGCCCAATGCAGGCCGCGCCGTCGGAGTAAGGGTGAATGATCCGGCGCGCCTCAGTGGGAAGGTAAATCCGGTCGAACTCCGTGATGTCAACGCTGAGGCGAATCGCAATGTGATCCGCGTTGCCGTAGAAATCCTTGAAATACACGCGGGCATCGAATACACGGCGTTTGTCATCGAGCTGCCCTTGGACCCGGATTTGGGTCCGTTCGAGGTCGAAGATGACTCCGGCCTGATCCTGGACGAACCGGCATGCAACGTTGAATTGAGCAACTACGAATTCTTCGTCGACAGCCGCCTCCGTCGAGAAATCCAGGTCGGCTGAGAATCGAGTATTTGGAAAATATGCCTTGCGAAAGCAGTTTCCGCCCTTGAGGACCAGAGTGTCTCTGAGGGCTGTCGCGGTGTAAACGGCGGACAAGAACCAGCCGAAGACGTAGTCGCGCTGAACGTTGGCGACGTGGATACCAAACTCTCCGCCCTTTTGCTCTATTTCGTCACGTGTGATCAAGACACTTACCTGCTCCGTCTGACCGAAAGTGCATTAAGCGGCCTCAAAATTCAATGATTGTGGGGGAGTGACCTCTGGCGGCCAGATCAATGGTGCGCACGCCGAAGGGCTGGGGCTCGGACTGGTGGTGGCCTTAATAGTCGGACACCGTTTTCCGCAGGTACGACGAACAAAACCCGCGCCGCGAGCAACACGAGCAGCGCGCCCGCCGGCTGGGCCGCGATGAACACCGGCGCACCCACGGAACGGATGCCCGCGAATGTATCCGAAACCGAGCGCGCGACCGTGATTGCCGGGTTCGCAAAGGGGGTCGATGCGGTAAACCAGCATGCCGCTCCGATCCGCTCTGCCACCAAGCCTAGGCACATCCTGCGTACGCCGGTATCCGAGAATGAGCCGCGATCGAGTTATCACCCAGAGGAGAATTCAACGTGCACACTTTCATTGGGACCAAGCTTCTGGAAAGCGAGGCGGCTCAGGCCGGCACAAAGGCTTTTGAGATCTACGACAGCCGCCTGTCCGGCTTCACGTTGCGGGTACAACCGAGCGGCGTCCGCTCCTACTACGCCCGCTTCGGCCGGAACCGGCGCGTCGCCTTGGGTCAAGCGGGGACGATCGAGGCTGATGAGGCGCGGGATCGGTGTCAGAAGGTGCTCGGCAATGTGGCACACGGCCGCCATCCCTTACACGGTCTGGGCGGAACGATCGGCCTGACCTTCGAACAGTTCATCACCGAGACTTACGCACCCTGGGTCAGAGCCAGTCGACCGCGTACGGCAGCAAACACGCTTGAGAAGCTGCATCGCCTGTTCCGGACTTGGTATCCAGAGCCATTGGCCTCGATCACGACCGAGCGCATCGAGCTATGGAAGGCGCGACGGCTGAACACGGGCAGCAAACCCACCACCGTTCTGCGTGACCTGTTCACCCTCTCGAGCGTTCTTGGGCGCGCCGTGAGGGTCGGCGAACTGCAGGCAAATCCAATTCGCCGAGTAGACAAGCCTCGTCTTGACCGGAGGCCAAAAGTGCGTTTTCTGGACGACGCGGAGGAGTCGCGTCTGCGAGATGCTCTGCAGGAGCGCGACCTAGAAATGCGCAAGGCGCGGGAGTCGGCGAATGCTCGGCGCCAAGGTCGTGATGAGGGCTTGCTTCCCTCATTACCGCATTTCGGGGATCACTTGACGCCTGCCATCCTCCTCTCCATGAACACCGGGCTTCGCCGCGGCGAACTTCTGAAGCTGCGATGGCGGTCCATCGACTTCAACCATCAGCTGCTGACGGTTGAAGGGCCGGACTCGAAGACTCGTCAGACGCGCCACCTGCCGCTGAATACTGAGGCAATGAGTGTGCTCGAACGCTGGCGCGAGCAAGCGCCCCGTGGACCACGTGTGTTCGATATCGCGACCGGATTTAAGACCGCATGGATGCACGTCCTCAAGCGCGCGAAGATCGCGAAGTTCCGCTGGCATGACCTACGTCATCACTTCGCCTCGCGCCTGGTACAGCGCGGTGTGCCGCTGAACACTGTCCGTGACCTCCTCGGCCACAGCTCGATCGCGATGTCATTGCGCTATGCGCACCTCGCACCCGATCAGCGACAAGAAGCGGTCGCCAAACTCAACGAAAAACCGATTCTTGCGCTCACCATGCGCTTGGAGTGGGAAGGCTTTTCGGCGGCTAGCTCTTACTGGACTACTAAGGTGGTCTCGGGAGTTCAGCACCATCTTGGCGTGCGCTTATAAGCGCAATCAAAAACACCCGGATTTCCTGATCGAGAACGGGGAAGGTCGGCTTTCTGCGCTTACCCTGCGCTTACGGCGAGGCGGCATTTAGAGGGCCGATCTCTAACACGCTTATCTAATTGGTGGAAAGGGAGGGACTCGAACCCTCGACCCCGGCATTATGAGCGTTCATCGCTGCGACGTCGCGGGAGTTGAGAATTCGCCGTTAGAATCCGGTTTCGGTTTTGTGAGTTTCATTTGCTTGGCGATAAAGTTGTCGAACATCCTCGCAGGAAGGAGTCTGAGCAGGGTCCAGTTCTTGAATCGTTGCGGAATGACCGCGTAGCGTGCCTTTGGTTTCGCCGTGCTGAGTGCCAAGTGGACGGCTTCGCCCAGACGCTCAGGAGGTAGGCCATTAGTACGTGCTTCGTTGACGATCCATTTCTGGAAGTTCTGCACCCCCTCCCAATACTCGGTCTGCTTGAACTCACTGAGATCTTCTTTTTCGCCCTTGTCGTACATGGACGTGTTCACAGTGCCCGGTTCAATCATCACGACGTCGATGCCGAATAACATCAGTTCTATCCGCAGCGCGTCCGACATGCCTTCGAGACCACACTTGGACGAACTATAAGCACCGATAAGGGGGATGGGAATTTTGGCACCGCTGGAGCTGATATTCACGATTCGGCCGGCGGGACCCTGCCTCCTCTTGTCCGTTCCCAAAAGCGGGGCGAACGCTTGGATGACCACAAGCGGGGAGATCATGTTGACGTCCAACTGGCGCCTGTATTCGCTCGGCCGTAGATAAAGCAACGGCCCACTCACCACAATGCCTGCATTGTTCACCAGGCCAGCAAGATTCCTGTCGCCTATCAAGGAGCCGACTTTCTGGGCCGCTTGATGTACTGCGTCGGCATCCGTGATATCCATCATTAGAGGCACAAAACCGTCGCCAAACTCGCTTTGCAAGCGATCGGCGTCAGCCTGCTTGCGCACGGAACCAAACACGCGAAATCCCTTCGAAATGAGCACCTTAGTGGTTCCCCAACCAATGCCGGTCGAGACCCCGGTAACCACGACATCTTTGCTGTTCGCCATTGCATCTCTCCTTAGAAACGCTCGCCAGTGACGGTCGACGCTCGACACAAGGGCACCGAGGCAGATCGCATCCGAAGCTATCGCTCGATGCTCATCGGGTCTGTTCGGTGGCATACGTTGGCGGACGGGACACACTGCGGCGCAAACACATCGGCGCGTGCTGACTGCTTCCCCGACCGGCGGCCCCGACCGAAGTGCAGGTTGCTTGCCTCGACGCTCCCGACCGAAGCGGGTCGCGTCGTTAGTTGACTGCCCAGGCGGTCATCTATATTCTAGTGATATGGCAAGGCCGCTTAGCGACGAGAAGCGCAGCGCTCTTATGAGCGCAGGGACCCGGGTCATCGCCACTCAGGGTTTGGCGGCCCAGACGGCCGCCATCGCTCGCGAGGCGGGTGTCGCCAGTGGTTCACTTTTCACTTACTTCGAGACGAAGAAAGTTCTATTCAACGAGCTCTATCTCGTCTTGAAAGCAGAGATGGCCTCTGCTGCCCTGAAAAGCCTTCCGCGAAACGCTTCCATTCGCAAGCAGCTTTTCTCCGTTTGGTCGAACTGGATGCACTGGGCGATCACAGACCCTGACAAGAGACGCGCTCTTGCGCAATTGAGCGTTTCTGAAGAGATCACGCCTGAAACCCGCGCGGCAAGCCGTAAGCATACGGCTGGTATAGCAGAGCTTTTGGAGCAGTGTCGGGCTGCCGGTCCGATGCGCGAAGCGTCGATGGGTTTCCTCGTATCGGTCATGAATTCACTAGCCGAAACGACGATGGACTTTATGCTCCAAGACCCAAAAAATGCAGAGAAACATTGTCAGCTGGGTTTTGAGGCCTTATGGAGAATATTGAAGTAGTTTCCGAGGCTCAATTAGTAACTGACCAGGCACGCAACCGATGGTCAGAGCAGAAATCCGCTCTTGAGTCGCAATGAGGTGACACCCGTTTTAGTACCGATCGGAGCTAGAGTCCGAGGTTAATAAGTCTGCTCTTTTGCTCCTTGATAAACCATTCTTCGCATACTCCTCAGGCGTCAGGTTGCCGAGTGAGCTGTGCGGTCGCTCGGTGTTGTACTCGATCCGCCAGGCCTCGATGGCCCGCCTCGCGTGTGCCATGGTGAGGAACCAGTGTTCGTTCAGGCATTCGTCCCGGAAGCGACCGTTGAAGCTCTCGATGTACGCGTTCTCGACGGGCTTGCCTGGACGGATAAAGCTGAGGCGCACCCCGGCCTGGTAAGCCCAGGCATCGAGCACCTGGCCTTCGAACTCCGGTCCGTGATCCACAGTAATCGACAGCGGCAGTCCACGCAGATCTGCCAGCCGCTCGAGCACAGCGACGACGCGCTTTCCGGTGATGGACGTATCCACTTCCAGTACCAGACATTCCCGGCTGAAGTCATCCACGATCGCAAGGCATCGCAGCCGTCTGCCGTCGCACAGACCATCACTGACGAAGTCCATCGACCAGCTGCGGTTCACGGCCAAGGGCCTCGGCAGCGGCTTGCGTTCGAACAGGCCGATCCGCTTGCGTTTTCGCCTGCGAACCGCAAGTCCGGCTTCGCGATACAGTCGGTACGTGCGCTTGCGATTGACCGACCAACCCTCTCTGCGCAGCAGCACGTGGATCCGACGATAGCCGTAGCGACGCTTCTCGCCGGCGAGCTCGCAGATGCGCTCACGCAGCCCTTCCGTTACGGGTCGACGACTTCGATACCCGTACAATGACCGTGAGATCATCAGTAGCCCGCAAGCGCGCGTGACTCCAAAGCCACGCTCTTCCCTGAGCACATCGACCGCTTGGCGCTTCACCTGCGGGCCTACCATTTTCGGTTCAGCAGATCCTTCAGAGCTGCTTTGTCCAGCTCCGACTCGGCCAAGAGCTTCTTCAGCTTCGCGTTCTCCGCTTCGAGCTCCTTCAGTCGCCTCGCCTCCGAGACCGTCATCCCCGAGTACTTCGCCTTCCAGTTGTAGAAGGTCGCCTCGGAGATCCCGTGCTTGCGGCACAGCTCCTTAGTCTTCGCTCCTGCCTCAGCTTCTTTGAGCACCCCGATGATCTGTTCTTCGGTAAATCGCTTCGTTCTCATCGTCCGCTCCCATATCGGCGGACTCTACTCCTGAGCGGTACTATTCGCGGGTGTCACCTCAGCAACCCCAAAGGAGAACCGAAGATGCCAGAACAAGCCAATCCATATGAATCGCGGAAGATCGCAGTTGTGACGGGGGGCAGCCGCGGTATAGGCCGTAACACTGTCGTGAGTCTTGCTAAGCGAGGTGTCGATAGTATTTTTACCTTCAATAGCCATCACGAAGTCGCGGAAGCAGTGGTCGCAGAGGCAAAAGCGGCTGGCGCACAAGCGCTGGCTCTACAACTTGACGCTGGAAATATCGGATCGTTTGACGCCTTCATCAAGGACGTAGAGAGGGCTCTATCTCAGCTCGGGCAATCTCGTTTCGACTTCCTGGTGAATAACGCCGGCAATAATCACCGCAACATGCCGTTCGATAGGGCTACCGAGGTCGAGTTTGACAGTGTTTTGAACGTCCATTTCAAAGGCGTCTTTTTCCTGACGCAGAAGCTGCTCCCTCTGATTAAGGATGGTGGACGCATCGTTAACATATCGACTGTGCGGACTCGCACTGCTTCAGTCGGCGGGGCGGTCTACGCTTCGATGAAAGGAGCAATCGAGGTGCTCTCGAGGCACATGGCAAAGGAGTTGGGGCCACGCAGGATTGCCGTAAATGTGGTTGCACCAGGCCCCGTCGAAACCGATTTTAGCGGCGGCGTCGTTCGTGACAATCCTGCTGTCAACAAGATGATTGCCGAAAACACAGCATTAGGCCGCGCAGGTCTCCCCGACGATCTCGGTCCCATGATCGCGTCGCTGCTCTCGGAGGAGAATCATTGGGTAAATGCGCAGCGTATCGAGGTCGCAGGCGGAGTGGCAATTTAGGCCGACGCTTCATGCTCCGTTTTCGTATGCAGTGTGACGGCATAGCCATCGGGGTCTTGGAAACTGAAAAAGCGTCCGAATGGCCCGTCTTGAAGGCCAGAAAGTATCTTAATTCCAGCGGACACCATCTTTGCGTGGAAGGCATCGGCGTCGTCGCATGCGAGCCAGATCGAAATCCCCCAGCCCAGGCGCTCGGAAGCGGAAAGGTCAATCATTGGCGTACGAATTGCGAAAGGAATGGGCATGGTTTTAAATAGAATCGCGTCCGGAGGGCTTCGATCAGCGGGTACTAGATTGAGGTGCTCGGTGTAGAAACGTTTAGACAAATCAAGATCTCGAACTTGAAGGGCAATAAAATCAGGACCCATTAGCTTATTCACAGAGGCTCCTTGTATAAGTATCAGTACCCTTATATAAGGATACTGGCATAAGGACCCTGATATGGCAAATGATGGAATTCCCGACCAAGTCGCACGGCGGCTTGGTTACGCTCTCAAGCGCGCTCAGCATGCCCTTCGTTCCAGAATGGATGAAACACTGAGGCCACTCGGTCTCACAACGGCACAGTACGCAGTCTTATGCGTGATTGAACAAAACGGTGGGATTTCGAATGCTGGATTGGCGCGTGCTGCTTTCGTTACGCCACAAACGATGACGGGGATCATTTCAAATCTCAGCCGTGCTGGGCTTCTCGCCCGAGAGGCAGATCCTTTTCACGGTCGAATCCTTAAGAGCGCGTTGACACCAAAAGGAGAGAAACTACTCTCTAAAGCGCACCATGATGTAGGCAACCTGGAGGCTATACTGCTAAAAGCTGTTGGAAAAGGGAATGCGAGTCAGCTTGCGAAGCTTCTCTCGCAATGCGCCGATGACCTTTCCAATGGAAGCACCACTGCTGAATGAGGAGAAAACTAGTTGGTCTATCAGACAGCCTAAGAAGGTATCTGCAGCTCTCCGGCCTGACGCGCTAACGGGCATCATATTCGGGTGCCGAACACAAAAGCCTCAGATGGACTTTATCGACAAGCTGCTGGCCGAACGAGCAGCTCTCCGCGCGCCAGCCGTAAAGACATACGTGGTGGCGCAGCATCCGACAAAGTACAGGCTTGTAATCCGTAGACGATAAAGCTGAGGTGGCCGCCCACGCGGGATCCCCGACCGCACAGCCAATTTGGCCTGACTCAAGCCACGCCAGACAGGAGCACAACGATGCGAGCACTCATCAACTGCAAACTACTGATGGACGTAGCGGCTCAACCACGCCAAAGGCCCTTCTGTTTTTCGGCAGCCAGTGGTTACTGGACTACTAACGTGATCTCAAGACCTCAGCCGCATTTTGCCGTGCGCTTATAAGCGCAATCGAAAACGCCTGAATTTCCCGATCGAAAACGAAAACGCAGCGATTCTTGCGCTTACCCTGCGCTTACGGCGGCGAGGCAAATTCGCCCTACCTCGGTATCACGCTGATTTGATTGGTGGAAAGGGAGGGACTCGAACCCTCGACCCCGGCATTATGAGCGCTCAAAGTAATCCGTAAATTCAATCATTTGCCAAGGGGCGCCTGTTGCACGTTAGCACGACGAAGCACAACTGAGCACTACTGACTCCCGCAAATCTCCCGCAAGACTTTCCGAACGTCCCCGCAAGGCGATGGCTCCGAACAACCTTACGCCTGGGACCCCGATTGCGCGCGATCGATGATCCATTGGTGGGTCGTCTTGAATTCCAGGATACGCAGTTGATCGTTTTCTGCGACCTCGCGCCCGATCTGTTGGCGAACCTCGTGCATCAGGCTTGGGTCGTCGACAAGGCTTTCGAGAAACGCTTTGCCCGACACCGTCCGCTTGTGCGTGATCTGGATAAGGATGGGCTCACCATGGGTTCCCAGCTTGCCTTCGGTTCCCGCGATGCCGACCACGTCGGCCACCGCCAGAAAGTCGAACCGATCGTCGACCGCGTAAAGCGTCCGCATCTGAGGGTTCACCATAGACATCAGGCGTGCATCCCGCATCGCCACGTTCAGCTTGGTTGAGTGCACGGTCCCGATTCGCGGCGCCTCAAATTGCGATGGGAAGTACTCGATGCGCTTCAGGTCCTCCAGAGACTCGCGCCGATGCTCGTGAATGCGGAGGTATTCGGCAAACGCCGAGAACGGCCCCTTAGTTTCGTGGAAGTCAACGAAGATGTGAGGAAAGTCAAACCGCGAGTCCCCTTTCTCGTCGATGACTTCGATGTCCTCGTACCGAATCAAACCGTTTCTTATGAAGTGGGCACGATTCGCGTGCGGGATGAAATGCCAGAAGGCTTCAACTCTCTGTCGGAGATCTCCTTCTGATTTCCGCTGCTCGCGGTCTTCCTCTTCGTGTCGACGCGCGAGATTCAAGGCGTCGGTCAGATCCCACTCACCCCGCGCTAGGTTCCGATACGCGAAATAGTCATTGACGCTGAGTCCCACGCCCAACGGATCTAAAGCGACCACAGTGTAGGCACGCCAGCGCGGCCGGGTCTCGAAGTCCTGGTAGTGGGAGCTGAAGGGATAGTCCGTGTCCCCCAGATCCCTGACCAGTATGGGGGCATGGCCTCCGCCCTCGCCAAAGAGCCTCATGAGCTTGTTCTTGCGAGCCACGACCGCACGGACGTCAGTCGCCCGAGACCTGCGGCGTGTGACGAGCGAAACGCCGAAGAAGGTGAAGAGCACCCGGTCATTCTTAGGTAGATGCAGCATGTCCTCGAGTGCCGCGCGACCCCAGAGATAGAACTCCATGACGCCGCGCTTGCGCAGCTCTTCCCGAAACACGTCGAAGGATTTCTTCGAGAAGTTCGCCGGCGCCGCTAGCACATAGCCGTACAGCGGGTTGTCCGCCTTCACTCCGTCGTCGATGATTTTTGCGACCTTGGTGGGGCCGATGGCGGTCTCGCGCTTGCACTGGAACATCCAGAGGTTCCCCTCCATCGGATGCGGGGTCTCATCGTCACCCGCTGACTCGCTCTCCTCCGGTTCTCGAACGGGGGTGCTCACGCGCTCATAGGCACGGATGTCGAAGCCCTCGTCCGAGCCGCTGCGCCCAGTCGCCTCGATGCTCTGCCAGTCCTTGAAGTCGTAGACTAGTTCCCGCACCAAATCCTCGAAGCGACGCGGCTCCAGATCCTCGAAATGCAATGGCCCCAGGGTCTTCGTAACGGCCATCGTCGCTCCTCCGGGAGGTCCGCCGCGTCAGAGTTGGCTCTGGGCCTTTCTAAAGGCTTTGTCCTTTCGGCGCAGGCGCTTGTCAGCCTGCCAGAACGAGTCAGGGACCTCCTCCCTAAGCATTTGCATGATGTTCCCTGCGACCAGGTCGTCCAACTTCGGGGTGGAGCAGACCAGCACCGCGATTTGCGTCAGGGTGTGGGCGGCATTCTGCCCTGGGTCGGTCAAGCCCGCGTTACTGCGTCCCGCCAGCAGGTCGTCGTAGTCCATCATCAGACCCAGTCGTCCATACATGCTCTTGATGCCTGCATGCACATTATCGCTTCCCATCTGGTAGTGGGCGCGCATCATCGCCTGGCTAGCCGCCGCCTCGAGATCCGCGAAACTCGGGCGGCCCTTATTCAGATGCTGCGCCGCCCAGCCGTAGTCTGACTTGAAGGTGTCTCCATAGCGCGCAATCGCGGTGGCGTATCGCTTCTCGATCTTCTCGATCTCCCGAGCACGGACGGGCTTGTACCCAAGATCTATGCAGCAGTCCATGTATTTCTTCATTGCGCGCCTGGACTCCACGGCCTGATGCGCGACGTACCGCTCAGCGATATCCTCGCCGAACTTCGAGATGACCGCCACCACCACTCCGATTTCGTGCAACGTTCTCCATCGAGCCATCGCGCCGTCCGCGAAGCCGTTTTCCAAGAGACAGATGATCTCGTCTGTCACCTGGCAGGAACGGACCAGGAAGCGCACCATGAGTTTCTGAAGGCGCGCCTTCCCATTTTTCGCTGACTTGTCCGCCTCCCCATGCGCTTCACCACACCATTCGCGAGCGATGGTGAGCAGCATCCGCAGCTGCCCTATCGGCTTTCCCCAGGTCTCCTGCATCCGTTCGCGGAAGCCTGCGAGATCAACTTGCTGAAGTCTCTGTTCTTCGACCCAACTCTTCTTGAGATCCCTGAGCGTCTTCTTCGCAATCCGTCCAGAAAAGGCGCCAATCAGGGCCGGTAAATGAACGTTGAGGAACTCGTCGCCAACTCGCGCAACGTCTTGGCAATCGGCCTCATCGAAGGTCAATGAGATGTCTTTTGGCGCAGTTCGTCCCCCATGATGAAACGGCTCCTCGGCGCCGCTCAGAATGTGCTCGGCGAGCTTGCGTGGCAGCGTCTTCGCAAACTTCACCCCTTGATCGGTGAGTTTTCTCGAAATCAGTTTCTCGAGCATCAATGCCGGCACGGAGGCAATCACGTTATGGAGTGCTCGCTCTAGAACGTCCATGCGTCGACCTACAATAAGCGGAATCGCCAGATTGCGAGTTTACGCGGGATCCGGGATTGGACTCAGCACTCTGATTCCCGTTACCTCATGAACCCGTGCTACCTGCGCGTGGTCTTCTTGACGGGGTACCGTCCGGGCGGCATGTCGGCACCACTCGATCCTCGACCGCGGTCGCGGCTCTGACGGTACAGGGTAGCGCGTTGGTGAAGTGGCACAGCTTTCGCGGCGTTGCGAATCCGGATAGCGCCGACCTTGAGGCTTAAGGGAAGCAACGGCTCATACTGGTGTAGCAGTGCACTTTCACCGCCTGTGGCCTGATCAGGCACCGATTCGGTCTCGACGAAAACCATACGAGCCTTCGGGCGCTGGCGCAGCATGTCTGCACACTGCCCTTCGGCGGTCCTTAGGTCATCGTCTTCAAAGTAGACGTTCTGGTGCGCGTTAAGGACCTGCAGGGCGTTGAGCTGCGCGATATCTGGTTCACTAGAGATCCGGGTGGCATTCAAACCATGATCGGCCCGGGGGACCCGATAAACGTCGGGGTCAAAAAGCAGCAGCAGGTGTTCAGGTGAGAGTGGCCAGAACAGTTGCAAGCCTCGGCTATCGAAGCCGGTGACGCCCCGGTACGTAATACCTTCGCAATACTGATTGTGTGCGACGACCGGGTCGTCGCTGGTCATGAACCCGCGCGCCGTCGTATTGATAAACAGATGCGTCTGCAGGTCAGCCACGACGGGGATCATTTCCGGCGCTACGCTGAGGGGAATCGCGAGCGGATAGACATCCCCGATTTCGATCTGGTCGAGGTCGATCCCGGCGAACTCCGGCCGGTTCTCGAGCATTAGCTTCGCGAAGTAGTCCGTAGCCGCATCCGTCTTGCGACCCGCGCTGACCGTGCGCATCTTCTGAAAGACTATGAAGCTTATGAGGGACACCCAGTCCGCGGATCCCGCGCTCGGCAACTCGCTGGCGGCCCTAATACGTGCCATAACTGTTGCGGCTTCACCCTCCAGCTTCGAGAATGCCTCCTCGAGCTTGGGTGCGAAATCGTAGAGGTTGTGGCGCGAACACTGGTCCTTGATGCTCACATTCCGAATCGCCTTCGCTCGCGAAAAATTGAAGAGACTGATCCGTCTTCCATCCTGGGAAAAGCTCCGGAGATAAAATGCGGGTACAAAATGATTTTCGTGTGGGCGTCCCACGCGCTGAGTGCTCCGTGCGCTCGCCCGACGCATATCCGCTGCGGGCGGCTCCGTCAGATAATCGACAATCCAGCCATTCTCTCACGTCGTGCCTGAAGGCGAGAGGGACACCGTGCCGCGCGCGATAGCTTTCTTTCCATGGGTCACGATTGAGGAAGCCAGGACCGTCGGATCGCTTCGGCTTCTCCCCTATGACAGCAGCGAGCGATCAGGAACCAGTGATCACGTCGCACAGGCGGACATCGATGGCGTGCTCGCCGCTTACGCGCTCAGCAAGAATGAATTGGTGTCACGCGTTACGCTGGTGGAGCTCGGGGCTTGGAACTCGGGTGACGACGTAGATCCGGAGACGCAATCCAAGCTATTCACCGCGCGTGAGCTGGTCGCGTTCGCGGCGCTGGCCGAACGCAGGCTCTTCCGCGGGCACTTCGACTACTGCAACTTCGACACCTACGCGTTCGTCGTTCAGTACTTCCAACCGGGCAAGACCGGCAGCTTTTCGTTTTCGACGCGCCGCCGGGACTCTGTAACGCGGCATCTCTGGACAGCCCAGGATTTTGCGTTCTTGAAGCCCCTGCATGTGGCGGCGCATGCACGAATGCAATTCGAGAACGGCTTCCTCGAAGCCCTGCTCCGAGCAGCAGATGAGGGGCGGCTACCGTATGAACCGATCATCGAATTCAACCGCGCCAACACAGATTCCGAGGACGTTCCGACACATCTGGAGGTTGTGCTGACGAAAAGCGCCTTTGAGTATCTCTTCGACATAGGACAAGGAGTGAATGAGTTCGTTGAAGGGCTGCGGCAGGCCATTCCCGAACGCGCAACCGCAGACCTGCCGGACGGACCTGTCGCGCAGCGCTGGAAGGACGCGCGGCCCAAGGCTTTGCGGCCACTGGAGGCCTGGGCACGTGAGTTCTGCGATCTGCGGGGCGGTGCCGCTCACGGCCAAAAGCGCGGCGGTGCACGCTTCGTATGGTCCGAGGAGGCGCACCTGGCGTTTGCCTCGATCCTTTTCCCCCTGCTGATCAAGCGGCGACTGCAGGACAGCATCTATGCCCTCAGAGAGCGTGACGCCGTTGAAATCGAGTCCGTCGAGGATTATCTGATGTACGACCCCTTCCAGGGCCGGGATCCGGAAGTGCAAGAGGCCGACCATCCCTGGAATCGCGTGTACGACGGTGTTGCCGGAGAAGTGATGCGGCGCGGTATCGCGCGAGAGGTCAGAAAGATCGACTGGGCGGATCTGCCGAAGGAGTAGAGGCAAGCCGGCTGAATACTAAACACTATCGGCCTCGCTCCGCGAGCCGGACTTGAACCGTAATCCGCTCGATTCGTGCGCGAACATCCGCTCCGAGCGAGTCGCCCAGGTAAACGCAAGGCACCTGCGCCCTATCAATTGCAGTGAGAATCGAGTGACGTTGCGAGACGAAGCGAATTTCTTCTTCGTCTGCCCAAGAACTCGGCTTCGAAAGCAGCGCCACGTCGTAGACAACTTGCGCTTCGTTGCGGTCGACAAAGGCACGCAAAAGTTGGTCAACGTGAAGGCGCTTCTCCTTAGGATATTCCACCCGGTGAAGCTGCGTCCCGAGCAGGTCTGCTGGAACATCAAATTCGATACAAACGCCCGCACCGTCACCTCCGTACCGCCGCCAGAGGGTGGGATTGTCAGGCGTTGCGCCGAAGCAAGCGAGACCAATTTCGTTGCGACATTGCTCTATCATGCCGTCGAAAACGGGCTTGGCTATGACCTCTAGGCGTCCGTTCTGAATCGCGGCCGCCGCAATACCCTGTGCGTCCGTGTTCGTCCTGCCTCGCGCTTTGACCAAAACTCCTGCAAGGAGCGCCGGCGTCGCCGGTGTCGGGGTGTAGTCACACTGCCATACGAACTCTTGCGGATCATTTAGCGTGTCTGGCCTCGCGCACCACACCAGAAGCCGATGCACGGAGTCCTCGAGGCGACCGAAGTCATCCTCGCTCGGACTTGAAAAATCTCTGTATTTGTAGATTTTCATCCAAACCTCACCTTCTCGACTCCGATTGAAGGAGATTTCGGTATGCAAGCCATCATTGGATCGACGCTGCTCTCGAGCAAGCTAGTTCAGCCCATCAATAAGCCTTTCGAAATCTACGATAGCCGGCTGTCCGGTTTCACGTTGCGGGTACAGCCGAGCGGCATCCGATCGTACTGCGCTCGCTTCGGCCGAAATCGGCGTGTTGCATTAGGCCATGCAGGGTCGATCGAACCCGATGAAGCGCGGGAGAGGTGTCAGATCGTCCTCGGTAATGTGGCGCATGGCCGCCATCCGTTGCACGGTCTCGGCGGAACAGATGGCATCACGCTTGGAGTGTTCATCGCCGACACGTTCATCACCTGGGTCCAAGCCAGCCGTCCGCGTACTGCCGCCGATACGCTCGAGAAGCTTTATCGGCACTTCAGAGCCTGGTATCCCGAACCGCTCACTGCCATTACCGTTGAACGCGTTGAGGCGTGGAAGGTGCGGCGCCTGAATGAAGGCCGCAATCCCGTGACCGTCGTGCGCGATCTCTATACGCTCTCCAGCGTGCTCAGACGCGCAGTGAAAGCCGGCGAGCTCAAGGAAAACCCCGTACGACGTGTCGATAAGCCGCGCGTTGATCGCAGAGGCAAGGTGCGCTTTCTCGACCAGGCCGAGGAAACGAGACTGCGTCAGGCACTGAAGGCGCGCGATGAGGAAATGCGGAGTCGCCGCAATATAGCCAACAACCAGCGACAAACACAGCACGAGCGGATGCTGCCTCCGCTGACTCACTTTGGTGATCACCTGACGCCCGCCGTATTGTTATCAATGAATACGGGCTTGCGGCGCGGCGAGGTCGTCAAGCTGCGTTGGGGATCTGTGGACTTCAATCGTCAGCTTCTCACCGTCGAAGGCCCGAACGCGAAGAATCGACAGACCCGGCACGTGGCGCTCAATGAGGAAGCCGTGAGCGTGCTGCGATTCTGGCGCGAGCAGTCCGGAACTGGAGCGCGTGTCTTTGGTGTCACTACCGGATTTCAGTCGGCATGGGAAAAGGTGCTCAAGCGAGCCAGGATCAGCAAATTCCGTTGGCACGATCTGCGTCATCACTTTGCTTCGCGCCTGGTCCAGAAGGGTGTGCCGCTGAACACGGTGCGTGATCTACTGGGTCACGGCTCCGTCGGCATGTCGCTGCGCTATGCGCACCTTGCGCCCGATCAACGGCGCGAAGCCGTTTCGAAACTCAATGAGAGGCCGCTTCTCACTCTCACCATGCGCCTTCAGTGGGAGGGTCTTCTGGCAGTAAGGGCCTACCGCGTGGACTCGATCGTGGTTAGGGAAGAACAGGAACTAGCCGGCCAAATTCCGCTTTTTGGGAATCCGTCCGTCTTGGAGTTGCGCTTATAAGCGCAAGCAAAAATGCCTAGATTTCTAGGTTAAAAGCAAAAAAGGGGCGATTCTTGCGCTTACCCTGCGCTTACGACGGCGAGGCAAATTCGCCCTGCCTCGATATCACGCTGATTTAATTGGTGGAAAGGGAGGGACTCGAACCCTCGACCCCGGCATTATGAGTGCCGTGCTCTAACCAGCTGAGCTACCTTTCCACGAAGGGGCGCGCATTGTCATCACTGCCGCCCCGGGGTGTCAATCCGCCGCGGCAGTGCGTACCGCGGCTCAGTCGCGCAAATATTGCCTGAGCCAGCGGCTGAGCGGCGCCAGCCCCTGGGGCTGCACCCGATAGATCCGCCTGCGGCCGGCAGTCGATGCATCGACCAGCCGGGCAGCCTGCAGGCGCTTCAGGTGCTGGACCACCGCGGTGCGCGAGACCGGCAGGCCCTGCGCCAGCGCACCGGCGCTCATCGGCGTGCGCGCCAGACGCTGGAACATGACTACCCGGAGCGGACAGCCGAACAAGGCGAACACTCGCAGGACTTCCCGCAGTGAGCTCGAGTGTGCGTGGGACTTGGGCATGGCCGTAAGTGTCAATCCAGGCTAACACATTTGACAGGTCCGTCAGCGCGTTGCTCTACTGATGGGGATAGCCGCGGCACGGAGAGGACGATGATAAACGGCGCGCATGTCGTCATCTATTCGCGTAATGCCGAAGCCGACCGGGCTTTCATGAGGGACGTGCTCCGGTTCAAGTACGTCGACGTCCACGACGGCTGGCTGATCTTCAAGCTGCCACCTGCCGAAGCCGCCGTGCACCCGTCCGACGAGAACGATATGCATGAATTCTTTCTGATGACCGACGACCTCGATGCCGAGGTCACAGCGCTGCGCAAGGCGGGTGTGGCCTGCGATGCCGCCTCGCAACAGGCCTGGGGCCGTTCCACACGCCTCAAGCTACCCGGCGGCGGAACGCTGGGTCTGTATCAGCCGCGTCACGAGCGGCCATGAGGTCCGCCTGCCGCGACTGCCTCACACATTGAACCTGAAGTGCATGACGTCGCCTTCCTGCACCACGTAGTCCTTGCCTTCGAGACGCAGTTTGCCGGCATCGCGCGCCCCGGCCTCGCCATTGCCCGCCAGATAGTCGGCAAAGGCGATGACCTCGGCGCGGATGAAGCCGCGCTCGAAATCGGTGTGAATCACGCCCGCTGCCTGCGGCGCGGTGGCGCCGATGCGCACCGTCCAGGCGCGTACCTCTTTCGGCCCGGCGGTGAAGAAAGTCTGCAGGCCGAGCAGGCGGTAGGCCGCGCGGATGACGCGATTCAGCCCCGGCTCGCTCAAGCCCAGCTCGCTGAGGAACTCGGCCCGCTCCGACTCATCGAGCTGCGCAATCTCCGCCTCGATCGCCGCGCACACCGGCACCACCACGGCTGCTTCGGCCGCAGCGCGCTTCTCGAGTGAGCCGAGCAGCGGGTTGTCCGTAAAGCCGTGCTCGTCGACGTTGGCGACGTACATCACGGGCTTCGCCGTGAGCAGCTGCAACTCGCGCAGCTCGCGCCGCTCCTCCTCGCTCAGCGCCAGTGCGCGCACCGGCCGCGCCGCATTCAGCTGCACCCGCACACGCTCGAGCAACGTGAGGCGGCGCAGCGCGTCCTTGTCACCGCTCCTGGCGGCCTTGGCGGCGCGCTCGAGTCCCTTCTCGAGCGTCGCCAGATCCGCGAGCGCGAGCTCGGTGTCGATCGTCTCGATGTCGGCGAGTGGATCGATCCGCCCGGCGACGTGGATGATGTCGGTGCTTTCGAAGCAGCGCACCACGTGCGCGATCGCATCCACCTCGCGGATGTGCGCGAGAAACTGATTGCCGAGGCCTTCCCCCTGCGAGGCTCCGGCGACCAGCCCCGCGATGTCGACGAACTCGACGGTGGCCGGCACGATCTTCTCCGGCTGCGCGATCGCCGCGAGCTGTTGCAGCCGCGGGTCGGGCACCGGCACCACGCCGACGTTCGGGTCGATGGTGCAGAACGGGTAGTTCTCGGCGGCGATCTGTGCACGCGTCAGCGCGTTGAACAGCGTCGACTTGCCGACGTTTGGCAGCCCCACGATGCCGCAGCGAATGGCCATGGCGGCGCGAGCTCTACCCGCCGCCGGGCGGCGGCGGCGCCGGGGATTCGCGGCGGTGCAGGCGGTTCATGGCGATCTGCGCGCCTTCGCCGAGGAACACCGGCACCGCGTCCGCCGCCGCTGCGAGCGCCTCGCCGATGAGCTGCGCCTCTGCAGCCGGCGGCCGGCCCAGCACGTAGTCGAGCACCTGCGCACGATCACCCGGATGGCCGATGCCGATGCGCAGCCGCCAGAACGCATCGCCGAGCTGCGCAATCACGTCGCGCATGCCGTTGTGGCCGGCGGCCCCGCCGCCGTGCTTGAGCCGCACCATCCCGGCGGGAAAGTCCAGCTCGTCGTAGGCGACCAGGATCTCCTCGGGCGGCACCTTATAAAAGGAGGCGACGCTGTGCACCGCATCGCCGCTGTGATTCATGTAGGTCATGGGCTTCAGCAGCCACAGCTCGCTCGCGGCGATGCGGGCACGCCCCAGTTCCCCGTGGTGGCGCGGCTCGTTGCGCAACGCTGCGCCGTGGCGCCGCGCCAGCTCCTCGATGAGCTGGAAGCCGGCGTTGTGCCGCGTGCGCGCGTACTCCGGGCCCGGATTGCCGAGTCCGACGATCAGTTTGAGCGGCTCACCTGCCATGTGGTGTTACTCGAGCGCCCGAAACGCCGCCGGCCGCGTTCGGCGCAACCGAAGCGGCCGGCGGACGTTCAGCCCTGGGCGCGTGCGCGGCTATTTCTTGCCGCCCTCCTTCTTACCCGCAGCGGCCTCCTTCTTGCCCGCTGCGGCCTCCTTCTTCTCCTCGCCCTTCTTCGCCTCCCCGGCGACCGGCACTGCTCCCGGGGCGGCACCCGCCGGGGGGGCTGCGCCCGGCGCGCCCGGCGCGCCAGGAGCGGCCGGCGCAGCGGCGCCTTCGACCGGCACGGCGGCGGCTTCGGCAGCAACCGGCTCGGGCTCCTCGGCGCGCGGCGCGTGGATCGACGCGACCGGCGCGTTGCGCTGCGTGAGCTCGGGGATGCTCAACCCCTCGGGCAGGGGAATGTCCGCGAGGAACTTGGTCTCGTTCAGACTCATGCCGGACAGATCGAGCTCGAGGAACTCCGGCAGATCCTTCGGCAGGCAGCTCACCTCGACGTCGGTGCGCATGTGCGAGACGACTCCACCCTGGGTCTTCACGCCCGGCGAGATGTTCTCGCCCCTGAAGTGAATCGGCACGTGGATGCGGATCTTCTCGTTGTCCACCACGCGTTGCAGATCGACGTGCACCACCAGGTTCTTGGCCGGGTGCATCTGCACGTCCTTGACGATGGCCTCCTGGGTGGCCTCGCCGATCTTCAGGCGCACGATCGAGGAGTAGAAGCGCTCGTCGTCGATCATAGTGAGCAGGTTCTGCTGATCGAGTATCAGTGGCGTGGCGTCCTGGTGGGCGCCGTAGAGGATGGCGGGAACCTTCCCCGTGTGACGCAGGCGGCGGCTCGCACCTTTGCCTTGCGCACTGCGGAGGTCCGCGCCGAAGGTGAATGAAATACGCATTACTATCAGTCTCCGTCAGTTACTTACCCACGTGCGAGGTTCGCGACCAAACCCGCACACCCAAAAAACTTCAGCGCCGCGCATGCACCTGCAGGTGCGCGCTGCGCGCTCAATCGACATATAGCGAGCTCACCGAGCCCTCGTCGAGGATGCGGCGGATCGTCTCCGCCAGCAGCTCCGCGACCGACAGCTGCCGGATCGGCCCGGCGCTCTTCGCCGCGGCGCTCAACGGTATGGTGTCCGTGACCACCAGCTCATCGAGCGCCGAGCGCGTGATCTTCTCGACCGCACCGCCGGAGAGCACTGGGTGGGTGATGTACGCCACCACCTTGTCGGCGCCCTCGTCCTTCAGTGCCTGCGCCGCCTGGCACAGCGTGCCCGCGGTGTCGACCATGTCGTCGACCAGGATGCAGGTCTTGCCCTCGACCTCGCCGATGATGTTCATCACCTTCGACTCGTTCGGCCGCGGACGGCGCTTGTCGATAATGGCCAGTTCCACATCGTCGAGCCGCTTGGCGAAGGCCCGCGCCCGCGCCACGCCGCCGACGTCCGGCGAGACGACGATGACGTTGCGATGCGCCTGCTTCCAGGCATCGCCGAGCAGCACGGGCGAGGCATACACATTGTCCACCGGTATGTCGAAAAAACCCTGGATCTGATCGGCGTGCAGATCGACCGTCAGCAGCCGGTTCACCCCCGCGCTGGACAGCATGTTGGCCACCAGCTTCGCCGTGATCGCCGAGCGTGTCGCGCGCGGTCGGCGGTCCTGGCGCGAATAGCCGAAGTACGGCACCACCGCGGTGATACGCGCGGCGGAGGCGCGGCGCGCCGCATCCACCATGACCAGCAGCTCCATCAGGCTGTCGTTCGCGGGCGGGCAGGTCGACTGCACGATGAACACGTCGCGCCCGCGCACGTTCTCCATCAGCTCGACGTTGATCTCGCCGTCGCTGAAGCGACCGACGTAGGCACGCCCGAGCGGTATCTGCAGGCTGCGCGCGATGTCCTGCGACAACCCCGGAGTGGCATTGCCGGCAAACAGCGCCAGTGTGTCGCTCGTACTCATAACCTCACGCGCCCCGCGCGGAATTGCCGCCGCCCTCGCCCTAAGCCACCTGCCTCACCGTACCGGTGTCGGCTGGCTGGGGTGGAAGGATTCGAACCTCCGTATGGCGGGATCAAAACCCGCTGCCTTACCACTTGGCGACACCCCAGCACCGGAAGCCGCGCGAACAGCGGTGCGCGGGCGCGCATCTTATCAGCCACCTTAACTTCGTCGCCGCGCCTTGAGCTGCCGCTGCAGGGGCGAGGTGTTAAGACCCCGCGCCACGAAGCCCGTCCACCGATCGGGAACCTGCGCGGCGAGGCGCTCGGCCTCCGCGGCCGTGGTGAGCGCGACGAACACGCATGATCCGGTGCCGCTGAGGTGCGCAGGTCCCGCCCGGGCGAGCCACTCGAGCGCCTGCGCGACCTCGGCCGAGCGCGCGCGCACCACCGGCTCGCAGTCGTTACGCCCGCCCGACTCAAAAAAGGCGCGTATTGTGATGAGCGGGGAATTTCGTGTCAATTCAGGGCTCTGGAAGACCTCCCGGGTACTGATACTGACGTTCGGCCAGATGATCACGTACCAGCGCTCGGGCAGCGAGACCGGGGTCAGCCGCTCTCCGATACCTTCGGCCCAGGCGGACGAACCTTCAATGAAAACAGGGACATCCGCACCGAGCGGCAATGCGAGCCGGACGAGGGCCGGAGCGGGCAGCCGGCAGTTCCACAGCTCGTTCAGGACCAGGAGCGTCGTGGCCGCATCCGAGCTTGCCCCGCCGAGGCCCGCGCCGAGCGGGATGCGCTTGTCGATGCGGATGCTCGCTCCGCGGCGTGCGCCGGTCGCCTGCTTCAGCGCCTGCGCCGCGCGTACGGCAAGATCGGCCTCGGGCGCCACACCGGCAGCCCCCACCGGACGCTCGATCTGCCCGTCCTCGCGCACTTCGATGCTCACCGTGTCGCACAGGTCGATGAGCTGAAAGAGCGTCTGCAGCTCGTGATAGCCGTCGGCGCGGCGGCCGGTCACGTGCAGGAACAGGTTGAGCTTCGCGGGGGCGGGCCAGCTCGTTGCCGGCGACTCGCTCATAGCCGCCAGTCATCGACCAGCAGCCGCACGCGCACGGCATCGCGCTGCAGGGTGAGCCGCGCCGGCAGCGACCCGCCGTCGGCGACGCCGTAGCTCACATAATCGATATGCCAGCCCGACTGCGTCAGTGCCGCGAGGCGCTGCTGATCTGGATCGAGTGCCTCGGTCGAGGGCTGCGCCGGGTCGGGCACGCCCAGCACCCAGTAGCGCAGCGAGGACAGCGGCGGATCGAAGCCGAGTCGCGCGGCGAGTTCGGCGTGCGCCGCGGCGTTGTCGAGCTGCTCGCCGTGCGGGGTGACGAGCGTCAGTTCATCGCCCGCAGCGATGACCTGCGCACCGCCCACGCCCAGCGGACCTTCGAGCGTCAGCTGCGCGCGTGTGCCCTGCTGGATCCAGCGCAGGTTCGCATTGAAGCCCTCGCCGGCCGCGGCCACCGCCACGCGGCCGCGCAGCTCGAAGTGCGCGAGCGCCTGCAGCTGTGGACGGCGTACTTCCCAGGAGGTCGGCGCCGCTCGCGGTGGCACGCTGCGGCAGGCGGCGAGCGCGGCGAGCGCGGCGAGCATCGCCGCGGCCGGCCGCAGCCGCTCAATGCGCATCGGGCAGGAGCCGGCTGATCGTGGTCTTGACGGCCTTGGAATCGGGCTCGCGCGCCAGCGCCTCCGCCCACACCTTGCGTGCGGCGCTGCGCTGACCGCTCGCCCACAGGGCTTCACCCCAGTGCGCCGCGATCTCGCCGTCGTGGTCGAGCGAGTAGGCACGCTCGAGCATCACGGCGGCGGCGCGCGCATCGCCCTGGCGAAAGCGCACCCAGCCGAGACTGTCGAGCGCCGCCGGGTTGTCGGGCATCACTACCAGCGCTCGACGGATGAGCGCCTCGGCATGGGCAAGTTCCAGCGAGTGATCGGCGAGGGTATAGCCGAGCGCGTTCAGCAGCGTGGGATCCTCGGGCCGCTCGGCCAGCATGTGCTCGAGCGCCTCGACCGACTCGTGCACGTGCCCGGCCTGCTCGAGGATGACCGCGCGGTCGTACTCGATCGAGGGGTGCTGCGGGTGGCGCTCGAGTGCCGCCGACAGCAGCGCCAGCCCGGTATCGGCCTCGCCGTGATCCGCCAGCAGCCGCGCCTTGGCGAGCGTCAGGTCGAGCTCCTCCTCCGGATGGTCGGCGGCATAGTCATCCAGCAGCGCCAGCGCCTCGGTGCGTGAGCTCTTGTCGAGCAGCAGCGCCGCGGCGCGCGAGCGCGCGGACAGTGCCACCGAGGAATCGTAAAGGCGACGGTACTCGGCGAGGGCCACATCCACGTCGCCGTCGCGCGCGGCGATGTCGGCGAGGTACAGCTGCGCGGCGTCATTGCCCTCGCCGCTCGTCAACAGTTCGGTGAAGCGCAGCCGCGCTTCCTTCATGTCACCGGAATTGAACGCCAGCAGCGCCAGGCGGCGGTCGACCTCCCCCGTCGGCGCGCCGTGGGAACGCAGGCGCTCGAGCTCCTGGTGAGCTTCCTCGCTGCGATCGAGCGAGGCGAGCACGTCGGCAAGCTCGAAGCCGCCGCGCGTGGCGTCCTCGGCCGCGGCGCGCCGCGCCGTAGCGAGCGCCTGCGACGCATCACCCTGCATCACATAAGCACGCGCCAGTACCCGCAGCGCCGCCTGGTCCTTGGGATCCTGCTGCAGCGCGCGCAGCGCGTAGTTCTGCGCGCGCTGGCCGTCGAACGCCGTCAACGCCAGCTCACCGAGCAGCGCGAGGGTTTGCGGCGAGGTCGCAGTCGGCTCGAGCGCGCCGCTCATCGCTATGAGCACCGCCGACGCGTCGGACTCCTCGAGCAGCAGCGCGGTGAGCTCGGTCATGCTATCGGTGCGTCCCCGGCGGGCGGCGGCGGACGGCGGGGAGGCGCTGTCCTGCTGCTCCCCTGCGCGCCAGAAGTCACGAATCGCAACGCGCGCCTCCTGCGTGCGATAGAGCTTGAGCGCCACGGCGGCGTACAACGCGTTCGCCTCGCGGTCCGCCGGTGCGAGCGTGCGCCAGCGGCTGGCCGCCTGCCAGGCAGCCGGCAGGTGCTCGCACGCCATCGCCACCTGCGTGGCACGGCGGGCGAGTGCGGCATCACCGACCGCGGCCGCCCGTGCGTAGCTCTCCGAGGCGCCCCGGCAATCCCCGCGCTTCAGGTCGGCCTCCGCGATTACGGTAAGTGCGGTGGCATCGCCGTGGGCCGGCGGCGGCGCGGCTGGCGGCTGCCGGGCACGCTGAATACTGGAGCAGGCGGCGAGCAGCACCGCCAGCGCCACCCCGCAAAGCTTCGTGAGACGGGTCATGCGAACGATCATACTCACGCGGACACTATAGAGTCTCGGACGCTGCCGCGCATTGCGCAACTTGTCACAAACTGCGGACATCCCGGAGAATGCCGCGCCCCAGGATCGGCTGCGGCTGCGCACCCCGGCGGCACGGCAGCCTGAAGCAACAGCCGAATGAAGCAATCCATCCGCCAGCGCCTCGAGAAGCTCGCCGACCGCTTCGAGGAGGTCGGCCGGCTGCTCGCGAGCGCCGAGATCGCCGGGGGCTCGTCGCAATTCCGCGACCTGTCGGTCGAGTACGCGCGCCTGCAGCCGCTGGCCGAGCGCGTGCGGCGCTACCACGGCCTGGAGCACGAGCTCATCGCTGCGCGCGAGCTGCAGGGCGACGCCGACGCCGGCATGCGCACCCTCGGGAACGAGGAGGTCGTGCGGCTCGAGCGGCGCCTCGAGGCGGAGGAGCAGGAGCTGCGCAAGCTGCTGCTGCCGAGCGATCCGCGCGACGAGCGCAGCATCTTCCTCGAGATCCGCGCCGGCACCGGCGGCGACGAGGCGGCGATCTTCGCCGGCGAGCTCTACCGCATGTACGCGCGTTACGCGGAATCGAAGGGTCTCGCCGCCGAGGTACTCAGCGAAAGCGCCGGCGAGCACGGCGGCTTCAAGGAGATCATCAGTCGCATTGCCGGCCGCGGCGCTTTCTCGCGGCTGAAATTCGAGTCCGGCACCCATCGCGTACAGCGCGTGCCGGCGACCGAGGCGCAGGGACGCATTCACACCTCCGCCTGCACCGTGGCGATCCTGCCCGAGCAGGACGAGGTCGACGAGGTGCAGATCAACCCCGCGGAGCTGCGCATCGATACCTACCGTTCCTCGGGCGCCGGTGGTCAGCACGTCAACAAGACCGACTCCGCCGTGCGCATCACTCACCTGCCGAGCGGCATCGTGGTGGAATGCCAGGACGAGCGCTCGCAGCACAAGAACCGCTCGCGCGCCATGGCGCTGCTCAAGGCGCGGCTGCTGGCGGCGGAGCAGGAAAAACAGCAGAGCGCACAGGCGCAGTCGCGGCGGCTGCAGGTGGGCAGCGGTGATCGTTCCGAGCGCATCCGCACTTATAACTTCCCGCAGGGCCGGGTCACCGATCACCGCATCAACCTGACGCTCTACAAGCTGTCGCAGGTGATGGACGGGGATCTCGACGAGCTGATCGAGGCGTTGCAGCAGGAGTACCAGGCCGAGCTGCTCGCGGAGGAAGCATGAGCGCCGACCCGCCGGGCCTGAGCGTCGACAGCGTCACCGGTATCGACGTCTCGTTGCCGCTGGCGGGGCCCGGAGCGCGTGCGTTCGCCTTCCTGATCGACTGGCACGTGCGGGTGGTCCTCGCGCTCGCCTGGTACGCAGTCGGCACGCTCATCTATAACGGCGGGCGGATGCTCAACGCGCCGGCGGCGCATGAGCGGGCCTGGTTCGGCACGGTGGTACTGCCGGCGCTGGCAATCTACTTTCTGTACCACCCGCTGCTCGAGCTGCTGATGCGCGGGCGCACCCCCGGCAAGCGCAGCGTCGGTATCCGCGTGGTGACGCGCACGGGAGAGTTCCCCGGGGCAGGCGCGCTGCTGGTACGCAACGTGTTCCGTCTCATCGACAGTCTGCCGGTGGCGTACGGCGTCGGGCTCACGCTGATGGTGGTGACGCGCGACGGTCTGCGCTGCGGCGACATGGCCGCCGGCACCGTGTTGGTATATGAGCGCGCCGTGAGCGATGCGGAGCTGTTGCAGAATGCCGCGCAGCGCCTCGGCAGGCTCGACACCACCGGCGCGGAAATCGCCGCCGAACTGCTGCAGCGCTGGGAGAGCCTGGTACCGGAGGCGCGCGTGCGGCTCGCCCGGGCGCTGCTGCAGCGCTACCTGGGGGCCGACGCGGACTTGAGTCCCGCCGAGGACTTGCAGTGGCGCTCGCGCCTCGAGCGCCTGGCACGTCCGTGAGAGCGCCGTGAGCACGCCCGCCAGCGACCGCGACCAGGCGCTCGCCGCCACGCTGCTCGGGCGCGCGGCCAGCTGGCAGCAGGCGGATGCGCGCGCGCTGCGGCTGGCGCGCGGGCGCACCGCGGACGCCGGCGATGCGGTGCGCCTCGCGGATGATTATCGGCTGCTGGCGCACGACCTGGCGCGGGCGCGCGCGCTCATACCGGCGAGCCGCGCGCGCGAGTACCTGGAAAACGCCTATGCGCGGGCGCACGCCACGCTGCACCACGGTGGCTGGCGGCTCGGCAGCGGTCTGCGCCGGCTGTTCGCCGAGGAAACTCCCGCGGCGATGCGCTGGCTCGCGCCCTACCTCGTGTGGACGACGCTCATCTTCGTGCTGTCGGCCTGCGGCGGCTACGCGCTGGTGCACCGCTACCCGGAGCTGATCGCACTGTTCGCCTCACCCGACATGATCGCGAGCGTGGAGAGCGGCAAGCTGTGGACGCAGGGACTGCTGAACGTCGTGCCTTCGTCCATCCTGTCGGTGCAGATTCTCACCAACAACATCGTCGTCAGCCTGTTTGCCTACTGCCTGGGATTTCTGTTCGGGCTCGGCACGCTGTACATTCTTGGCATCAACGGGCTCATGCTCGGCGCGGTGATCGCCTTCGTCGGCGCGCACGGGCTCGGCGGCCAGCTGTTCAGCTTCATCGTGCCGCACGGCTGCGTGGAGCTGTCGGTGATGTGCCTGTCGGGCGCCGCCGGGGCGGCCATCGGCGAGGCGCTCATCCGCCCCGGCAACGCCGGCCGCCTCGAGTCGTTCCGCGTGGCGGCGCTGCGCACCGGCGTGGTGCTGCTGTCGTGCGCGCTGCTGCTGGTGGGTGCCGGACTGATCGAGGGCTTCATCTCGCCCGACCCGCGCGTCCTGTTGCCGGCGCGCATCGCGATCGGCGTGGGCTACTGGTGCCTGATGGTGGCGCTGCTGTCGGGGCGGCTGTTCGCGCGGCGCAGCGCGCCGGCGGCGGCAGCGCACCCCTAGACACGTCGCGTGCGGCGCAGCGCCTCGTAGCGCTCGAACAGCACCGCTTCCAGGCGCTGCGCACTCGCGGCCACCACCGGCGCACCGAGTCGCTGCAACAGTGCCTGCTGGCGGCGGGCGCGCTCCTCGTGCTCGGCCGCCGCCAGCGCGATCCACGGATCCTGCCAGCCGTGCGACTCGCTGCGCGCGAGCGCGCCGATCTCGCCGCTGTGCACGCCGGCGACCAGCACCAGGTGCGGCGGCGCCAACAGCCGCACGGCGCGCGCCAGCGAAGCGGCGATGTTGGCGTCATCCAGGTCCGTCAACAGCACCACCAGTGCGCGCTGCCTGAGGAGGTTGCGGATGCTCACCGCGGCCGCCATCGGATCGGACTCCGCCGGCTGAACCGCCAGTTGCGCGAGCGCCTGCCGCAGCGCCGCCACGGCGCGCAGTCCGCGCCCCGGCGGGCAGCGCGCGTGCACCCGCTCGGCGTACACCACCAGTCCGATGCGATCGTCGTTGTGCGTGACGATCTCGGCGAAGCGTGCGGCCACGTTGCTGTAAACGCCCAGGCGGTCGAGCGGCCCTGCGCGCACGCGGCTCAGGCGCCCGGCATCGATGGCGACCAGCACGTCGAGATGCTGATCCTCGCTGTAGTCGCGGCTGACGAGTGCGCCGCTGCGCGCGGTGGCTTTCCAGTCGATGCGCGTCAGCGGATCCCCGCGCGCGTAGCCGCGCAGCTGGTACAGCTCCTGGCCGGCGCCGATGACGCGCCGTACACGGGCGCCGGCGGCGAGCCCGCGGGCGCGCGCCGGGCCGCGCAGCGTGTCGGGCGCCACGACGCACGCCGCCTGCGGCTGCAGGGTGAAGCTCCACCAGGCGAGCGCCAGCGGCCCGCGCAGCCGCGCGGGCAACTGCGGCCACGGCTGCGGACCGAGACGCACCGGCAGCAGCGTCACGGCATCCTCGAGCGCCGCGGCCGGCGGCAGCGTGACGCGCCGCACCGCACCCGCGGCCTCGAAGCCTGGCGGAGTCAGCGGCGCATACTCGAATGCCAGTGCACGGGCGGCGCTGTTGGTAAAGACAAACGCGCCCGGCTGCGCCCGGCCGAGGAACGCCGGCACGGCGGTGGCGATGCGCACCTGCGGCTGCAGGCGGCGCACCCGCAGGCCGTCGATCGCCAGGCCGAGCAACAGCAGCGCCGCCGGTACGCGCCATACGCGCTCGAGCGTGCGATCGCTCGACCAGATGCCGGCGATCGCGATCACCGCCGTCAGCATCACCAGGACGTAGCTGCGCCGCGTGAGATGCATGGCTGTTGGTTTCTTCAGCGCGGCACCGGCGTCGTCGCCAGCAGCCCCGCAACGATCTGCACGTCAGTGGCGCCTTCCTCCAGGCTCGCCTCCGGAGTCAGCGCCAGGCGATGGGGCACGATCCACGGCGCCACCTGCTTGACATCGTCGGGTGTCACGAAATCCGCGCCGCGCAGGCCCGCGACGATGCGTGCCGCCTTGACGAGCGCCAGCGCGCCGCGCGTCGACAGCCCGAGCGCGAGGCGCGGATGCTCGCGCGTCGCCTCGGCAAGATCGAGCACGTAAGCGCTCAGGGCCGCGGCAACGTGGATGCGCTCCGCCGCGGCGCGTGCTGCGGTGAGCAGCGTGCGGTCGATCACCGCCACGCCGTCGAGCGCGTCATGGGCGGCAGTGAGCACCCCGCCGTAGCGAGTGAGCACTTCGCTTTCGGCCGCGCGTCCCGGGTAGGTCATGTCCAGGCGCAGCATGAAGCGATCCAGCTGCGATTCCGGCAACGGGAACGTCCCCTCGAACTCGCGCGGATTCTGCGTCGCCAGCACGATGAAGTCCGCCGGCAGCGCCAGCACGCTGCGCTCCACGCTCACCTGCCGCTCCTCCATCGCTTCCAGCAGCGCCGATTGGGTCTTCGGGCCGGCACGATTGATCTCGTCCACCAGCACGACGTCGGCGAACAGCGGACCGGGACGGAACGCGAAGTTGCGGGCCGTCTCGTCGAACACGTGCACGCCGATGATGTCGCTCGGCATGAGGTCGGCGGTTCCCTGGATGCGCTTGAACTCCCCGCCGAGCGCGCGTGCCAGGGCTTTCGCGAACAGCGTCTTGCCGAGCCCGGGCACGCCCTGCACCAGCACGTGGCCACGCGCGATCAGCGCGATCACCAGTGCGTCCACCGCGGGCTCGACGCCGACCACGACCCGGCCGAGCTCGTGCGCGAGCCGATCGCGAAGCTGCTGGATCGGGGTGCTCATTCGGCAAGCCGCCTTTCAGTGCGGACGACAAGGTTGTGCAGGCGCACCAGCGGCACGCGCCGGTTGGCGGCGGCGGCCGCATACCAGGCA
>Ga0209624_10000344_pt1 | contig 40823 bp, 35 predicted proteins | sample JacPinW_OM2H0_O1_FD_188565 | JGI IMG/M metagenome (GOLD analysis project Ga0209624, IMG submission 188565) | Forest soil microbial communities from Algoma, Ontario, Canada - Jack Pine, Ontario site 1_JW_OM2H0_O1 (SPAdes) (version 2) | ecosystem: Environmental > Terrestrial > Soil > Boreal...
GAATTCGGTCAGTTCACCCTGGTGCCGACCGAGAAGCGACTCCTGTGTGACGGGAAGGTGGTGCCACTCGCCCCGAAGGTCTTCGATACGCTGGTGCTGCTGGTTAAGAACCAGGGGCGGCTCCTCGAGAAAGACGCACTTCTCGAGGCCCTGTGGCCGCACCGCGTTGTCGAGGAAGTGGCTCTCGCGCATAACGTTTCCCAGTTGCGCAAGGCGCTCGGGGATCCTGCCGAGGACCCCAAGTTCATTGAGACGGTGCCCAAGCGAGGTTACCGGTTTATCGCCGCGGTGCGGCAACGAGGTGAGCCGCGAGCGGCGCCCCCAGCTAGTGGTGGCGAGACGCCTTCAGCCGTGCGGCATACCCCGCGATCTCGAGCGGCGATCCTGGGGGCTTTCGCGGCGGTGCTGGTGTTGGCTGCCGGCACTGCAGCGTACGTTCACTTATCGCCAACCGGCAAAAGAGTTACCGGAGTCCTTCCTGCGATTCACTCGCTAGCAGTGCTGCCGTTCGAGAACCTCTCCGCGGACAAGGAGCAGGAATACTTCGCCGACGGGATGACCGACGCTTTGACCACCGACCTCGCCCAGATCGGTTCGCTGCGGGTCATTTCGCGAACTTCGGCGATGCAATTCAAAGGCTCCAAGGAAACCCTGCCTCAGGTTGGCCGAGATTTGCAGGTCGATGCGCTCGTGGAAGGTACGGTTGCGCGCGGCAAAAACCGTGTGCGTGTTACTGCGCAATTAGTCGAAGCCAGCAGTGACTACCATTTGTGGGCCAGGACCTACGAGCGCGACTTGAAGGACGTCCTTGCCTTGCAGGATGAAATCGCCCAGGACATCGCCGAGCAAATCCGCGTCAAGCTGACTCCCAAAGAACGCAGTCTGCTAATTCAGGTTCACGCTGTCGATCCCGAAGCCCTTGACGCCTACCTCAGGGGCCGCTACTGGGCCTATAAGGATCTCTGGAGGATCTGCGGGACTTCCGGGTCACCCCCCTGCGTCAGCCAGAGCGAGGCGTGGAAGGCTCTTGAGTATTACCAGAAAGCGATCGCCAAAGATCCGAGCTACGCGCTTGGCTATGCCGGCGTTGCGGATGGCTTCGTCGTGCTGGCCGTCAGTGGCGGTCTTCCTTACAAAGAAGCTTCTCCCAAAATCAACGAAGCTGCCCTCAAGGCTCTTGCACTCGACCCTTCGCTCGCCGAGGCCCACTCGTCTCTGGCATTCGTCAAGCTCTTTAACGATTGGGACTTTTCAGGCGCGGACGCCGAGTTAAAACAAGCCATTGCCCTGAATCCGAACTTCGCCCGCGCGCATACGTGGTACTCGTACTACTTGGTGGTCATGGAGCGACTTAATGAAGCGGTGAAGGAGAGCGAGCGTGCTCGTAACCTTGACCCGTTCGACTTCTACGCTAACGAGTGGCTAGGACAGGCGCTCTACCATGCCCGTCAGTACGACGACGCGCTGCGCCAGCAGCGACGGACTTTGGAGATGTTCCCGGACCGGGGGGGCAGGCTCTACTTCGAGATCGCAGAGGTCTACGAGCAAAAGAAGATGTTTGCCGAGGCGTTCGCCGCGCGCCAGCAGTCGGATACCCTCAGCAAGTGTCCCTGCGTGACCACGCTCAGCGAGGCATACCAACGTGCGGGCTGGAGAGGCTATTTGTCGAAGACTGTTCAGCTCCTGGAAGAAGTCCACGGATGCGACGTGCATGACTACGCCCTGCTTAACGACGAAGCGCATGCCATGACATGCCTTGAACGCGTCTACGAAGAACACAGCCCGGCAATACTATTCGTGCGCACCGCCCCCGAATTGGACTCCATTCGTTCGTCAACCCGCTTTCGCGGCTTGGTCCGTCGCATCGGTCTACCGCAGCCGTCGAGCGACAAGAACTGAATCCACACGCGAACCGCACTGATCACGATACGCCGGACGTGTGGAAGGTTGTCGGTGAATGTCCGCTACAGCCGAGCCGAATTCGCACCAATTGGGGTCGAGAATGAGTCTCAAATCGGGCCCCGCTACCACTTGGCTGGTTCACAGCAACGTCAGTCAACTGACCTATGTTTCCATTTTGTTTCCACGTTCGGGATCTCTACTGCCCTTGGAGACTCCGGCAGAGGGCCCCTACATCCTGCCGGTACCCTTCCCGGGCTTAACGAGTACTCGGACAGAGGTCACCGGGACCGCCGTAATCGGCTCACCCCGACCATTGAAATCATTAAAGAATTTCTCACATTCTCGCTCGGGGTGTCTGCCCGTGTGCCAGCGTCGACACGGAATCATCGCGTCGGCTGGCTCACCGACGGACGATGACTCCCGACTCATCCGCCAATCCCGGCAATCTCATCCGGAGATTCGCCCGGCAGCGAAGCGCCGACACTGGGGTCCTATCGGCTTGCAGATCGCGTGCATCGTGCTCTCCGCGGATGTTCCGGTATGCTGGGCAAAGGCGACCGCGGGAGCCGAGAGGTAACACCGGCGTCGGAGCAATATGAAGAAGAAAGTAGACCAAGTGGGGCCGCGATTACCTGAAGCGCGACGCGGGTACGCAGTGCCAGCTCACGCGCATGGGAGGCCGAGCGTTTGAGCGCCCCGCTCCTGAGCCCAGCGTCGTCACAGCTCGACGACGACGCATGGGACAACCTGCTGAGTTTCATCGAGGAGCGCCGGGTCATCCCGATCGTTGGACCCGAGCTCCTGCTGGTCGAGACCGACCGCGGCGCGCGGCTTCTGTACGACTGGCTGGCGGAAAAGCTGGCGGCCAAACTTGCTGTCGACGTGAGTTTGCTGCCGCAGCCCTATACGCTCAATGACGTCGTGTGCTGGTTTTTGTCGAGCCGCGGCCGGCGCGAGGAAGCTTACGTGCGGCTGCGCGGCATCATGAAGGATGCCGCGTTCGAGCCACCGCTCGCCCTCAAGCGCCTCGCCGCGATCACGGACTTCGACGTTTACGTCTCCACCACCTTCGACCCGCTGCTCGAGGCCGCGCTCAACACCGTACGGTTCGCCGGCGCTCCATCCACTGAGGTGCTCTCCTACGCCCCGAACCGCGTCGCGGACCTGCCGGTGGAGCGCGACCGGCTGACACACCCTGTGGTCTATCACCTGTTCGGCAAGCTCTCCGCATCACCCACCTACGTGATCTCGGACGAGGACCTGCTCGAGTTCATCTGCGCGCTACAGAACGAGCATCTGGCGCCGGAGAAGCTGTTTCACGAGCTAGAGCACAATCACCTCCTGTTCATCGGCAGCAACTTTTCCAACTGGCTCGCGCGGCTGTTCCTGCGTATGGCCAAGCGCCAACGGCTCTCTGACCCGCGCGATGTCGGCGAGGTGCTGGCCGACGGGCATTCCGGATGCGACGAACGCCTGGTCGCATTCTTGCAGCAGGTCAGCGTCCGTACCCGCATCTACATGGGGGCCGATCGGTTCGTCGAGGAGCTGCACGAGCGCTGGCAGGCGCGCCAGAAACACCCCGTCCTCCTCGCGCCGGCGACTCGGTTTCTGCCGCCCGCGCGCGAGATGCCTGAGAACGCCGTGTTCATTTCCTACGCTCGCGAGGATCTCACGGCCGTTCGCGAGATCAAGGCCGGGCTTGAAAGCATGGGCATCACGACCTGGTTCGACATGGACCGGCTCGAGGCGGGCGATGACTATGACCGCAAAATCCGCCTGAACATCGCGCGCTGCTCGTACTTCATCCCGGTGATATCGGCCGCTGCGCAGCGGCGCACCGAGGCTTATTTCAGGCGCGAGTGGAGCTACGCGATTGACCGGCTGCGCAACATGGCAGACGGTGCGCTGTTCGTGCTGCCGGTCACGATCGATGGGACCACCGCGGCCGAAGCGATCGTGCCCGACCGCTTTCGCGCGCTGCATTTCAATTCGCTCCCGGGCGGAGTCGTGCCGGTCGAGTTCGCGCAACGGCTTAAGGACTTTATGAAAGCGCGCGTTCAGTGAACGATACGAACGTCAAAGCCGCCAGCGCCCCCGGCACTGCACCGACGCTCGACGCCAAGAACCCGTGGCTGGGTCTTGCTTCCTTCACCGAGGAGACGCGCGGCTACTTCTATGGCCGCGAGGCGGAAGTCGCCGAGCTCGCACGCCGCGTGCAGAGAAAGCTCCTGACGGTGCTGTTTGGCCAGTCCGGCCTGGGCAAGACCTCGATCCTGCGCGCCGGGCTGGGGCCGAAGCTGCGCACTCAGGGCTACTGTCCGGTGTACGTGCGTATCGATTACGGGCGTGACGCGCCGGAACCTTCCGATCAGATCAAGTCGGCAATCGCCGCGGCCGCGCGACTTTCCGGCGAGTGGACGCAGGCCGGAGTCGCCATCGAGGGCGAGTCGCTGTGGGAATTCCTGCACCACCGCGACGACGTATTGCGCGACGCGGCGGGGAACACCGTAGTGCCGCTGCTGATCTTCGATCAGTTCGAGGAGATCTTCACGCTTGCACAGAGCGATGAGTTCGGCCGCGCCCGCGCGGGCCGCCTGATCGCGGATTTATCGGATCTGGTCGAGAACCGGCCGCCCAAGGATCTGGAAGCGCGTCTCGAGCACGACGATGCCGCAGCCGAGCGGTTCGACTTTGCGCGCAGCGACTATCGGGTGCTCATATCGCTGCGCGAGGACTATCTCGCGCCGCTCGAGAGCCTCAAGACCTCGATGCCGAGTATCACGCAGAATCGCCTGAGACTGGCGCCGATGACAGGTACGCAGGCGCTCGAAGCGGTGCTGCGCCCCGGCGGGAAACTGGTCAGTGAGGATGTCGCCGCTGCCCTGGTGCGATTCGTCGCGGGCGGCGCGGAGATCGCCAATGCCGAGGTCGAGCCCTCACTCCTCAGCCTCATCTGCCGCGAACTGAACGACAAGCGCATCGCCAAGGGCGGCACCGAGATCTCACTCGACCTGCTGGCCGGTTCGCACGCAACGATTCTCGCCGAGTTCTACGAGCGCGCGCTCGCCGATCAACCGGTAGCCGTACGGCACTCGATCGAGGATGAACTCCTGACCGAATCGGGCTTTCGCGAAAGCATCGCCGAGGAGCGGATCCTGGCCATGTTCGCCGCGGCAGGGGCTGCACCCGGAACGCTACCGCTGCTCGTCAACCGACGCCTGCTGCGCATCGAGGAGCGGCTCGACGTGCGTCGTGTCGAACTCACGCACGATGTGTTGTGCGCGGTGGTGAAGGCGAGCCGCGACTTGCGCCACGAGCGCGAAGCCCGCGACCGAACCGAGAAACTTTTGTCCGACCAGCGCGAGCGGGAACTCGCGGCGCGACGAGCGCTCGGGCGTGCGCGGCGCATCGCCGCCATTTGCGCAACGCTCACGGTGTGCGCCGTCGTCGCGCTGGCATTTGCGTTCATCAGTCTGCGCCGCGCAAACCGCGCCGAAACGGCCGCGCAAGAGAGCCGCGCTGCGGCGGAGACTGCCCGCAGTCACGCCCAGCACTTGCTCGGATACCTCAACGAAGACTTCGCTGTCGAGCTTGCGGGCTTTGGCACACTAGGCCTCATCAAGCAGCTCGGCGAACGCGAGATGCAGTACTACGATGCGCTGCCCGCCAGCCTGCGCACCGCCGACACCGTGCGCAGCGCCGCGCTCGCACAGGCGCGCTACGGGATCGCACAGCAGCAGGCCTTCGATCTTAAGGGTGCACGCGCAAGCCTGACGAGCGCAGTGGCGACGCTCGAGCGGCTGCGCCATGACGGCGACACCTCTGAGGGGTCTGCGATCGGGCTCGGCATCGCGCTTGCTGCTCTTGCAGACGTCAACGACCGGTCCGGCATTTCGGCCGAGACCGAGCAGTACAACACCCGAGCCGAGGCCATATTGCGCAGCTATGTCGATGCGCCGAATCCGTCCGTCGCGGTCCGGCGCGCCTACGGCCAGGTAGCGATGAGCGTCGGCAGCTACGAATCGGGTGAGAAGAAGGCGCTCGCGCTATTCGCACGCTCGAAGCAGGCTCTGGAGAGCATCGGCGCGTTGAGCCTCAAGGATTTGCCGGCCAGCGCCGACTACGCCACAGTCCTTGGCCTTGAGGCGATTGAGCTTTGGCGCCTTGGCCGAATCGATGAATTGCGCAAGGTCTCTGACCAGGGAATGCAGCTCGCCAATGAGATCATCGCCCAGCGTCCGGGGCACATCGTCGCGCTTCAGGCGCGTGCAACTCTGAATGCGCTCAGTTCATCGCCCGCGCACGAAGATCTGCGCATCAGTGATTCGGTCGCCTTTTTGAAGCGCGCGCTCGAGGATAGTCTATTGTTGTTGCGCCTGGATCCCGCCAACGTCGACACTCGCGGCTCCGCAGCGACCGACGCAAGCATCATGGCGGGTGATTACGAAGAACTGGGGCAGCCGCGTGCCGCGCTCAGAGCAGAGCAGCAGAGTCTAGAAATCCTCTTGGCCACGGGACACGGCGCGGCGGATCATGGCGACCGCGTTCTCGCTCGCTACGCAGGGATTGCGCGGCTCAACGCCGATCTCGGCGAGCGTGCCGCAAGCGACGCTGCGATCAAAGCTGGCGAGCTGGCGCTCATTGCCGCGACGGCCTCAATGGGCGCCGAAAGCTTCAAGACCTTGACCGCCAAGTGCTCGCTGGCCAACGCCCGGGCCCGCATAGCTTTGCTCAGCGGGGATTCTGAGCAGGCCGTAGCGTTCGCCGAGCCCACGCTCGCATCGGGCCTGACGCTTTCGGAGCAGCTCGGGCACTTCGGCGGCAAGAGCGCCTGCGTGAGTACCGCGGCGTTGACACTCAGCTACGCCCAACTGGCGCTCGGCAACTATGGCGCGGCAAAGACGGCGGCCGCCTCGGCGGTGCCAGTCGCCGGGAAGGAAAACGACTGGGTGTCCCGCAACTTTCACGCGGCACTGATCGTCGCCCAGGCAATCGCGACGTCGCGGCTCGGGCAAACCTCCGAGGCCCGCGCGCTGGTAACCCCGATCGTCGAGCGGCAGCGCGCGCGCTTCGCGCGCAATCACGACGATGCGCAGCAGCGTCTGGACTACGCGAGCGCGCTGTATGCGCTTGCCCTGACGGATCCGGCGCACCGCAGCGAAATGCTCAGGCAGGCCTCTTCGATCATCGCCGCACTGCCTGGCGAAATGCAGGCGCTCAAGAGTACGAAGATGTGGCGGGATCGAGTGGCCGCTGAGCAGGCCGCACCTCGGTCCGCAAAAACTGAGGCGCCGCGGGATTCCGCCAGCTGAGCAATCGCCGGTGCAGGCGCCTTTCGGCGGTCTGCATCATCACTCGCGTAATCGTTCTAGTCGCCTATTAAGGCGACTAATGGTGCGGCAATCTGGCGTCGGGCGTCTCTTGGACCGCAGCGACGCTGACGAACTTCCCCGTCTCTAGCCCCTGAAGAGCTTTCTCACCGCGAGCGCCGCCACTCCACGGTTATGCAATACGAGTGCTTATTTGCCACGCAGACCAATTCTGGTCCTCCGCCGCTAACGATCGCGTCGGCGAGGCGGTAGAAACTCCATTGGGGATTCTGGTCTATGGGGCAATCGTCTTTCTGTGGAAAGCTGGTCTCAGTCTGACTGATACAAAAGCGCGCCGGTCCGAGAGCATCGATCAGGCGGCCGCGGGAAATCCCATTTAAGGACGAAATGTCCAGCCGGATACAGGGGGACACGAACTCCTTGTTTTTCTCGCCGCGAATGGGAACCTCAACAAGGCATTGGCGAAGGGTCTGAAGTAACTCCTTTTGAGCGGGGTCGTTGCGAAAGTTCCCCGCCGTACTGCAAGCAACTAGAAACGCCGCCGCCGCGATAGAGGCTGCAAACACGAATTTTGGGTAGTGCGAAATCATTCACCGATAATGCCATTACTCGGGGCAAGAACGAAATCTAAGCCGCTATAGGTTTGCACCCGCCAGAAGACCTGGCGTAGCGAACTCCAACGCGTCACTGAGCGCGTCAGCCACCGGGCGTACCGGTCGCCGCAGCGGCAAGCTGCGCGAAGAACCTGTGCATCGTATATCTGAACACGAAGCGGGCCATGAAACGGAACAGCGGCGGCCGAACGAAACCCAAGCGGCTTCGCTCGCCGGTCGGTCGCGCAGTCTCGGCTGACGACAAGGCCCAATGTGCGCAGACGCGCGACCGCCTCGGATACCGTCGAGCGTGCCAAGCCGAGATGCTCGGCCAGCTCGCTCGAGCGCAAACCACCGACCGCGATGTGCACCAGCAGGTCGGCATCCTGCCCGGTAATGCCTCCGCGGCTCGTTCGTTTCGGCGGATGTCGCAGGTGGCAGGCGTGATGAGATGCGTGGGTAATCACGCAGCACTGAGTAGGCAGCGGCGTCACGGTTCTTGCAGTCAGTGTGCCGAGAAAAGGAATTGTTCGTCAAACGAACTGTTCGGCCGCTGCGGGAAGGCGCAGCTCCCAAGGTCCCGTCAGACGACGAATTCCGTGCGCCTGGTGTCAACCGGCAAAGCAATCGAGGAGCCGATCGGTACGCCAGCCGACAACGAGGCATCCATCTACATGCGCGACGGCGATTCGGCTGCTTGCCGCAGACAGGCCCCTCAGGGCATTCTCCGGCAGCCCGCACAAGATCAAGAGGCACGAGGATGGAGGGGGAGTCGCCAACCCAGGCGAGTACGCCGGCTGGAGCCGTATTCCTGAGCTACGCCTCGCAGGATGCCGAGGCGGCTCAGCGCATTTGCGCCGCACTGCGCTCAGGAGGAGTCGAAGTGTGGTTCGACCAGAGCGAGCTGCGCGGCGGGGATGCCTGGGACCGGTCGATTCGCAAGCAGATCAAGACCTGCGCGCTGTTTATCCCGATCATCTCCCGCAGCACGCACGATCGCGATGAGGGATATTTCCGTCTGGAGTGGAAGCTCGCGGTCGATCGCTGCCACCTGATGGCTGCCGACAAGGCGTTCCTTTTGCCGGTGGTCATCGACGACACGCGGGATGATGACGACCGGGTGCCGGAGCGGTTTCGGGAGGTGCAATGGACACGCCTGCCGGACGGGATCACACCCGCTGCCTTCGTCGAGCGTGTGCAGCGTCTGTTGTCAGGGGAGCCGGCGCTGGGGCCGACCAAGACCACTTCGGCCACCGCTCGCGTGTCTGCTGCGCCGACAACCCAAAAGCCCGTCCTGACATCCTGGCGGTCGAAGGCGGCGCTTTTGGTGCCGATCGCCCTGGTCGCCGTCGCGTTCGGTTACCTCGTGGCAAGCCGATTCGTGCTGTCGAAGCGTGGAGCGGATGTTGGAGCGGCAGCGCCGCCCGTGGCTCAGAGCACTCCAGCCATCGCCTTCAACCCGCCGCCGCACTCGATCGCAGTGTTGCCATTCGTGAACATGAGCGGGGAGAAGGAGCAGGAGTACTTCTCCGACGGACTGACGGAGGAACTGCTCAATTCTCTGGCCGAGATCAACGGTCTGCAGGTCGCCGCCCGCACCTCGGCGTTCTCGTTCAAAGGCAAGGACACCGACATCGGCACGATCGCGCGCAAACTGAACGTGGGTGCAGTCCTCGAAGGCAGCGTCCGGCGCTCCTCGCACACGGTGCGTATCACCGCACAGCTGATCGATGCCGTCACGGGCTTTCACCTGTGGTCGAAGACGTACGACCGGGACCTGGGCGATGTGCTGAAGCTCCAGACCCAGATCGCGACCGCCGTGGCGGACGCACTCAAGGTGACGCTGCTCGCCGATACCGCCGCGAAGATCGAGTTGGGGGGCACGCACAACCCAGCGGCGTTCGATGCCCAGCTCCACGCGCTCAGGGCGGCGGACGCGGGCGGAGCCAAGAACTACCTGAGCGCGGTTGCCGCGTACACGGACGCTATCCGCCTCGACCCGAACTACGCCCTCGCGTTCGCGGGCCGATCGTTCACCCAGACGCTTTACGCATCCCAGAACGCGCCGCTTGCGGAGGTTCGCCAGTACTTCGACAAGGCGCTCGCCGATGCGCACCAGGCGATCGCGCTAACGCCGGAGCTGGCCGAAGCGCACCTGGCTCTTGGTTTTTACCTGGCAAACGGGGCCCTGGACCTCAGGCAGGCGGGCGATGAGTTCGAGCGCGCCCGCGCACTCGCCCCGGGCGCCGCGACGATTCTGAGAGTCAGCGGGTTGTATGCCGTGATGACCGGACACAGCGAAGCGGGTATTACTGAACTTGAACGTGCGGTCACGCTCGACCCGCTAAATGCAACCACTCACCATCTGCTGGGCTTCGGCCTTTATCTGGCGCACCGATATGAGCAAGCGCTGGCAGCAAACGCAGAAGCCATCAGCCTCGATCCCGATCTGCTGCGCGCGTATGAATACAGTGGCCTGACCGACTACCAGCTCGGCAACCTCGCGGGTGCGCGCGCCATATGCGAGGCGCGGCCGAACTTCTGGGGAGCTCAGTGGTGTCTGGCGCTGACGTACCAGAAGCTGGGCCGGCACCCTGATGCACAAGCCGCGGTTGCGAAGATCCAGGCGATGATGGGCGATACCATGGCGTACCAGTACTCGACGATCTATGCGCAATGGGGCGACACTGCGAAGGCGCTCGAATGGCTCGAGAGTGCCATGCGCCTGCGCGACCCGGGACTCTCGCTACTCAAGGTCGATCCGCTCATGGATCCGCTGCGCAAAGAGCCACGTTACCAGGCGATTGAGCGGGAGCTTAAGTTTCCGGACTGAGGTGATTTCGCCGCGAGCCCGTGATCGCGATAGCTTGTTTTGAGTGTGTTTGCTCTGTTCCGGTAGCGATTCCAGTCGTAATCGTCCGAAAGACTCTTCCAGAAAAAGTGGAGCAGTTTTGATGTCAGAGAAGAGCTGGGACAGAGTACCGATCGACGCGCAGAGCGTCGACGCTCCACTGTCGCGAGCGGCAGTCTTTCTTGTGCTCAGCGTTATAAGCGAACCGACCGCTGTCGCGAAGGTCTGCTCAGTACTCGGTGGGCTTGACGATCTCGTCAAGACTGTTGGGTTCCGTGATCTTTCCGGCCGCCTGTCGTGCATTGCCGGGATCGGTTGTGATCTCTGGGATCGTCTCCGTTTAGACAGGCGACCGCAGGAACTGAGACCGTTTGCGCCGATTACCGGGGCGGTTCATGCGGCGCCGTCGACACCGGGCGACCTTCTATTCCATATCCGATCCGAACGCCCCGATATGTGCTTTGAGTTTGAACGCATTCTGCTCGACAGTCTTGGCGCCGGCGTGACTGTCGTCGACGAAGTCTCAGGCTTTCGCTATTTCGATGCGCGCGACCTTCTTGGCTTTGTCGACGGCACGGCTAACCCAACCGGCCTCGAGCTGCCGAGCGCGGCGCTCGTCGGCAATGAAGATTCTGACTTCATCGGAGGCAGCTATGTCGTGGTTCAGAAGTATCTGCACGATCTAAGCGCGTGGGCGCGGATCCCAACGCAGCTCCAGGAAGAGATCATCGGTCGCACGAAGATAGACAATGTCGAAATCGATGACGACGATGCCCCGCGCAAATCGCACAAGTCGCTGGCCACCATCGTAGCTGCCGATGGAAAAGAGTACGACATCCTGCGCGACAACATGCCGTTCGCCCGACCAGGGCGACAGGAATTCGGAACCTACTTTATCGGTTATTCCCGGTATCTTTGGGTGATCGAGAAGATGCTGCAACGAATGTATGTCGGTGACCCGCCGGGAGCTTACGACCGACTGCTTGATTTCTCGACGCCGCATACCGGCACGACGTTCTTCGCTCCAGCTCGCTCCACGCTGCAGACGCTGGTTCAGGCGGCGCAGCAGAAGCTTACGAGCGCTCGCTCGGGTGAGGCACCGCGCACCAAAGCGGGCAGCGATGGGTGAGGCCGACAAGACCTCAAGCGCGACCGCGTCCTACTCCAGAGCGCCGCCCGGATCGGCAACTCAGCGCGGCTACGTCGATGGCGCCGGATGCTACCGCTACCGAACCGCTTCACCGCACCGCCGTGGGCCGTGAATCGCGAACGTCCGGTTTCGAGATGATTGCGCGGCGATGCCAGAGCACGGCTGTTGGCCGAGAGCGGCAAGTCGGGGTGTTTAGTTACCGACTCGTCCCCATGCGTTCGAACCTACACCCTGCCATCACGTGGTCCAAGGAAATACCACAGAATCAGACCCAGCAGTGGCAGGATCACCACCACTAGTATCCAAATCAATTTCCTTTCGTTGGAAGCGGAGCTCTGAACGATATTGATTACCGCCCAGATGTCGCCAGCAAGTACCAGCAGGCCCCAAAGACCATTGTATCCAACGGACATCATTCTTGGATCCTCCCCTTCTGCGACATCGTGACGACTTCAGCGTTGCCCGTTTGTCTTAACAGCATGATCGCGGGTACAGTTTCGCACGAGCCGATTCAAAACCGAAAGCCTGATTTGCGGAAACGTCACCCCATGGCCGTCTGCTGAGGGATTGACCTGTACTGCCGCATTTGACTGTCGGTTCATCTAGTCGATGCAACACAAGCGCGACATCGTTCTGCCGCCGTCTCGCGCGGAAACAACGGCGCTTCGTGACCCGTCGCTGCCGAACTGACCGTCCGCTTCCGAGCAAGATGAACACTGCCATACATTGCGATGCGACGTCGCTATCCCGGGAGATTGATCTTGCGCAAGAATGCCTTATAGCGTTGATCGCTCCTGGCGTTCTTCAGCAACGGATCCCAGGGCACCCATGGCACCCAGCCGTCGTGCAGTCGATACGCATGATCTAGCCATGCGAAAACCTCATCGAACTCATTGCGGTTGGCGTAGAACACAGCGATCGGATACTCGACAACTCCGGAGTACTTGGCCTTGGCGACCGCGAGTGCGCGGTCTGCTTCGTCCTTCCGACCCAGCGCGTCGAGAGCCAGAGCGCGACCGACATCCCGATACCTTTCGTCCGTCTCCTGTTCCATCTCCGCAAGTGCCGCTGTCGGCTCGTGCCGCGCCATTAGTGCCCATCCAACCAAGAAGTGGCCCTGTGACATGGTCGGAGCTAGATCCAGCGACTGACGATAGGCCGTCTCCGCCTCAATGAACCTGCCGCTCGCCAGGTAGGCGCCGCCCAAACCAGCATAGGTGCCGTAATTCAACGCGCTGAGGGGGTCCAGTGCCACAACCCTTTTTGCCAGCTGCAGGGCCTCATCAAAATGCCCCTGGGTCAGCGCGACAACCGTCGCGACAGCAAAAGCGTCGGCGTTGCCGGGATCGAGTGCGAGTCCTTGATTTATTTCCGCCTCGGCAGCCTTCCATTTCCATTCAGCGGTCAGCACCGCGCTCATCGCGAAGTGGGCGTCCGACAGTTTCGGATCGAGCTTCAGTGCCCGTTCCGCGGCGTAACGCGCCTCAGTGATTACTTGTTCATAAACGCCGCTTGTATAGAGTTCAAAGTCGGTTACACGCCACCCGGCGAGCGCCGCCCACGCGCGTGCAAAGTTGGGATCCAATCTGAGCGCCTGGTCAAAATGGTCGATCGCCCGCTCGACGTCAGCGTGTTGCGAGGCATTAGCAGCGATCGCCAGAGCCTGCAGGTATAACGTGTAAGCCTCGGTACTGGAGGTCGGCGTAGCCCTCGGCGTCTGGCCTTCCAGCAGCGACACCTTGAGCGCTCTTACAACTGCACCAGCAATCTCGTCCTGAATCTTAAAAATGTCGCCCAGTTGCCGGTCGAAGGTTTCGGACCAGACGTGGTAGCCGTTATCGACGCGGATCAGTTGCGCGGTTATGCGAATCGTGTTTCCCGACTTCCGCACGCTACCTTCTAGCACGTGAGCCACACTGAGCGCCTTGGCAATTTCCACGATGGTGGCTTGCTTGCCTTTGAAGTAGAACGACGAGGTGCGTGCCGGCACACGTAGCTCCGGGACCTTCGTCAGCAGATCGATGAGTTCCTCCGAGAGTCCATCCGAAAAATACTCGTTGTTCTTATCCTCGCTCATGTTGACGAACGGTAGGACGGCGACAGACTTTTCAGGGATGGTTATTTCTCCAGTGGCCGGGACAGGAGCTGACCGGGCCACAGCCGGTGCAGGCGTCTCCGCGGCTCGCCGGCTGGAGAGCCACAGGCGATCCGCCCCGAATACCACTATGCCTAAACCGACCACAGACGCCACGACGAGCGCCGTTCGGTTTGGCGATCGTCCGGAGATGGTAGATGCGCGAGCAGGCGAGGTTGGGGTGGCTGCGGGCATCGCGGCTGGGGCATTTAAGGCGAGCTGTACAGCAGCAACTAGCTTAGGCAGCGCGCGTCCCATATCGCCTGCACTCGTGTCCAGCCAGTGCGACGTGTTCAGAAAATATTCGAAGTCTGCGGGTAATGGTGCCTGGTCGATTCGCAGCGATACGATCGGATGTCGCTTGGAAGCAGAGCGCTCCACTTCTCGCAGAACATGCGGCGAGGACACCCCATCTTTCGACAATATCAACACGCTAGCCTTGGCGGCATCGATCGCGTGAATGATCTGGCCAGCGTAGGATGCGCCCGGCGTCACATCCCTCGGTGCGATCCAGCACCGCACGCCATTGCGCTCCAGTGCCTGGACAATATCATTCGCAACGGCTGCATCCTGCGAGGCGTAGCTAATGAAGACGAGGGGCGTGCTAGCGCTCGTCTTCTCATCGCCGCCGCCTTCGGCCATTTTCCCGTGCCCCCCGCCACTTGTACACCATCGTCGCGGATGCTTTGGGGGTTGGCAACCGGCACGTATGGGGACGCGGAACGACCGCTCTCGGGAGACCAATCTCACGCGGACGAGGGACGGCTTCCGGCCACCTCCTGACGGATTGGCCTGTACTGCCGGTGCGGACAACCCGAAGCGGAACTTTGCGACTGCTCACTTCTGGGTAGTAAATTGTGGTGCCTGCTTCGCTCGGTTTATCGGCGCCGAAGTCGCCGCAACGGTGGGCGCATCGTGGTGCAGGCAACGCCGAGTCAAACTTTTGCGCCCGGTTGCAATTCCCGACTGAGACGATGCCCGACAAGCGTTACCAGCAGGCAGCCGGCTACGCCGATCAACGTATGCATAAGCCAGAACTGAAGCGGGCCCATACGCTCGTAAAAGCCGCCGATCCAGCCGATGAGATTGTTCGAAATGAATAAGCTCATGAAGACAATGCCCATCATCGTGGCATTGACACTGCCCGGCGCAGCGCGCGAGACCAGTGCGAGTAGCGTTGGCCAATAGTAGAGAAAGGCTATCCCCATTCCAGCGACGCACAGGAGTGGCCAGATCGGGTTCATGACACCGGCACCGGACCATGCGGTCGCGCCGACCAGGATCAGGGTGCTCGCCGCTGCCAGGCCCGCGCCGATGCCGATCTTCGCAACATCATGGGGCTCGCGACCGCGCCCCGCTTGTCGCCGCCAGATCCAGAATAGCAATGGCACGCCAACGATACTGGACAATGCGTAGATCGATTGGTACCAAGGGACCGGGATTCGCAGGTTTCCGACCTGGGGAGCGACGTGCTGTTGGGTCCAGACCGGCATCACGTTGTAGACTTGATTGACAACAATTGACGGCAGGATCGAGATCATGATCACGACGGTGAGCGCGCCAATGATGCGCCAGTCAGCCGTGGTGAGCCCGCGGCCAGCTCGCTTGCTGGGCACCACACGTGCCGGCAGATAGCGGTAACCATAGAGATAGGTTGCAAGACCCAGCAGCATGAATATGGCGGCCACACCGAAGCCGTAGTGCCAGCCCCAAACCTGCGCGAGCAGCCCGCAAAGCAGCGGGCCGAGCACGGCACCGATGTTGATTCCAGTACTGAAGATGACGAAACCGTGGTTACGCCGCGCCTCGTCCTCGGGTGGATACAGCGCGCCCACCTGGGCCGAGATATTGCCCTTGAGGAAGCCCGAACCAACGACCAGCAGCAACAGCGCCACCAGAAATGTCCGATCGAAAGCCATGACGAAATGCCCAACGGACATCAATAGCGCGCCGATCACCACCGCATTGCGTTGACCGATCCAGCGGTCGGCGATCATGCCGCCGAGCAGCGGCGTGAAGTACACGAAGCCGGAATAGAGACCGTAAATCTCCGACGCCAGCGCCTGCGTCGACAGCGGGCCGAACAGCGATTCCAGGGCTGCACGCAGCTCCGCAAATCCAGCGATATGCTCGGCATGCCCGGGTAGCAGCAAATGGTTCACCATGTACAGCACGACCAGCGCTGTCATGCCGTAAAAGGAGAATCGCTCCCAGGCCTCGGTGAAGGCCAGGAAGAAAAGCCCCTTCGGATGACCGATGAAACTGGCATCTCCGGGCGCTGTGGGCGCGACCGCGGCGCTGTTCATGTTGACTGCCTCTCAAAGGGCTAGAACCGTATGGGGCAAAAACGTGCAGCAGCCAGCCCCCGCCACTCGCGCGGTATGGTCGCGGAGGCTCTCGGGGTTGGCAACTGCCGGGACTTCGGGCCGCGGAATGTCCGCTTCAGGGCGATCACTTCGCCGGGCGGGAGGACCACCGTTGGCCGGTCACCCTCCGGGGTCGCGATGCCGAGATGGAGGCCGTGCGGGCCCGCCTACGCGCCGCCAGCAAACCCGCAACGGTCACCGGGGAGTGACCCCATGCTACGATCATGCTGTCGAACAACGGTTGCGGCGGACGGCGCTGCACGCCTCCGCTGGAGCGTTAAGCCGAACAAGACACAGCACGCATTACCGCTACCCGATCTTTGGAGGTTCTATGAAGCGAGTCACTGGCATTGGCGGCATCTTCTTCAAAGCCAAAGACGCTCCGGCACTACAAGCTTGGTACAAACAATATCTCGGAATCGATGTCCAAGAATGGGGCGGCGCAGCGTTCACTTGGACCGACGGTGAAGGTAAGCCTATTGCCGGAACAACCGCCTGGTCCATTGGCTCGGCGCAAAGCGACCACTTTGCGCCCAGCACCTCCACCTTCATGGTCAATTACCGCGTGGAGGATCTCCACGCACTGGTCAAAGCTTTGCGCGCAGAAGGCTGCAACGTACTCGAGAAGATTGACGAGTCCGAGTACGGAAAGTTCGCCTGGGTCATCGATCCGGAAGGAAACAAGGTAGAACTATGGCAACCGCTTGCCGGCCAATGACAAAGGCTGCGGGGCGCGGTACGAATCTGCGGTTCGTAGATTCAACGAGCAAGTGCACCGCCAATTGTTTGGCCGGGCATCGCTGCACGGGTTGCGCGCCGGACGAGAGGCTTGATTAACGAGTGCCGAAGGCCTGACGCGGCGACGATCTAAAGGGTCGCATGAGGCATCGTCAGGCAGGCACGATGCGATTCAGAGAATGCCCAGCGTTCGCGCGCGAGTCATTGCGCCGGAGCGATTCTTGACGTTGAGCTTGCTGTACACATTGTGTAGGTGCCACTTGAGCGTGCCCTCCGAGACGAAGATCGCTTCGGCGATTTCCTTGTTGCTCAGACCCGACTCGAGGCGTTTGAGGATCGAAATCTCGCGCGGAGTGAGGCGTTCGCACATGGCCGAGGTTTGAGGCACCCGACTGTGGAGGTTGCCAATTGCCGGTCGCAACGGACATACCTGGCAATATCGAGGCAACTCGGTCGCGACCGACGGCTTTCGGGCAGTCGATCTGTCGAAAACCGAATGCGCTCGAGGTGTAAGCGCGGGGGCGAATTCGCATGCCCGGACCGAGGAGGTTACTTGATCGGATCATTTGAGCACGCGGAGAGCGCAACGGCGCAGTTGGTGCCGTGGGACTCCAGGCACTTGCGAATCGAGTTGGTCTCGGCAACTTTGCGATTCATGTTGTTGAAGGCGCCCCACATGCCGTTGGGACTCTTTGCAAACGCCACGCACTGGTTGTAGAGCAGCATCCGAACCTTGCATTTGGATCCGCCCTCCTTGATGCAGTAGTCAAGGGCAAGCCTGCTCGCGGTGCTCTGCGCGACCGCGCCCCACGATATGCCTGCCTTTGGCTGGGGTTCCATCGAGATGGCCAGTCCGACCCAGGTATGAAACCCTCCATTCGGGCTGCAGTAGGCCAATACGGTGGTGCACGACTTGCCCCCGGAATTCTGGCAGTAGCTCAGAGCCTCACGATCGTCTGCGACGAGGTCTCCGTACGTCCTGCTGTAGCCCGAGGCACCGTCGTCGCTGGTCGCGAGGGCGATGCAATTACGTGAAAACGTGCTGCGTACCTTGCAATCGCGCTTGCCCTTCATGATCGAGTTGCAGCTTTGCAAGGCCGCGGCATTGGCAGCTTCACTGGACGGATAGTCGTACGAATAGCCGAAGTTGGTCGTCGAGGTCGAAACGGCGAGCGCTCCCCAGATTGCCGGCACGCCAGCGCCTCCCTGCCCGCGCTTGCCATGCCAGAGTTCATCGCAGCCGTTGTAGCCTAGGGTTTCCTGACAGCTGCGCATCTGCTGGTCCAGGGAATTCTCGGGCCCCGGTTGCTCGAACTGAGACTGTGGAATGAAGGGCTCCGGCGCTGGTTCCGGTTCCTCCTGAGCCACGGCCGCCGACGCGCCGAGCGTCAGCCAGGCCGAAACCACTACGAGACACGAACGCCCCATGCAGGAGGTGTCCGTAACGCTGTTTTTCAGGCCCATCGTTCGTATCCTTAGCTCGCGCGGCGCGCCGGAGAGATGCGCCCGTGATCGTCCGAACCCGTCCGTTGCGAGGCGTAGCTGATGAATACGGCGGGCGCGCACGCTCGCCTTATCCTCGCCAACGCCTTCGACCACCTCCGGCCCCCCGGACAATTGTTTGGCATCGTCGCGGAAGCCTTCCGGGTTGGCAACCGACGTTGATTCGGAGGCCAGGATGTCCGCTTCGGGGCGGCGATTTCAGGTAGCCGTAGGATGGCTCTTGGCCGGGAAGCGCCTGATTGCCTCCCGATTCCGGACACCCAGCACGAAAACCAGTGAGGCGTCGGTAAAGGTCTCCAGTTGACCCTGAGCTGACTGTGGTGACTTCCGTTTTTGGGCAAGCCAACAAGCTCTCACCCGACTCCTTGAGTTCGATCGGCGCTAACGACCTAGGGCCGGAATCACAAACGCAAACGCAACACCCAACGCGAAGCTCGCGAGTGCGAGTCCGTACAGTAGTATGCTGGTGACCCGTAAACGTCGGCACGCTCGTGCGCCACCAGGATCGGTCGGACACGGCAAGTTCCTCCCGTACCAGAGCGCAACGCCACTCACGAGCAGTAGCGCAGCCGCGCTCCCGAAAATGAGCTCCTTGTGCTCACTCAGCCAAATCAGTTGCGGTACCGCGCTCACGAGCCCCGCGAGAACGGCTCCGGCCCCAAGCGTCACGAGCACTGCTGGCAACACGCAACAGACCAAGGTCGCCGAGCTCGCGAGCAACGCGCCGCCAGCTAGAACCGCATTGCGTGAGAGCGCAGGGTCAAGCCTGCTCATGGCTTACTCTGCTTCAGGCGTTCGCGCAGTTCCGCGATCGGCGTCTGAGTGCGCTCAATTGTCTTGACCGTGTACCCGGCGTTCGTGAGTGCACGGCGTAGCTCCGCATCTGGAATATCCTGGCCGTCCTTCAAAGCGACGGCGACGAGCTTCTGCTCAAGGCTCACCACCACATCGGCGGTCGCCGGGAACTTGCGCAACTGCTTGTCAATTCCCTGTGCGCAGAACGCGCAGACGAGACCGTTGACGTTCATCTCGATGGTTACAGCCTGGGCGGACGCACCCACGAGAAAGAAGAGGGAGATCAGAACTCTGGGTAAGAGCTTCATGGGTTGCATTCCCTTAGAAATTGAACATGACCATTGCCTGTGGCTTGCCGCTATTCGTGATGCCAGCCTCGACCCAGACACCACCTTTGAAGAGCCGCAGCAACAGAGCGGACTCCGTTCCGCGGTGAATTCCGCCGGTGTACTGGCGTGCCTGGACGAGAAACCAAGTCGCGAGGCCTCCGTAGTCATGCTTGTAGGGCGCGAGTCCGAGTTGCACCGTGTCGATGCGATGAGAGAACTCCGAGCTTCGTTGCAGGTCCGTCTTGAATGAGGCGTAAACCCGACGGGTCTCATAGTCCGCCTGAGCGCCGGCATTTTCTGCGAGCACCGTGCCGGAGAACCTGTTGCCGGTTGCACTGCCCAAGCCACCCCAAACGAAAATGTTCGCCTGGGCGTCGTCAAGGTTCCAGCGGTGGGCGAGGTAGTTCACCCGTGCGTAGGTGATGTTGTCGGTTTCGGGTGTCTCATCGCTGTTGAGCTTGAGGTAACCACCCCCGAACGAGAAGTCGTAACGCGGGGCGTAAAAGAACTGCAGCTCCTCCATGGTCCCGGCGCCGTATTCCGCCATTACCGTGTAACCGCCGGCAAAGGCGATAGGTTTCGCCATCACGCTCATGTAGCCGGCAAGCGCGAATGTGCCGCCCAAGGCAATAAACCAACGAGACATGAGATTCTCCAAAGCCATCAAGACCGGCCGCGCGGTGAGCACGGCACTGAGCTGAACGGCGCGAACACCGCGCAGCTCACTCGAATCGAGTGCGGACTCAGGCGATTGGAGGTCGGAGAAGCGGCGTCGGGCGTTCGGTCGCGAAGGCCACGAAGCCCGAGGCGGCGGGCATACGGTAAACGGGAATTACGAGCGGGATGGCGAGTGCCGATGGCACGCCGGTGAGCACCATCCCACCGGCGCAGCAGGGTCCAGGTGCGCTGCCTTGCGGGCAGCAGGGGCAATTGTCGTGGCCGCTTTGATCGAGCATGTGGCCCGCGCACCCTACCGGCATCGTCTTTGCAGTCACGGCCGCGGCGTAGGCGAGGCTCGGCCCCTGCAGGCCGATCGCGAGCATGACCAGGAACGCGACGAAGCGCCTATTCATATATGCAGTGTAACCCTTAGAAGCCCAAATGGGCGTGCACCGGGTCTCTGTTGCCCATCGACGACGTTCCGAGGCCTCCGACTGCCTTCCTCTCGTTCACCGAGCGGGACGAGATCGTCCTCGATACACGTAAGGTCCGAATGGCCGCTCGAGGCGACGATTCCGTGCCATCGAGCTTCCGGTATTGGTCGGGAAGCGCCTGATTCCTTCCCGATTCCGGACACCCAGCACGGAAAGCAGTGAGGCGTCGGTAAAGGTCTCCAGTTGACCCGTTTCTGCCGGTCGCGACCGGCAGCTATCGGGCACGCCATTGAAGCAGTCTAGGCCCGAAATCCCCGTCGGCGGCTGCTATCGCCGGTTAGGTGAGTCATCGCGTCGCTATGACTGTCTTGTCCCGGTTCTTGATGATCCACAACGTGAGATCCCAGGCACCGTAGACGCCAGCGAACAGCAAAAGCGTGGTTGCGCCCGCGATAGCGTAGGGTGCGAAGGATTTCTCGGTAATCAATCCGACCGCCCCGACGACCAGGCTCATGCTACCGAGCGCAGGGATCCCCGCGTAAGGGAGCCAGTCGTGCCAATTGAGCAACACTAGACCGACCTTGTGCCGCTGGACGACTACGGTAGTTTGATAGGCTAGCCCTGTGAGCCCACCCAGGCCGAAAATGATCGCGATTGGCCACGAGGACGGCCACGGCACCAGCACAATGCCTGTAATAGCACGGTACCGAAATGAATGAGGGCCGGCGTCAAAAAGCCGCGGGTGCCGTGCACTATGCTCGACGTGGAGAAGCCAGTACCGCCTACCGTGACGGCAACGAATAGCAATCCCATCAAAGTCGCGGCCGCGCTGTCGGCCAAAATAAAGAAGTTGTCCCAGCTGTGTGGCATCAGCGAGCATGGATCCGTTTGGATCCGATTAAATGGTAGGTCGCCATGTACGAGATCCTGAAGACTATGGCATCCTCCGGGAGGGTCAACTGTTCTTTGCCCTTGGCAAACTCGATGTAGGACGAGAAGAAGCCAGGATGCCAGTCGGAACCTTTGTCGTCCACGATCTCAAGTGGCCGGTCAGCCGCCATCAATCCTCGGGCCAGCAGCAAAGGTCGCTTCTGACCCCTTGCGGTCCTTTGCGAACGGCAGCTTCCCGGCGGACCGATGCATGAGAGACACTCACCCGCTCGGCTAATCCAGCTGGGCTTTCTGCTTCATCGGCACCAAACGCCAGCTTCGCCTGGATTACGCGAAGGCTCCGAGAGTTCGGCCTAGCTAGGAGGGGACGGGATCAGAACCACCTCGGCAGCCCGTAGTTCAGTCGCCGAGGCTCCTGCTCGAGAGGAACCTTCAGGTCGTGTGCAGTGATTAGCTCACCCGTGGTCGCGTCAAACACGTAAATCCACTGGTTAAGGCCGCGGAGCGTGAAGTGGCCGTCCTGAGTGAATTTAGGCTGAAGATCAAAGGCTGGCGAAGGCGGAATGATGTGCCAAAGCATTGCGTCTTCCAGTTGGAAGACGGATCGCAGGAGCTCCCGCTCCTCGTAGGCGCGAACCAGCTTACCGTCTCGATAGAACTGGAACACCTGACAGGCCGGCGGCATTGAGTGTTCCCACGGATAGAACCTGATCAAGGTCCTCCCGTCTTCTGACACAAGCACCTGGCAACACGGGGTCCAGTTTCCGGTTCGGTACTGCTCGATGGGCTCACCCGCGGCATTGAGCTTATACACGATGCCGAATGTCTTCTCTCCGGTGCCCTGATGGTGCTCAAAGTAGGCGTGACCAGATTGGCTGTAGAAGGTCGAAATTGGCGAGCGAATCATGGCCACGGTCGTGGCAACCGCTGGAGCTGCGCTGATCAGCGCGAGAATCAAGACAACTAGTCGGCGCATGTGTCGACCCTCAAGCACTACGGGCACGCGCAAAACTATCCCCGCACTGCATGCGCTTCAATTGACCAAGGTCATTGGCGACACCGGCGCCAATGGAGAGGCCCACTTTCAGAAGCATCAGCACTGAAGGGTGCAAACCATAGACACCAGAACTCGGATGAGCGTTTTCATAATATCGACGTCGACTGCACGGGTTGACACCTTAGTGGGCACGCCATCGAGCGTACCCAAAGGTGCGGACGTCCGCTTCGGAGCGGCCGTTTAATGAGACTGAACGCCCGCTTTTGGCCGGCTGCCGCCGGTTGGGGGTCGATGACCGAGGATTCGCCGCTTAGGACCGGTCCTGACCCGTGTCTGCCGCTCGCGAACGGCAGCAATCGGGCACCTCATTGCAGATCGTTTGTGCACTCCACGAGCTGTGGATGACCCCGTGTCTCAAGTTGACCCGACCGGTCGGTCGGCCTTCCCCATAGTGGCCGTTACCGCGGCACAAAGCGGACGCACGCACGCTACGTTGCCTGAGACCGGTTGCTCAGGGCATTCTCCCTCTGCCCACACAAGATCAAGAGGGTGAGGATGGAGGGGGAGTCGCCAATCCGGGCGAGCACACCGGCTGGGGCCGCATTTCTGAGCTGCTGGAAGCGCTGGGTTTCGCTACGCGCCTACGGACTCGTTACCAGCACTCTATTCGGGGCCACCACCTCGCCGCTAACGATGCGTGCCCGCTTTGAACGCTTCAGTCGAGTTTCGCGCAAAGCATTGCAGCGCAAGTTCCCCGGGCTCGTGTTCCAAGACCACACCATCGACGGACTCGCCGTTGAATCGGTCTGCGCCGTCGAAACCCCAGCTCGGGTCATTCTCTACCTGCACGGCGGCGGGTTCTTCATGGGTTCGCCAGCCTCGTACCGAAGTCGAACAATGCGGCTGAGTTACCGCTGCCACGCGGAGGTCTTCGTTCCCGCTTATCGCCTGGCGCCAGAGAATCCATTTCCCGCAGCTCTTGACGACGCCCTCGCAGCATGGAAGCTCGTGAAGACCTTCCGGCAGGACGCGCCACTCTTCGTCGCTGGTGACTCCGCGGGAGGGGGCTTAAGTCTCAGCCTGCTAGTCCGACTTCGAGATCTCGGCCACGCCATGCCGAACGGGTCGATCCTCCTTTCGCCATGGACCGATTTGACAGTCTCCGGTGCATCGGTCGACGCCAATCTCGGCAAGGATCTGTGGTTCAGCCGCAAACACCTGGAAACATGGGCCAGCTACTACGTCGACCGTGCAGACGCACACTCACCGTACGTCTCACCTGTCTTTGCTGACCTTTCGGGACTGCCATCGCTATTGCTTCTGGTTGGGGAGAGCGAGCTACTCCTCGATGACGCGCTGCGTGTCCGGGATGCCGCTAGCAAGAAAGGGACGGACGCCAGCGTGTTCATCGGCAAGGGAATGCAACATGATTGGCCGCTCACTCTGCCGTGGCTTGATGAGAGTCGGGCTGCGTGGAACGCGATCCGCACTTTCGTCGAAGAGCATTCGCACTCAGCACCACGTCGCGGCCACTGACGGACTCCTGGCCGGCCAGCGACCGTGAAGTACTCGCGTCACGGCTGAGGGGCAGAAACTGACCCTGAGCTGCTGTCGCGAGTGTCGGCTTTCGGGCGCCGGGTGTGCCTTCCGCAAGCGCCTTGAGTGCGCCAAATGTCCTCATGGTGCCGTTCTCGGTTTCAACCCGGCATAGACTTTTTCCATCAGCGCTCGGTACCTCGCGTCGTCGTGCAGCGGTCTGAACTCCGGAATGGACCACACGAAGAACAAGTTCTGCGAGCGATCATTGTAGGCTTGCTCGAGCGCCTTAAACGCAGCGTCCTTCTCGCCGAGCGCCACATAGATCTCCGCGATGTGTGCATGATCAACATACCGCTTCCGCGCAGCGGCTTCGAGTTGTGCCAGTATGCGGCGCGCCTGCTCATTGCTGCCAACGTGCGCGTAGCAAACCGCCGCTTTGTAGTCTAGTTCTCTGCCTGACCCTGTTCCTGCCTGCGCCGCGGTGAAGCGAACGACACAATCCTGCCAGCGACTGAACGAGCCGTACGCAAGCACCAGGGGATCGGTGGAGTAGAAAAAGGCGGGGTCGATTTCGAGCGTCCGCTGTGCCTTCTGCAGCGCTGTCGCAGAATCACCTAGCGCAGTGGCCGCCCAAATTTCCGCGAAAGGAATCCAAGGATTCAGGGGGTCTAGCTTTTCCGCCATCTGGAAAGCGGACAGCGAGGAAGCGGCGTCGCGCGTCACAAGCCGACCCACTCCCAGAAATAACTGTACGTCCGCTGAACCTGGATTGAGCGCAACCGCTTTCTCCAATTCACGCTCTGCCGCCGCAAAGTCGCGCTGGTAGCTGAACAGAATGAGACTTAAGTACGCATGACTCTCCGCAAGGTTTGGATCGAGCGCTACGGCTTTTTCCGCGGCCGCTTTCATGCTGGGAAGCAAATCGATTGGCGCGCGATACACATCGACAAGGAGCCAGTAGGCATGCGCGAGGCCGGCCCACGCCGCCGCGTAGTTGGGATCCGCTGCAATCGCCTGGTTGAACAAGTTGACGGCCTGATTCAGGCTGGGCTCGTCACTACCATAAGACAGTTCCTTGGCACGCAAGTAGAGATCGTGTGCTTGCGGATTGTCGGTGGTGGCCTGGACCAACGGCCGCCCCGCTGCCATCTCAAGTTTGACAGCAAGCGTTGTGCTGACCGAGTTTGAAATATCATCTTCTAAGGCGAATAGATTCCGGAAGCTGCGATCGAAATGCTGCGACCACAGTTGCACGCCGCTGCTCGTGTCGATCAGCTCGACCGAAATACGAAGCTTATCGCCAGCGCGCTGCACTGTACCCGTCAGCAGGCTGCGGACGTTCAGCGCCTTGCCCACTTTTACCGCGTCCACATCGCGATCGCGAAACTGGAACGAAGACGCGCGACCGATGACCCTGAGACCCGGCAGCCTCGAGAGCGCGGACAATATCTCCCCGCTGATGCCGTCGCCTAGGTAGTTGTCCTTGCTGTCGCCGCTCAGGTTCATGAATGGAAGGACCGCCACGGACTTCTCGGGGATCGCCGGTGCGGCGGGTGCGGCTGTGGGTGCTACAACGGCAACGGCTCGCTCGCTCGACGTGCGTTTCGAGAACCACAGCTTTTCCGTCGCGAAGTAGCCCAGTCCCAAGACGATCACGAGGCTTAAGGCGAGAACCGGTCGGTTCAGGCGGGCGCTGGCCGGGCTAGTAAGTGGAGACTGCTGGGTGAGGTTTGTTACCGGCTTGACAGCGACGCCCGTCTCGCCAGGCGTTGCAACCGCGGCAGCTGCCAAGGCGCGCTGCATCGCATCCACGAGTTTCGGCAATGCGTGCGCGACGCCTGCGCTCGCATCGAGCCAATGCGAGGTATTCAGAAAGTACTCTAGCTCCGCCGGCATCGGCGCAAGGTCGATCCGGAACGCGACCACGGGGTGCCGTTTCGCACTCGCTCGCTCCACCTCTCTGAGAACATGTTGAGAAGTGGCGGCGTGTTCCGACAGGACGAGCACGATGGCCTTTGCGGCGTCAATCGCATGAACGATCGCACCCGCATAAAACTCGCCTGGGACCACGTCACGGGGTGCGATCCAGCACCGGACGCCGTGGGATTCAAGGGTCTCGACGACGACATTGGCAACAGCCGCATCCTGCGACGCGTAGCTGATGAAGACGGCGGCCGTGCTACCGCTCACCTTCTCGTCGTTCCCACCTTCGGCCATGTCCAGCCCCCCGGCCACCTGTGATGCATGGTCACGGATGCTTTCGGGGTTGGCAACCAAGGAGTTCGGCCTCAGGGAAGGACCGGTCTGGCGAACCCAATTCGATGCGCTAAGTGGCTGGTCTTGGCCGCGAACTGCCCGATTCGCTCCCCGAGACCGACCGTTCTTCCCGCCGCTCAACGTGGCCGGCGCGACGCTGTCAGTCCATTAGCGGCCCGCCAACACGGGCACTGCCCGAAAACGAGACTCCTAACTATTGCACGGGCGCGGTCGCTACGGCCGCGAGCGGCTTGCCTTTTTCGACAATGTAAACGGCAATGAGTTTGGTAGCCGAGTTGCCTTCGTTCTTTGCACTGTGCACGAGGCCGGCGGGAATCACGAAGCCTTCTCCGGCTACGACCTTACGCGGCGCTTGACCGGCAACCAAAAGCGTCGTTTCACCATCCGTGACGTAACTGACTTCGTCTCCTGGGTGGGTGTGCCATCCGACGACACCTCCTGGTGCAAGTTCCACACGCGCCACTACGGCTTCGCGATTGGGCACGGACACGTCGGCCTTGGTGACGACTGTGCGCGTCAGTCCGGAATTCTGTGCGAGTACGACCCCCGCCAATCCAACCAGCGCTACGCCGGCGACGGTCCACATTTTGCTTTGCGTCATAGCTCCTCCCTAATGATTGTTTCGCGATGTGCCTAGGCAAATTGTGGAGGGAACGCCTTCGAGAAATCAATCCTGTATTACTTGGCGCTGACCTCCCGACTGTCGACGTAAAGCGTTGCAAAATGGTAGCGGGGGCAGCACTCACTAATTTCTGGCGATTCACCGTTGACCGATCCGGAAGACGGTGCAATCCGGTGCATAGCGATGTCGGAATCGCCGCTATTTCCACGTCCTTCACCGCCGGCTCTTGACCCCATCCGGTCATCCGTCACGGTCCGCTATCCGCTAAGCCCGCTATCCTCGCGCCGAGGGTTATTATTGTCGCGCTTTTGTGGCGTGGCGCCGGAAAAATGCGGATCCCGGCGCGCCGAGCGGGACGGCTCAACTCCGGGCGAACAGCTTCATCAAGCGGTAGGTGAACTCGACATCCTGATCAAAGGCCCGCACCCCGATCCGCTCGTCCCGTCCATGGGCGCGGCCGTCGTCCAAGTCATCGAACATGGCGTCTATCCCGTAGCTGGGCATGCCCAGCGCTCGCGTGTAGCGGCTGTCGCTCGCACCCGGGGACATCTCCGGTAGGACGATGACCTCGGGCCAAAGACGGTGCACCACGTTCTCAACCTCGCGCACGAGAGACGGGGTCAGGGGTGATTCCGGGCTGGGTGTCGCGGGCGTGATCGTGCTGAATGTGATGAGTGAGTCGGCCAGTACGGCCTGCAGCGCTGCCTGGACCGAATCTGGCGATTCGCCCGGTATGACTCGACACTGCAGGGTGGCGCGGGCGCGCTGCGGCAGGGCGTTCTCGGCGTGGCCGCCTTCGATCTGCGTTGCTGTGCAGGTGGTGCGCAGCATGATGTTCGTCTCCACGACGGCCGATAAACGCTCGATTGCCGCCTGATCGGCGCTCCCCAGACCCACGGCGTGCATATCAGCCTGTGTCTGCCCGGTCTCAAGCTCGGCGCGGTGCTCGAAGTACTGCCTCGTGGTCTCGGTCAAATGCACCGGAAAGCGATATTGCGACAGGCGCGTGAGCGCGGCGGCCAGCCGGTAGATCGGATTGCCGGCGGTCGGCCGGGAACTGTGGCCGCCCTTGTCGGTGGTCTCGACGCCAAAAGTCAGGAAATCCTTCTCGCTGGTCTGGACGGCCACATAGAGCTTGCGACCCTGCTTCATGCCGGCTTCGCCGCCATCGGGGTTGATCACGAGCTGCGCATCGATGAGGTCGTGATGCGTCGCCAGCAGCCAACTGACGCCATTGGCGTCGCCGCCCGCCTCTTCATCCGCGGTGAAGGCCACGATCAGGTCGCGCGCCGGCTGGAAACCCTCCCGCTTCAGGCGCATCAGAGCGACCGCCATGGCCACGTCCTGGCCCTTCATGTCGATGACACCTCGGCCGTACAGCCAGCCGTCCTGCTCCGTCAACTTGAACGGATCGTAGTTCCAGTCCTCCCGCCTGGCCTCGACGACGTCGAGATGACCGATATACAGAACGGCATGCCCCTGCCCGCGACTGCGGAGGCGCACGACGAGATTACCCTTGCTCGGATGATCGGCGGGCGCCAGAAACATGACGTCCTGCGGGGCGAAGCCCGCGGCGAGAAAGCGCGCGGCCAGCGCCTTGGCCGCTTCGGTGGAGCCGTACGCGTGGGTGCTGTTGATCTCCACCAGCTCGCGCAGCAGTTCACGGGCGGGCGGGGGCGCCATCGCGCTGTCGGCGTGTGTGGCGTCGCTCGCGGCCAGACCCGCCAGTCCCATCAGCACGGCACAGTAGCATCGATGCATAGCCCGATCCCTGAGTAAGTGAACGTTGTTGGAGCCTGCACCACCGCGCACCTGAGCGCTCCTGGTGAGCCACGCGGATGATCGCGGCGCTTCGCCCGCGTGCTTGCCCCGATGCGATCTTTATTGTTCGCGGCGGCAGTCTGCGCTCACGCCGGCACCAGCGCAACAATCGGCGTCTTGAGTTCGCAGTCGTTCGAGCGGCCGCTCTCGCGAGAGCTAACGATTGCCGAGAAGTGGTAGCTTTTGGCTGCCTGCTCCCTGATCGGCCTGTAGTCCGGTTTTGCAGATGCCCGCGGCTCGCGGGCTCCCAGTATCCAATCTACGGGTGGTCGGTTGATCTCTTTTTGAACTCCGCACTGATCGTGATCGTCGTTTCGTCGCTCACTATCGGCACATATTTGCCAAGCCCAAATGCGGATCTCATAACCATGCCCTTCGCGTCGAAGCCCACAATGATGTCCTTACCGGTAAACGGATCAGTGCCGGCGCCGTGAAAAGTAACATCAAGCACGATGGGCTTTGTGACGTTGTGCATCGTCAGGTCACCCGTCACCTTGAAGCTCTTGGGACCGGTGCGAATCACCTTCGTCGAGCTGAACTTCATCCACGGATAGTTTTCCGCGTCGAAAAACTCGTCGGAGAATAGCTGTCCGTTGAGCTCCCTATTGGTGGTCTCGATCTGGGCGATCGGCACCTTTACCTCAAGCTTGGTTGCGCCGATAGCTTTGGGGTCGAAGGCGAGCGTTCCCGTTGCGCCCGGAAAGGTACCCCAGAATTCCGAGAATCCCATGTGGTCGACTCCGTATCGAACAAGAGTCTCCTTGGTGGTAACGTCGTACGTGCCTGGGGGAATCTCATCCAGTCCGAGATGCCTTGCATGGACCCCCGGCTCTACTACAGCAGTGCCCGGGCCGGGAAGCGGCGCCTGTTGCGCCATCGAGACTGCAGAGAAAACCAACGCGGAAGCGGCAACGCATGATGACGTGAGCGCTTTGGCTCCCAGAGTAACCACCGCGCCCTTCCAGCGCGAGAAATGAAACTTCATGTTCATTTCCGTCCCTTAAAACGTGCTGCGTGACGCGGTCGCTAACTGTAATTGCCGAATGCATCAAGGGCCTGCAGAAGCAGCTGGAGGGCACTCATCCCCAGATTGCGTAACCGACCGTAGCACAGGCCACTCAGCACGCAGGATCGGGTCGTCATGCGCTTCACTCAGCTTGCCGCATAACTCGTGTGCGCCCGCAATAGCCCCCCTTCCGATCCGCTGACCGGCCAGCGTTGCTAGACCTCCGTCGGCTCCGCCGTTTCGAGTGTCGATCACCCGGATCCGAAGGTAGCAGACCGTGCTTTCAAACTTGATGTCCCCGAGCAGCAACTGCACGGCTCGAGGATGCTTAGTGCGACGCTGTTCAGTGTCGCCTTGGTGCGGCGCAGCGTGCGTTGCAATACCGATCCCAGTGCAGGAGCTTCGAGAGGAACCATTGCGGCAGGTTCAGCTTGTACAGCAAATCCGTAAAGCGCGAGTCGCTGCGCAACGAGCTGCGGTACCAGGCGAGGAAGTTAAATTTCGAACAAGCCAACTGGCGCTCGATATTGCGCCGCACACGCGCCTGCCATATCGTCGATTGGGTCGCGGCGGCTCATACTGCCGCTCGCGGGCGAGGCACGTTCGCGCAATGGTCGCAGATGATGCATTTCTTGCTGATCGTGCTCACGCATTTCGCTTACCGCCCTGCTAATGCGGGCTCCGGAACAACAAGCAGCAAGCGGCATATGAGCGCCTTTTCGCCAGCGCAGCGCGAACTTAAGTAAGAGACGTCATGGTTCCCGTCTTTCGATTTTTGACGCTCAGCTGGTGCCTGCCATTGGCGATCTCCGGCTGTTCGGGTGAGACGGAATCGAGCGCCGCTACTGCGGTCGGCGCTGAGAAGGTCGTTAGCGTCTACAACTGGGCGGACTTCATAGAACCTTCCGTGATCAAGGAATTCGAAAAGGAGTACAGAATCAAAGTTAACTACGACGTCTTCGATTCGAACGAAATGTTGGAGACGAAGCTGTTTACCGGACACTCCAACTATGACGTCGTCGTCTCCTCTGGCGCCTTTCTCGAGCGGGAGATCCAAGCGGGCGCTTATCTCAAGCTCGACAAGGCGCAGCTGCCGAACCTTGAGAACCTCGACCCGGAAGTGAACCGGGGCATGGCCGTGCTCGATCCGGGCAACCAATACGCGGTCGATTACATGTGGCTCACCACCACTGGAATCGCCTACGACCGAACGAAAATCAATGCGCGCATGGCCGATGCGCCCACAGATAGCTGGCGGCTGCTTTTTTCCCCGGAGGTGCTTGCGAAATTCCAGGACTGTGGCGTGACTGTGCTAGATGCACCTCAAGATGTCGTGAGCTCAGTTCTCTTCTTTCTGGGCAAGAATCCCAACAGCGAGTCGCCCGATGACCTAAAAGCGGTCGAGCGAGTGCTGATGTCCATACGGCCCTACATCCGCTACGCGGATTCCGTGCGATATATCGCTGACCTCGCCAACGGCGAGATCTGCTTGGCTCTGGGCTGGTCCGGAGATGTTACGCAGGCGCGCCGACGCGCAAAGGAAGCTGGTAAGCAGGTGCAGCTCGCTTACTCGATTCCAAAGGAAGGGGCCATCGTAGGCTTCGATGCGCTCGCCATTCCCGCCGATGCCCCCCACCCGAAGAATGCCCACCTGTTCATCAACTACCTGCTGCGTCCTGACATTGCGGCGAAGAACTCCAACGCGGTCTCGTACGCAAACGGCGTGTCCCGTTCCCTTCCCCTGCTCGATGAAGCACTCAGAAACGACCCGAACGTATATCCGCCACCGGAAGTGCGAGCCAGGGTGGTTGCGGAACGCGCCAAGTCTCCGGAGTTCTACCGACTTCTTATGCGCACTTGGACGCGGTTCAAGACCAATAAATAGGGCGCCCCGCTCGCCAGTTGTGGCGTTCGCCTAGTCAATCGACTGAAGCAAACTCTCCAGCGCCGCCGGATCAATGGGCTTGGTAAGGTGGTGATCGAAACCGGCATCGAATGCACGGTCCTTGTCCTTCTCCTGACCCCAACCGGTCACTGCCACCAGCACCGCTTCGCGTCCCCAGGGCGTTTTGCGGATTCGAGTCGCAAGCTGATAGCCATCCATATCGGGCAACCCGATATCGAGCAGCATCACATCGGGTCTGAATGTCTCAGCGGCCAGCAGCGCACCTTCACCGCTGTATGCCGTTTGGACACGGTGACCTGATAGTTCTAGCACCGCCGCGCAAGTATCCGCGATGTCCCGATTGTCATCGACCACGACGATTTTCAGCGCAGACGCGCAAGGCGTCTCCTCGCTCGGGGGATCGATGACGTCTGAAGGCGGCACACACGACCCTACCGGCAAGCGCACTATGAACTCGCTGCCGCGGTTCACTCCGGCGCTACACGCTTCTATGGCGCCTCCGTGCAGTGTGACGAGCCCATGTACCAGCGCGAGCCCGACGCCGAGGCCGCCTTCCGATCGCTCCAGAGACGAATCCGCCTGCGTGAACAGCGTAAACAGCCTCGGCATCAGTTCCGCTGAGATCCCGATGCCGTTATCCCTAACTGCGACGACGATCTGCGGCCCCTCGCGGGACGCGAGCACCTCTATATGTCCGCCCGGGTCGGTGTACTTTGCCGCATTGACTAGCAGGTTTGAAAACACCTGCGCCAGGCGCACCGGGTCTGCTTCGAGGCGCAGCACATCCTTCGGTAGGTCAAGTGAGAGAGATTGCCTCTTTTTGTCGAGAACGGGCCGGGCTGCCTCGATCGCAGTTCCCAGGATCGAGGTGAGCTCGGTGGGGCATTTTTTCAGCTCGAGCGTGCCCCGCGTCATCCGCGAGACGTTCAGCAGATCGTCCAACAAACGGCTCATGTGAGCCACCTGGCGCTCAATGATTTCCTCGGCGTGCCTGCGCTGCAGATCAGTTCGGCCGGGCTTTCCATTTGCTGCCAGCGCATACCGGATTGGGGCGAGCGGATTTCGCAACTCGTGGGCGAGGAGCGCCATGAACTCGTCCTTACGGCGGTTGGCTTCGCGAAGGGCTTCCTCCGAGCGGCGCACGGCTTCATCCGCGCGCTTGCGGTCACTGATATCGCGCGCGACCTTCGAGGCGCCGATGATGACACCGTTGCCGTCCCGTACAGGCGACACGGTAAGTGAGATCGGAATACGACGCCCGTCCTTGGTCAGTCGAGTTGTCTCGAAATGATCGATGCGCTCACCGCGCCTGACTTTCTCCAGAATTTGCCGCTCTTCATCCTGAAGCTCAGGCGGGATAATTGTCGTGATCGGCTTGCCCATCATCTCCTCGGCCGTATAGCCGAAGAGGCGCATGGCACCCGCGTTCCATGAATTTACGCGCCCCTCGAGCGTCTTGCTGACGATCGCATCGTCGGAGGATTCGACGATCGCGGCTAATAGCGCTAACTGGACAGAATAATCGGGCCCTGCGGCGGCGACCTCGTTAGAAGCTGGCACGAGCTTGATCGTAGCGCTCACCGCGGGCTCTTGTTTCGCCTAAGAATTAAGACTGCTGCGCAAGTCTAGTGCAGTTACGCTGCCCAGGCACGAGTTCTCAGCGCGCGCGACAATAGTCGCGGCCGCGCTTAAGGCCGCACTGAAGTACCGGCTGCGGCGATGCCGATCCTCGCCTGGCTCGCGATCGCCCGGCGCATAGCCCACAGTGAACTACTGACCTCTGGGAGGGGTCATTCGAACAAGAAAATACCTCAAGGCGGCGGAACGAGACGTGCCGCTCTGCGCCGGGCGCTCAGGATAGAGCAACGACCAGCTATCGATCATGCCTGACCGGGCGAGCTGCTTCGTCGCACCTCTCTAGCGAGGCTTTTTCGCCGCCAGATCGCCCTGCGCCTCGACGGACACGTCGTGCCACTTTTCCCATGTCTGGATGCGCCTGGCGTATTCGGCACGCGTTAGCGGCAAACCGCCCGAGCCGAAGAAAATGCGAAGCGGCGGATCCTTCGCATCGACGACCTTCAGGATGGCAGCACCCGTCGCATCCGGATCTCCGGGAACATTGTTGCTCCGAACTGCCGCGATCGCAGCACGAGCGCCGTCGTACGCTGCCATCTGCGCAGCGTGTACGGCCGAGGGCCCACCCCAATCGGTTGCATAGCCGCCCGGCTCCACCAGCGTGACTTTGATGCCAAAGCGGGCCACCTCTGCGGCGAGCGACTGGCTGAAGCCTTCCAGTCCCCATTTTGATGCGTGATAGAGACCAATGGTCGGGAAGGCGTTGACGCCACCGATCGATGAGACCTGAATGAGATGGCCTGAGCCCTGGGCGCGCATGATGGGCAGCGCCGCCTGGGTCACCCAGAGCGCACCGAACAGGTTGGTCTCAATCTGCGCCCGCGCTTCGGACTCGCTGATCTCCTCGATCGCGCCAAACAGGCCGTAACCGGCGTTATTGACCACCACGTCGAGGCGGCCGAAGGCCGCGCGCGCCTGGTTGATGGCCGCGCCGACCTTGGCCTTGTCGTTGACATCCAACGCGATCGGCGCGACCCGCTCGCCATAGCGCTCGGTCAGAGGAGCGAGCGTCTTTACATCACGGGCGGTGGCTGCAACCCGATCACCGCGGGCCAGCGCGGCTTCGGCCCAAACTCGCCCAAAGCCTCTGGACGTACCTGTGATGAACCAAACTTTGTTTGCCATGGAAAATGTATCCCGCGCTAGAGCCGGTGGCTCAATGTAAGCAACCGTGAGCGGCCACATATGCAGGAACCTGTCCCGTTTTCCCATCCCTCGGAAGGCGGGGATGACCCGGACTGAAAGTGTCAACCGCCCTTGGCTACCCGCTCAGGACGGCCGAGTTCCCGGTGCTCCGCGCCTGGGTGTCGCAGGCATCAAGTGCCCGGGATCAATCGCGACTGAGCAGATCCCTGAAACCCGCTTGCCTTGCAGGCGCTGGCGCCACCTCGCACAATGCGGCAGGGGCATCACCGGAACAGCCCAAATCCGCTTGCTTCAACCCGGCGACATGGGAAATTGCGCGCGATCACAAATGGGCAATATTCAGCCATTGCTGTGCCCAGGCGGGCGGTTCAAATGCATCCGGGCGCTCAATGCCTAGCGGCACACTCATCTGCCCGCGCCAGCGGATGTGGCTTGTGATCCCTCAAGGATGCCGTGCCGGCAGGTACGAAGAGTTTGACGCTGCGGCACTCAGTGCGGTCGTCAAAATCGTTAACACCGCGACCATTTCGATCCCGGAAACGGCGACTCCGTGAGCAGGCGACCGTGACAGGACGGTCAGCGGGCGTAGAGCGCAGGGCCGACGGCGCACAACGCCAGCCATCATTGCGTTGTTCGCGGTTAACCGTGGTGCGCCGATGCGCGGCTGCCGTCGCGGCGTTGCTCGCGAGCGGGATCGTATTCGCCCAGAGGACGGTTCCCGATCCGGATTTTGACGCCTCGGTGCCGAAACCGAGCTACACGCGAGAGCATCCCCGTGTCGTCATGGACGAAGCCCATTACAACTATCACACCGCCCAAGGCCGCTACAAACCTCTCGCGGACCTTCTGAGGAACGACGGCTACGACATCAGGATCGGCAAAGGCAGGTTTGATTCCGCGGGACTGCACTCAGTTCGGGTCCTGATCGTCGCCAATGCTCTCGGCGGCGAGGCGGTGCCGGACCAGACCAAGCCGGCATTCAGCGCGCAGGAGTGCGCTACGGTGGGCGAGTGGGTCCGGCGCGGCGGCGCCCTGCTCCTCATTGCCGATCACGCGCCCTTCGGCCATGCTGCCCACGATCTCGCCATCCGCTTTGGCGTGGAAATGGGCGCAGGATTCGCCTTCGATCCACAGAATTCAGAAGGCGATCCGACGATTCTCGTGTTCAGCCGCGCGAACGGGCTCCTTGGGGATCACCCGGTGACGCGTGGCCGCGATGAGTCCGAGCGGGTGCGGCGCGTGGTGGCCTTCACGGGCCAGTCCCTGACCATTCCGTTCGGTGCCACGGCCCTCATGAAATTCGCGCCTTCGGCCTATGAGGCAGCCGCTGCGGCTGCAACGCGGTCCGCGCTTGCCGATGCACCCACCTCGCTGGACGGCAACGCGCATACCGAGCCTATCGGGGGCCGCGCACAGGCAGTTGCGATGTCGTTTGGGAAAGGTCGCGTGATCGTTGCCGGGGAAGCGGCCATGTTCTCGGCGCAGCGATTGACGTGGGACAGGCCGGGACGGCCGGACGTGCGATTCGGCATGAATGCCGCCGGGAATGATGATCGCCAGTTCGCGCTGAACGCGCTGCACTGGCTGTCCGGGGCCATCAAGTGAGGCAGCCGCGCCTACCGGTCGCGAGCAGCGCAGGACATTCACGCTGCCTGACCCGGCAGCGATTGTTCAGCAATTACGCGACCCAGCCGGCTGAGGCGACCTTAAAAACATCGGCTACATTGCCTGGGTGATCATCGCAATGGCGGGTTACTCGGTCGTGACGTCGCTGCTGGAGCTCGCCAAGCGCGAGCCGCCACCGACCATTTGCTGTCAAGCTTCGCTGCCGCACCCCTTTCCCTTCTGGAGGATCCGATGAGCATTTCCATGTATCAGGCTTCAATTCCAGCCTTCATCCGTGTCCTGAACAACCTGGACGCAATCCTGCAGAAAGCGATGGCGCACGCGGAGGCGCGCAAGATCGACCCGACCGCCCTGCTCGGCGCCCGTCTGTTTCCGGACATGTTCCCGATGTCCAGGCAGGTGCAGCTCGCCACCGACAGCGTCAGCAGCGGTGCCGCGCGCCTTGCGGGCGTGGAGGTGCCGGTGTACGAGAACAACGAAGCCTCGTTTCCCGAGCTGCTTGAGCGCATTCGCAAGGTGGTCGCCTACCTTCAGACCCTGAAGGCGGGGCAGATCGATGGCGGCGAAGACAAGACGGTATCGTGGCAAAGCCGCAGCAGCACGAAGAGCATGCAGGGCCTGCCGTACCTCACCAATCACGTGTTGCCGAATCTCTACTTCCACGTCACGACGGCGTACAACATTCTGCGTCACAACGGAGTCGAGCTGGGCAAGATGGACTATCTGGGCCGAGCTTGATGAGATGGCGGTGCGGCAAGCGCCAGGCAGCCGCGCTCGCGGCCGGCCCGGCAGACCCGGGCCGATTGCATCCCGGCAGCGCGGGCTGCCGACCGATGCCTTGGTGCAGCGGGCAGACCAGTGCACCACTCGACAGCTTGTAAACCGCCGCGCGTGCGCGCCGTCTTTCTGCTTGCTCTGTTGACGGGCTCCGCGCTGGCGCAGGAACCGCTTCGCCAGCAGATCCGCGCCATTGCGGGGCAGGCGCAGGGCAAGGTATCGGTGGCCTGCTCGTTGCCCGGAGCAGCGCTCAACTGCGATCTCGAGCCTGACTCGCATCCTCCGATGCAGTCGGTGTTCAAACTTCCGCTGGGACTGACCATCCTGCATCAGGTGGAGCGGGGAAACTACTCGCTGCACCAGCTGATACGCTTCAAACCGGAGGATCTCATTCTGCCCCGGCCCTACAGCCCCCTGCAGGAGAAGTATCCCGATGCGGGTGTTGACGTGCCCCTGCAGACGCTCCTGCAACTGACCGTTTCCCTGAGTGACAATACGGCGGCCGACATTCTGCTGCGCCTGGCGGGTGGCCCGGCAGCGGTCGATGAATATATCGCCTCCCTTGGCATCACCGGGTTTCATCTTCGGGACGGTGAGCGCGTGCTACATCGCGACAGCGCGGCGCAGTACCGCAACTGGTTTGAACCTCGCGGAGCGGTTCAGCTGCTGCGCCGGATCAACGATCACTCCCCGCTGACCGCGCAGCACAATGAACTGCTGTTGAGCTGGATGCGGCCGGCGGTTCCTGGCAGGCGCCTACAGGCCGATCTTCCCGCCGGGACGAGCTTCGCCCACAAGTCCGGAACCTCGGACGTGGACCACGGAATCGCCCGCGCGACCAATGACATCGGCCTCATCACGCTGCCGGATGGACGAGTCCTGGCAATCGCCGTATTCGTGACCGATTCGAGCGCCGGCGAGGCGACGCGCGAGAAGGTGATCGCCCAGATAGGCAGAGCCGCCTACGATGCCGCGACCCGCAGTCGATGAATTCTCGCGTCAGGCCGGATCGGCGCACCCGCGAATGGCGCGTCCGCATCGGCCATGGCGGGCAGTCAGAGTGGCCTTGGCCAGCGTGTAGCCGTTACGGTAAGTGTTGCGGGTCAAATGCGCGCGCGAGCCTTCGTGACGCGACCCTGTATCGATTTGAGCGTATTGATCCCGCTCGGACTCAGGAATTCGACGACGGCAGCTGCGTCCTCACTGTGCGAGGCGGCGACCTTCAGGGCGACCAGAGCGGGGACGGCGATGACGATTCCGCCAACACCCCAGAACCAGCCGCCGAACCATACGGCGAGAAACACCAGAATCGGATTTAACTCCAAACGTCGGCCGACCAGAAACGGCTGCACGATCTGGCCTTCGATGGTGGCCAGGGCGAGGAAGCTGCCAATGACGCTAAGTATGCGGCCGGTCTGATCGAATGAAACGAATGCCACCGTGGCCAGCACTAAAAGCGTCGTGGCCGAGCCGACGTAAGGAATGAAATTCAGCACACCGGCGACGACCCCCCACAGAAACGGATTGGGTACGCCAAGCCAAAGCATCACGAACCCCGTCGCCACTCCAAGTCCAAGATTGATCACCGCGATCGTGCCGTAGTAGCGACCCAGCTCCACTCGCATGGCCTCGATGACACGCAACGCGTGCGAGGCGTGCAGATCCGCCGCGAGTGCGGCGGCCATCCGCGCGAGCATTGGCGGACCGCCCGAGAGCAGGAACAACACGAGGATGATGCAGGTGATAAAGCTCGCAGCGGTCGCGCCAGTGGCCGTCAGCACGTCCGACTCACTCATGCTGCTCGCCGCCTTGTCGGCGAGTGGCATTGCGCTGCCCGATTGCGTGGCGTCGCTCTCGCCGCGCGGCGCCTGCGCGACGGGGCTCCCGATCTGGCCGGCGCGGCTGGTCAGCGCTTCGATCCGGTGTATGAACGCCTCGGCGGGCCGCACCTTCCTCTCGATGGTGTGCAGTACGCGCGGAGCGTTGGAAAGCCACTGCTGCGCAGGATCGATGAGCTTATCGGCAGCCATGCCGATGGCCCCGAGCAACACCAGCAGCAACAGCGACGCACTGAGCGGGCGCGGCACACCGTGACGATGCGCCGCCTCGACCGCGCCGGAAAGAACCAGCGCAAACAGCAGTGCCAGCACGACGGGTATGAACACCGCGCGCGCAAAAAAGAGCACTGCGCCGACGATCACCACGGCCAGTACCAGCAGCGCGCGCGAGGCCCGCAAGAGTGTCCTCTGCACGCGCACACCGCGCTCATCGGTTGTCTTCACGGAACGTTCTCCCCGCAGGTCAGCGCCCGCAGCACTGGCGCTGCCGTGCGCTGGCAGGCAAGCCGCACTCTATCACGCGCAGTGTGGCAGCAGCCCGAGTCGGCCGTACCCTCAGTGAACAAGTCCGTTGCGAAGCGCGTACGTCGTAAGGTCTGCGTTCGTGTCGAGGTGCATCTTCTCCAGCAAACGCATGCGATAGGTGCTGACCGTCTTGACGCTGAGCGACAGTTCGTGGGCAATCTCGGTGACCGAGCGGCCAACGGCGAGCTTGCACAGAATCTGAAACTCCCGCTGCGATAGGACCGCGTGCAGCGGCTCACCGGAGGATTCTTCGGACGCACTGTCGAGCACCTCGCTTAAAGTGGTGCTTATGAAGCGCCGCCCCGCGAGCACGGTGCGCACCGCACGCGAGAATTCCTCGGGCGCCTTGTCCTTGGCAAGGTAGCCGGCAGCCCCTGCGCGCAGGACATTGACCGCATACTGCTTCTCGGCGAAGACACTCATCATCAGGACGATCGTAGCCGGGTGGCGGGCGCGGATGTCGCGCAACACATCAAGCCCACTGCGATCGGGCATATTGATATCGAGAATGACGAGATCCCAGTGGGCGTTGCTCAGCTGCCGCAGCGTCTCCGCTGCGGTTGACGTTTCGCCTATCGTACGCAACGAGCGGTCCTGTTCGAGGTAGTGCCTCAGGCCCGCCCGGATCATCGCGTGATCGTCGGCAATGAGAACGCTTGCCATGACGCCTCCCTTTTTTGTCGCTGAGCGTTGGAGACCGGCTGTCACAGTACCGGGACAGCCGCCTGGGGGGCGTACGCCGACCGGCCGACAGCGTGTGAGGTTTGTCCTACATGGTCCTACAGCGAGCGTTTTATTAGCCGGGAGCTTGAGGGTGAAGGCCCTAACTCACAGCAGCTGCAGTATTTTCTTCCCGCGTATCAGCCGGGTCCGCGTCTCGCCGGCCAGCATCCGCATCATCAGCAACCGCAGTTTGAGCAGAACATAGGGTGCCCGGCAGCCAAAGCCAATGTGTCCGTTGTGCAGCGCGGGTAACGCCTGGCACCCTATGATCATGCGCGCCGTGACTCGCTCGATCTTCATCGGCAGCCACAGCAGCCCTGCGACGATGAACATGCACGGCACCCTGAAACGGAATATGCGCGGCATGGGATAGCCCCATTCCATGAAGTTCTGCCGCAGCAGCGCGAACATCAGCCACCGATCGAGCTTGCTCAGGTTTTGCGAGCGACGCTGCGCATTGGCCGGATTGGCGCCCACCCAGGCGACACCATCGCTCTTCCATACGAAGGGCACGCCGTTGAAGGTGCTCTCCAGCATGCTCGGACGGAACGCAACACCGAGCCAATCCGCCACGCGCCGCATGGTCGCCTCCAGCGCCACGTGCAGGTCCTCGAAGCGCAGCGCCCGGGTGCGCGCCCGCATGCCCGCGTGCGAGTGGTCCCACAGAACGAGCCAGCGAAAAGTCTCGGTCGCAGGATTCACGTAACGC
>Ga0209624_10000345_pt1 | contig 40767 bp, 38 predicted proteins | sample JacPinW_OM2H0_O1_FD_188565 | JGI IMG/M metagenome (GOLD analysis project Ga0209624, IMG submission 188565) | Forest soil microbial communities from Algoma, Ontario, Canada - Jack Pine, Ontario site 1_JW_OM2H0_O1 (SPAdes) (version 2) | ecosystem: Environmental > Terrestrial > Soil > Boreal...
GCGGAGCGATCGGGGTCGAGTCCAGGAGGCAACCCCGCCGCCACGGCAGAGGGCGCCGACCAGAATTCAATGTTGAGGAAGTCTGAAGAGTAGTACCAGGGCGGAGGTGGATTCAGTGTCGATTTGCCTTTTGGAGTGAGTGGATAATTGAAGCCCTTAAGCATGTAAGTTCTCCTTTATTAATGTCGTGTTGGTGGAAACCCGATCATTCCTGCGCGTCTATGTCCTACACAGCGGCGAATTTGCACTCACCCAGTGCGCTTACCCACATTCGGAGGCGGCTTGAGGAGTACTGTCAGACTCTTCACGCCCTGAGCCGGATGGACGACAATCGCACCGATATCTCCGGAACCGGAGGGACCGGTCATCAGAACGCTGTAGGACCTCAGTTTGAAGTGCGGGTGTTCGTAAGCATCATGGACATTCGGGACGATCTGCTTCGGGTCAAGCAGTACCACGAGATCATGCGCCAGGAACGCGATGGTGTTCACTTGCAATTCGGTGTCGGAGAGCAGTACGGAACCGGTTTCGGCCACACCCATCGGTGACCGCACTACGCAGACATCGATTGTGCTCGCCTCCGACCAATGGTTGAGATTCGCCGGCTTGATCGTCCCGGCGTATTCCGGGATCGCCGAACAGATGACCTTGGCATCCGGAAACCTGGCGCGCAGGAACGAATCCAGATCAGGCACATCCTCGGTGACGACGACTCCGGCCATACGAGCGATAGACTCGGAAAACGCGGCCACCAGGTCGGCGGGCTGATTTGTCTGGAAATGATTCGTGTGGAAGTGAGGGATGGTCGGCATTGGCTGCGCGGCCGGTTGGTTCGCTCGCACTGAGTCCAGAATCGTGTTCCTCGAAAGCGCCTGAGTCGAGTTCATGCTTTAACTAACCTCGTCTAACTTCCTCGTTCGTCTTAGGGCGATGAGTTCTATACCATGCGTGGAATGTTTCCGCACCGGCTTCCGGGACATCCCTGTGCTTACCCCATGCGTTCAGGCGGTTGTAGATGGCGAAGTGGGGAAGGACTTCGAGTGCGGTTGACAGTGTGGTCGTCGCGATCTGGTAGAGCGCCGGATGGCTGAGCACCTTGTCGGCAACGCGCATGGCTTCCTTCTTCACGACCTGGATTTGGTCGTTCTCCTCCATGACTTCGCGCCACCCGTAGATCTGTTCATGGATGTCGATCTTGACCGGACACACATTCGTGCAGCTGTCATTCAGGGTTGAGGCGAAGGGGAGCTCGCTATACTTTCGAATCTCAAAGGTAGGCATCATGATGATGCCGATCGGTCCCATATAAGTGGAGCCGTAACTCAGGCCACCGCTTCTGCGGTACACCGGACAAGTATTCATGCACGCCGCGCAGCGAATGCATTTCAGGGAGTGCCAGAAACGCTTCATCCCAAGCCGCGCCGATCTTCCGTTATCGACCAGGATGACGTGCATGGATGCGCCTTTGCGCGGTCCGCGGAACATGGAGGTGTACTGTGTGATCGCATCGCCGGTGGCGCTTCGGGCGAGTAGCCGGATGAAGACCGCCAGGCTTTCCGTAGTAGGAATGATCTTTTCGATTCCGACCGAGCATATGTGTAGCTGGGGCGTATTCGCAGAGAGGTCGGCATTCCCCTCGTTGGTCGCCACCACCATAGCTCCCGTTTCCGCAACGACGAAGTTTGCACCCGTCATGCCAGCGCGCGCATTGAGGATGTCTGGCCGGGTGTTCTCCCGCATCACGCCTGCGAGGTAAGCGGTGTCTTCATTGTTGGGATCTGACCCATACTTTTGCGAAAACAGGACGGCCACGTCCTGGTTCGTCTTGTGAATCGCTGGGCCTGTGATGTGCGCTGGAGGCTGATTGTCGAGTTGCTGGATACGCTCACCGAGGTCCGTTTCGGTGACGCGAATACCTCGCCTTTCGAGGAATGGACGTAGTTCACATTCCTCCGTCAGCATAGATTTGGACTTGATCAACAGGTTAATTTCTTGTTCGGCGAGGATGTCATAGGCAATTTGGTTGTGCTCGTGAGCATCCCTGGCCCAGTGCACGATCACGCCGTTGGCTGTGGCCCTGGCCTCAAACTGAATCATGTAGTCGGAGAGGTTCGACAAAGTATGCTCTTTGATTTCAGAAGCTAGTGTCCGTAGTTCCTCCCATTCAGGAACCTGCCGGGCCGCGGCGCGCCTCATTCTTGCCGCCCAGAGCAGCGTGTCGAGGCGTTGCTCATGGACGGTGTCGGCCAGAAACGTCTCGGCATTCTTTGCTTGGTCGACTGGCCTACTCATGATTGGCCTACCCCTGATTGGCCTACCGCTGATTGGCCTACCGCTGATTGGCCTACCCATGGAGACACTCCGTTCAGTACTTCTGCGAGGTGGTAGAAGGGAATATCTTGCTTTTGCCTGCGCGCACAGCCTTGAAGATGCATCAGGCAAGACATGTCCGAGGAGACAATGCAGTCGGGCGACGCCTTCTGCATGAAAGCCAGCTTGTCGTATCCCATCTTTGCGGAGACTGCCTCCTCGGTCACCGCAAAGGTGCCGCCGAAGCCACAGCACTCGTCCACGCGCTCGAACTCGGCGAACTCAATGCCAGGAACACCGCTGAGCAGAGCTTTTGGCTTCGAGAAGACTGCGTCATGGACACGTTCGGACATCGATGCCATGTTCAGTCCACGAATCGCAGAGCAACTGGTGTGCAGTGCGACCTTATGGTCGAATGTCGCCCACGGAAATTCCCGGATCTTCAGAACGTCGTGGAGAAACTCAACCAGGTCGTAAGTATTGCGGACAAGGTTTTGCTTTTCTGGTGAGTCTGCCCCGGCATTGAATTTGTTGCGGATATGATGAGTGCAACTGCCGGACGGAGTGACCACGCAATCAAAGGAGGCGAAGACTCTGGCACAGTGCTCTTCGGTCGCTAGCGCTTCTTCGTAGCAGCCGCTATTGGCCATGGGCTGGCCGCAACACGTCTGGTCCTTCGGGTACACGACGTCGACTCCTAATTTTTCGAGCAACTCGAGGGTGGCGATGCCGACGTGTGGATAGAACATGTCAATGTAACACGGGACCATGAGCGCGACTTGCATCGTCATTTCGCCTTATAAGACTGAGGTTTGCTCGACAGAGTTCGAAGCTTGCGAACCTTCCTGCACGCCGTCCCTTGTTTGAGCAAGCTCATTGCCATCGCGCAGTAGTCCGGTGAAGAATTCCGCACGACACGAAAGTGTGGATCGGCGCGCATTGACGAGGCAAAAGTTGCGGAACAGATCCAAGCAACTCACTGGGGACGGGAAACGCCAATGTCAATGACGGTGACAGCAAAGCCAAAGTCAATAGAATGACGTTGCGGTTCGAGGTTCAGCGCCGGAGCCAAGTCTCTGACACTAGTCACCCGCAACCGAAGCGCGCTCCTCCGCCTGCGGCTCCGTGCCGCTCTTGCTCGCTATCGCCTGCGAGGTTTTCTCTGGAGCAGAATCAAATCTCATGAGACCCGTGGCTGGAGATACAAAAACCAGCGAATTCGAAAAAGTTGCCACGTGACCGGTGTGTCTCTCGTTCTCTACGTCGAATTCTCTCAACTGGAATTGCAGCAGGCCCATATCGATGACATCGCCGGTGACCCCTGAGACCTGCACTCGGTCGCCGATTCTGATTCCGCGCTTCCCAACCAGAAGGAGAGAGCCGAGCGTGGCAAGAATGACGTTCTCGAGTGCGAGTAAAAGTCCGGCGCTCAGAAGCCCCAAGTAGGTTGCGACCGACTTCAAGTCGGAGGCCAGCACGAACACGATGACGACCGTAATAGCGAACAGGGTCAGGAATTGGTGGCTCATACTGATGAACCGTCGCCGATTTGGATCGTGAACATGCCGCAGTGTGAACCGCCGTGAAAGGTGGGCGATTACGAGTATCAGAGCGATGATCGCCGCGACGATGGTCAGGCGGATTAACAGTTCTTTCCAAGCCTGCCTGTACTGGACTGCCACTTCAATTCGCCAGGGCAGCACGTGCGACTTGTACTCGGCCAGCAGGACTTTTTGTTTGTCGAGCGCCAGGATGACCGGAGATAACTCCTTGAGGTCGAGGGTAAGGGCATCGAGATGCGACTTTTGTTCGCGCAATGATAGAAGATCGCTGGTCTGCGAATTGTTCACGGCCGCACTCTGAATGAGGTGAGTGATGAAACCGGCGAGTGGCATTCGCAGACTATTCGCGGCTAGCGTCAGGTTGTCAGTGAGGCTTATCTTTTCGTCGACTACATGAAGCTTGCGGCTCATCGCGGAGACATCCGACACCAGCCCCAGGATGCCGGCGTCAAGGCTAGCCGTTCTGGAATTTGTCTCCTGCAGGCGCGCTGTCGCTGAGGGAACAGCCTCGCCCGTCACCTCCGGTATCGAATGCGCGAGGTCGTCGATGGTGGAATCCAAATGTCCGCTGTGGGCTTCTCCTTCACCGGGACTCTGGACAAACTCGACCAGATCATTGAGGCCCTGCGTGACTGCGCCCAGGAGTTGCAATCGAGTTTGAGAGTCTTCCTCAGCCGCTTGCAATTTCCCGCGATCGGCCCCCTTTGCTTTATTCAGCCTTTTGTCGAGGTCCTTGATCTCCTCGATTGCTTGCTGGCTCAGTTGATCATTTCGCTTCTTTAATTCGATAAAGTGCGCAAGATCAGCAGGAGGAGGATCTGAGGAGGTAGGCCGGCCATGGGCGGAAGCGGCGGTTGTTTCCAGGATGGCATCCGCCTTGGCGAACTCGAACGATAGCTTAACAATTTGCCGTTCGATCGCTTGATTGTCGTCGAGAAACACTAAGTCGGCTGATTCGTTTGCAACTTGCCGTTCGGTATACACGTGGCGATACCAGTTCACCGATTGCAGGAGGTAGCCAATGACTTCTGAGTTTGAGGGAAGCTGATAGGTGCCTGGGGGGGTGTTGGCGCAGAGTCCGCCGGCCATCGCAACTGCGATCATCACGCAACAGGCAGCTACCTGCGCACCTGGCTTCTGCTTCAAGGACCATCGTTGCGGCTTGAGCGCCATTTAGCGTGTCATTCACGTTGACGGAAGCGTCATTGCTCGTGACGTTACTCGTGACATCAGAGCGACTATCGCTTTCCAACTCGTACTTGTCGATGAAAGTACGGTGTCCACGTGCTATCGAAAGCACTTGTCTTGCCAACCGCCAGGACGATCTCGCCCGCGCAAGTTGCTGCTGCCAGGAGAAGAGTGAGATCCCAATGCGCCACCTGGTTGCGCTGATGATTTTGGAAGACTGCATGCAAGCACCGGACTGTGAATGGCACAGGCGTGAATCAGGGTCGCGCATTCAAGTCGTAGAGAACGGAGCGGGACTAACAGTGACGCGAGTTGCAATTCCTTCAAGCAGCAACCTCAAGATCTCAGTAGATCAAGAGGGAAATGACTTCTTGGTCCGGGTGACCGGCCGGGTCGATGTTGACTCCTCACCGGATCTTCGCGATCGGCTGCGGACAATTCTGTCGGAAGAAGCATTGCCTCAGACGATCATCATCGACCTAGCCGGCGTTTCCTACATTGAGACATCCGGGGTCGCCACGTTGATTGAAGCTCTAAGAATCGCCCGCCATCACCAGACCAACTTCCGCTTGCAGGGGCTTAGTGGTGCTGTGCTCCGGCTATTCGAGGTGACCGGAGTGCTGGCCCTGTTCGACGCAAGTAAGGCGGGACAAAAGGTGTCTTGATGGCGAATGTCCTCGAAAATGTCGGCGAAAGAACAATCGAACATCTCGACTATGTCGGAAGCCTGAACATTCAGTTGTGGGCCACGCTGCGAGCCATGGGGCAGGCCCTGCCCTTTGTGGGAAATCGTTACCGCTGGCGGGCGACCGTGAGGCAAATGCTCGAAATCGGCGTGGATGCGATGCCGATGGTGTCGTTGATGGCGATCTGTACGGGCTTCATTCTGGCCATGCAGGGGGCCTCGGAGCTGCGCCGCTTTGGAGCGCTGCACTATGTCATTGACTTGGTCGCGGTTGGCTTCACGCGCGAACTTGGACCGTTACTCACCGCGATTGCGGTGAGTGGGCGCTCCGGGTCGGCGTTTGCGGCTGAGATCGGGACGATGAAGGTGACTGAGGAACTCGACTCCCTCCGCGTCATGGCGCTCGAGCCGATAGAGTTTGTCCTCGCGCCCAAGTATTTGGCCGCCTTGATTTCCGTTCCTTGCCTCAGCATCGTTGCGAATCTCTTCGGCATATTGGCCGGTGGGTTGTTTATGTTCTTCAGCACTCGCCTGTCGCCACTGCTTTACCTCCATGATGTGTTCACTTCCATTACTTTGCGCGACGTAATCACGGGACTCATCAAGAGCGTGGTGTTCGCAACCATCATCGCTCACGTCGGATGCCTGGAAGGATTCCGTGTGCGCGGAGGCCCCGATTCGGTAGGTCGCTCCACTACGAGTGCGGTGGTGAAGTCGACCTTCCTCGTGATCGTTGCCGACGCGGTGTTTACCACGATTTTTTATTTCACGGTGAAACAGTGATGCCCATCATTTCCGTCCGCGATCTTGTGGTTGAGTACGACGGGCGCCGCGTGCTGAATGGGCTGAATCTCGACATCGAGCACGGAGAAACGATGGTGTTGTTGGGTGGAAGCGGTTCCGGAAAAAGCACCTTGTTGCGCCAGATCATCGGCCTCGAGCGCCCTCAGTCGGGCAGCATCCATGTGAAGGGAACGGATATTACGCGTTGCTCAAAGTCCGAGCTGAAAAAGGTGCTGCGCTCGATTGGTGTGGCTTTCCAAAGCGCGGCGTTGTTCAATTCGCTGACGGTGGAAGAAAACATCGCCTTGCCACTGCGTGAACATACGCAGCTCGCACCCTCAATCGTCGACCTCATGGTGTGGATGAAGCTGGCCGCGGTTGGTCTGGCCGACTTTGGCAAGTTGCTCCCTCAGGAACTCTCCGGCGGGATGAAGAAGCGCGCGGCCGTGGCGCGGGCGCTTGCGCTCGGCCCCGAGATTCTGGTGCTCGATGAGCCGTCGGCGGGGCTTGATCCCATTGTTGCCGCGGAGCTCGATGAACTGATCTTGCTCGTCAAGGAAGCAATGCAGATGACGGTTATTGTCGTTACTCACGAACTGCCGAGCGCGTTCCGCATCGCAGACCGCATCGCCATGCTCTATCAGGGTTCGTTCAGTTCGGTCGGCACGAAAGACGAGATCAAGGCGAGCCAGAATCCGCGGGTGCGGCAGTTTCTCGATCGCATACCTGAAAACATAGCGAAGATGCCCGGCGTAACGGCTTATTTCGAAAAATACATGCAGTCCGAGGAGGTCTACCAGTGACCACGGAAGCGAAAGTTGGAGCGTTCGTCCTGGGATGCTTCTCAGTCCTGGCATTTACGGTGATCTACCTGATCAATGCGCAGCTTGGCGTGCACACCGTTCCCTATCGCACATATCTCCGTTACGCCGGAGGGCTGGAACCGGGAGCGTCTGTGTTATTCGGCGGAATCGATGTCGGAAACGTGAAAGCGGTACGGCCTGCCGCCTCCGACCCTACCAGGATTGAGATTCTGCTGGACGTGAAGGAAAACACTCCGTTGAACGAAAAATCCGTGGCCAAGCTGGGGATGCTTAGCGTGATGAGCGGCGCGGCATTATCCATTACCACCGGCAGCAACGATGCGAAGCGTCTAACCACAGGGTCAACGATTCCATCGCAGGAGGCCGCGAGCCTTGACGAGATCACCGGCAAGATGGCGGACGTTGCCGACAACGCCAACGGATTGATCACCGAGGTGCGAGGCGAACTGCCAGAAATCAGCGGAGATGCCCGCAAGGTGCTCGCCAACCTCAATAGTGTTACAGGCCCACCCAATCAACGAAAGATACAAGAGGTGCTCGACAACGTCAACGCCATGCTGGCGACGGAGCGGCCCAAGATTGATCGCCTTACCGATCAGTTGAATGCGCTCAGCCAGCACGCCGACGAGACTGTCCAAAACGTGAATGGCACTGTCAGCGAGGTGCGCGAGCCCGTACGCAAAGATCTGGCTGAACTGCAGGACACTTTGCTCGAAACCAAGCGTTTGCTGGCTGACATGCAGGTACTGGTGAAAGCAAATGATTACAAGATTGACGACACAATCGAAAACCTGCGGACAGCAACCGAAAACCTGGATGACCTGACCAATTCGGTGAAACAGCGCCCGTGGAGCCTGATTCGTATCAGGCAGCCTGAGGCTAGGAAGGTTCCGAAATAATGCGAATCGATATTGCGAATCGAAGACAACAAGGAGCATCGAGCCTGCCCCGACAGGGGGCGCCGGCGGATGTGATTATGAGAAAAAACGTGACGAGGATCGTCTTCTGTCTGGCGGCTTTGGTGATCCTGACCGGTTGTGCGGGAAAAGTGAGATACCCAAACTACTACACCCTCAACCTGCCGGCGCCGCCGGATCCGCCGGCTGCGGAGGATGCGCACGCAAGTCTCGCGATCCGTGAATTCCGCGCGCCCACTTATCTGCGCCAGGGAGCAATTGTCTATAAAACATCTCCGGACGAGATCGGCTTCTATCCGTACAACCGCTGGGCGATCGACCCTCGTGATCTCGTCACCAATGCGATCGTCGACCGGCTGCGTGCGAGCGGAGTCTTTGCCCATGTGAAGTCTTACGATGGAAGCCGTGATGTCGACTACGTGCTCAGCGGACGCCTGGAGAAGCTTGAGGAACTTGACTATCAGGGCGGCGTGAAAGTCCAGGTTGCTATCTCCGCCGAGATGACGAGCATCGCCACCGGTGCGATCGTTTGGAGCAATGCTGTTTCGGAGATGGGGGAGGTCGACGAGCGCGATGTGCCAGCCGTAGTCTCGGAAATGAGCCGCACGATGCAACGCGCGATTGAAAAACTAGTAACTCCGCTGTCCGCGTGGTCAGCCGGCTCACCCGGCGGCCAGAGAGAACAGAAATAACAGAATCGCGACGCAGGCTGCATGACCATCCTCGTTGCCGCTAATCAACGAAGGCGGGTTTTTATGTATTGGCTAACACACTATGTATTCGGTTCCCACATAGTTGCCTGGCTCGCGTTGGGAGTCGTGGTTGTACTCACCCTCACGGTACGCATCGGCGCGCGAAGTCTTATCTTCTGGGTGGCTGCACATAAACGCGACAGAGACAAGAGTGAGAAGGAATATTGGCGCATGCATGGAGAGGAATGAAACGGGGCCGGTAAAAGGGGAAGCGCACACTCGGAGACAACAAGGAAATGTGTGGCATCAAGCAGGCTGGCCAGTGAAAACCAAAGGCGATGCCCCGGCCGGGTCTCCGCAAGAAAAAGGGTTCCCAGCCGTAGGCGTCGATTCGCAGGGTTCGATTGGAAGTGACTTCGGAAAATGTTGGCGATTACTGATTAATCAGCGGCACTTGGATCAGCTGCACGTCGATCGCGAGACCCAGCCGCCAGTCGAGCTGATAAAACAGCGCAGTTTCCCTGCCTGAAAGCACCTTGCGGAAGACAGGAATGTATCTCAACCGCAGGGCCATGATTGACTGCTCTACTTGGCCTCGTTTGCGGATGTAATTCTCAGCTTGGTCACCCGTCATGGCGTTGTAATTGTCGGCATAATCCTTCAGCAGCGCAATCTTCACGTCGTAGATCTTGGAGAGTTCGGCTGCGTATTGATCGTAGACGGGCCAAAACTTCTCGGCCTCAGCATCGCTCAACTGCATATTCTCGGCGGTGATCTGTTTCTTTTGCGATCGTATATCTTTGCGCAAGAGGTCAACGAAGTCGTCGGAACTCGCGTGAGAGTCGTTTGGGGCAGGGGTTCTGACGGTGTCTTTTGTGGCCGATGTCGAATTCTGGGCTAAGACGGAAGCTGCTGAGGCGAACATGACTAACGTTAGAGTGATTGCACGAAATGTTTTCTGGTTCATGGACTTCCTTTCCGGTAGGGCGAAACAGATTTAGGCACGGAATTCCGCGCGCAGTTGAACCCCAATGCTTCAGCAAGCGCGGTTCCAATCGAGCGTCGCCGTCGCCTCTCAAGCGGCGCCAGACTGCACTTGTCCCTTTAGCCATTTACTTCGCTTAGTCGGCTTACTCGCAACCGCGAGCAGAGCGCGCTTGCCGACTGCTGTTTTTTGTGGCAACCGGTGTCAAGTGTCACGTGTCATGTGACATGGCGTTGATGGAAGTCGAGGGTGCCCCCAGTTCTTTCGAAAACACACGGATTCCCTCCGCTTGGGAGCAGCGTGCCCGCGATTGCGCACCTAATGTTCGCCGTCTGGAGTGGAACCGCAGTTGCTTCAACCCAGTCATGAGAACTCTGGAGCTTGGAGAACTCTGCCTGTTCAAGGAGCAACTCTAATGTCCACCTCGCCAGTGTCCGATGGACCCCACCCGGTCGCGACACCGCCACCGCCCAAAACCGATGCCGATGAGGCAGTTCCCCGCCGAGGCGCGAAGTGGCGGAACTACCTAGCACCAATGTTCGTGGTGCTTCTCGCTCTAGCCGTCTTGATCACCATTACGCGTAACTGGAATGCGTGGGAGGGCGGCAAGGTTGAACAGGTCACAGATGATGCTTACGTTCGCGGCGACCTTACTCCGCTCAGTACCAAGGTGGCGGCCATCGTGCGCGAAGTTGACGTGGCGGATTACCAGCAAGTACATAAGGGCGATCTCCTCGTCGAATTGGAGGACGATGACTATCAGGCGCAGGTGAGTCAGGCCAAAGCGGCAGTTGAGGCGGCGCGTGCCGGCATTGAGGAGAATCTTCGCCAGCGCCAGTTGCAGGATACGCGTATCGCGAAAGCGCTCGCGGGCATCGATCAGGCAAAGGCCCAGATTGCAGCCGCCGAGGCTGGCAAGGAAGCTGTACAGGCTGAGTTGATTCGCGCTCGTTCCGAACGTAAACGCCAGGAAGGGCTTTATCAGACTCACTCGACGACCGAGCAGAACCTAGAAACCGCTGTCGCAAATGAAGGCAATCTCTCGGCCCAGTTTGCCAGCCGTGACGCCGATCTCAATCAGGCGCAAACCATGCTGCGTAGTAGTGAACTCGCCGCTGAGGCCGAGCGACGCAGCAAAGTCGTTCTCGAAGCCCAGGGGACAGAACTTCAGGCTGATCTGCGGGCCAAGCAGGCTAACCTTGCTGCGGTTGAGGTGAACCTTGGCTACACCAAGATCTACGCTCCCGGCGACGGCACGGTGGGCGAACGGCAAGTTCGGCCTGGGCAACTCGTTTCGCCCGGCACGCAGGTCATCTCCTTTGTTGCTCTTACAAAATGGGTCGAAGCGAACTATCGCGAAACACAGTTGACCAACGTGAAAATTGGGGACCCTGTTGAGCTACGCATTGACGAATATCCGGGACAACTCGTTCGCGGCAAAGTGGTCGAGATCGCGCCAGCCAGCGGCTCGCAATTCGCTCTGTTGCCGCCTGACAACGCCACTGGAAATTTCACGAAAGTGGTGCAGCGTGTTCCCGTCAAGATCGCGCTGGATGATCCGACGTTCGCGACCACGTTGCGTCTCGGACTTTCTGTAGTAGCGACTGTCCGCACCAGACGATAACCGGAAATCTATGGCAGCTTCGACCATCACAATCCGGCCCTCCGCGTTAGAGATCGCGCACGCTGCCGCCGCCGCGATGCCTGCGGAGGTTTCCACCAAACCACTGCTGGGGATTCTGGGCGTAGTTACGGGCGCAGGAGTTGTCACGCTTACCAGCCGAATGATCTCGCTCGGCATGCCCGATTTCAAGGGCCTCCGGGGATTTGGGTATGACGAGAGCGCGTGGATTGGCACTGCCTTCGATATCGGCCTGATGTTTATCGGCCCGTTCACCGTGTACCTCGGCGGCCTGCTGGGCCCCCGGCGTGTCTTGCTCACCGCCGCCGCGCTCTTCACTGTGCTGCTTATCTTCCTGCCCTTAGTGCACAGTTGCAGCCTGGTGATTGCAATGGTGCTTCTGAGTGGCCTGACTTCCGGCACGTTCTATCCACTCACGCTCACCTTCGCGCTTCGCAACATTCCCCTTCGATACCTTCCGTACACAATTGCCTTGTACGCAACCTTCGTGGACGGTGCGGTAAACATCGCGCCTTCGCTCTACGGCTGGTACAGAGACCATCTTTCTTCGAATTGGATGTTTTGGAATTCGGCGCTCATCACGCCTGTGATGATGATTTGTATCTATTACGGGATACCTAAGGCCAGCTCAGCGAAGAAATCCGGGAACCCGCCGAGCTTCGCAGGATTTTTGTACGCCAGCGCGGGCCTCGCTATGTTGCTGGCCGCCTTAGAACAAGGTGAGAGGCTCGACTGGTGGCGTTCCGGAGTATTCAGCGCAATGTTCGCCAGCGGTACGTTCTTGCTGCTGTGCGCGCTGGTTCGGAGGCTGCTCGGTCCAAATGCACTGGTGGCGCTGCCTTATCTGCTGAAGCGTAACACCATCCTGTTGGGATTTCTGCTCTTCTGGTTCCGCTTCACGCTTTGCACAACCATCATCCTCATTCCACAGTCACTGGCCATTCGCGGTTTCGAGGCCGATCAGATTAGTCCCGCGATCATCTGGAGCGCTCTACCGCTCATTCCGATTGCCTTCATTGCCGCGCTCTTGCTCTTGCGCCGAGTCGATCCACGCTTGGTGTTCGCCGCGGGCCTGGCTTGTACGGCATTCGCAGCCTGGTTGTGCTCGCAGTACAGCAGCGCTTGGGCGGCCGACAACTTCTACCGCACGGAATTGCTCGTCGGCGTCGGACAGGCGTTTGCTTTCATCGGACTGGTCGGCTGCATCGTGCTGCAAGCGATCTTCGCCGGGGCTTTGGCCAAACCTGAGTGGGTCCTGACCTTTTCGGCTTTCTTTCACATCATCCGAATATTCGGCGGCACTGCAGGTGCCATCTACATGGGCCATTTCATAGCTCAGAGGGAGAGGCTGCACTCGAACCTGTTGGGACTCCATGTCAGCAGTGGGAACTGGATCACCGATCAGAACATTCATGGCATGACGGCGGGCCTGTATGCGAAGTCCTCCGGCATGGCCGCCGCCGGAGCGCGCGCCATCGATCTGATCGCGGCCCGGGTGCGGCTTCAAGCGTACAGCTTGAGCCTGGTCGACGGATTTCTACTGATCGCGTGGAGTTGCGCATGCGCATTGATGGTTGTCGCTTTGCTGCGCAAGTCGCCTTTGAACTATGGCGATCTCAGCGCCATGCAGAAGATCCCGGGCGCCGGGAAGAGGTCAAATCAATGAAACCAAGCGTGGCACTATTCGTGTTAGCGGGGACCGCTTTTTTCGTTTGCATTGCGGCGGCCCAGGAAGTAAACAATGTGGCGCCTCCGCCGCGCCAGATTACACTGCAGGAAGCTGTTCGGTTAGCGCTCAAGCACAACCACGATATTCGCATCGCCGGCTACACGGTCGAGGAAAAACAGCACGCAAAGGAGGTCGCGAAGAGCGCATATTTTCCGTCGATCCGGAATGACAGCAACTTTATGCATGCGACCGACACACAGTTGATTGAGATCAAGTCCGGTAGTCTCGGCATCGCCGGCGGAACGCCGATTCCGCCTGCGAATGCGATCATCAGCCAGGGCGGCAAGAACTTTACGACGAGCGGAACCCAGCTCACCCAGCCGTTGACGACTCTGCTCAAGATCAGACGGGAAAACGATCTGGCCCAGGCTGAGTTAAAAGCATCGCGTGAGAAGGCGCAGCTTACTGGAAACGACGTAGCGCTCGCAGTCGATCAGGTTTACTACCAGATCTTGATTGCGCAGGCGCACCGTAGCGCCACCGAAGCGCGAATAAAGGCTTCCGAAGCCCTTCAAGGCGAGCGCGTCGAGCAAGTAAAACTCGGCAGCTCGCTGGAAGAGAACCTGATCGACAGCCGTGCCCAGAAGTTGCAAGCCACGCAGGAGTTGCTGACGACCGACTTCCAGTTGACAGATCTGAAACTGAAACTCAACGACTTGATTGGCCTGCCACTGGCCACAGATCTGGATCTTGATCCGGGCGTTCCCGAATTTCAGGAGACTTGCCCGCGCAAAGACTGTGTTACCGCTGCCATGGAGTCACACCCGGAGATCCTTGCTGCTCGAGCGCAGGTGGAAGAAGCGGAGGCCGCAGTCCGTTTGGCCAAGACAGATATCTGGGTCCCCGATACTGAGGCCTTTGCCCGTTACAGCTATCAGGAGAATGTCCCCTTCCTGGCGCGCAACTTCGGAACCTTTGGGGTTCACTTCGGTTACGACCTGTTCGACAGTGGGCGTAAACGCGGCATACTCCGTGAACGACAGGCGCAGTTGTCCCAAGCGAAGGAGAACCTGGCGAAGCTGACGGATGCGGTCGAGCTCTCAGTCGACACGGCGTACAACAAGCTGGAAAGAACGCAGCAGATGTTGAAGGTGTCGGAAGAAGTGCTGGCTCTGCGCACTGAGTCGAACCGTGTGCGTCAGCAGGAACTAATACGGGGAGCGGCGCTGAACTCGCAGGCGGATGCCGCATCGGCTCAGGAATACGATGCTAAGGCGCTCCTACTGCAGTCACAGATGGATACCTTGCAGGCCCATGACGAACTCCTGGATGCGATGGGGAGCGCGCCCGAGTAGGTTGTTTCGATCTCACGTAGAGGAAGCCGTATTCAAGTGTTGGAAACGTCTTTGCTTCAGGCAGTCTGGTTTTCAAGTTAATTAAGCATCTTCTCAAGCGATGCCGAGAAGGTCTGTCCTGTCCTGAGGAACAGGTCGCGAAATCCCCAACCTTCTCATCTTGGCCAGCAGTGTGGTCCGTTTCAGTCCCAGTTTGACGGCTGCGCCGCGGGGTCCGCCTACGATCCAGCCGGTCTGCTCCAGCGTCTCGACGACCAGAGCGCGATCTGAATTTTGCCAGTTCATCGACGATAGTGGAGACTGGGTGTTGGAACTGAGAATAATGGCGCTCGTTTGCCTCTTCTGCAGAGGGTTCGGGAGCACGCCGTCGCGCGAAAGGATAACCGCACGTTCAACCAAGTTCTGCAATTCCCGTATATTGCCAGGCCAGGAATGCCACTGGAAGGCAGCCATCAGTTCTGAAGGAATGCTATCGATTTGTTTCCCCATGCGGCGACTGAAGATCTTCACGAAGTGCGTTACGAGCGCAGGAATGTCTTCCCGGCGCTCGCGCAACGCAGGCAACAGGACGGGGAAGACGTTCAGACGGTAGTAAAGATCACTGCGGAACTGGCCGCGCGCTACCATCTTGCCCAGATTCCGATTGGTTGCAGCGACGAGCCGAACATCCACCTTATGAGTTTTACCGTTTCCGAGTCGCTCGAACTCCTGCTCCTGCAGCACACGCAGCAACTTCGGCTGCAGCGCAGGCGGAATGTCGCCTGCTTCGTCCAAGAATAGCGTGCCCTTGTCAGCCATTTCGAAGCGCCCGATCTTCTGCGCGATGGCACCGGTGAAGGCGCCCTTCTCATGACCGAACAATTCGCTTTCCAGAAGATCCAGTGGAATGGCGGCGCAATTCAGCTGGATAAATGCGCGTCCGCAGCGCTGACTTGCATTGTGAATGGCATGGGCGATGAGTTCCTTTCCCGTACCGGTTTCTCCCTCGATGAGGACCGTCGAATCTGTGGGAGCAACCTGCTCGACCTGAGCGAGGACCGACTCGAGAGCAGCGCTATTCCCTATGATCCGCTCGAATGTTCGGTCGACCTGATCCGTCACAGGGTCCGTGATTGTTGCACAATCTCCCACAGAAAACCTCTACGCTTAGGGTTCGCGAAGCGACTGCGATGATGCGGGCTTTTCACATAACCAAAGCAGAACGAACTCTTTTGAGTAACAATTGGTGATCGAACGGTTTTGCAAGGAACTCGACTGCACCCTCTCTCATGGCTTGAATCCGCATCCTGGCGTCTCCGTGAGCGGTAATAAAGATGATGGGAACGTTGCATCCCTCTTGTTTCAGCCTGGCTTGCAACTCCAGGCCCGACATCTTCGGCATGCGGATGTCAACGATCAAGCACGCGGCCGTGCTATGCAAATCGGATTCGAGGAATTCTTCGGCGGATCCAAAGCACCGTGCGACCAGGCCAGCCGCCTCCATTAGGTCGCGCAGTGAGTCTTGCATGGCCTCGTCGTCGTCAATGATCGCTATCAATTTGGACGTTCGATCCATCGCCATGCCCTTCAGGGTAACGTGATGGCACATCCCGGAGCAATCGAACTTTGGGCGGGCAAAACTAGACCTTAGTAGGTTAAACCGCTACTTTCGATTGGCGATTCGATACCGACGGGCGGGACTCAACGGTTATCAGGACCTAAGCCTGTCCGCCATCCTGACAAGCTCAGGCAAGGATTTGGCCTGCATCTTTTTCATGACCTGGCTGCGATACATTTTGATGGTCGCTTCGCTGGCACCGAGTTCCGCTGCCACCTGCTTGTTAAGCATTCCGGAGACGACCAGGTTCATTACCTCGCGCTCGCGAACGCTGAGTCGTTCGTGACGTTGTCGCAGTTCAGCTAACTCTCGCTCTTTCTCGCGCAGGATGCGAGCTCGAGCGATCGATCGCTGGACCGCATCAAGCAGATCCTGTTGCCGGAATGGCTTAGTGAGAAACTCAATCGCTCCAGACTTCATGGCCCTGACCGACATCGGAACGTCAGCGTGAGCCGTGAGAAAAATAATGGGAATACTTATTTTCTTTTTTTTCAGTTCGTGCTGAAGATCGAGGCCGCTGATACCGGGGAGTCTCACATCCAAAATCAGGCAACTGGGACCGTCACCGTGCCGAGCGGCTAAGAACTCTTGCGCAGTCCCAAAAGACTGAGAGTGCAGGCCGACGGACTCCAACAGTTCCTGAAGAGACTCACGCACGTCGGCATCATCATCGACGATGAATACGGCCGGTACGTCTTGCGCACTCATTCCGCCGTGCCCCTATCAAACGTACGGTGAAAACCAATATGTCACAAACTTCTGCTTGCTGCACCGGCTCGGTTGGCCAGTTCGCAATCGATTGTACCGGATGATGCGATCTGGAAGCCGCTCTGCCTTGAGCTAAACACAGGACTCAGGGACGGGTCCGCGGCCGCTGACCGTTTCGTTCCATGCAATTCCTCTGCCACGGAATGCTTGGCCACAAACCACAAGACTCAGTCGGATGCGCCTTACAAGCCTGAAGTGACGAACGCGGTGACAGTTGACGCAAGCGGCACGGGAATGACACTGAACGCTACGCCATACCAATCACGGCCCAAAGCCAGCGGCAGAATTGGCGGCATTTCGAGCTCTAGTCGCTGTGTAATGCAAGGAACGCGCTGAGCGATCCGTTTGGTACCGCGCTTGCTCTCTCCCCAATTTGAATCCCGGACGGCAACAATCGGTCTATGTTTGGCGTCTCAACCGCGACACAGATCGACCGAGTGCCCGCCTTCGCGGAAGCGTTTTGAGTTGAACGGAAGAAGATGGATGTTAGCGCGAAGAACGAAATCGAATTTGTGCGGCGGTTGGCAGATCGTACTTCTCCTGTTTTGGTCTGCTAGCGCACTTTGGGCAGTCGAGCCAGACGGCACACCCGGTCATGGCACGAACATATTTTCTCCCGCCTCAACCCCAGCCAAGTCAATCGCTGACTTGTCTGTGTTTGTACTTGTCATTACCGGAGTCATTTTTGTCGTTGTTTTTGCGTTGATTCTCTACTCTGTCATTAAGTTCCGCGCGCGAGCAACGGATGCCGGCAGCGAACCGGCTCAAGTCTACGGCAGCACGCAGATTGAACTGGCGTGGACGATCATTCCGATTCTGATCGTCGTTGTCCTGTTCCTGGCCACGGCGCGAGTAATCCACGCGATTCAGGATGCTCCAGAACCGGCGGGCGCTGTGGAGGTGACGGTCATTGGGCATCAATACTGGTGGGAGTTTCGCTATCCGAAGCTGGGGATCGTCACCGCCAATGAACTGCACATCCCGGTGAGCGACCCAAGTCATCCAACGCCAACGTTTCTGCGATTGCTTTCGGCTGATACCGACCACAGCTTTTGGGTGCCGGAGCTGGCAGGAAAAACGGACCTTATTCCAAACCATCCGAACAGAATGTGGATGGACCCGCAGCACACGGGAGTCTTTCTTGGCCAGTGTGCCCAGTACTGCGGAACACAACACGCCAAAATGCTCCTCCGCGTTTCGGTGGATGGGCCGGAGGATTTTGCCGCCTGGGTTCGCACCCAGCGGAGACCCGCGGTCGAAGACGCAGGCGCAATCGCTGGCAGGCGAGTATTTGAAGGCAATGCCTGCATGAATTGCCATGCGGTGGGTGGAACGCCAGCGGACGGACGCTTTGGCCCTGATCTGACCCATTTGATGAGCCGCGCCACCATTGCAGCGGGCGCTGCTGAAAACACTCACGACAACCTTCGTCTTTGGATCCAGAACCCCAGCGCGATCAAACCTGGGTCGCTGATGCCCGCCATGAAGCTGAGCGACGCGGATCTGGATGCGGTCGTGAGTTACATGGAAACGCTGCACTAGAACGCTCGGAAAAACTGACTATGGCATCAGATGCGATCACCGTTCCCGTCGGCCAAACAGAAGCCGGACCTTGGGTCGACGAGCTTCATCAGTGGTTGACCACTGTCGATCACAAGAGGCTAGGGATTCTCTACATTGTCTCGTCTCTGTTGTTCCTCGCAGTGGGGGGAGTCGAGGCGCTCATCATTCGTATTCAGCTGATGCATTCGCACAACAACTTCGTCTCGCCGGAAGTCTTCAACCGCATGTTCACCATGCACGGGACGACCATGATTTTCTTTGTGGCCATGCCCGTCTTGTTCGGATTTGCTAATTACCTGGTGCCCTTGATGATCGGTGCGCGCGATATGGCTTTTCCGCGTCTGAATGCTTTCAGTTTTTGGCTGTCGTTTCTGGGAGGACTCCTTCTTTATTTCAGCTTCGTCGGGGGAAGCGGCTTGTACGGCGCAGGGAGCGCACCGGATGTGGGTTGGTGGTCGTACGCGCCATTAGGCGCCCGAGCGTTCTCGCCTGGTCATAGTTCCGACTATTGGACTCTGGCGCTGCTCGTCTCCGGATTTGGGAGCATCGGAACGGCCATCAATATCATTGCGACAATTCTGTGCTTGCGATGCCCGGGTATGAAGATCAGTCGTATGCCGCTGCTGGTGTGGATGAACCTGGTGATGGCAGGAATGGTTTTGCTTGCGATTACGCCGCTGTCGGCCGCGCAAATCATGCTGCTCATCGATCGCTACCTGGGCGGCCATTTCTTCGATACCCAGGCCGGAGGATCGGCAGTCCTTTGGATGCACTTCTTTTGGATCTTTGGACATCCGGAAGTTTACATTCTGATCATTCCTTGTTTTGCTTTCATGTCGGAAATCATTCCCGTCTTTTCGCGCAAACCGATTTTCGGGTATCCGGTGATGGTTGCCGCAACCGTCTGCATCGCTTTCGTGAGCATGAGCGTTTGGGCGCACCACATGTTTACCATCGGAATGAACTCCTACGCCAACAGCTTTTTTACCCTGACCACGATGGTGGTCGGCATCCCTACCGGAATTAAGATCTTCAACTGGATCGGCACCATGTGGGGAGGCAGGATTCAGTTCAAAACGGCGATGCTGTTCAGCATCGCATTTCTATTCCAATTCCTCATCGCCGGTTTGACCGGCATCATGATGGCCGCCTCGCCTTTCGATTGGCAGCTTAGTCTCTCCTATTTTGTAGTGGCGCACTTTCATTATGTGATCGTGGGCGGAATTCTATTCGCGCTCTTCGGCGCGTTCTATTACTGGTATCCCAAAATGACCGGCCGAATGTTGAGCGAACGCCTCGGGCAGTGGCACTTCTGGCTGTTCTTGATTGGCTTTCACATGACCTTCGACGTCATGCACATTCCCGGTATTCTCGGCATGCCACGGCGAATCTACACCTACGAGCCAGGGCGGGGTTGGGATACTTTGAACTTCATCATTACTATCGGCGCGTTCATCCAGGCACTCGCGATTCTCGTGTTTCTGACAAACCTTGTAATTTCTTATTTCAAGGGAGCCAGAGTCGGTAACGATCCCTGGGATGCATGGACCCTGGAATGGTCCACATCTTCGCCGCCCCCAGCCTACAACTTTGCGACGGTTCCGACCGTGGCAAGCCGCCGCCCCTTATGGGACCTGAAGCATCCCGAAGACCCCGATAGCCGTTATGAGTGAACGAATATGCGTGAAGGCGAAATCATAGGAGCGCTGTGACAACGACTACTTCATTTCCGAACACGGCCGCCGAGTGGAATCTACCATCTCGCGGGAAGGTCGCGATGGCCGGTCTCATCATCGCCGAGTCGGCGATCTTCACGATCTTCGTCGTTGCGTATCTCTTTTATATGGGGAAGAGCATCACCGGACCGACGCCTCAAGAAGTGCTCGAGACCCCGATCTTCTACACGATTTGCTTATTGTCGAGCAGCTTGACCATTCACCTGGCGGCGAAGGCCTTGGAGCGGGACTACACCCGATTATTCCTCGTCTTGTGGCTGCTGACCATTGCGCTGGGGGGCTTGTTCCTCTTCGGCACCGCCCGGGAATGGCACCGGCTGATTTACGAACGCGGACTCACAATCTCGACCAACCTGTTTGGGACAACCTATTACTCACTCGTCGGTTTGCATGCCTTTCACGTCACCGCAGGTCTGATCATGCTCTCGCTGGTCGCGATATTCGGATTCGCCGGCCGTGTAGGTGTGAGTCAGTCAGGCCGCGTTGCGGTGCTCTCGATGTACTGGCATTTCGTCGATGCCGTATGGGTTGTGGTTTTCACCGTAGTTTACGTTTTAGGACGCTGAGGCCTATATGACAAGTCTATCCGCGACCGAGCAATTCAACGAGAGTCCGCGTGCTCCGCGCGAGATTGAAGTCCCCGCGCCGACAGCGTGGCCGTTCCTTTTGGCGCTTGGGGTGGCGCTGTTGTTCGCGGGCCTGGTGACGAGCGCGTCGGTAAGCTGTCTTGGCGCCCTGCTTTCGCTGGCAGGCTCTGTCGGCTGGTTTCGTGAAGTCCTTCCGCGCGAGCATGAAGAGGTTGTACCGGTCCTTCCCGAAGACATTCGCTTAACGACTGCGCGGGGAACTGTGGATCGGCTACTCGTCCTTCCAGATCACTTGCGAGCGTGGCTCCCGGTTCGCACCTATCCGATATCGGCAGGCGTGAAAGGCGGACTGGCGGGCAGCGTCGCGATGGCTGTATTGGCGTGCGCCTACGGCGTGCTGAAGGCTGGCAGCATCTGGTATCCGATTAATCTGCTTGCCGCGGGTGTTTATCGAGAATCGCTACGATTTGGGACCGAACAGCTTTATTCCTTTCATGCCGGCAGTTTCGCGATTGCCTTTTTCTTGCATGGATTCGTCTCAATCCTGGTTGGGTTGCTCTATGGTGCGATGCTGCCCATGTTCCCACGCCGTCCGATTGTGCTGGGAGGACTCATTGCCCCGGTGCTGTGGTCAGGGCTGTTGTACACAATCCTGGGATTGCTGAATCCACTGCTCGCGAGTCGCATTGATTGGCGCTGGTTCATCGCTTCACAAGTGGCTTTCGGAATCGTCGCTGGACTTGTGGTCGTGCGCCAGCCGAGCTTTCCTACCCGCGAGAATGTTTCGTTTGTTCTGCGGGCAGGAATCGAGGCTCCCGGAACGATGCCACCACGAGAGAGTGGGGAGAATCGCTGATGAAGGTGAAGCGGATCAGAACTCTCTCGGCGCTCGCGGTCCTCGGCCAGGTCGTCTGCTTAATGATGCTCGCTGCCTGCAACGCTCCGGACGGTGAACCGCAAGCCAATTCAGAACCAGTTGCCCCGAGCCAGGTTTTGGACTTCGACACTCTCTACGCGCAGAACTGTGCCGGCTGTCACGGCGCGCAAGGCCGTGGAGGAGCGTCGATTGCCCTCGCCAATCCCGTCTATCTGGCCATCGTCGATGAAACCACAATGCGCAACATTGTCGCGAAAGGCGTCCGCGGAACATCGATGCCCGCGTTCGCGCAGCGTGGGGGCGGAATGCTGACCGAGCAGCAGATCGAGGCGATTACGAGTGGGGTATTTTCTCGCTGGGGACGCAAACAAGTTCTCGATGGAGCCAACCCACCCTCATACGCGGCGAAAGCCGCCGGAAATGTCGATCACGGCCAACTTGTGTTTGGAACATATTGCGCATCCTGCCATGGTTCTGAAGGCGGGGGAACGCCCAAGGGAAGCGCCATCACGAATGATTCATTCCTGGCGCTGGTCAGCGATCAGGCATTGCGCACGATCGTGATCACCGGCAGGCCGGAATTGGGCGGACCTGACTGGCGCGGCAATGTCCCCGGACGTCCAATGGCCGATCAGGAAGTTACAGACGTAGTTGCCTGGCTGGCATCTCGGCGTGCGCAGAATCCGGGGCAGCCTTATTCCGCTTTGAACTACGCGCAACAGCCGAAGGCGCAACACTCGGAGAAAAAAGATGTCAACTAACACTGCGACGGCCCCGCCCGCTGAAGCTAGCCTTTCGCGACGCGGATTCTTGATGAAGCTTGGAATCCTGTTCAACGGATTCGCTGCGATCGTATTGGCTCTGCCGGTTGCGCGTTTTCTTGTTTCCTCCATCACTCGTGGCCGCGGAAATGGCTATCTTTCGTGGGTGCGCCTGGGAGACGTCAGCAACTTTCCTGAGGGCGAGACGCGGATGGCGACTTTTCGCAATCCCCTGGTCATGCCAACCGATGGAAAGACGGTAGACACAGCATGCTGGGTGCGCCGCATCGCGGGCGATCAATTTCAGGTGTTTGCCATCAACTGTGCACATCTCGGCTGCCCAGTTCGCTGGTTCCAACAATCCGGCCTCTTCATGTGTCCGTGTCACGGCGGAGCATACTACCGCGATGGCTCACGTGCGTCTGGGCCACCCGAGCGTGGCCTTTTTGAATATCCGTACAAAATCGAAAACGGAGTGCTCACCATTGACGCTGGACAGCTGCCGACCCCCGGCGATCCGGTAGCAAGTCTGACCTCGGAGAAACCGCCATGCGCCTGATTAGGAAAATCGGCGAATGGTTCGACCATCGCCTGCAATTGGCAGCACCCATTCGCGAAGCGGCCGGCCATCCCGTGCCGCGCAGCACGGCGAGCTGGTTTTACGTCTTTGGCAGCGCCGCTCTCACCGTATTTCTTCTGCAACTGGTCACCGGAATCCTCTTGGCGCTTATTTATGTGCCCTCGGCTGGCGAGGCATGGAGCAGCCTCCAGGCACTCAATCATCAGGTGGCGCTTGGCTGGTTCATCCGCGCCATGCACGGATGGGGCTCCAACTTCATGGTCGCCATTGTCCTGATTCATATGGTGCAGGTGTTTCTCTTTGGAGCTCACAAATTCCCCCGCGAACTGACCTGGATCATAGGCGTCTTTCTCTTATTGATGACTCTAGGCATGGCGTTCACCGGCCAGGTCCTGCGCTTCGATCAGGACGCCTACTGGGGGCTCGGAATCGGAGCGTCGATTGCCAGCCGCGTTCCCATCCTCGGTCCTTTTATCGTGAAGCTGATGCTGGGTGGCCCGATCATCGCAGGCGCAACTCTCTCCCGGTTTTTTGCTTTGCACGTATTCGTGATTCCCGGACTGCTGATCGGGTTCGTCTGCCTGCATGTCTTGATGGTCTTGAAGTTGGGCATCAACGAATGGCCGATGCCGGGACGCATCGTAAAAAGAGCCACCTATGAGGCCCAATATCACGCATTGACCAAGAGCGATGGCGAGCCGTTCGTTCCGTATGCGATATGGAAAGACATGTTCTTTGCCGCGTTCATCATTCTTGCAGTCGCGGCGTGCGCCTTCTATTTTGGTCCTTTTGGGCCCACCGGGCAGCCTGACCCGACAGTCATCCAAACTGCGCCCAAGCCCGATTACTTTTTCCTGTGGCTCTACGCGCTACTCTCACTTCTTCCGCCATCGCTGGAGACGCCGTTCCTTCTCATCGTCCCGCCTTTAGCGATTCTTGGCTTGATTCTTCTGCCGTTTCTTTCGGGGGAAGGAGAAAAAAGCTGGAAGCGCCGCCCGATTGCGGTTGTTACTGTGCTGCTGATCGCGATCACTCTCGGCACGTTTACTCGCATGGCCCAGTTCACGCCCTGGAGTCCGCACATGAACGCCTGGAGCGGCGATCCAGTGCCCGACCGGTACATTCATGGCACGACTGCACTGGAGCGGCAGGGTGCGCTGGTGTTTCAGGTCAAGCAGTGCCGCAACTGCCACTCTCTTGGCGACACGGGTGGACAAAGGGGGCCAGCCCTGGACAGCGTTGCCGTGCGGCTGACGCAGGACCAACTCATTCGGCAGGTGATTCAAGGCGGCGGCAACATGCCTGCCTATGGGAACAACTTGAGTCCAGCCGAGACTACGGCGCTGGTGGCTTTCCTTGAGACCTTGCACCCAGCAACACAAAATCCGGCTCGTGATGCTGCGCTGGATCTGGTACGCAGCGACAGCCAACCGCAACCCTCCGGGACTCAACCATAGGCCGCCAATGATCTTGCACATTCATCTTCATCACAGCGCGTCCGAGTCATTCTTGGTCTCAAGTGCTTTGATTTTCGCCGCTCTTCTCTATTTGCGTGGCTGGTTCGGTGTTCGCCGCCAGGGCCACGGCAAGGTTGAGGGTTGGCGCGCCGGTAGTTTTGTACTCGGTCTGTTGTTCATCTGGATTGCAACGGATTCGCCTCTGGCTGCGCTCGATCACGAGATGCTGACAGCGCACATGGTTCAGCATCTTCTTCTCATGACGCTTGCACCTCCGTTGATCTGGTTTGGCATGCCTCGAAAGCCACTGGCGCATGGCTTGTTCAAGCGATTCGCACAAGAGATCGGTCGTCCATTCGGATCGGAACCGATGCAGCAATTCGCAAGCATGCTAACTCACCCGGCATTTTGCTGGTTTGCAGCGGCAGGCACTTTAGTTGTGTGGCATGTTCCTGCGGTGTTTATGCTCGGCCTGCGATCGCCAATGTGGCATGGGGCTGAGCAAGCATCCTTTCTGGCAGCAGGTCTTCTTTTCTGGTTGCCGGTCGTTCGGCCATTGCAAAAGAGCTGGAATTGGCCAGAATCGTCCATACTCTTGTATCTGTTTCTGGCTACCTTGCCGTGCGATATTCTTTCGGGATTTCTGGTGTTCTGCGATCGCGTGGTTTACCCGGTGTTTTTGTCGTCCTCCCAGTCCTTTGGCCTCTCTGCGCTAGAAGACCAGCAATGCGCCGGCGCGTTGATGTGGACTTGCGTTACAGTCGTCTACTTAATCGCCGGGACGGTCTTCACCGCGCGTTTGCTCTCGCCCCATCGATCGCCCCAACGATCGGAAGAACTCGCGATTTCACAATTCGACTCGCAACGGATCGCGGTACGGCACACGGATCCGCACCGGATGGAGGCGGTCTGAAATGTCACACCGGTCCGCGCTTACCGAGTTTTCTTCCGCCGCGGTGCAAGAGCGCCATCTTGGGGGATCCACGCTGCTCTCAGACTACTGGGCACTCACGAAGCCAGAAGTGAACTTCCTGATCTTGATCACAACCTTTGTGGGGTTTTATCTGGCTTCGGCAAGTGATGGGCGGTTTTCATTCGCAGGGCTATTCAACACTTTGCTCGGAACGTTGCTGGTAGCAAGTGGGACTGGGACGCTAAACCAATATCTCGAACGAAAGTTCGACGCGCAAATGCGTCGAACCGCCCGCCGTCCAGCCGCCGCCGGCCGTCTTAGACCGTCAGCAGTCTTGGCTTTCGGAACGGCATTAGCGGTGATAGGCAGCATCTATCTCGCGACGGCTGTCAACCTGCTCGCGAGTGTGCTCGCAACCTTGACGTTGGTCACCTATCTGTTCGTGTACACCCCGCTGAAGCGAAAAACCCCAATGTGCATTCTCGTCGGAGCTTTTCCGGGTGCCATGCCGCCGCTCATTGGTTGGGCCGCAGCCTCCGGGAGTTTGAATATCGAAGCGGGGATCCTGTACGCCATGCTCTTCCTGTGGCAGTTTCCACATTTCATGGCCATCGCATGGATGTACCGCGAAGACTACGACCGCGCAGGTTATTTGGTTCTGCCCAAGGGCAAGGTGAGAGTTCCTTTCGTGATTTTGGAAACTCTATTGCCGCTCCTTGCTCTCGTCGCTATCAGCATCATGCAATTTCCGACACGGCACGCGGTGACTTTTTACTTTGCAGTGGCTCTTCTGGGAACAGGATTCACATACTTCGGATGGGAATTCGCATTCGAGCGTTCGAGAGTTGCTGCACGCCGCCTGCTATTGGCCTCGATTGTCTATCTTCCACTGCTGTTCGGACTAAGCGCAACATTATGCAATCGGGCCAGATGATCCGGCGGCCCGACCTTCCTGCAGATTCGAACAAAGAGACCACTCATGAGCAAGCGCGCTGCCATCTCCCCCAGCGCAGCCGCGAACCGCCTCGCCATCGGAGAGCTCGTCGAATCCTACGCACACTCTGCCGATGGTCGCGATGCGAGAGGCCAGATGTCTCTGTTTACTCCAGATACACACTTCGTCGTGTACATGAACGCCAAGGATCCAAAGCCTTCGCAGGAGCACTCGCGCGAGGCGCTCGCTTCAGTTTTTCGAAATCTGAACAAGTCTCTAGCGTCTGCAGCATGGTAACGGTGAACTACAATCTGCTATGCCCCGGGCACAATCTGAGAGTGGCGATCCGGCGGAAATTGAACGTGCTGGCCGACTGCTGCGCGCCGGAGGGCTCGTCGCCTTCCCTACTGAGACGGTTTACGGTCTGGGCGCGAATGCCCTTGACGCAGCGGCGGTGGCGCGTATCTATGCGGTCAAGGGCCGGCCCGCCGCTAGTCCACTCATCGTTCACGTAGCTTCGGTTGAAATGGCGCAATCGCTGGTGGCAAAGTGGCCGGAGGCCGCTGAACATCTTGCAACGAAATTCTGGCCCGGGCCGCTGACGTTGGTTCTTGAAAAGCGATTGGCAATTGCCGGAAGGGTGAGCGATACGATTCCTGACATTGTCACAGCAGGCCTGGGCACGGTCGGTCTGCGAATGCCGGCGCATACGATTGCGCTGGCCCTTATCCGTGCCGCCAGAGTTCCACTCGCCGCGCCCAGCGCCAATCGCTTCAGCGAACTTTCTCCGACCACGGCTGAGCATGTTCGGCAGGGCCTTGGGTCGGAGGTGGATCTCATCATCGATGGCGGACCGTGTGAGGTGGGCATCGAGTCGACGGTGCTGTCGCTAGTCGAGTCGCGGCCGACGCTGCTTCGTCCTGGCGGAATATCGCGAGCTCAACTGGAAGCGATTGTCGGCCCGATTGCCACGGCGCAAGAAGTTGAAGCGGGAGCGCATCCTGCTCCAGGAATGCATCGGCGCCACTACAGTCCGCGCACAAATTTATATTTAGTGGCGAATGGGAATCTGCCCCATGGTTTGCTCGATGTTCCGGCAGATGCTTCGCTCGGGAGTGACAAGGGCGAGGGGATTTATTTGCAGTATCGACATGCGCTGAAACAGAGCGGGACCAACGTCACGATCCGGCAGATGCCTCTACTGACGGGCGATTACGCGGCCGCGCTCTACGAGGTTCTGCACCGGGCGGATGAGGGAAATTACAACTGGATCGCGATCGACCTGCCGCCGAGCGAGCCGGAGTGGGAAGCGGTACATGATCGGCTGAGACGCGCCGCGACGAAATAAGCTGCGCAACTTCGCTTAAAACGCCTACAGCAATCCGTAGGCTACCAAACTGTTGTTCGTTCCTACATACGCTTTGCCATTCGCGACGACGACGTTCGCGAAGTGAGGAAGCGGAGGCAGGTTGGCGTAATACAGACGATCGAGCGTGAGCGCGTCAAACGCACACAGCGACGCGCCGGTGATTTGCCACAGAATGCCGGCGCTATTGCCATTGGCGGAGATGATTGGCGAGTGGCCGGAGTCTACTTTTTTCGATAGCGCGAAGGGGGTCTCGGCCAGGTTCCCCTTGCTGAACGAGAGTGCGGCGATGGGCGCTCCGGTGGAGGAAGTATAGAGAGCATTATTCCAGTAGACGAGCGCTCCGCCCTCGGGAGCGAATCCTGGCAGTTCTTGCACAATCTGCGTGTCAGCCTTCGTACAGGTGGCGCAGAAATGCCCCATGTTGTCCTGATTAAGAATGTAGATCGTGCCTTCCTTGCCGATCGAAGCCAATAAGTTCGGGTATTTCCCTTTCTGCTCCGGGAGCACCAGTACAGGCTCGCTCATGTCGAGATCGTTGTCGTCGAGGAAAAGTTCGTTGTAGGGAGTGAACCAATCGGCTAGTTGCAGCGTGCTGCCCGACTGCGAAAGCTTGAACACCGACTGGCCGAAGTTGGTGCCGGCCGCGAATGGGCCATCGGCAGTCGCTCCGTAGATGTTGCCCGAACTGTCGGCGGAGAGGCCTCCGCCCCGCATCCACACGGCGGCCGCAGATTCGCCCGGCTCGTCGTCAAACGCACCCGCCGGTTGCAGCGTGGTGGCGTCGTAAGCAACCACCCATCCTTCTTCGTGATCGCCGCGGCATCCGTTCGATCCAATAGCGATATACACGTAGCCATTCTCCAACAGCAGCGCCGGACGATTGACCTGCATCATGTCCTCGAAAACATAGTTCGTCCCACCGTATTCGTAACTCGCGGTGATGACGATCGGGCTGCCTGTTTGTTCGAGACCGGTCGTGACATCCAACGCGTGAAGCCGGTGAACGAACTTTGATTTTTCGTAGGTCTTGGCGACTACATAAATCGTACCCAAGGTGGTGTCGATCACCGGCGTCGAAACGATTCCCACTTGCGTCCAGAAGGTTGTGCCACCGCAGCCTTGCAGTTTGATCGGAACCGGAGTCACTCCGCTGCCGAGGAAGCTGGTATGCCACAACGGATTCGCATTGCTGCCGGTAGCGCTGTCGGCGTCGAATGCGTAGACGCTGTCATTCATGGTCGCGACGTAAACCACGTTGTGGACGCCTGCTCCGGGAATGGTCACTTCGGGCAGATAGAGCGCCTGGCCGATTATCTGTCCATCGACCGGCTGGTTGAAGAGCCGGCCGAATTGCTTGCTGTTCACATTTTGCGGAGTGAGAATGGTTTCGTTGGAGTTGGCGCCCGAGCGTGCGTTATCGTAGTGCCAGGTCGTCACGGGCGTTTGCGCCCGGCCGAGCGTCATGGCGACGAAGATGAAAAGGAGACAAAACGCAAACGCGCGAGTACGCATAACAGCCATAATTACGACCCCCAGCAAAAATAAATTAAAGGATTGAAACGATCCGCTACCGGCGACATCGCCGCGGACTGCCTTGCGGGAAGCAGCCTTTACCAAAGCTTCGCTGATGCCAAAGAAGAATAAATGCGGATTCGATGAAGCGTCAAACTCATTAGTTCTATTTACTGAAAATGCAACTCATTGCAACAAATCTGTAATTTGCTGCGAGGGCGAAAGCTTAGCGTACGAGGCTCTACGCGGCTACACCCGGCACGCGCACACGAATCGTCTGCGGAACGGCGCGCAGTTTGGCCAGCATTTGTGCGTCGCAATCCTGGTTGATATCGTAAATCGCGTAGCCGAGCGAGCCGCGAGTGTCGAGGACCTGGCGCTCGATGTTGATTCCGCGGTCGGCGAGAATGTCGTTGATCGCGCGTAAGATTCCCGGGATGTTGTGGTGCATGTGGGTAAGGCGATGCGATCCGGGTTCGTATTCGAGATGACATTGCGGCAGGTTGACGCTGAGCTGGGAATTGCCGGTGTTGAAATAATCGATCATCCGCGCGGAGACGAACTGGCCGATATTTTGTTGCGCCTCTTCCGTGCTGCCGCCGATGTGCGGAGTCAAAATCACATTGGGCAGACCGCGGAGCGGACTGGAGAACGCGGCGCCAGACTCCGGTTCGACGGGGAAGACGTCCACCGCGGCACCCGCCAGCTTGCTGCTCTTCAAGTGGCGCGCTAGAGCCTCGTGATCGATGACAAATCCGCGGCTGAGATTGATGAGGCATGCGCCGTCTTTCATCTGGCGAATTTCTTCTTCGCCGAATAAATCCTGGTTTTGCATCTTGCCGTCGACGTGCAAAGTGATTACGTCGGCGGTTTCGAGCAGTTCGCGAAAGCTGACGGGCCGCGCATTTCCGCGCGCGAGAACGTGCGCTACGTCGTGGAAGACCACGCGCATGCCTAAGGCTTCGGCTAGATCCGAGACCTGCGAGCCGATTTTGCCGTAGCCAACAATTCCGAGGGTCAAGCCGCGGACTTCATGCGAGCCGACTGATGATTTGTTCCAGACTCCGGCGTGGAGTTGGGTGCTCGCTTCAAAGGTGCGGCGCATGAGTAGGATGATCTCGCCCATCGCCAGTTCGGCGACCGAGCGGCTGTTGGAGTGGGGATCGTTAAATACTGCGATGCCGCGTTCGCTCGAAGCGGTGCGATCGATCTTGTCGACGCCGATGCAGAATGCGCCAACTGAAACCAGCTCCGGGGCGGCGTCGAGGACGGCGGCGGTGATGCGCGTCTTCGAGCGGACGCCCAGAATCGCGGCGCCGCGCACTTTTTCGACCAGTTCGCGCTCATCCAGGGCGCCCTTGAGCGACTCGACCTCAAAACCTGCTTCCTGAAACTGCGAAACGGCCACGCCGCTGATATTCTCCAGCAACAAAACCTTCAAAGAGCCTCCGGGCACTCGACCTCAAGATGACCAAGAGGAATTATACGGGTGCGAGTTTTGCGCTGGGCTATTGCTCTAGCGAATATCTCGCGAACGTGTATGCGCGCGTTTTGTGGTCTCAAAGTGTTACAAATATAGCGTGCCGCGAAACAACCAACTCTGTTCGGCGTGAATCTTTCCTCCACACCTCGTCATCTTTAAGACTTTGGAGGAAAAGAAAATGGCACAAACTTTGGAGGAAGTGAAAATGGCGCATGAACTGCCCCCGCTGCCCTACGATTACACGGCACTCGAACCGACCATCGATGAAAAGACAATGCACCTGCATCACGACATGCATCACGCGGCTTACGTCAAGAACCTGAATGCGGCGCTCGACAAGCATCCTGAACTGCACAAGAAAACGGCGGAAGATTTAATTCGCGATTTGAACGCCATACCGGAGGATATACGCGGCGCGGTGCGCAATAATGGCGGCGGCCACGTGAATCACACGATGTTCTGGAACATCATGAAGCCGAAAGGCGGAGGCGATCCCGCCGGCCCGATCGGCGAAGTGATTAAGAAAACTTTTGGCGACTTCAAGACTTTTCAAGAAAAATTCAACGCCGCCGGGGTGGGACAATTCGGCAGCGGATGGGTGTGGCTGGCGGCTGACTCCAAGGGCGAAGTGAAGATCGTGTCCACTCCGAATCAGGACAACCCGATCTCGCAGGGATTGCACCCCATTTTCGGCAACGACATTTGGGAGCATGCCTACTATCTCAAGTACAACAACCGGCGTCCGGAATATCTGCAAGCCTGGTGGAATGTGGTGAACTGGGACGAGATCAACAAGCGCTATCAGTCGCTCAAGAAGTAAGCTTAAGAAAACTCAGTTCAGCGGCGCGGACACACCGCGCCGTTTTTTTGAAATGTTGATTTTGATTCAATCGGCGGCGGCATCGCTGAGTAGAGCGTACCTCTTGGCGAGGAAGGCGATTCTGGTTCTGACTTCTTCATGATCGTCGCTCATGATCGCTCGCAGGAGCGCGATGAGTTCACTCACTCTGTCGGGATCTTGCTCGCTGACAATCTCGTCGCACAGCTGGCGAATTAGATCGGTGTTGTACACGCACTGCCCCAAGTAATTATCTAGCGCGCCGGGGCCGGGGGGAATACAGGCGATTACGTAGGGGCTCTAAGGCGTTGACCTGAGGTTGCGACCCGCTGGTTATTTGGGCGAGGAGAGAGATTTGCGACCATCAATTTTCAAAAAACTCTCTGATCTGCGGCCAATGCTCTCGCACGATTAAGTCGGTGCTCAAGTGGCCGCCACGCCGGAATAGCTTTAACTTTACGCGCGTGAGCCGCGCGAATTGTTGCACCGACCGGTAAGGCACATACGGGTCATCTTGTGCGTGAAACATGATGACCTTCGACGCTGTAATTTCGCGCGCGTGGTAAATAGGGTTATAGAAGTTTCCGCCGCTAAGCTTTTTCCAATTCCTGTCTGACAGGCGATAGCCGTTGCCAAACGCGGCGCGAACGTAGGTGGCATAGCTTGGATTCGACGTTTCTTTTTTTTGCTCGCTTGAGAGAATTGCCCAATCGACCACGGGACAATTCGCTACCGCTTTCTTCACGCGTGGGTCCAGCGACGAAAGAATTGCCGCGGCACCGCCAAAACTTCCACCGATCACGAACACTTCGTTAGCGCGTAGACGGAAGCGGCGGCCAAAGGCTAGCTCGCGAAATTCCTTATTCAGGCCGCCGATTACGTCGAGAATGTCGAGGTGGGGCGATCGTTCGAGGAATTCGCCGCCACTTTCCCAGGCTCCGCGATAGCGCGGATAAAACACCCAGTAGCCCTTTTTTGAAAGAAACTCAGCCAGGGGTTGTTTGCGCGGAATCGAGGGCATGCCGTCGCACAAAATGATCGCTCGCTGAATTTTGGCCGAGCGAGCGGGCGGGAGAAATTCGGTTACGATGTCGCGGTTGAATCTTGCTCTGAACATGGTGTTTTCACCACGGAGACAACCCAACAGCTGGGCAAAACCTTTCGGGTTCGTTTCTCGGTTTCTTTTTTCGGGCGTACGATTTTCCTCTGTGGCTCCGTGCCGCCGTGGTGAAAACAAGGTTAGCTGGCAGAATACTATCCGGCAACGAGATACACGCTCTTAACCAAGCCACTCGGGTAGTGTTGCGTTGACATGTGGGTCAACCGCACATCTCGCGGGAGAGCGGCGAAGAGAGGGACTCCCTCCCCGATGAGGACGGGCACGCGAGTGATGATGAGGCGGTGGACTAGCCCGGCGCGCAGAAATTTTTGAATCGTGATTCCTCCGTCGACGTAAACATGGCGTACGCCGTCGGCGGCGAGCTTCGCGGCGATGTCGGCGGGCGCTCCGGCCATCTGTTCGACCACTCCGCCGCGGACAGGCGAAAAATCGATCGGCTTGCTGCTTAGGACGACTACACGCTTCTGGCCGTAAGGCCATGTCGGATACGGGAGAACCGTCTCGAAGGTCTTGCGGCCGATCACCAAGGCATCGACGGTGGCCATAAATTCGGTATAGCCGTGGGGCTCGCCGCCATCGGGAGGCAGAAAATCGAGATCGCCATTCGATCGCGCAATGAAGCCGTCGACGCTGGTGCCAATGAAGACAGAGACCATCATCTGGTATTCCTCCTCAATTTCCGGCGGTTTCCTAATTTAGCGTAGGTCGCCTCGGAGCGGCGGACAGGATACCCGCCGGACAGCCAATGGGACGGCGGCGCTACAATCGCCGCGCTGAAAATCAGGACACTAGATAAATTCCTCCGGCGCTTGACACCCGCTTCCCTTCGTTACTAAACTCCTCTACCACTGCGGCTTTTCACCGCGCAGAGGATCCTGATCCAGCTATCCGTTCGACCGCCGCCAGGAGGCACCATGTCCACCACTATGTCCACTTCCCAGCTCTCGAAGTTTGCCGCCACGCTTGTTTCGCTGCTGCTGTTCTCTGGTCTCGCCGCCGCTCAGTATAAGATCGGTTCGGGCAATACCGCTATTGCCGATCCGCCGGTGCCTCGGCCTAAGACTACGCCGTGCAAAGTGCAGCTGTTCAAGGGGTACAAGTTCGAGAATTTTAATCCTCAGAGCTTCAATTATGTGCCGCCGGCTGCGTGTCCGGGACCGTGGGCCGCAGTTATTTTTGAAGGCAACTTCTCGATCACGAAGGGCATTCAATACGACCGCACCGCAAATATCTGGATCGGTCCGACTAACATCTATTTCGGCACCACCGCCGAGGATCAGCCGAATGAAGGCCGCAACTGGCACGTGGAGCGCGATCTCACAGACTATAGTTCAATTTTTACGGTTGACGAAGACGGCACGGTCGATCTCGGAAACCTATTCAACAAAACCTACACTGGAATTCTGTTTGGCTCTGCTGATGTTCTGTTCTATCCGCTGGCGCAGAATCAGGGGCCGCCGCGCACCGCCGATCAGGTCATTGGATTCTCTGCCGGGCCCACGGGCGGGACGGTCGCGCTTTATAGCACGACCAGCCTGCTGGAAGAGACTCTGACGCTGCCGACTAACATTACCGATCTTTATTTTGACGTCTTCGCGCAGAGCCAGTCGGATGACGAATTCTGGTATACGTGCGTGCCGAATAACGTTGCCAGTGAACTCGATAGCTGCCCGGGGACTGCATTCCGTGAATCGGAGGTGACGATTGACGGCAATCCGGCGGGGGTTGCGCCGGTTTATCCCTGGATTTTCACGGGCGGGATCGATCCGTTGCTGTGGATTCCGATTCCGGGCGTGCAGACGATGAATTTCCGGCCCTATCGCGTTAACCTGACGCCGTTCGCGTCTGTGCTTGATGATGGGCAGCCGCATACGATTGCTCTCAGCGTATTTAATGCCGACAGTTATTTCTCGGCGACGGCATCGCTGCTGCTTTATCTCGATTCCGGATCGACGCAAGTCACGGGAGCGCTTACCAACAACACGCTGACCGTGCCTTCGCCGAACATCACGGAGAACATTCGGGTCGGGAAGAACGGTAACCTTAATGGGACCGTCAACACAAGTTCCGGGCACAAATTCCAGATATCGGGATACGTCAACACTTCGCTAGGGACCGTTACCACGACGCTGACGCAGGATATCAATTTTTCAAATGTTCAGACTTTCAAGATCCTACCGGCGTTCTATCAACAGGACATCAAGCAGAATACGACGGTGCGTTCGGTGGTTACGACTGAGAACAACGCAGGAAAATTTGTTTCGAACGTCAACTATAACTGGCCGTTCACGATGGACATTGCCGTGGCTTACAATCCCGACGGCTCGGGAGTGCAAACTACAACCAGCAACCAATACTTTGAACTTGATTCGGAGGGGAAACGCAAAGGACAGGCGACATCGTTCACGCTGCTGCAAAACCGCGTGGTCTCAACCGACGCGCTCGATTTCAGTTCCAGCGGATCGATTACCGGCAACCAGGACCAGTCGAGTCTGCAGAACTTCTTCGCTTCCGATTCGAGTGGATACTGCTACAGCCGCGAATTGACGGGCGCCAACAATGTATTGACGAGCGTCACCAACGGGCGAGGGTGCAACTGAGGTAAGGCAGGTTTCAGAGTTTCAAGGTTTCAACGTTTCAAGGATCGGCCGGGCACCCGCGTTCGAGTCTATTGGGACGCGGGGCTCGGCGAAACTTACTTACGCGATCTGCTTCTGCGCCATCCGACGTAGAGACCGAAGACAATTCCTGCCAGAACGGCTCCGGCCATTTTTTTGCGATTGGTGATGGGGACGAAGCGGGTTGATTGCTCGCTGACCTCGATTACTCCGAGAGGAACGACGCGCACGCCTCCGCCACCGCCGCCGCCTTCGCCGCGGGCGCTCGTATCGCCGACGCCGCCGGTGCCCGCGCCTGCGCCGTAGAGGTACATGACTTTGGCTACGGGGATGATGGTCTTTCCATGGGCGGAAATCGCGTCGCCGTAGATTGTCTTAACGCTAGCTTGGCCAAGAATGCCTTCCTTCAAAGATTGCAAAAGCGCTACGCTGCCCATGGCGGCCTCCGCTGAGAGAAACATTATCCCACTTCAAGATGCCTGCCGGCCCGGTGCTGTTCAGATGAGGTTGCGAAAATGTTGACCACAGAGGACACGAGGGTGCACGGGGGACGGCAGGACTTCGTTATCAGGACTTCGTGATACGGAGAGAAGATTGATCACGTCTCGCTGTCGGAACGGCGGGAACTTTGCCTGACAGAAGTTCGTAACGAAAGGCGGAGGATATATGAGGAAGATTCTTGTGATTGTCGCAGCGTTGCCGATGTCGCTGATGATAACGACGGCTGTATGGGCTCAATCGGACGCACGGCCGGAGATTCTGGTGTTGGGAACCTATCACATGGCGAATCCGGGACACGATATCTACAACATGAAGGCGGACGACGTCCTGGCGGCGAAACGGCAGGAGGAGATAGCGCAACTGATCGAAGTGTTGAAGAAGTTTCATCCGACCAAGATTGCGATTGAAGCCGACGCCGGAAGCCAGCGCGTGGCGCAGGAATACTCGGACTACTTAGCGGGAAAGTACACGCTGACGAGAAACGAGACCAATCAAATCGGATACCGGCTGGCCAAGGAACTGGGCCATCACGCGGTTTACGCGGTCGATCAGGAAGGTGACTTCCCCTGGCAACGGGTGGTCAATTACGCAAAGGCCAATGGCCGCAACGATAAGCTCGACGCGATCAGCGCGGGCTGGGGCACGATGGTGAAGGAGCAGGGGGAATTCTTGCCGGCGCACACCGTGCTCGAGACGTTGCAGTACATGAATGCCGATGCCAGGGCGGCGAAAGATATGGCGTCGTATTTTGCGATCGTGCCGCTTGCGGATCCTGATGACTACGCTGGACCTGACCTGCTGGCCGCCTGGTATCAGAGAAATATTCGCATATACAGCAATATCGTCAAGCTGATTGAATCTCCGAGTGAGAGGATTCTGGTCATATACGGGGCCGGACACCTGGCGTGGTTGCGGCAGGATGCGGCCAATGACACGACGGTTAGGTTGAGGAAGTTGGTCGACTTGACCGAAGGGCGGTAAGCGGCGGTTTGATTATTCCCGATAGGGGAGAGGCGTTTGGCGTTCGCCAGTTGAGTGCGAGAAACCGGTCAACTGTTCCTAACCTGTGCAGTGGTTGTGCATATCGCGCGCGCTGAGCCGGAAAAGCGCCGGCGATAGTTTTCCGCCGACCGTGAAATCCCCCGCCCCTTGTGCGTCAACTGTCGTTTGATTCGACGCACGCTTCCCTCGGATTCGTCACATCCGATCCGGAGCCAGAATTCCACCGTTGCACCATTCTTATGGAATTGACCGGCTCTCGCTAGTGCGCGTACAGTCACTGCACTTGCCAACACTTATCTGCCGGGCGCCGACCGTGCTCGGAGGAACTCATAACGAGAATGCCGCCGCTAAAAACAGCCCTCCCCCGAAGGAGCGCAGAGAAGCCATGAATCGTGAGAGTCAATGGACCATATATCGCACCCGTTTCCTGGTGCGCGCTCGTCAACTCACGCAACCACTCGCCTTTACCGACGCACTTGGCCGGGAGCAATCGGGCCAGCCCGGCGATTATCTTGTTGAATTTTCGGATGGTATGAGACGCATTACCAATCAAGCGCTGTTTGAGGATATTTACGTACCGCTCGCGGGAACGCAGTTCGCGACCGGACTACTTCATTCGCCGGAGACTCGGCACCGGGCTACGGCTTAAAGAAGAGAGTTTCAAGTTTCGCTGTGTTGAGTCGAGTCTGGAGAAACTGTAAAACCGTGAAACTTGGCTTCGTAGATACCCTTAACACTTTCGAGCTACCAGATGTTGTGTTTAGCTCTTGACAGGCACCATATACGGGAGTACGTTAAGCATCCCAGAGTACTTTTTTAGCAGACCTCCGAAAAGGAGGCAGAGACGATAAAAACCAGGGGCGAGACCTGAAAGTTGAGGCGTTTAGCGGGCGTTAGTCCGCTGCCGAAATCCTGAGCGAAGCGCAGGATCTTGCGTCTCCCCCGCCACGGGAAACCATCCCTCCGGAGTGGATGGACAAACAGAACAAGCGGTGACTTCCCCCGGTCTGGCCACGCCAGGCAATCCCTCCGGGGGAATCATTGAGAGATTTTGAGTTGGTAAAGAGACGGCTCGCCCCCGTCTCGGTTCGCGTCCTTTGAGGAGCCCCGATGGAAGCATTAATGAATTTAGTTGCCGCCTCTTTCGCCCGTCACGGCATAGAATGTCCCGCCAGCGATTCCCAGGTCGGCGCAGGCGCGGGCGTCGTCATCGGCCCGGCCGAGGAACGTGCGGCACTCGTCCGGACTGCGGTGAATTCCGTAGTGACGGCGCACGGGCCCAACCGCATAGCGTTCCCAGAGCACAATTACCGAAAAAGCCTGCAGGGCGATCCGGCTCCGTAGAGCCGGCTTCGAATCGGGTTATCGCTTCGGCGATCCCACTCGCTCTTCGAAATCAATGGCCATGTTGGCCTAGCGCGGAGATGCAACCTTTGGTTGCCGCGCAGCCGTTTTCATTTGTGATCGTTTATTGGAGATTCGTAGTTGCTGTAGATCGACTGCTTGTGGCTATCATCTAATTTAGGAGAAGGAAATGCCCGAAGTGCGAGACCAAGTCAAAACCCAGCTCATCCCTGTTGCTGATCGGAAGCCCGCCGGTGGTTTAAGCTTTCGTCGTTTGTTCACCAAGGCCGGTGTCTCTCCTTATGACGAAGTCGAGTGGGAGCTGCGCAACGCGCAGATCACCGACTCGCAGGGGGGGATGATTTTTGAGCAGAAGGAGGTGGAGGTTCCTAAAGACTGGTCGATGACTGCGACCAACATCGTGGCCTCGAAATATCTTCACGGGCAGATCGGCACCGGGGAACGCGAGACGGGTGTGCGCCAGCTGGTGGCGCGCGTCGCGGAGACGATTCGCGACTGGGGCATGAAGGACGGGTATTTTCGCACCAGCGAAGATGCGGCTACTTTTCACGATGAGCTGGTTCATCTGCTCATCCGCCAGCACCTGGCTTTCAACTCGCCAGTGTGGTTCAACGTGGGCTGCGAACGCGTTGAGCCGAAATCCGACGCCACCAACTGGCACTGGAACTTCACCACGCAGCAAGTTGAATTCGGCGCAACCGGATACACGCGGCCGCAGTGCTCGGCCTGCTTCATCAATTCGGTGAAGGATTCGCTCGATTCGATCCTGACGCTGGCTAAGACCGAAGGCATGCTCTTCAAATGGGGATCGGGCACGGGAACGAATCTTTCGCCGCTGCGCTCTTCGACGGAGGTGTTGAGTGGAGGCGGGACGGCTAGCGGCCCGCTGAGCTTTATGAAGGGCTTCGACGCGTTTGCTGGAGTTATCAAGTCGGGAGGCAAGACGCGGCGCGCCGCTAAGATGGTCATCCTGAATATCGACCATCCTGATATCGTCGACTTTATTGAATGTAAGTCGAAAGAAGAAGCTAAGGCGCATGCATTAGTGGCGCAAGGATACGATGGATCGCATCCTGATTCGGATGCTTATAGCTCTATCTTCTTTCAGAACGCGAATAACTCGGTACGAGTAACTGACGACTTCATGGTGGCGGTAACTCGGGACACGGATTTCTCTACTCGTTCGATCGTGGATGGCCGAGTCGTCAACACTTACAAGGCCAAGGACTTGATGACGAAAATCTCTGAGGCTACGTGGCAGTGCGGAGATCCGGGGATGCAGTACGACACTACGGTTAACCGTTGGCATACTTCCAAGAACACGGCTCGAATCAATGCCAGCAATCCGTGCAGCGAGTACATGTTCCTGGATGATTCGGCGTGCAACCTGGCTAGTTTGAATCTGCTGAAGTTCGCGCCCAATGGGACTTTTGACGTGGAAGCTTACCGGCACGCGGTTGACATCACGATCACGGCACAGGAAATTCTGGTGGACAATGCTGGGTATCCTACGGAGATCATCGGGAAGAATTCGCACGACTATCGGCCGTTGGGGTTGGGCTATGCCAACCTGGGCGCTTTGCTGATGGCTGCGGGCCTGCCCTATGACAGCGATGGGGGACGAGATTATGCGGCATGCGTGACTGCCATTATGTGCGGCGAGGCGTATCTGCAATCGTCGAAGATCGCAGAGCAGTGCCGGCCGCTGACTCCTATTACGGACACGGTGCAGACGCGGCTGGGAGTCACTAAGGCGGAAGACATGCCTGGGGCGGCTTGCCCGGGATGGTATATCAATCGCGAGCCATTTTTGGATGTCATCAGGATGCACCGGGCTAGCGTGAATAACATTATTAATAAGAATGTGCCGGCTCCGCTATTCGAAGCTAGTAAGCAGTGCTGGGATGAGGCGCTTTCTCATGGAGAGAAGTATGGCTATCGCAATTCGCAAGTGACGGTTCTTGCGCCTACGGGGACGATTGGCTTCATGATGGATTGCGACACGACCGGCATTGAGCCTGATTTGGCGCTGATTAAGTATAAGAAGCTGGTGGGCGGCGGAATGATCAAGATTGTCAATAACACTGTTCCGGGCGCGCTGTTTAAGCTGGGTTACACGCATGAGCAGACGGACGCGATTGTTAGTTACATCGATGCTACTGGGACGATTGAAGGGGCTCCGCATGTAAAGGACGAGCACTTGGCTGTTTTTGATTGCTCGTTCAAGCCGGCTAAGGGGACGCGATCGATTCGTTACATGGGTCATCTGAAGATGATGGCGGCGGCTCAGCCATTTATTTCTGGAGCTATCTCGAAGACGGTCAACTTGCCCAATGCCGCGACGGTTGACGATATCTCGGAGGCTTACATACAGGCGTGGAAGTTAGGATTGAAAGCGGTCGCGGTTTATCGGGATGGATGCAAGCAGTCGCAGCCGCTTTCGGCGGCTGGTTCGAAGACGGCGAACTCTACCAAGGATGATGCGGCGCGCAATGCGGCAGCCGCGGCATTGGCGCAGGATGAGAATCTGGATGCGCCTCCGCGCGCGGTGCGGCATAAGCTGAAAGAAGAGCG
>Ga0209624_10000346_pt1 | contig 40688 bp, 26 predicted proteins | sample JacPinW_OM2H0_O1_FD_188565 | JGI IMG/M metagenome (GOLD analysis project Ga0209624, IMG submission 188565) | Forest soil microbial communities from Algoma, Ontario, Canada - Jack Pine, Ontario site 1_JW_OM2H0_O1 (SPAdes) (version 2) | ecosystem: Environmental > Terrestrial > Soil > Boreal...
TGGTCCGCCGTGTGAATGCAAGGGAAAAGTTTCGAATGAAGGAAAGTCTACGTCAATGTATTCGGCCTTTAGGTGGAGAGTTTTCTCCTGGCCTTGATGAGATACGCCGCGTACCTGTCCTTAGAAAACGCGCCGGCCTCGTAAGAGCCGTTTGACCAATCAGGTTTCAGGTGCGCCGTTTTGACTGTTCTTTCATCTTCACTTATCCAGTGCAGACCTCGGTGGGAGAACTTGATGTTGCTGGTTGCTAAGCCTGCTTATACTGTCAGTGCCTCGGGTACTGCTCGATAGTCCTGGCCGCTCGAGAGGACCGCCCACGCGATCCGCGCCAGTTTGTGTGCTGTTGCCACGATCAATACGTTTCGTGGCGCCCTGGTCTCGAGCGAGGTCATCCAGGCGCCCATCGCGATTCGATCCCGCTTGGATCGCAATACGACCGCGCGTGCTCCATGAATCAGGATCTTGCGCAGGTAACAGTTACCGCGCTTGCTGATTCCATACAGCCTCACCTTGCCACCGGTCGAATGCTGGTTCGGTAGTAGCCCCAACCAGGCCGCGAACTCTCGCCCCTTGCGGAAGGCTGCGCCGTTACCGATGGAGGCCACGATCGCGGTTGCAACCAGCGGTCCGATACCAGGAATCTGCCGCAGTCTCCGACACCCAGCATCGCTCGAAGCGATCCGTCCCACTTCGTCGTTCATCTCCGCGATCTGAAGCTCCAGGTCCTTCCACTCGCTCCACAGCATGGCAACCAGGTTCCGCATTCTCGGGGTGAGGTTCTCGTTGACGTTCTCAAGCACCTCAGGCAGAGCTTCCCTCAGCAGAATCGGGCTCTTGGCGAACACGATGCCTCGCTCCAGCAGAAACGCACGAATCTGGTTGATCAGAGCAGTTCTTCGCGCCATGAGCCGGTCACGCACGCGATGGAGAGCTTGCAGGCGAGCTGATCGTCTGTCTTGATCGGCACGAAGCGCATGTTCTCGCGATCCACGGCCTCAGCAATCGCTTCAGCGTCGATGAAATCGTTCTTGTTCGACTTCACAAACGGCTTCACGAACTGGGCTGGAATCAACTTCACATCATGGCCTTGTGCCCGTAAAGCCCGGCCGAGGAAGTGCGACCCCGAACATGCTTCCATCCCGATCAAGCAGGTCTGCATGTTCGCGGTGAAGGCAATCAACTGCTTCTGGGTAAACTTCTTCTTCAGCACCACCTTGCCGTTATTGCCAAGTGCCACCAGGTGAAATGTCGTCTTGCCAAGGTCAATACCAACCGATCGAATCTGCATGTCGATGATCCTCCTTGAATCTGCCTACAAGATCTCCCCGGGAAGATCAAGCGGCGGACCATCTGAGTAAACGTGACTTCACAGGCACAACAGCATAACTTCCGGGTTGCCCGTCACTCGGGAGTCTCGTCGTGCGGTTATAGTGAGCTGACTTGTGGGCCAGCTAGAAGCTGAAGATGCCGTAGAACTGCACCTGACGGGGGCTGCCGATGGGGTTGGTGACGGCGCCTACGCCCTGGCTGGAGAAGGCGGCCGAGTAGGCGGACGTTGCGTTCGGACCAATGGGGGTCGCCCCGGAGAGGGTGTTGCCGGTGGTTGGATCGTTGTGGGTCGGTGGATTACCGAAGTTGGGGTTACCCGTAAAGTTGTTTCCGGGAGTGTCGAAGCTCGGTGTGTTGGTGATGTTGAAAACCTCCATGGCAAGGCGGAGCCGGTACTTCTCGAGGATCTTCGTCTCCTTATAGATCGCGAGGTCTGCGCGCTTCTGGAAGGCGCCGCGGAAGATGTTGCGGTATCCGCTGGCGAAGTTCGACTCTGAGTTGTCGCATGCGGTGGTTCCGGCGGTGGTGGGTCCGCAGGGGGGCACCCCATCCTGGCCGGGCGCGAGGCTCGGGTAGGTAAAGGCGGCTGGTGTAAATGCGACGTCGGCGGGGTTGACTCCGTTGACGCCCTTGTAGTTGACGCGAGTGCCAGAGTGGCCGGTTAGAGCCTGCTTGGCGCTGACTCCAGGTGCGAGGGGAAGGACGGGGTTGGTGAGGAAGTCGTTGGACGAGAAGAAGATGCTACCGACCGTTCCTGAGAAGTCGTAAACGTTATACGGTTGTCCACTCTCGAAGATGGTGACGCCGCTGAGTCCGAAACCGGTTGTGAGCGTGCTCAAGAGGTGATTCCCGGACTTGTACGCGGGAATCTGATAGTTGAAGCTGAAGGAGGTGACGTGGGTGCGGTCGTAGTCCGAAGACGCGTATCCAGAGGCGAGGTTGCGCGGGTCGTTCCCGTTGTAAAAGAGTCCGAAACCGCTGGCGGCATCGAGCGAGTGCGACCATGTGTAGGAGAGCTGATACTCGAAGCCGTGCCATGCCTGTTGATGGACAGAGACAAGAAGAGCGTCATAATGCGACCAGCCGACGGTGGACCATTCGACCGAATTGGGACTGTAGCCGATGTAGGGGGCGCGGAGGTCGGTGTTTCCGCCGGTGTTGGTGTTGTAGGGCTCTGAGAGCAGGGTGTTGCCGTTGGCGTCGGCGGCGTTGTAGCCGTAGCTGTAGATCTGGCCGTTGACCGGGCTGGTGGGGGTTGCAACCTCAGGCTGGTTGAAGGGAAGCGGTACGGTCTGATGAACGCCATGGTTGCCGGTGTAGCCGACGGAGCCGACGATCCGGGGTGTGAGCTGGTACTGGACGTCGAGGCTGTAGTTTTCTGTGTAGGGGAGCTTATTATTGGCGGCGTACGAGCCGAAGAGATAGGGTGCCGTTCCCTTGATGAGGGCAGCCTGGTTGGGCAGGTTGGCGATAAAGTCAACCGGGTTGGTGTTGATGACAGGCCGGGTTGTGCCGAAGGGGTTCTCGGAGGTGCCGGTTGCGGTGGCGAAGACGGGCTGGACGAAAGGCGGTTGGAGGGTTACGCCGAAGGGACCGTTGAATCCGCCGCCGGCTGAGGGGGAGAAGTTGGTGAAGAACTCACCGCGATCGTAGTAAAGGCCGAAGCCGGAGCGCACAACCAGCTTGGGCGTGATGCTGTAGGCGAGGCCGATGCGGGGACCGAAGCCGTACTGCTTGTTGGTGAGGGTGGAGTTGGAGGCGCCGGGTGTGGCGTACAGCTTGTTATTTCCGGCGACGATCAGGCCGCTGTTGAGGATGGTGTCGGTCGAGAGGCTATAGGAGTATTTGTTAGGGTCGAAGTTGACCAAGTTGCCATACTTCTCGTAGAGGCCACCATCGTTATCGAATCGGATTCCCGCGGAGACGACGAGCTTGCTGGTCGCCTTCCACTGGTCCTGGGCGAAGGCTCCGACCTGCGGCGAGCGGTAGTAGCGATTGCTGGCACCCTGAAAGAAGACGGAGGCGCCTCCCTTTGTGTAGAGGGGGCCACCGGTGAGGAAGTTCGCGAAGGTGTTGTAGGAGAGCGATGCGACGTTGTTGGCGCGGTTGAGGATGTTGAGCTGAGTGAAGTCGTAGTTGCCGCCGAAAGAGAGGGAGTGCCGCCCGACGATCCAGTTGAGGGTCGAGGTGCCTTCAAAGGTGTTCTGAACGAAGCCGGTGTTGGAGAAGTTGGAGGTGGGTCCGATGTCCAGGCCCTGACCCACGTTCGGATTGACATTTCTGATGGTGATGCCCGGCAGCAAGGTGCTCCCGAAGAGATTGATTCCGGCGGTCTGCGGAGTGAAGGGCTGGCCCGTAAGTGAGGCGACGTTCATGCGGATGAAGCCGAACTTCTGCTCCCAGGTGAGCCGGGGCGAAAGAACGGTGGTGTTCTCAAGCGAGAAGACCTGACTGGCAGCGTTGAACTCCTGCGGGAATCCTTCGAGCGAGGTGCTGGAGAAGGGGCTTTCGGTGGGATCGTGTTGGAAGTAGTACTTGAACGCCAGAGAGTCCTTCTTCGATACGACGTAGTCGAGGTTGCCATTAGCCTGGTCGGCCTGGAACTTGGAGGCTGACCCGACGAAGACAACCTGAGCATTTGGCGTTGCGGGGGTTCGGATGAGGTACTGACCATTCGGCAACGTCGCCTGAAGAAAAGCCGCTGCGACTGGATCGACGGGCGTCCCTGCAGGCAGACCGGACCCCGTGACCACCGACTGCAGGCCGATGGCGCTGCGATCATTGGTGATTCCGGCAGGAGCGAAGTACGAGGACTGTGAGTTGAGCTGGTCGCGGTCGCGGGTGTACTGGTAGCTGCCGTATGCGAAGAGTTTGTCGCGGAGGATGGGACCGCCGAGTTCGGCACCGGCAACATAGTGGTGGAGGTCCGGGGTTGGAAGCCCGGCCTGCTTGTTGAAGTACGGGTTCGCGTTGAGCGCGGAGGTCTCCCAGTTGCCGTAGACGGAGCCATGGAGGTCGTTGGTGCCGGACTTGGTGGTGACGTCGATGTGGGCTCCAGCGGTTGCTCCCTGCGAGGCGTCGAACATGGAGGTGTTGACCCGCTCCTCCGCGATGGTCTGCTGCGGAGGCGAGGGCAGCGCTTCGCCGATGGCGTCGAAGATGGAGGTGTTGGTGCGGATGGTGCCGTTGGACTGGAAGGACTCGCCGGTGTTGAGTACGGCGCGGCTCTCGGCAACCTGCGAGGAGGAGGCGCCGTTGAAGAGATTGTTGGCGAGGACGCTGTTGAAGGTGAAGGTGTTTGAAGAAAGGCGCTGGCCGTTGGCGTAGATGTTCTGGTTGCCGAGGCCGGTGTTGGTGCCGGTATCGGCGAGCGGGTCCGCCTGGACGCCGGGGCTGAGCGTGGCGAGCTGGGTGAAAGAGCCGGTTCCGAGGGGCGTGTTCTCGATGGTGGTAGCGTCGAGGACGTAGCCGTTGGTGGGGTCGGTGGTGTTGAGCTGGGGAGCGGCTTGGACGTCGATGCTGGTGGAGACCGCGCCAGGCTTCATCTTGATGACGAGGGAGGAGGTGCGGTCGGCCTGAACAACAACGCTTGTTACCTTCTCGGTGTTGAATCCGGCGGCGCTGATGGTGAGGGTGTAAGTACCGATGGGCAGGGCCTGGAAGGAGTAGTTTCCGGCGCCGTTGGAGGTCGCGGTGCGGGTGGCTGCGGTCTGGTCGTCGATCAGAATGATGGTGCTGTTCGCGACGGTAGCCCCGGTTCGGTCGGTGACGGTACCGCTGAGTGTGCCTAGTGTCTGTTGGGCGTGGCCGGCTGGAACGACCACGCATCCCAGCATAAGGAGGGCGAGAAGGAATACTCTACGTTGCATCAGTGGCTTTACCTTTCGAAAGTGTTGCAAGTCTGGAAATACGGAGGAACGGCACGCGTCTCAACTGGCGCTTTGACTTCCTCAAACTAGCGACCGAATATGACACGCAGATGACAGATGTCTCACTCTTGTCAGTCCATAAAGAATCGACAGTTAATTTCGTAGTCTGAACGACGCACCGCGGAGATGAAGATGAGTACGAAGAAGGGGCGATAAAGTACTTCTGTTTGCCTAAGGTCTTTGTGGGAGCCCATTGAATAGAGGCCCGACGATTTCTGATAGACACGCCCGGAGGATTGGATTTGCACCAAAGGGTTCACTTCCGAGTGGTCGGCAAACCGCACCTTACTCTCCAGCGCCTGACTCCGACCACGTCCTGTGGACCCGGAAACGCCTGAACCATCGAAGTTGCTCAAAATGCGACTTCGCGGGCACTACGGATTACCTCCGCTTGCAAGTCACGCGGCAGTAACCGTAACTTCCTACAAGCCAACGTTGCGGCAATACGACAGATTCTTGAGGCTCGGAAGTCACCGGCATGCACAGGACGCAATTCCCAAAGTTTCTATCGAATCTCTGCTACAAGTGCTAGTCGCGTAACAGCGGAAGTCGTGGTTGAATGTCGGTTGGATAACAAGAAGCGCCCAAAGTGCGCATGATGCCGGTTGGCGGGGTGTACATCGCCACAGCACCGGAGAGCATTCCTGTGATCGTGACTGAGACCGTTCTATGGGGGCGTAAATGCCATCGCAAGCTTGGGTAATGCTCGGGGTTCTGGCAGTAATGTTCGCGCTGCTGATATGGGGCAAGTTGCCAGCGTGGCTGGTATTCATGGGGACCTTGACAGCCGCCATGACACTAAAACTGGCCTCGGCAGAAGCTCTGCTGACGGGCTTCAGCAACGCCGGCGTTTTGACCGTTGCGGCGCTGTTCCCGGTGGCCGCCGGAATGTACGCGACGGGCGCGATCTCGCTTTTGTCGCAACGGGTGATCGGGTTGCCGAAGAGCGTCGGGGCCGCGCAGCTGAGAATACTACCCCCTGTTGCGCTGGGCAGTGCTTTCCTGAACAACACACCGCTGGTAGCAATGATGATTCCGGTCGTGCGGGATCTCGCGCGAAACACGGGGCTGGCGGCGTCGAAGCTTTTTATGGGTCTTAGCTTCGCTTCCATCCTGGGTGGCACCATGACGCTGATCGGAACATCCGTCAATCTGATCATCGCAGGGCTGGTGACCGACGCAATGGCTTCGGGCCGTTTGACTGGGATGAAGCCGCTGACAATCTTCGAACCTATATGGGTGGGCTTGCCGGCTACAGTGGCTGGACTGTTGTTCATGATGTTGATAGGCACGCGACTGTTACCGGGAGACAAGCGCAAAGGGAGCACGGGCTCGGCTGAACGGTTCTTCCGGGTCGAGCTCCGCGTGCAGCCACAAGCCAACCTGGATGGCAAAACGCTGGAGGCTGTAGGGTTCGCCAAGCCCACAGGCTATAGCCTGCTGTCGGTCACCCGAGATGGAGCTGTGGTGGACATTAGCCCAACCCTCAAACTCAGCGGAGGAGACGTACTGGCGTTCGCCGTGTCCGTAGGAATTTTGCCGGGGCTGTGGGCTACGATCGGACTGATTCCCGTGTATACGAGCAAGAATTCCACGCCGCGTTACAAACATCATCTGGTTGAAGTTGTGGTATCGCCCAGGGCCCCGGCTGTGGGGAGGTTGATCTCGGAACTCCCTTTGCCCGACAGCCCGTACCGAGCCTTGCTTGTGGGTGCATCGCACGACGGGCAAGCTCCTGAGATTTCCCTGGGAGATTATCGTGTCCAGGCCGGCGACAGCGGAATCCTGGAAGTGGACGATTCCTTCTTCTATGAGAACCGCGGCGAGACGGACTTCATTCTGACGAAAGCGATCGACGGCTTCAGCGTGCAGCGAATAGACCGGGCATTGACGGCCACTGTAATCACCTTAGCAATGGTGGCCGCTGCCGCATTTGGCATAACCAGCATGCTGAATGCCGCGTTGCTGGCTATCATGGCGATGCTGCTCTCCGGTTGCCTGCCGATTGAACGCGCCTGGCGCAGTTTCGACTGGAAGACGTTAGTGGTGCTGGGTTCGGCGGTGGGACTGCAGTCAGCCGTTACAGGCAGCGGACTCTCGCAGAAGATTGCGGAGCTGTGTGGCAGCATTGGAGGCGGAAACCCTAGGGTTTCGCTGGCGGTGGTGTTGGTGGGTACACTGATCATGACCAACATCATTACCAACGCGGCCGCAGCAGCATTCATGTTTCCGGTAGCCCTGTCGATGTCGCAGCGGCTGCACGTAAGCTTCCTGCCGTTCGTCATGATCCTGATGGTGGGAGCCTCGTGCGCTTTCATCAATCCCGCTGGATTCCAGACGAACCTGATGGTACAAGAGCCCGGCGGGTACAGCTTCGCGGACTTCGCGAAGGTAGGACTGCCGCTCACGCTGGTGGTCGGGGTTGTGGTCATCATTGTGGCGCCGTTGGCTTACAGGTTCTGAAAAGGTTGGCAATTCTAAACATCGCATCGTTGTGCGCGCAAAACGGGGTTTTCGGAAACTACGGATTCCCGAACCGCACCGCTGGCTGACGTTCCCGACAACCCGACTTTTCAGGGATAACCTGACAGCCTCTGATCACGCAAAGAGTGAGTCTGACGGTCCATCCCATTCCATACACAATTCCGGCCCAACGTTCCACACATTGCCCACAGCCTTGTCCACCTTCCAAGCCTTCATCTCTTCGGCTGCGTGTGGCCTCAGCAAGTCAACAGGCGGTCTCACAGGGTCTACAGGTGCCAGCCAGCGATCATAATCAGATCGTGGCAGGATGACCGGCATACGGTCGTGTAGCGGCTCCATGAGCGCATTTGGGTCTGTCGTAATGATGGTGAACGTCTCCAACGGCTTCCCATCTCTTTTATCTATCCACGACTCCCACAAGCCAGCGAACGCCATAGGCTCTCCATCCTTGCGACCAATCGCATACGGCTGCGTATTCTTTCGCTTCTCGTCTGCTGGGTTTAGATTCTGCCACTCGTAAAACAGATCAGCAGGGACCAGGCAGTGACGATGCTTGAATGCATCTTTAAAAACATTGTTGGTCGCAACCGTCTCCGCTCTCGCGTTGGTCGTCTTGAATGCGATCTTGTCATCCTTCGACCAATAGGGAATCAATCCCCATCGCATCTGCGTGAGTTCTCTTTCACCTGTCTCTGCATTCAATCTGATGACAGGCTGGAATGTTTTGGGTGCGACGTTGTAATCAGGCGCAAGCACAAAATCTGGTGGCAGCTTTCCAAGGTGAAATGCTTCGGCAAGCTTCTGCTTGTCTGATCGTCTGACGTAACGTCCACACACTTTGGCAGCCTACCACGAGCGCCTTCGGAGGATAACTGAAACAACTCCGCCTTCACTCTATCCGAAATATGACGGTTGCTTTTCGCTTGCAGATCTCGAACCCACATTAGAATGTCGATAGAGCACGCGGGCAACCTTGCAACTGCTCGCTTCATCTATCTAGACAGGCTATGGTTCTCTAACGGGTGGTGGTTGTAGCTGGGCGGCTTGGAACAAAGGAGCCGCCTTTGCCGCATCTGAATGAGTACCACTCTAGTTGCAGATCAGTCGCCTGGATTCTTCATATACTTGTCGCGTGTGAACACAACTGCTTCACAGCGGAGGTAAGTAAAAAGCCCCATCTATCACCCTCTGATGTCCAAGAGAAGTGATAGATGAGGCTTTTTTGTCATTTTGCAAGATGCGCGGGTCAAGCAGGCAGGGCATCTTCGACCGACTCCGCGATATAACTGTCCATCGCCTGACTTAGCTGAGAATCGATCTCGTCTGCAATCGTCATTACTCCAATGAGCACGACACTAAAATCGATGGTTGCCAAGTTCTTTTGCAATGTATCAAATATGCAGACCTGCAACATCCGAGACTCTTCCACCATCATGGCTGCGGTGTAACCCTGCCTACGCCTGTCGATTCCATGTTCAGATGCCGCTTCCGAGATCAGTTCCTTGCTGCCGATTGATTTGGAAGACTGAAGCCGGGACGCTTCAGCGCTTCTGCCACGTTGGCTGCCGTTGTGATATCGAAGCCATTTTGTTCTAGTACTTCGCATAAGGAAGAACGTAAGACTTTCGTCATCATCGACGAGCAAAACCTTAATAAGTGCCACTATATCTCCTTCAGGGCTTACGACAAATCTCTGCGGGTGCCCTGGCGGGTGGCGGGTTTCGCACTGTCTACTCAACAAGTCGGTACGGCTGTTCAGAGTTGAGGTTCGGAAGAGAAACGCCGTCTCTTAAGAAGAAGTTCCCCAATGAACTGCCTTAAGTGTGATGCCCGAAGCGCCTTGTATGTTGCTGTTTGATTCGCGTCGATATTCTTCCTATGGAGGAAGCATGAACACAGAAGAAATCATTGAACAAATCGACGCAGAGATTGCCAAGTTGCAGCAAGCCAAAGGTCTGTTGTTAGGTGATGATTCGCCTATAAAACATTGTGCTGGCCGTCCGAAGAAGGAAGCTACAGTTTCGAGAATCATTGCAGTGAAGCCAACCAATCATGGGCTTCGTCCAGAGGGCAGAGCAAGGATTGCTGCCGCAGCGAAGGCGCGTTGGGCAAGGGCTAGGAAAGCGAAGAAGTCAGCCAAAGCTTAGGATCAATGCAATAGGTAGATTTCGCCTTCTGCCTACCCGCTAGCATCGGGAAGTCATCCCAGCTTTCCGGTGAGGAAGCCATAGATGCAGACTCCGAGCACAGTAGCTACCAGGATCAGCAAGAGCGCTGTGAGGACACTGGACAGCGGATTTGCAAGCTCGTTCTCGTGTGATTTCCGATTTCCGAAGAATAGAAGGAAAGGCCATTTGGACCTACCTGCCTTGATGACCTTGGTCGTCGCCGGGTGGGTATCCATGAGGAAAATAGTACGCAATCGGATATAAAGAAGGCATAAGCATGTCTGGATAGAACGTTCAGCGTGCTTCGGGGAACATAAAGGTGAGCAAGCCTATCACGCACCAAAGCCCCACCGCTGCACACATCGCGCAACTCGGTGGGGCTTTATTGTTGTTTTCTCCACACTAATAGGAAGAAAACCTGCGACGTATTGCACCAGCGAGGCCAAGAATGCCGGTTCCCAGCAGAACGAACGTGGAAGGTTCAGGAGTAGGGGCCGTGGAAAGGTCGATGGCTTCTTCCCATTCATCCAATAGATTGCCTTCGTCAAAAACGATATCGCCCAAGCCGTTGATGGCAAACTCGGTGCTGGCAAAACCGCCAATATCGAGCAATTGAGGGGGATGCCCCCCCGATTCTACGAAAAGACCGTCTTCGTCAGTAGGTTCAGAGGCAATGACCGCAGTCCTGCCGTTGTTGCTGATTGTGCAAGGCGGAACGCTGCAGTTAGCGGCAGTGTAGTCCCACGCGAACGTCGGGGCGACGGTGGTTTCACCCACCCGCGTGCCGTTCAGAAAATCCACATAACACTCTTGTTCCGGATTTCCGCAGTTGGCTGAGATGAAGACAGCGTGGCCAGAATCGTCCATGCCATAAAACTGCAAGTTATCGGGGCCAAGATCCACGATTTTGTAGGTGTCTGCGCGGGAGGTGGCGGTGGAGAATTGAAGGAATAACAGGGCAGCTATTGCGATACAGAAGGGAAGTTTGGAAAGTCTCATCGGTACTCCTTTCTTTGGGCAGCTCTGATCCGCGCGCGGGGCTTAGCACAGATTGTAGGAGTGCCCGACGCTCTGGAGTGGGAGCTGGGTTAGGTTGGTTCTTCCGAAGGCCAGAGCGCCTTCAATTACTCTTCCCCTACGAACGGAGAAGAAACTTGAGTCGGGCTGAACCTGCTAAGCCGAGAATGCCAGTAGCTAGCAACGCAAAGGTCGAAGGTTCCGGGGTGGCGATAGTTCCGTCGATCTCCATTGCAAACGTGGAATCTACAGATTGCCACCTACAGCCGAGTGTTGGATCGCATGCCTGTCCCTGACCAATTGTTCCTGCAGTTGTCAGAAGCGGGGGAGCATGAGCCCAGGCTACATTTCCGCCAGACACGCTAAGGTAGTAGGTTCCGGGGTTCATTGAGATATCAAGATTCCCAAAGTCAAACAGCTGAGGGACAATATCGCCAGTCGAATTAGGCGGGAGTTCTCCCGACCCAAAGAACCCGCCGAGAGCGACGGTAAAGTCACCGCCGGGATAGGAGTTAACGAAATTCCCGTACGGTTCCATAACGACCTTGATCTGATCGATCACGACTGGACTGGTCAACGTGAATTGCTGCCGCAGATCTGTGCAGTTCGAGTCGCTAGGGCACAATCCCGCTCCTGCCTCCAGATTTGCCAGATTTGTTCCAACCAGTATGGAGTCGGCTGATCCTGAACGCGACAGCGTTAGGAAACAGGCACTGAGGAGAACCAGCTTTGCGAGTTTCATAATTCCCTTTCGCTTTCTTGAAAGACTGAGTTTAAGCGCTGCCGGGTGAAACTGTTCTATCCGCCGGTAACGGCGATTAGATGCTAGGTGTCCAATCTCCCGAACTGCCCGTTACTGTGTAAGAGACCCCGATCGGACTGGCCATCAGCGGTAGGGGGAGGTTATGAGGGCGGCGAGAAGGACTGTGGCGAGTGGGGGAGGGAAGGCGCATCGCAATCTCCTAAGTGCTGACATGGAGTCACTGGGCAGGGAAAGAAACTAGCGGGTGCACGTTACCCTCCAAACTATTCAGCGAGAAGTCCTCTTGAATAGCTCATTTCGCTTGTCGCCAACTTTGCGAACATGCAATATCTTTCAGTGAAAAAAGGAACTTTGCCCCTCATTCACTCCTTACATCTGATCTAAAAGACAAGGCCGCTCACCCAAGTGAAACTCAAATAGACTGCGACCATAAATCCAAAACTTGCATTGAAGCGACAGCCGAGTACCGCTCCGATCACCCACACGTGTTTCTAAATTATTTTGAAGTGGTCAAGTGGGATGAAAATGGCATCGTCGCGACATCTGACAGCGCAGTTTGTATCACGGAAACCCTGCTCATTTCTTTTGGCGATAAAAGCGTGTCAAACACCCATTCTGCAAAGACACTCGACAATGACAAGAAAGAAGCGTGCAAATTTCTCGGTTTCGTTGGCACTGAAACCGACCGCTTCATTATCAAGAATTCAGATCAATGGATTGCTGATCCTTATGGTTCGAACGGAAAATAGGGGAACTGGCAAAAGAGTCCGTCGGGGTATCTGAGAAGTGGCACAAATGTGGCACACAGATTAGTGAGAGGGTTTCTAATGTCTGCAAGTTGTTGAGTTTATGGTGAGAGCGCTGGGGCTCGAACCCAGGACCAACGCCTTAAAAGGGCGATGCTCTACCAACTGAGCTACGCTCTCAGACCACACTATCAAGTTAGCACATTCGCCCGGCGATTTTACCGCCTGCGCAAGTTTGGGTACCGTCCCATTTGAGTCTTCCCTCACTTGAATGGTCACACTTAAGTCGCATGATCTCTTCATTGACTTGAAGGTACGCCCACAGTAGCCTCAGGCTATTGCATAGCAACAGATTTGGCTGCTTGCGTCGGGCTTGGAGGCACAATGCAGTTTACGCAACACTTGACGCCGTTATCATACAGGCACGGAACTAGGCATTATGGACTCTCAGGACACTGAAAAAACCGATGATCTCGTAGTCTCGGAGACTCCGGAAGATGTGGCCGTTCTCTACTCCTGGGCCAATCTACATGGAGCCAAATATCGCGATTTCTCCGCCTCGCGCCGCGAGTACCGCGCGAAGCTGAGACATCATGCTGCGCAGCAGGTGCGCGAGCAGGCCCTTCTCGCCCAGGCCGAGGCCGAAGCCGCCGCAGATGCCGCAGACTCTGCTGAACGCCGCGCAGTCGCGGCCGCGCGGCATTATCAGGCCGATGAATCCGATTCGGCCGCGCAACGTGCTCTGCGCGAGGCCGACGAGGCAGCTCGTACAGCCGCCGCTGAGCGTGTCGAAGCCGCCCGCCGTGCCGAGGCAGCCGCTGTCGCCGAAGCCGCCGCCCGCCGCGAAGAGCGCGAGATCGCCGAAGCCCATGCCTCCGCACAGAGGCAGGCAGCCCGATACGCCGACTCAGAGATCCGCCGTATCGCCGTGGCTGGATCTTCGGCCGCTTCTTCTCCGCTCCCAGGCGAGACGTCAGACCCTTACACTACCCACCTTCAACCTCCCCAGGTCGAATCACAGGGCGAACCGCTACCTCAAAGACAGCCAGCTCCATTCGAAGAGCGGCGTTCAAATAGCGGTCGCTTTAATCCAGACCACCCAGGTCATTCTGCGGCTCCCATCCACCCGGAGCAGCGCGTCCCCATCCAGCAGATCAACCCACGCCGGCCACAAGGTTATCGTCCCGATGACGCATCCGGCGTTCGGCAGATCTACCGCGGCCCAGACTATGATGCCCCGTATACCGAGCAAGCCACGACGGAACCGGTGCGGCAATTCATTCCTGTTCAGAGAACCCCTCTCGCCGCGCGCTACCAGGAAATGAGCCCGACACCCGAAAAACCCACGCCCACGCAGGATCCGTCTTCGATCGCGGAGGACGCCCAGCCTTCGTCTCCAGACAAAAGACACACGGAGGCGCAGCAGCAGCCGGAGGCCCCTGCGTCTGAAGCCGGCCCCCTTGATCGCTCTCAGCCACCCGGCGATCCACTCTTCAGTGCCCGCGAGACTGCAGACCCGCTTCCCACGACATCGAGGCAGTCCGGCATTCGCTCCACTGCGCCTCTTCCGTCGACTCCGCCAAGGCCCGTCTCTCCCTTTTCGCAGGCGTTGGTTCCCTCGGATTCCACCCGCGGCCGCCGCGCTCAGGACGACTTCGACTACCAGCAGTCGCAGGGCTTCCCGGAGCGAGAGCGACGCCGCAGCGTGCCCGAGCCGACGTCCGATCCTGCCGACTCAGGGCACCGCGCGGCCTATGTGGCGGACCCCGCCGGTCCGGCATGGCTGTATGCTCCACCCTCCGCGGCGACGCAGCAGAAGCCGATTTCCTTTCAACCTCCACCGCCGCAGTCCTCGGTTGCCGATACCCTGCAACACTCTCGCGAACGCGTCGCCGCTCGCTGGTTCGCGCTCAAAGGCGTCTTCGAGCAGCCCGGTCAAGAGCTGCCTGAGGCACCCCCGGTGCGTCAAAAGGAGACCCGCACCCCGATCCTCGCTGTCTTCTCGCTCGCTGGCGGCGTTGGCAAGACCAGCTTGGTCGCCACCGTCGGCCGTGCGCTCTCGTCGATGGGCGAGAAGGTCCTGCTGACTGACACTACCTCGCACGGTCTGCTGCCGTTCTACTTCGGGGCGAGCGAACTTCGTCAAGGCACCGTCCGCACCTTCTCTCCGCCCAGCGGCAGCACCGACGCCCCAATCTACCTCGTCAGCTACGACGTGGACCAGACCGGAGGTGATCCGACCGCCCAGGATCAGCTTGCTGATGAAATCATCAACAACAGCCGCGGCACGCATCGCATTCTTCTCGACCTCACCCCAGGCTCAAGCTGGATAGTCCGCCGCCTGTTCCGCTTGAATCCGACCATCCTGGTGCCGGTCGCGCCAGATATGAACTCCGTCATTAGCCTGCAGACCGTCGAGAAATTCTTCCACGGCATCAACGATGGCGACGGCCGTCCGCTCCAGCCCTTCTATGTGCTCAACCAGTTCGACACCTCGCTCCCGCTGCATTTGGATGTGCGCGAAGTGCTGCGCCGCCAACTCGGCGAGCGTCTGCTGCCCTTCGTCATCCGCCGCGCGCCGTCGGTCAGCGAAGCTCTCGCCGAGGGCATGACCGTCGTCGACTATGCGCCGGACGCGCCCGTGGCAGAGGACTATCTCAACGTTGCCACCTGGCTCCGCACCGTTGCCGCGCCGGCCACCGCCGGCTTCCGGAACGTGCGATGGAGTGAACGATGACAGCTTCTCCTCTATGGAGGAAATTCGAGTCAGGAGACAATCTTTTTTTCAAAGTTCTTCGCACTTTCATTCTCATCGGTGGCATCCTTCTACTCGGATTTACCGGCATTCTGGAACTGACCTGGCCGCAGCAGACCGTTCTCGGCATCATCACGATTGCGTTGATCATCTGGCTCGACCGCAGTTCAAGCTCCTACCTCGTCACGCTGACGCTCATGCTGGTCTCCATCTTCGCGACCTTTCGTTATGGGTACTGGAGAATCTCGACCTCGGCAAGGTTCTTCCTTGATCCCGGCTCAGCGTGGAGCGCGCTTGACGCCTTCTTCATCTCGCTGTTGCTTCTGGCCGAGTTGTACGCCTTCACGATCCTTTTTCTTGGCTACATGCAGACACTCTGGCCGCTGCGCCGCACACCGGTCCCGCTGCCCGACGATACCGAACAGTGGCCGGCAGTCGATCTCCTGATCCCCACCTACAATGAACCCCTGAGCGTCGTAAAATACACGGCCCTGGCCTCGATGAACATCGACTGGCCCGCGGACAAGCTCAACGTGTATTTGCTCGACGACGGCAAGCGCGAGGAGTTCCGCAAGTTTGCCGAAGAGGCAGGCATCGGCTATATGACGCGGGACGACAATCTGCACGCCAAGGCCGGCAACATCAACCGCGCTCTCGATCGTCTCCACTCACCCTTCGTCGCCGTCTTCGACTGCGATCACGTTCCCACCCGCAGCTTCATGCAGGTGACGATGGGTTGGTTCCTGCGCGACAGCAAGCTGGCCATGCTGCAGACGCCGCATCACTTCTACTCGCCCGATCCCTTCGAGCGCAATCTTGACCAGTTCCGCACGATTCCCAACGAAGGCGAGCTGTTTTACGGAGTCGTGCAGGATGGCAACGACTTCTGGAACGCAACCTTCTTCTGCGGCTCCTGTGCCGTGCTGCGGAGAAGTGCGCTCGACGAGATCGGCGGCATCGCGGTCGAGACCGTGACCGAGGACGCCCACACCTCGCTGCGCATGCAGATGAACGGCTGGAACACCGCATACATCAATATTCCGCAGGCCGCCGGACTCGCGACGGAGCGCCTCAGCGGACACATTAGGCAGCGCATTCGCTGGGCTCGCGGCATGATCCAGATCATGCGAACCGACAATCCACTCTTCGCCAAGGGGCTCAGCGCGGCTCAACGACTCTGCTACTTCAACGCGATGTCCCACTTTCTCTATGCGCTGCCCAGGCTTATCTTCCTCACCGCGCCGCTGATCTATCTCATCTTCGGCCACGTCAATATTCCTGGCTACTGGGCCGCCATTCTTGCCTACGCTTTTCCTCACCTGGTGCTGTCGAATATTACCAACTCGCGGATTCAGGGCGCGCATCGCCACTCCTTCTGGAACGAGATCTACGAGACCGTGCTGTCGCCGTATATTTTTTTCCCGACCGTGTTCGCCCTGATCAACCCGAAATTCGGCAGCTTCAATGTCACAGCCAAGGGCGGCGTGGTCAACCGGCGGTTCTTCGACTCGCGCATCGCGAAGCCTTTTCTGTTCATGATTCTGATGAACGTGGTTGGCATGCTGTGCGCCATCCCCAGGTTCGTTCAGTTTCCGGTCTCGGGTCTCAAGTGGCCGCTGAATTTGCCGTTGAATGTTCTCGCAGGGATGTATGACGGCAGCCACGTCGGCACTATCGTGATGAATCTGATTTGGGTCTGCTTCAACATGGTCATCCTCGGCGTCGCCACCGCGGTTGCGTGGGAGAGCCAGCAGCGCCGTCAGACGGTCCGCGTGCCTATGAATGTTCCCGCCGATGTTCGGCTAGCAAACGGAGCAGTCCTTCACGGTGTCACCACCGATCTGTCCAGCGGCGGTGTCATGGTCCGGATGGAACGCGAATTTACAGCGACGGTTGGCGAATCCGTCAAGCTCACTCTGCCGGTACTCGACGGCACTGCCACCCTGCCGGCCACCCTCGTCGGGGTCACCGGCAATGTGCTTCGGGTGCAGTTCGATCCACTCAACCTGCAGGAAGAAGAGGCGTTGACGATGGTGCTTTACTCCCGCGCGGACACCTGGCTCGGCTGGGGCGAAAGCCGTGAGCCAGACCATCCGCTCAAAAGCCTGGCACACATCTTTCAGATTGCGCTCCTGGGATTTCGCCAGACGATACGAGCCGTGCTGAAGAGGCCGGCTCCTTCAAAGGTCCGGCTTACCCCCAGCGTCGTTCCGATTCTCTTGTTGGCCGCGCTATTTGCGAGCGGCACCCTCAGGGCGCAGGATACGCCTCAGTCGAATCCAGCGCCGGAGAAGCCGCCGGCGGCGCAGCCACCCCAGACCAGCAGCCCTGCCGCGCCAGTCCCTCCAGCCGCCGGACAAGACAAGCCACCAGCAGCGCAGCCCAGCGAGAACGGCAACTCTACTAAGCCGACTCACTCAGCCACCGGACAAGAGAAATCGCCAGCAGCGCAGCCCGGCGAAAACGGCAGCTCTTCTACGCCGCTCCATTCGTCCGCCTCACCCACCGGGCATGCCTCCGTGCCGGTCCATCCGCCTGCCGTCCAAACTGTCGTTCCGCTGAATCCGGCAGAGCAGGCCGCGCTTGGTAGCTTTGACAACGTCATCTTGCTCTCCGACATCGGCGTGCACGACAACATCGTCCTGCGTGGAGCCGACGCCTCCAACACCGTTCGCTTCTCGCTGCCTCAAACCCAGATCGTCAAGACGGCGACCATGAAGCTCCGCTATCACTTTTCCCCCGGGCTCATTCCATCGCTCAGCCATCTCAAGGTCAGCCTCAACGGCACGCTCTTCGCGACGCTGGCGGTCGATCAGCCAGCTCCGTCGCCGGCCACCGTCGGAACCCCAGATAAGAACGACGAACACAGCGCGCTGCTCGAGGCCACCCTCACACTGCCGGCCGAGATGCTCGTTCACGACAACGAGCTGACCTTCGAGTTCGTTGGACACTATGCGCTCAAGTGCGAAGCCCCGGCCTACTCCGCGCTATGGAGCCAGATCGACACCAGCTCTACTATCGAGCTTGCCGGTTCGCTGCTTCCCCTGCATAACGATTTGAAGATGCTGCCGTTGCCGTTCTACGATGTGGCCGTTAATCTTCGTCCCACCATCCCCATCGTCTTCCTCACGCAACCTTCGCCCAAGGCGCTTCAGGCAGCGGGCATCGTGGCGTCGTGGTTTGGCATCCTCACCGACTCGCGGCCGGTGCGCTTTCCCGTCTCGGTCGGCACCATCCCCACGGGCAACGCAATTATCATCGGCGAGAACTCCGCGTCTCTGCCATCTGCGCTCGAAATGACGGCGAGCTCCGGTCCGAACATCGCCATGCGTGCCAATCCATCGGACCCCTACTCGAAGGTCCTCGTTCTCACCGGCGATACCGCCGACGACCTGCTGACCGCCGCCATGGCGCTCACCCTGCAACGCGATCTCCTGCAGGGCGAACAGGTCCGCATCCCATCGCTCAAGTTGCCCGCCGCGCGCGAGCCCGACGACGCACCTCGCTGGCTGAGTACCGAAAAGATCAACCGCATCGGCGACATGATTGCCTCTGCTGAACTGCAGACCGACGGCTCAAATCCCGTTGCAATCTACATGCGCCTGCCGCCCGATCTCTACTACGGCACGAAGCAAAATCTTGGCTTACACCTGGGCTATCGTTACAACGCCATTCCTCTGTCCGACGGCAGCACGCTGCAGGTATCGCTCAACAATTCGTACGTCAGCTCGACGCCGCTGCCGCGTACCGACAAGGCCTCGGCACAGCTTGAAGCAATCGTGCCCGCGCCAATCTCCGACATGCGCCCCTTCTCCAACTCGCTGCTGATGCGCTTCCTCTTCCAGCTGGCAAAGAAAGGGGAGTGTCAGGACTCCGCGCCCAACAACCTCCAGGGCGTCATCCTTAAGGACTCGTACCTCGACATCCGTGATATTCCGCATTGGGCGGTCCTTCCCAATCTCGAGATCTTCGCAAACGCCGGCTACCCATTCACTCGCAAGGCCGACCTCGCCGACACCGCCGTCGTCATGCCCGACAACGCTAGCCCCGATGAGCTCGAACTCTTCCTCACGCTCATGGGACACTTCGGCGGACAGACCGGGTATCCGGTACTCAATGTCACCGTTACTAACGCCGAGGGTATGAGGGCCGACAACCAGAAGGACTACATGGTTCTAGGGACGGTTGACGATCAACCCGCCCTCAACCGCCTCAATCCTTCGCTTCCAATTATGGTGGACGGCAGCGGCCTCCATATTCAGGACACCCAGGGCTTCTTCGCCCAACTACAGCGCGCCTGGTGGAAGGTTCGCAGCTCCGACCGCGTTCAGTCCGGCCAGCTTGAGACCGCCGGCGGCTTGCCCGACGCGCTGATCGAAGGCATCGAGTGGCCCAGCGGGTCGAGCCGCTCCGCCGTCGTCATCACGCTGCGCGATCGCTCCGTCATCGCGAACTTCCTCTCCGTCTTCCTGAAGACCTCGCAGTCTTCCGATATCTCACAGTCGGTCAGCGTTCTCCACGGCTCCCGTTTCATCTCTTACCGGATCGGCAAGGACTTTTACCACGTCGGTTCGTTGTCGACGTGGATCCAGCTGAACATGTTCTTCTCCGACTATCCCTGGATCATGGTGGTCTCCACGATCGTGTTCTGCTTCCTCCTGGCCGTCATCCTTCGGGCCACGCTGCGCCGGCGAGCACGCGCCCGCTTGCAAGGTAACGATTAAAATTTCCATTGAATAGTCGTATACACACAGACACACCAAGCCTTAACGAAGTAACCGCTTCGGCATAGTCTGAAGGCGTGCATTTGACGATGGAAAGGCACGAGACGCACATGGACGCTTCGCCGATACCCATCCTGACGACGAAGAGGCCGCCCCGCGTCTACGCCGCGCATAGGTGGCTTGTCCTATGGCTATTTTTCGCGCTCTGCGTGGAGCAGCACTGCGACGCCCAACAGCCCTGGCCGCTTTGGGAAAGCTACAAAAGCCACATCATCGACCGGCAGGGTAGGGTAGTGGATCACTCCGCACAAGACCGCACAACCAGCGAAGGCCAGGCTTACGCGATGTTCTTCGCCCTGGTCGCAAACGATCGCCCTTGCTTCGACAAACTCCTCAACTGGACCGAGGCCAACCTCGCCGCCGGCGACCTAACTGCACATCTTCCAGCCTGGAAGTGGGGCAAGGGCAAGGACGGCAACCGGCGCGTACTCGACCAGAACCCCGCTACCGACGCCGATCTCTGGCTCGCTTACGACCTCATGGAGGCGGGTCGTCTGTGGCATGAGCCTCGCTACAAAAAATTAGGCACGCTGCTCGCGGCGCGCATCGCCCTCCAGGAGGTGAGCGTCGTCCCCGGTCTGGGCACGACTCTGCTCTCCGGCCCCGTGGGCTTCCATCCCGACCCCAACACGTGGCTCCTCAACCCGAGCTACATGCCGCCGTTCCTGCTCGCCTACTTCGCCAAGACAGCTGCGACCGGCCCATGGGGTGCCGTGCTCCAATCGATCCACCCGCTGCTCGCCCAGGGCTCCGGCGCGGGCTTCGCCATGGATTGGGTCTCAGCGGGCACCACGATCCGCCCGTCGATCACTCCCGAGCAGCGTGCTTCCGGAGTGACCGACAAGCCACCCATCGGTAGCTACGATGCCATCCGCGTCTATCTATGGCTGGGCCTCGCCGACCCTGCCACTCCCGGTGTCCGAGAGTTGTTCGCCACGGTCTCCGGCATGGCCGCCTATCTCATGCTCCATGCCGCTCCTCCCGAGCAGGTCGACAATCTCGGCCAGATTCTGAGCACCAACTCGCCTCCGGGCTTCTCCGCAGCGCTGATCCCCTATCTCAACGCGCTTGGCCTCAAGCAACAGGAGCGGTTACAGATTGACCGCCTGGCCGCGACGAAGGAAGCCTCGCTGGGTCTCTACGGCAACAGCGCAGCGTATTACGATCAAAACCTCGCGCTGTTTTCTACAGGCTGGAGCGAGCAACGATATCGCTTCGACCGCGATGGCGATCTCAAGGTGAAGTGGCGCGAACGATAGCGGTTCCAAAAGCCGATCCGGCAATAGCAAACCAGTCAATACAACGAATAGAGTGGTACGAAAACCAGAAAAAAGCGGTAAGCTTCGGGAAGACGGGAGGGGTGGGGATATTCGTTCTTTGTCGCATCGAGAGCCGAGTGGCGTAGCTATGAAAATTGTTCCGTCAATTCGTTCTCTCATCTCTGTGCGTTGTCTCGGTGCACTGGCCTGCATCCTGTTTGCGATGCCCCTGCCTACCCAGACCGTCGAGTCCGCGACCCAGTCTCTCCTGGAGAAGGCTCATACCTTCGAGATCCGCGGCCGCATGGACATGGCCGCCCAGACCTGGCAGCAGGTTCTGCTCGTAGACCCCAACAACGTGGACGCGCTCGCCGGCCTGGCCCGGTCCGCCAACTTGAGCCGCAACCCCGCGCTCGCCAAAATCTATCTCGACCGAATTCGCGCTATCAATCCCAACGACCGGAACATCGGCCACGTGGAAAGCATGGGCTCGCAGGCCAGCCAGACCGCGCAGCCTCAGCAGGCTCGCAAGTATGCCCCGGCGCCGCGCAACCCGCCCAAACCCACCGTCACTCGCTCCCCCCAGCCTCCCAGCGAGATAACCGAGGGCACCGCCACTCCCTCCCGCACCCTGGAAGAACAGCGAGCCTACAGTGCTCTGAACGCAAAGAATCTCCCCGAAGCCGAGCTACTCTTCAAGGCCATCCTCACCAGGGATCCGCAGAACGCGCGCGCCCTCGCCGGCATGGGCTACGTTCGCATGCAGCAGTCTAACTTTGCTGGCGCCATGAGTTTTTTCGCGCAGGCCACGCAGAGTGGCGCTCACGACAGCAGTCTTGAGGCGGCGCTGGAGAGCGCGCGGTTCTCCTCTCTTATGGCCGACGGTTCGACCGCCCTCAATGCAAACGATCTCGCCACAGCCGAGCAGCGGTACCGCTCAGCCCTGGCCATGCACCCCGCCAACCCGGAGGCCTTGTCAGGCCTCGGTGAAACGTTGCTCAAATCTCGGCAGTCTGAGGCCGCCATCGCGGTCTACGAGCGGTACGTCCAGGCGAAACCCACGGCTCCCGATGCCTGGCGCGGTCTCTTCATAGCGCAGGTTGACGCAGGCCACGCGGCACAGGCACTGCAGACCTTGAACCGCATCCCCCCTGCGGTGCGCGCGGAGCTCACACGCGACCCCAGCTTTCAGATCAAGGTTGCCGCGATGTATCAAAGCGAAAATAAGCTGGATCTCGCTCAGGACATCCTCGAAAAGTTGACCTCGCAGCAGACCACTGCCGGACAGAAGCCCTCCGCGGGAGTCCAGCTCCAGCTCGCAGGCATTTATCTCGCACGCAATCAGCCGCAGCAGGCGTTCCCGATCTACCGCAGGATTTTGTCCGAGGACGCCGACCGTCCGGGCGCGTGGAAGGGCCTGTTGACGGCGCTCCACGCCACTGGCCGCGATAGGGAAGCGCTCGCGCAGATCCAGCAGATTCCGCCTGCCGCTCGCAGTCAGCTCGAGAATGACGTGGAGTATCTCCAGACCATAGCTGCAATTTACAGCGACCTCGGCCTGTCCCGCGAGGCGCTGAACTCCCTCATCCGCGTACAGGAATACTATGCGACAGCGCGCACCGCTGCTCCCGTCGTCACCGACATTCAGGTTGCACAACTGCTCGTCGGTAGTGACAACAATGCGGAACTTTACCATCAGTTGCTGCTCCTCGGCGACCGCCGCGATCTCGGCGATGAGCAGCGCCGCACAATTCAGATGATCTGGACCAGATGGGCCGTGCGTCGCGCTAGTCAGTGGGCCACCGCCGGCAACACTGAGAGCTCGTTGGCTATCCTCAAGGCCACTGCACGCTCCTTTCCCGACAATCCCGCCGTGCCTCGAGCGCTGGCTGACGGCTACTTCCGCGCAGGGCTTCCGAAGCATGCCGTCCTCATCTTCAAATCCCAGAACATGACCAACGCGACAGTGTCCGACTACGAAACTGCCGTAGGCGCGGCCCTTGCGGCTCGCGATAACGAGGACGGCGAGACCTGGCTCCGCAACGGGCTGGCGGCATACCCCAAAGATGCCGGGATGCTCTGCGTCGCCGCGAAGTATGAGCAGGGAAGAGGCAATAAAAAACGCGCCGCCGAGTACTACCGCGCCTCACTCGCCGCCCAGCCTCCTGGGGACCCCAGCGTCGAGCTCGCTAATAAACTCAGCCAGCCGCTGCCTGTCCTCCCCCCTCCCGTTGCGAAAAAACCGCGCGACCTTGCCACGCTGCTCGACAACATCGACACTCCGGAGGTCGCACCGCAGAGTAAGCCCGCCCCGTTATTTCTCCCGAGTTACAGCAACGTCTACGGTCAGGCTCCGGTGCAGGTGTTGCTCCAGCCCAGCAGCACCAATGTCATTCCGTAGCGTTCTATCTCAGAACAATGCCCCACTTGTGGGAGTAGTCTCCGTCTGAATTATCTTGATCTGTAACTCTTTCACGTCGTATAACTCTCGTCGTACACCCCAGTTCCTTCGCGCATGGCCCCACGTCAAGCTGCGGCAGAACGAGGCTTGTACCAAGGGCCCCATGAAACGCCGATCTGTACTGTTCCAACTGGCCCCACTGTACCTCTCCGCCTTCGCCGTTCTCTTCCTGCTCTCCGCGATGCCCGCCTCTGCGTCGCGCCAGGACAGCGTTCCCGACTGGGTTCACGCTGCCGCCGCGCAGAAGCTCCCCACCTATCCTGCCGAGACCAACGCTGTCGTTCTTCTGGACGACACCACCTACACCGTCGCCCCCGACGGCACCGCCATCGAGCACTATCGCCACGTTGTCAAGATCCTCCGCCCGCAGGGCCGCGAGGAGGGCATCGTCGCCGTGCCCTTCGACAAGGACACGAAGATCCTCTCGCTCCACGTCTGGAGCATCGGCCCCGACGGCCACGAGTACGCCGTCAAGGACAACGAGATGGCCGAGTTCGGTTACGGCCAGGGCAACTTGTTCGCAGACGACAAGGTAAGGACAGCCAACGCACCGGGCCGCGACCCCGGCGGCATCGTGGCCTACGAGTACGAGCAGCGCAGTCACCCCTACCTGACCGAAAAGACCTGGTTCTTCCAGACCGATCTTCCCCACGTCAATCAGAGCTTCACGCTTGAGCTTCCCCCCGGCTTCACCTACGGAACAGTCTGGGCGCACAGCAAAGAGACGCCAGCCATCGACCTCGAACATCAACGCTGGCGCTGGGAGCGGAACGACACTCCGGCCATCGACCTCAATCGTGTTCTCCTTCGCCCCTCCGAGGAGGCGCTGGCTGGCCGCATGACCGTGCACTACGCGGGCCCCAGCATTCCCATGGCGACAACGGGTAGTTGGCAGAGCATCGGCGAGTGGTACCAGATGCTGGCGAAGGACCGCCTGGTCGCTACGCCAGAGATCGCAGCCAAGGCCAGTGAGCTGACCGCCGGCAAGACCGATTTCTACGACAAGACTGAAGCCATCGCGGAGTTCGTGCAAACGCAGGTCCGTTACTTTGTCATCGAGATGGGCATCGGCGGCTACCAGCCCCACTTCGCCGGCGACATCTTCCGCAACCGCTACGGCGACTGCAAGGACAAGGCCACGCTTCTCTCTGCGATGCTCTCGACGGTGGGGATCCACTCCGCCCTCGTCATGGTGGACCACCGCCGCGGCGTCGTCGATGCGGATGCCCCTTCGATCGTCGGCGACCACATGATCGCAGCCATCGAGATTCCCAAGGGCTACAGTTCGCCGAAGCTTCGCAGCGTGGTCACTGCAAAGACCGGCCGTCAGTACCTCATCTTCGACCCCACCTGGGACAAGACCGCCTTCGGCCAACTCGAGCACAACCTCCAGGGTGGTTACGGCGTTCTCATGGAGGGTCACGACAGCCAGGTCATCCAGTTTCCCGTTCTCAGCCCGGAGCTGAACACGGTTCGCCGCACCGCCAGCTTTCAGCTTCAGCCCGACGGCAGTCTCAAAGGCACCGTCACCGAGAAGCGCTTCGGCGACCTCTCCGAAAAACGCCGCAGCCTCTACACCACCGGCGACGCCAAAGAGCAGACACAATTTCTCGACCGCCTCCTCGGGCAGGACTTCATCACCTTCACGGTAGAGGGCTTCAAAGTACAAAACGCCGAAGCCCTCAACAAGGACCTCACCACCTCCTACTCGCTCACGGCCGACCACTTCGGCAAAACGATGGGTCCGCTCCTCATGATCCGCCCTCGCGTTCTTGGCCGTGAAGGGCTCGAGGCCGATCGGGAAGCACGTCAGGTCCCCATCAACTTAGGCGAGACCATGCAGGAGCAGGACGACTACACCATCGCGCTCCCCACCGGCTACGCAGTCGATGAGATACCCGACCCCGTTAAGCTCGACCTTGGATTCGCCTCCTACGAGAGCTCGAGCAACGTCAAGGACAACGTCCTCCACTACACCCGCACCTACACCGTCCGCGAGGTCACCCTCCCCGCAGACCGCTACAGCGATGTTCAGAAGCTGGCCGGTGTCATCCAAGCCGACGAGCAAAACCACGCCGTCCTCAAAAAACAGTAAAGAAAAAGCTTCTCAACCAAGGAGTATTGAAGTTTCAATCGCCTCAGCCCTCAGTCCGGCGATCTCTCAAACGAAAGCTAACGCAGAAAAGAAAGTCTCGAACCATGACCCGCACGTCCGGCCGTCTCCTCTGCTGCGCATCCCTGATAGGCACTCTGCTCACCCTGACCTCTCCCTCAGCCCGTGCCCAGTGGACGCCGCCCACTCCCGAAGAGCTCTCCATGACCGCGCAGCCCGAGGTCCCCGGTGCCGCCGCCGTCTATCTCTTCCGCGAGGAGACCACCGAGGATGACCTCCACATGTTCAGCACCTACGTTCGTCTTAAAGTGCTTACCGAGGGGGGCAAGGAACACGCCAATGTCGAACTGGGATACGCTTCATTCGACTCCGGCAGCGGAACCAGCATCACCGACATCGCAGGCAGGACCATTCATCCCGACGGCACCATCATTACTTTCACCGGCAAGCCTTACGAGAAGCTGATCGAAAAGACGCAGGGCGTCAAAGTCATGTCCAAGGTCTTCACGCTGCCGGATGTCGAAGTTGGCAGCATCATCGAATATCGCTATAAGTTGCGCCTGGATGACTATCACTTCAGGTCCCCCCAGTGGTATATCCAGTCCGATCTCTTCACCCGCAAGGCCCACTACGTCTGGAAGCCCACGAATAAACAACTCATCAGCAGCGACGATCGTGGCCAGCTCACCAACGCCATCGCCTGGACCCCGATTCTGCCGCTCGGTGCTGAACTGAAAGAGACACAGATTCCCGGGACGGGCTTAACAGAGGGGCACCACGTCTTCGAACTCAGCATGCATGACATTCCTCCCGCGCCAAGAGAAGACTTCATGCCACCCATCTCCAGCTTTACGTATCGAGTCCTCTTCTACTACACGCCGTACCACTCCGGAGAAGAATATTGGAAGAATGAAGGCAAACATTGGGCAAAGCTGTGCGACAAATTTATCGGTCCCGGTTCCGGAGTCAACGCCGCCGTCAAAGATCTCACCAATCCTTCAGACTCTCAAGACCAGAAGCTCCGCAAGCTTTACGCCGCCATCATGAAGCTGGAAAACACCGACTACACTCGCGAGCACAGCAGCAGAGAAGAGAAGGCCGAAGGCTTCAAGGAGGTTCGTACCACCGATGACATCTGGAGCCGCAAACGCGGCAGCAGCGAAGAGATGGCAGAGCTCTTTGTCGCCATGGCTCGTGCCGCCGGCATGAAGGCCTATGTCATGACTGTCAGCAATCGGGATAGCCGCGTCTTTCTCAAAGCCTACCCCAGCTTCGCACAATTCGACGATTACGTTGCCATCGCTAACGTCGACGGCAAAGAGCAGTTCTTTGACCCCGGTTCTCGATACTGCCCCTACGGGCATCTCGCCTGGAAGCACACCGGCGTAGGCGGCGTTCGCCAGACCGACGGCGCCTCCGCTCTCGCCCAAACTCCCCTCGAGTCCTATACCAGCTCGCGTACCCAGCGCATAGCAGATCTTGTCATCGATGAGCACGGCATGGTCACGGGAACCGTCAAGCTCACCTACACAGGCAATCCCGCTCTCCATTGGCGTCAGCAGTCACTTACCGGCGATGCCACCAGTCTCGAGCGCGAACTTCGCCTCAGTCTGGAACAAATCCTCCCTCAGGGAATGGAAGTCAAAGTGACGTCCATTGAAAAACTCGAGGACTACGAGCAGCCGCTCATCGTGTCTCTTGCCGCTAAAGGTACGCTTGGCTCCTTCACCGGCAAGCGCATCTTCCTGCCGGGCGATGTCTTCGAATCCAGTACGAAGGCCAGCTTTCCCCAGGCAAAACGCGATATCCCTGTCTACTTTACGTACCCCTACATGGTGCAGGATGCCGTACGCGTCAAATTCCCGGCCGGCCTCAACGTTGAGTCGCTTCCGGCCACCGAGAAAATCCCATTTTCGAACTTTGCCGTCTACAGCTTATCGACCTCATCGACCCCAAGCAGCGTCACCGTTCAGCGTAGTTACTCACTCGGCGAAACCATCTACCTCCCGAAGGAGTATCCCGAACTCCGCAGCTTTTATTCCAAAATGGAGACCAAGGACCAGGAGAGCGTAGTCCTCACAACCGCCCCCGTCACGGCCAGCAAGACAGTCCCAACGGGGAACTGAAGCGCGTTCTTTCCGCGGTGAAACGCCGCGCAGCTATGGCAGCCGGCAGACCTTCACCACGCCATTCGCATAGTCGCAGCGAAACCCTGTCTCCGCGCCGCGAGCCAGCACCACCCAACTAACGCCCAGCGACCGCAGCGCTTCCATCCGTGCTGCATCGTTCTCTGTGCTCAACCTCGACTGCGCCGCCAGCCCCCGCATCCACTCCTCGGTCAGCAACGGCTTGTTCGCTACCACTCCACCATCCTTCGAGTAATCCGGCAACACGCTCCGTTCGGCGATCGCGCGAAACCCCTGCGCATCCTCACCCTGCAATGTGATGTAGTGCGCATCCAGCGCGAACAGCGCATCCTTCGGCGTGTTCCTGCTGATCCACACAAACGCCTGTTCCCAGGGATTCTCTGGTGCGTTCCTCCGCATCGTCCCAGGCAACTCCAGGTGCGCGGACTCGGGATAGGTCTGCCGCTCGACGAACACCATCACGCCGGCCAGCAACGAAAACGCACCCACCCACCGCATTGCCGACCGCTGCAGAACGCGCTCTCCAAGCGCCGCGCCCACCGCCAGGATCATCACCACGTACACCAGTTGAAAGACCCTCAATGGCTGCAACCGCGCCACCGAATGGGTGACCAGCCCGGCGCGTGCAAACAGCGCAGCCGCCGTCAGCGCAGTCACTCCCGACACCACCGCCATCCTGGCCAGCCCCACCCGGGCCGCGTGTTCTCCCTCCAGGCGGCTAACGCTGCGCCGTCCAAAGCCGCTCATCGCCACAATCGCCAGCGGAGCCACCAGTCCCGCCAGTTCATACCAGTGCCACTCGCTCAAAAACCAGTAGTACCGGGTCATCACCACGCTGTAGTACGCCTTGCTCTCCGGGACGCCCGACATCTGCACCGCCCCTGCCACGGCCATAGCCGCGCAGCACAGTCCCATCGTCCCCCACATCCGCACCTGCCGGCTCGGGGACATCGCGCACCCCAGCACCACCACACATCCAAACGCATACGCACCCATCAGCGGATGCATCGCCGTAGCACCCGCAAGCGCCACGCAGCAAAGCGCCATCCCGCGACCTTGCGCCGTGCTCCACCTCTCCACTAGTCCCGCCGCCCCATCGCGCGGCCTCAGAAACTCCAGCGCGCCCACCAGCGCCAGCAGCGCGCAGGGCGTAGAAAAACTTCGCGCCGTCACATAAGGGTCCATCAGCATCAGCGACGTCCCCGCCACCGGCAGCGTAATCCACACTGCGAGCAGCGCCACCGCCCCCCACCGTTCCTCACGTGACTCGTAGCACCGCGCCGCCAGCAGCCACGCCGCAAACAACGTTGTCCAGAAGCTCGCCAGATGCACCAGCAGCAGAACGGTTTCGACCTGCAGATGCGACCATCGCACCAGCCCCGCCATCAGGGGCGCAAAGATCGAGAAGCGCAGGTGCCCCACAACAAACTCCGCTCCCTGAGGATACATCTCCGGCCGAAGCAGACGCTTGATCTCCGGCAGATAGATCCCTCCATCCTCGGCATACGGGTGGTACCCATGCACCGCGAAGGCGAGCAACGTCAGCGGCGTCACCAGGCAGGCCGCCAGGCCCCGCTCCCGCCTGTGCCTGTCCCTTTCTACCGCGGTTGACGAGAGTGGGGATGCTAAAGAGGTCGCCAAATACCTGCCGCTCCAATCGTCATAGTCACTGCACCTCTCATCCGTTCCCGCCTCTGCAACCTTAGACGACGGAGGAGGCGATCTCTCTACAGTCTCTCCTAAAATAGTCAAAATCGTCCGAGAAGGCCTTCCCCGCGCCTCCGTCAACCATTCTATGAAGAATCTCTAATTTTCAATCCAGCTTCAACGGCCCTTCACCTGCTTTCTACGGGGTACGTTGCAGCCAAAGGGGAGGGCAAGATATGCATATTCACGGCAGTTCGATGAACGGCCAAATGATGGCCGTCGGCGCCACGCAACGCACCCAGCAGACCGTCGAAACCAAGCGCGCAGCGGAGGTCGTCAGAAAGAAGCTGTCCGCCTTTGCCGCCTCCAACGACGATGAAGCCGTCTCCCATGTGGCGGCGTACTCGGAAGCAGAAGCCGACGCCCGGCAGAAGAGATCGCAACCCGACCCGGAGGAATTTCGCAGCGTATTTTTTTCTCTCACCGTCTGACAAGACGAGCATCCGTCAAGGATGAGAGAAGACGATAGTGACTCCACCGATCGTCGCCTCGCGAAGTTACAATAAGCAGGCATGCCTTATTGTCGTTCTCTTCCATCGCCTCTCCGCGCAGCTGCAAAACGGCTGCTCCTGCAGGTGATCCTCGCATGACCGCGCCAGGCAGCAACCAGACCGGCGGCAGCCGTCGCAATCTGTTTAAGACGATCCCCGGCCTGCTCATCAGTGTCTTCTTTCTCTGGTACACCTTCCGCGGCATCTCCTTCGTGCAGATCCGCGCCCTGCGCCTGGTTCACCCTGTGTGGGTCCTCGGCGTCCTCGGCTTCACCCTCGCCGGCTACACGTTCCGCTGCGTTCGCTGGACCCAGATGATGCCTCGCGCGACACTCTCGATCCGTGCCCACTTCATCGTCTGCGCCCGCGTCCTCATGACCTCGCTCGCCGCCAACAACATCCTTCCTCTGCGCATCGGCGACGTCATGCGCATCTTCACCTACGCGGACGATCTCGGCACCTCGCCTTCCGTCATCCTCAGTACTGTTCTCCTCGAAAAATTCCTGGACATCTTCGTTCTCGTTCTTCTCTTCGTCTCCACCGTCGGCAGGCTGGCCACGCCTCATCTGCGTCTCATCGCCGACGTCTCCCTCGCAATCTCCACCGTTGGCCTGCTGGTTCTTCTCGTCGGCTCCCGCAGTCTGCAGCCGCCTGTGCAAAGACTCTTCGGCCGCCTGCCCGCCAGCCCGAAGCTCGCCAAAATCGAGCACTGGATCACCCTCGCGCTGGACGCCACCAGCCGCCTGGGCATCATCGGCTCTCTTCTGCTCCTCCTGCAAACGGTCATCATCTGGACCTGCGAGGGAATGATCTTCGCCTCTGCTCTCTTCCTTCTCGGCATGCCGGTTGACCGCATTGGCCCGTGGCTTGCGGTCTCCTTCGCCAACCTCTCCTACCTGATCCCCAGCTCCCCGGGCGCCATCGGTCCCTTCGAACTCGCGGTCAAGACATCGCTGGCCAGCCACGGAGTGCCGCAGTCGCAGGCCGCGGTCTTCGGTCTCGCCATCCACGCTTGGATGCTCATCTCGATCACCGGCGCCGGCGGTATTATCTTCCTCGTCCATCGCATTCGCATCCACAACCACAAGCCCCTCTTCGTCGAGATCGAGCAGCTTCCCACCCAACTGCCGTAGCTGATGAGAGACTGTGTCCTGCCGGACGGGCCCACTGCGCGTGGGGCGGCCACTCCGTGGCGTTTTAACTTGTCTCGCAGGGATGATCTCTTGTGAGCCTCCCGTTGGTCGGGATCATAGAGTGCCGACCAACGGGAGGACCCTGGAAAATCCTCTCAGCAATACTCGGTATACACGCCACGAAGTGGCCGCCCCACGCGCAGTGGGCCCGTCCGGCAGGACATAAGTTTCTAGTAGACTCAAGTCAGCCTCACAACCCTTCCAGCGCGGTGAATCCGAAGCATGTATCGCACAATCCAGCAGTCTCTATTGGCTCGCATCCAGGCCATCCTCCTCGCCAAGTACGACATCACCCTCGCGAATCTCGTCGTCGAGCAGCCCCCCAGCATAGCCCTCGGCGAACTGGCCCTCCCCGTCGCCTTCGAGCTGGCCAAGCGTCTCCGCAAAGCTCCGCGCGTCATCGCAACCGAACTAGCCGCCGAACTCACCGCGGCGCTACCGGAACTCGAAGGCGTAGCCAGCATAGAAGTCGCGGGCGCAGGCTACCTCAACATCCGCCTCGACCGCACAGCTACCGTCCGCCGCATCGCCGCCGATAAGCACGCCAACATCGGAGGCCCCGGCTTCCGTCTCGTCGAGCACACCAGCATCAACCCCAACAAAGCCGCACACATCGGCCACCTCCGCAACGCCATCCTCGGCGACACCTTCCAGCGCCTCCTCCGCTCCGACGCATTCAAAACGGGCTACGAAGTCGGCGTCCAGAACTACATCGACAACACCGGCGTCCAGGTAGCGGACGTCGTCGTCGGCCTCGTCCACCTCGAAGGCAAAACCCTCGACAGCACCCACGAACTCCTCAACGAACTGCTCGAGACCAACCAGCGCATCGACTTCTACTGTTGGGATCTCTACGCCCGCGTCTCCCAGTGGTACACCGCGGACCCCGAGCACGCAGCCGCCCGCAAACAAATCCGCCTCGACACTTTGCATGCGCTCGAAGCTGGCAACAACGACACGGCGAAGATCGCCGACCTCATCGCCACCGCCGTCCTCCGCCGCCACCTCGACACCATGCAGCGCCTCAACATCGAGTACGACTTCCTCCCCCGCGAAAGCGAAATCCTCTCCCTCCACTTCTGGGACGCGGCCCGCAGCCTCATGCTCGAAAAGGGTGTCCTCTACCTCGAGACCTCCGGCAAAAACAAAGACTGCTACGTCATGCGCCGGGCGGGAACAGAAGAAATAGCGGTGGAAGATTCCAACCTTCCCGACGAAGACGCAAAAGTAATCGTCCGCTCCAACGGCACCGTCACCTACGTCGGCAAGGACATCGCCTACCACCTCTGGAAGTTCGGCCTGCTCCCCGGCAAGGATTTCGGTTATGCAAAATTTCACGAGTACCCATCCGCGGTAGCTCCGTCGCCGATCGCTGAGCCGTTTGGTTCCGATCAACCTCCGTCTCGCGCTGGCCACTGCTGCTGGATCTCCACCTCCGGCCCCAGCGATCCTGGCCATCCCACCTTCGGCCACGCCGACGCCATCTACAACGTCATCGACTCGCGCCAGAACGATCCGCAGAACAACGTCGTCGCCGCCCTGCGCGGCATGGGCTACACCGACGCCGCCGACCATTACACCCACTTCAGCTATGAGATGGTTGCTCTCACCCCGCGTTGCGCCATCGAACTCGGCTACACCATCAGCGACGAGGACCGCGCCAAATCCTACATCGAAGTCAGCGGCCGCAAGGGCTTCGGCGTCAAAGCCGACGACCTCATCGACCAGCTCATCGCCGCCGCCAAAGCCGAAGTCGACACTCGCCATCCCGAGATCGAAGCTCCCGCCCGCCTCGACATCGCCACGCAAATCGCCGTCGGCGCGCTTCGCTACTTTATGCTCCGCTTCACCCGCAACACCGTCATCGCCTTCGACTTCAAAGACGCCCTCAGCTTCGAAGGCGAAACCGGCCCCTACGTCCAGTACGCCATCGTCCGCGCCGCCAACATCTTCCGCAAGGCCAACACCACCGAAGCCGCGTCACTAGCCGCCATCGCGACGCTCGACCTCACCTACATCCTCGACACCGAAGAGGGAAGCAGCCTATGGGAGACCTGGCTCCTCGCCTCGAAACTCACCCTGTTGATCGAGCAATGCATAGCCACTGCCGAGCCAGCGTACTTAGCCAAGTACGCCTTCCAGCTAGCCCAGCAGTTCAACAACTTCTACCATCGCCACCACGTCCTCAACGAGCCCGACCCCACCCGCAAGGCGCTGCTCCTAGCCACCGCCGCCGTAGCCCAACGCGAGATGACCCGCGCCCTCGGCTACCTTGGCATCGAAGCTCCACCAGTTATGTAATTGAGGCAGTCAGTAGCTAATGAATAGAAGGCGCGGGCAAGGGGTGATTTACACGAAAGTCGATACGAAGTTCAAGGTTCGGACCTTTGAACTCACTCGGTAAGGGAGGGAATTGTCCAACACTTGTAATGGCTCCCCATGCTGCGCGATCAACGTTGGGATGTTGAGAGCTCCCATCCAGATGCATCGCGCTGAGCTTCCCATCCGGTGAGATGGTGAACCGAATGAGAGTCTCGCCCTGCACACTGGCAGGGGGCCGAGCCTCTTCAGGAATTAAAGGAATCCAGTTTTTCTTGATCATTGCCATCGCCTTCGTGACATACGGCCCGAAGTTTACCCCTTGTGTGTCTGTGAGAATCTCAACACTGCTTGGGGGATTCGACAAGGCAGTCTTTTTTGTGTCATCCTTCGCGGACGATGACGACGCGGCCGTACTGGCTCCGGTACTTTGGCCAATCAAATCCGAGGAATTGAAGAACAGAGCGGCAGTAGCCAGTACCACCACCAACCCGATACGAGCATTCGCAAGAGAACCGTTCATCCAGCGCCTCCGCAACCCGCATTTAACCTAAGCCGAGTAACTCCGCACCCACTCCAGAATCGACCGCACCGCGATCCCACTCGGCCCATTCGCGATCCACGGCTTACTCTCATCGTTCCACGCACACGCTGCGATATCCAGGTGCATCCACGGCGTCTCCCCCGCAAACTCCTTCAGGAACATCGCCCCCGAGATCGCCCCACCATGCCGCGTCTTACCTGAATTCATAATGTCGGCAATCTGACTTTTGATCTGGTCCTTATAGTCGTCGGTGCAAGGAAGCCGCCAGAACTTCTCTCCCGAAATCGCCGTCGCCGCATGAAACTTCTCCCATGTAGCCTCGTCGTTCGAGAACAGTCCGACGTTCAGAATTCCCAGCGCAATCGCCACAGCCCCAGTCAACGTCGCGGCGTCGATCAGATGCGTACAACCCAGCGTCTTCGCATAGTGCAGGCCATCGGCCAGCACCAGCCGCCCCTCGGCATCCGTATTCACAATCTCAATCGTCTTGCCGGACATCGCCGTCACCACATCGCCCGGCTTGAACGCCTTCCCATCCGGCATATTCTCAGCCGAGCACACTACCCCAATCACCTTCACCCTCGGCTTCAACTCGGCGATAGCGCGCATCGCGCCAATCATCGCACCCGCACCTGCCATGTCGTACTTCATCTTCTCCATGCCGTCCGCCGGCTTGATCGAAATGCCACCCGTATCGAACGTAATGCCTTTCCCTACCAGCCCCAGCACCGGAGCATTCCCATCCGCGCTCTGGCCTTTCTTCAGCGCAGGTTCATAGGTCATCACAATCAGCGCCGGCGGCTCAACCGACCCCTGCGACACCGCCCAGAACGCGCCCATCTTCAACTCGTGCAGCTTCTCGGTCGAATACACCTCGCACTGCAGTCCCATCTCTGCGCACATCGCCGCGGCCCGTTTTCCCAGCTCGGTCGGTGTCAGTACATTGCCCGGCTCATTCACCAGCGACCGCGTAAAATTCTGCGCCGCGGCCACAACCACCCCCTCGTCGAAGCCCTTCTGAATCTCCGCTCTCGTCGTCTTTTCGTCTTCCTTCGCGATCAACGAAAGCGTATGCACCGCAAGGTCTTTCCGTTCGCTGCGATAGGTGTCGTAGTCCACCTCGGCCAGCAAAGCCCCCTCCACCAGGGCGCGCCCGGTCAACTCGCACGGCAGGCTCTCGAGATGTTCGTCCGACAGCGCGTGGTCCTCGGGAAACGCAATCGCCATCTCGCGAATGCTCCGCGGTTTGGCGAACCGCACCGCCGTGCCTGCGCCCTTGCGAACCTCATCGACCGACAGTGTCTTTGCCTTGCCGATCCCCACAATCAGCAGCCGCTCCGCCTTCAGGCCGTTGGGAGCATGCAGCAGCAGCGTCTCACCCATGGTCCCCGCAAACTCACCCGATGCCAGCACCTTTGCAGCCGCGTTCGTCACCGCATCTGAGGTCGTCAGCAACCCCGGCAGCGGCTCCGCATCCTTGCCAACGGCAATGTCTACCGCAAAGACAGCCAGAAGCGGAGTCTGGAATCCAGCAATATCCTGAAACAAAAGCTTCGTATCCATAATCTCTATCGTAGCGCGACTCCACGCCGTCGCTCCCCACAAAATCTACAACGAAAGAGTATTTACCGCCGCTGACTCCGAGCCACCGCCGCCTTGGCCTCGCTATCGGCCTCGCGCTTGCGTTCGGTCGCGCGTTTGTCCCATTCCTGTTTGCCCTTCGCCAGCGCCAACTCGCACTTTACACGGCCGTTACGAAAATAAAGTCGCGTCGGGATCAGCGTAAACCCCTTCTGCTTCGTCATACCTTCGAGCTTCCGCACCTCGCTTTTGTGCAGCAGCAACTTACGCGTACGCAAGGAATCATGGTTCATCGCATTCCCATGAGAGAACGGCCCGATGTGTGCATTCAGCAGAAAGCACTCACCATCCTTCAGCAACCCATAGGCGTCTTTCAAATTCGCCTTGCCCTCGCGGATCGACTTCACCTCGGTCCCACGCAGCGCAACCCCGGCTTCGAATTTATCCGAAAGAAAATAATTGAAGCTTGCCGAACGGTTGTACGCAGCGTCTCTATGCCCCGACGCCACCGGGTCGCGGTCCTTCTCCTTCACCACTGGCTTCGGCTGGTGAGCGATCGTCGGGTTGGAGAGAGAACGCGGCATACGATCTTTTACTTTAACATGCCAGCAATCATCTCCTTACCGGTCGTCAACCAGCACGTCTAACCCTAACCTTGCCTCGCCAGTCAAAATCCGAGCGAGCCGACACAACCTGTAGCCGCGAGCCGCCAGCAAAGCGTCCGTGGATGACTCACCAAGTGCAACCCCCTTACGAGGTCGATATTGAGGCGAATGGTATACTCACCCGAGCGCAACAGCCTGGCAGGCACCGCCCCAACAGGCAACGTCTTAACCGAGATCGCTCTCGAGACAGACGTGTACTCCGGCAGACGCCACACTCTTCAAGGTGTAAAGGACGCAAACGGAAGCAACATGGGTCGCGGTCGCGAATCAATCAACAGATCAATCTCTAGACCTTCGGTACTCGTCCTCCGGACGCTAATCCTTCTGTCCTGTCTCGCAGGCTTCGGCACTATCGCGGCCCACGCCCAGTCCGCCGCGAAGTGGGACAAGCGCGGCGCGGCCGCCGAAGCACGCCAGGACTACGACACCGCCCTCGAAGACTACCACCAGGCGCTGCTCAAAAAGCCGACCGAGATCCTCTACAAGTCCCACTACGAACGCATGGTGTTCCTCGCCTCAGTGGGACACATCGACCGCGGCCGCGTCCTTCGCCAAAACGGCGACTACATGGGCGCCTTTGCCGAGTTCACGAAAGCGGTCGAGATAGATCCAGGCAACCAGACCGCCCAGCAGGAGCTCGAACTTCTGCGCAAGGAGCAACCGGGCATCTTTGCCCCCCTGACCCCGGTCGTTCCCAACGAGCAGATGTCCCGCCAGTCGGAGTCACTCAAAGAGATCGACTCCATGGCCGGCCCCATCCATCTCAAAGCCGTGTCGGATGAGCCCATCACGCTGCACATGGTCGAGGACGTCAAGGTCATCTATCAGGCCATCGGCAAGGCGGCCGGCCTCAACGTCCTCTTCGACCCTGAATACACCTCGAAACGCATTCCCGTCGACCTCACCAACACCACGTGGTCCGATGCCCTCCGCATCGTCGGTACGGTCTCCGGCACCTTTTACAAGCCCGTCACTGGCAACACCATCTTCGTTGCCCAGAACACTCGCACCAAGCGCACCGAACTCGACGAGCAGGCAGTCCAGACCTTCTATCTCACCAACTCCACCGCGCAGAACGACGCCAATGAAGTCGTCGTTGCTATTCGCAACCTGCTCGATCCCAGCGTAAAGATCTACCTCGTTCCCAGTCAGAACGCCATCGTGATGCGCGCCACGCCCGACCAGCTCCTCCTCGCAGAAAAGCTGATCAACGATCTCGACCGCGCCCGTCCCGAGGTCGTCGTCGACGTCGCCATCCTTGAAGTCAACCGCGACAAGATGCGCAACCTCGGCATCACCCTTCCGCAGTCCATCACGCTCACCCCTCAGGCCAGTCCCTACGCCCCGGCCCCAACCAGCACCACAACCACCACCGGCACCGCCACCGCCTCGTCGAACTTCACGCTCAACACGCTCGCCAACATGAACGCGACCAACTTCGCCGTCACCATCACCGGTGGCACTCTCAACGCCCTCCTCCAGGACACCAACACGCACATCCTGCAGAACCCGCGTATCCGCGCCACCGACGGCCAGCGCGCCACGCTCAAGATCGGCGAGAAGATTCCCATCGCGACCGGCTCCTATAACGCCGGCGTCTCCACCGGCGTCGCCAGCATCGGCGTTCAGACCCAGTTCACCTACATCGATGTCGGCGTCAACATCGATATGACCCCCACGGTCCACTACGACCACGAGGTCACCCTCAAGTTGAAGATCGAGGTCTCCTCTCAGGCCAGTCAGGTCACCATCTCAGGCGTCACCGAACCCGTCATCGGGCAGCGAGTAACCGAGCAGACGATTCAACTCCAGGAGGGAGAACCGAGCATCCTCGCCGGCATCATCACCAAGCAGAACAACCTTGTCGTCAACGGAACCCCAGGCCTCGGCGAGCTGCCCTTCTTCAAGTATTTCTTCTCGACCCAGAACAAAGAAGTCCAGACCGACGAGGTCGTCTTCCTGCTCATCCCGCACATCGTTCGCGAGTCTGTCCTGAGCCGCATGAACACCCGCGCCATCGACACAGGCACCGGCACGTCCATCGAGCTGCGCCGCGAATCCGAAGCTGACATAGCGCTCCGCGACCATCTCCCCCCGCCCCCCAGACCGCAGCCCACGGGCCCCGCAACCTCCGCCGCCAACGCCGCCGCCGCCGCGCTCCAACATCTCAATCAGCAGACCCAGCCCCTCGCTCCGCCGACGGTGCCACCGATTGGCGCTGATATTCCGGCTCAAAATCCGGCCACCGGCGCAGGCGCGCCAATCACCCTGGGCGTCGCCCCGGCCGAGTCCAGCCAGAACGTCGGCAGCACCTTCCAGGTGTCGGTCTCCCTCGCCAACGGCCACGACATCTTCTCGGTTCCGTTGCAGTTGCAGTACAACCCCGCCACCCTCCAGCTCGTCAACGTCGACGCCGGAGACTTCCTCGGCCGCGACGGTCAGGCAGTTGCCCTCGCCCACCGTGACGACAACGGCCTCGTCAGCATCTCGTCGGAGCGTCCTCCCAAAACCGCGGGGGTCAGCGGTCAGGGCACCCTCTGCACCCTCACCTTCAAGGCCATCGCACCTGGCGACTCCAGCCTCTCCCTGGTCAAGGTCGGCGCTCGCAACAGCGCCCAGGAAAATCTTCCGGTCATCGGTTCGCAGGCCGTGGTGCATGTGAAGTGATTGCTCGCAACAATCCGGGTGTATCTCTCTTCCCGGTCCCACTTTCGGTCCAGGACCAGGGTGCCCCACGTGCGGAAGTTTCGCACGTGGGGCCCCACCGTCCCACAACTCCCGAGTCTGGCCTCACCCTGGTCGAACTCATCATCGTCGTGGCCATCATCTCCATTCTCGCCACCGCCGCTATCCCCATCGCCCGTTTCCAGGTCAAACGGGTCAAGGAGCGAGAACTCCGCCGCGATCTCTGGGAGATGCGCGACGCCATCGACCACTACAAGGACGCCGCCGACAAAGGCGCCTTCATGACCAAAATGGACAGCATGAACTACCCGCCCGACCTCGAAACCCTGGTCAACGGCGTCGATGTCCAGGACAAGAAGGTCAAGTTCCTCCGCCGCATCCCCGTCGACCCCATGACCGGCACCGCCGAATGGGGCCTCCGCTCCAACCAGGACGACGCCGACTCCGACTCCTTCGGCGGCCAGAATGTCTTTGATGTCTACAGTAAGAGCCAGGGCACCGCGCTGGACGGAACCAAATACTCCACATGGTAAAACCCTCCTCATTCCGCAGGTCGCGAACCGCAGAGCAAGGCTTCACCCTGCTCGAGCTGATGATCGTCATGGTCGTCATCGGCATCCTTGCCGCCATCGCCATCCCTTCCTACCTCAGCAGCGTCCGCAGCGCAAAAGAGGCCGTCCTTCGCGAGGACCTGCACGCCATGCGCTCCGCCATCGACTCCTACACTGTTGACAAACAGAAGGCCCCCCAATCCCTGGACGATCTCGTTCAGTCAGGCTACCTCAAGGTCATGCCCGTCGACCCCTTTACCCTCCGCTCCGACACCTGGATCCCCGTCCAGGAGGACTCCCTGATGAGCCTCGACCAGACCGCGTCCGGCATCGACGACGTCCACAGCGGCGCGCAGATGTCCGCCTCCGACGGATCCTCCTACTCAACCTGGTAAAGCCAACTGGTAAAGCACGGAACAGCGGCTCAGGGAACAGGAAACAGCGTCTGGCTATCGTTCCTGAATTCTGCATTTATCCCACTCGCCATTGCTAACGAAAAGGCGCATACTTACGTCAGAATGTGTTGAGCTGCGCCAGGCAAACCAGGAAGCGGCCCATCAGGAGACCTGCCATGCGTACCCTCACGCACCTCGGCTTGACCGCCTTGTTAACCCTCTCTGTCGCCGCAAACGCCCAGGCTCCCGCGAACACTCAGGCCCCGACGAACACCCCTCCGCCTCCGGCAAACACCTCCGCTCCCCCGCCTCAAGCGACCACGCCGCCACAGACCCCGCAGTCTTCCGACAAGACCGACGCGACCACCCCTCCACAGACCCCGCAGCCCTCCGACAAGACCGACGCGACCGCCACGACTCCAGACACGTCCACACCAGCGAACACCGCTGACGCCACTGCCAACGGTTCAAAAGACAAAAAGGACAAGAACGCAAAACCCAAAACCGACGCTCTCCCCTCTCCCGGCGAGGCGCTCGATCCCCACATCAAGGCCGGCAGCGAAGATGACGTAGCCGCCATCGGCACCCGTAACATCGGCGGC
>Ga0209624_10000348_pt1 | contig 40544 bp, 28 predicted proteins | sample JacPinW_OM2H0_O1_FD_188565 | JGI IMG/M metagenome (GOLD analysis project Ga0209624, IMG submission 188565) | Forest soil microbial communities from Algoma, Ontario, Canada - Jack Pine, Ontario site 1_JW_OM2H0_O1 (SPAdes) (version 2) | ecosystem: Environmental > Terrestrial > Soil > Boreal...
GTCTTTCACTGATCCGGTAATCGCGAGGGGAAGTGAATGTTTGCCGGAGTCGAGCATCAACGCGGCGCCATGCTAACTCTCGGTGCCAAGGGACTCAACTGAAAAAGAGGGCCGTTACGAAAATAGAACGGGCGCGGCCGGAACGAGGGTAACGGTCGAACGCTTGGCCTTGTGGTATCCCGTCAAAGTGCGGAGAGCACACGACGATTGGGAAGTGCTGAAACACCGCGCTCTGCCTCGACTCCCAGCCCGCTCACGTTTTTGAGCGAAATGCCGATGGAAGTTCATGTCCGGTTGGAAGCCAGGCATCGGCCCTTTGGTCATGTGACATATGGCACTAGTGGATGGTTACCTGAGGTTACCAAGTTCCGTTACGGTCTAGCCCCATTCTGCACGTTCTTGCGATGGTCTGGGTTCCCTGCGGACGGTACTCTCTAACCATGATGCGTTACACGAAATCATCCTTTACCGGACGCCAGAACATCCAAGACAGCTTCACCTCCGGTGCAAGGTTACGAAGGGGAACTCATACTATGAAACGCGCCCTCTCTTGTGTGTTCGTACCATTGGTACTTGTTGCCAGCGCCATGGCGGGAGAACTGCCATCTGCTCCGAGCAGCGTGATGAATGCCATGCCGGCCATCGTGATCGCAACCCCGGCCGTGCAGCCGACGCGCATCGTTAATTTTCGCACTGAAAACAAGGTAGTCGACCAGAAGTTCATCGCATTGTCGATCGTCTCAGCGGGCAGCACGTTTGCCGACTCTTATACGACCTTGTTTGCCCGGGAGAACTGGCTGGCTGGAAAGAAAAACGTATGCAACGCTGAGGTAGAGTCCGCGTACCTGTATGGAACTCATCCGACGGTCGCCCGTGCCTACGCTGTGGCCTCGGTGAAGAGCGTGGGGTCGATCGCCGCCTCGTACTACCTTCGCAAGCACCACAGCAAGCTCTGGAGCGTGCCCCTGATCGGCAACGCCATCTCAAGCCTGCAGGGTACGACGCAGAACATGATCGCGTGCAACTAAAAGAAGAAAAGCTCCGGAGCTGAGAAAGCTCCGGAGCCTGGGATTAGTGGAAGTGGATTACTGAACGGTAAGAGTGAGTGGCACCGAGTGATGCAAGCCGCCGGACGTTCCGGTAACTGTGATCGAGTAAGTTCCCGCTGTAGTTCCCGTCGAGCCCTGAGATGCAATTCCCGTTCCGCCAGCGCAACCGGACATAAACAACATAGCCGGGATGAGCAGGGCCAGCAGAATTAGAATCGTTCCCTTCTTTCTCAAGCGCTTTGAAATCAGCAAGAGCCCGAAGATGCCGAATCCTTGCATCTGCACGAAGAAAGCGAAAACAGGCTGCCGATGCTGGGGCAGAACAGGCAAGGCCTTCGCAGAGGTGGCATCCGTAGCGACGGTCACGGTTACGGAAGCAGGATTGGAGCCTGGAGTAATCGAAGCAGGCGAAACGCTGCATGTCGAAGATGCAGGCGCTCCACTGCACGACAATTGAATCGGGCTGGTAAAGGATCCGCCGATTGGGGAAACGGTCAACGCAAACGTAGCCGTTGCTCCCGCTTTGACTGACGTGGAACTACTCGAAGTTGTCAGAGCGAAATCCGATCCGGATCCCGCCAGCGCCACGCTTTGCGAACTCCCCGAGCCATTGTCAGTGACCGTCAGAGAGCCGCTCAGATTTCCAGAAGCGGTAGGGGCAAACTTAACGTTCACCGTGCAGGAATCGCCCGCAGAGAGAACACCGGGACAGGTATTGGTCTGCGAGAAGTCTCCGGAAATCTCTACGTTGCTAATATTCAGACTCGCATTGCCTTGATTTGAGAGCGTCACGGTTTGGGCTGCGCTTGATCCGCCCACCGCAACCCCCGAGAATTGAAGGTTGGCTGGAGTCAAAGAAACGATTGCGGCCAAGCCATTCCCGCTCAGGCTGATGGTGTGCGGCGATCCTGCTGCGTTGTCGTTGATGACGACTGTTCCCGCACGTTGTCCTGCTGCGGTCGGGGTGAAGGTCACCGACAGAGTGCAGCTACCGGCCGCGGGAACGTTGGATCCGCAATTGTCAGTTTCCGCGAAATCTCCTGTGGTTGAGGTCGACGCAATGGTCAGCGCTGCGCCCCCCATGTTCCGAAGAACGACTTGCTGCGCGGAACTGGTCGATCCTACTTGCAGCGACGAAAATTGCAGAGCGTTGGGAGTGAAAGACGGCAATGGAGCAGAAACAGCTTCGATCTTCGTAATGAAAGCATCCGTATTTCCCGCCAGTTGATTCTGGAAAGCTTGTTGCGTGGTGGGAAAGTCCGTCGAATCGGTCGTGCCGGTGACGTAAAGATTGCCCGCCGCATCCAGGGCCATTGCAGCGGCGTTCTCATCTGCGCTGCCGCCCAGGTAAGTGGCAAAGAGTTGGGAGCCCGCCGCAGGATCAATCTCCACTAGCAGGATGTCGTTTCCGCCGGCATAAGGTTCGAGTCCGTTGACGGTGTTGAACGAGTTGTTGGAAGTGGTGGATAGCACGTAAGCGTCGTTGCTCTGATCGAGAAGAATCGCCGCCGGGGCAGCATAGTTATTCGCTCCCAGGAACGTGGAGTACACAAGCGTGGAAGCGGTCGCGTCAAACTTGGTGACGAAGGCGTAGCTGCAAGCGACGCCGGAGACCGACGGATCGCAGATCCCGGTTGAGGTGATCGGGAAAGAACCGTTGCTGTACGCCAATCCCGTGATATACGCCGAACCAGAAGCATCGACGGCGATCGCGTGAATATCCGTGAAACCAGAAGGCTCGTAGAAGTATGTCGAATATTGCAAATTGCCGGCGCTGTTGATTTTGCTTACGAATCCGACAAAAGCGTTCATCTGTGTCGAGTCCGTACCGAGATAGGCGCCGGATGTGGTAGGGAAGTCGTACGTATTGGTCGCGCCGGTGACGTAAGCATTGCCAGCTGAATCGAGCGCCATTCCAGTGATGCCGGAGACTGGTTCGGTCCAGCAGGGGTTGCCACCGCAGTTGTCGGGCACATTGGAGCTGCCGGCAAGATAGGTGGAGTACACAAGCGAAGAGCCGTCGGGAGTAAATTTTGTCAGGAAACCGTAGTTGCCGTAGAGGCCACCCTGATTGGTCGGTGCGGTGGACTGATAAGCGTTGGCAACGGGAAAGTTGGTTGAAGAAGTAACTCCTGCAACCAGCACATTCGACAAATTGTCGATTTGTACGCTGTTCGGTTCATCCGAGCCGTTTCCGCCGAGATAGGTCGAGTACAAAAGAGCCGAGCCGTCGGCAGAGACCTTCGTCAGGAACGCGTTGAACGAACCGGGATAGGTGGACTGAAAGGCATTAACCACCGGGAAGTCGCTGGATGCAGTGCTTCCTGCGATGTAGACTTCGTTGGAGCTATCGAGGACAAGAGCGTAACCGAAATCTTCATTGCTGCCGCCGATGTAGTCTGCGTAGATGAGATTCGATCCGGTCGGGTCAAACTTTGCTACGAAAACGTGATCCGTTCCGGGCGGCAATGAACCCAGAGTGGCCAGCGGGAAATCGGACGAGTCCGTGTATCCCGTAACATAGACGCTGCCCGTGCTATCGACTGCGATCCCTGTGGGCTGATCGTCGCCGCTTCCGCCCAGATAAGTCGAGTAGTCCAACACTGGATCGATGACCAAGGGGTTGGCGGAATTGTAGTCAGCAACCTGAAATCCGACGCGGGTTGCGCTCTTGATGACATATCCGCCTTGCAGTGGCGCGCGCATCCCGTTCACTTCCTGGTATACGGTCGGCGCGTGAAAGTGCAGTTCGCCTGAGGCCAATTTGACGATCAGGTCGCCTTCAGTGCCGATCGTGAGCTGGTTAGCGCCTTTGATTTCAAATTGAATCTTGGTTGGATCGGCATGCGGCGCGACGGCGAAATCGTACTCAAGCTGCCGGTGATTTCCGTAATAGATCAGATCAACACCGGGATAGACGTTTGTGTACCGCACCTGGCGATAGGTCTGTACGTTGGTGCGCCATTTTGTCCTATCGTTGCCGATGAAATAGTTGGCGCGTCCGGGTTGCGGATCTTCTCCGACTGCATTGATGTTGGAGGCGGCTCCGACAAGTTTGAACTCCAATGCGGTATTCGCCGAACGTTTCTGTTGGGACGACGGAGTGGAAGTATTGGCCGGGTTTGCCAGTTCTGTGGGCCGCAAACTCAGGACAATGCCATTGGCCGTCAGAAATGCGGTGTAGCCCTTGGCGCGCGAGAGAAACCTTACCTGCGGGTCGGTCTGGCCCCGATTCTCCTCGAACGTCAGCGGCAATTGGCCGTAACGAGCAACTTGCGGAGCGATCTTCGCCGGTTGTTGTGCCGGGCAGACGGTCGCTGCGAGTGCCACCGATAGAATCCTGCAGATATTCTTAACGCGCATAGTTAGTCCCCTTGTATGTGCTGGAGGTAGTTGCATCGTCCGTTCTCAACCGTCGTTGGGTAATCTGGGGGAGGGGGTGACTCGCAACGACCACGGACGCAATGTATATTGCACGACCGTTGCCAGCGAGGCTCAGTAGTAGATGAGGACTAACATCTATCGATTGAGGTAGTTAGCTAACGTTGCAAGATGACAAGATTTGGCAAGCAGTCTGTATTCAGGAATTGTGTCCCGGAGCTGAACAGTGACGATCGCCTAACTTATATAGAATAAAGGCACTATTACCTGCGACGGGCCTGGAAAGAATGGAAACTTCGGTGCGGTCGAGAGACGTTTCCTAGCAGAGCTTTTACAGCGCGCCTGCAAGGCAAGGCATTTCGGCGTCTTCGAGCTGTGCCAGTTCGGCGGCCAACCAAGTCTCGAGCGCCTCAAGGTCGTCTTCGGCAACGAACGAGAAGCGTAATCCAGCCCGGCCTGAGCTATTCGCATTCACAACTTTGCCAGTCACATGGATTTGACGGTCACCCGCGGGAAGCCCAAAAGTAGCTAATACCTCTTGATTGATTTGCAGAGGTTGCTCGCATTGCAGCGCGAGGCCGCCGATGCTGAGGTCGCTGATTCGCGCGCCAACGAGTCCATGGTCAGTGACCCGAACCGATATTGGTATATCAACGGGAACACGCGCCGCGCGCCTGCGATTCTGAAGCATAGTGCCGTAAGCCGCACGCATGCAGCGGCCCGCATGTTCGGCATCGGCAGGCTTGTGAATCATGAAGTTTGCCCCGACAAGAAGGGCGTGTGTTTCGGCTCCAGGATTCACCAGCGCGACGATCGTTGAATTGCTGTTGGGGGAGGATTTTCGCGCGGAGCGCACAATGCGGGTCGTGGTGTCGGTGTCCTGCCAATCGATAATGATGGCATCGAGTCTTCGATGAGTCACAGCGTCGACGGCGGTTCCGAACTCCTGGCAAACCTCGGTCTGAATCGAGAAAGTGCTTAAGACCTGATTCATGACTCCGAGCACTTCAGTGTCATGACTAAACAGAAGACCATCCAGCCGGATTTGAGGTGTCATAGCACATAACATTCAGCACGTATGCCTCCAAAAGAATGAGGCGTGCTAACCCACTCAATACAGTAGCGATGTCGTTCCAAAAGCGCTGCGCTGAAACTTGGCGACCCCAGCGATCGTCCGAAGTAGAGACGATTTCCAGTTCATGGACAAGGACGGAGTCAATTCGGACGCTTGAAAGCGGCGGTCTAAAAGGTTGATTCGCGCCCTTTCAGCTGTCAGTGTGCTCGGGGAATCTATGAGTGGCAAGCGACTAGTTGTAAGTTAGGTTCCTTCCACATGTCTAAGTCGACTGAATCCGCCCTTGAAAGCGCAATAAACCGAGTGTAATCATCGCCTAAGAAATCCGAAGTTGATCGCTGTTCGCGTTTCGTAACAGAATATGACGCGGACTGGGTTCGAAGCGTAACGCTCGATACACTCGCACTTACCGTGTAGCCACATCGAGGTGTTCGTTTCTACGATCGTCATCGAATCCGAGACTTAGTGCTCTTCAGTTACGGCTACCGATGTGGGACAAGTCTTCCCAACTATTCTGCAATCTCCTCCTCGACAACCCTTTCCATCTCGAGGGCATCGAAGGCGCACTTGACGCGCTGCGTTTCCCGCTGCATGTTGAGACGGACTGTGCAATCCGCCACAGGCCCCTGAAGCAAAGAAGTGATCACGTTGTCCGCATTTGGCGGAGCCCATATCTTCAGTCGCTCAGTTCGGGTGCGCCGTTATTGCTGCGAAATTGGAAGAGTATCCACGCAGGGACAGTGGTTCGACGTGACGAATCACGTCCCTTGGAGCCTTGATGAACGCGAGTGATCCCTTTGTTGTCTTGGTGATCGACGAAGACGCACAAAATCTGAATCTGGTTCGAACGGCGCTCGAACAGCATGGCCTTCGAATCGTAGCGGCTGAAGATCCAGAGGCAGGTTTCGCTACATTTCTTCGGATCCGGCCGAGAGTTGTGCTGTTGCGATTGGAAATGAAGAAAGTGGCGGGGATGGAACTGCTGGCACGAATGCTCGCAGTCGATCCCGGAGTCGATGCGATCCTGATGGCCGCCGATTACTCGACGGAATCTGCCGTTGCAGCGATCAAAGAGGGCGCTTGCGACTACATGACGAAGCCTCTCGACATCGCCAAACTACGATCTCGAATCGTTGGGCTGCATGCAGATGCTGAGCAACGTCGCAAAACTCTGAACCTCGATCTTGAGATGGTGGAGGCGTACAGCTTTGAGGGAATTGTCGGACGCAGTCCGCTGATGCTCGAAGTGTTTGCAAAGGTGCGCCGCATAGCGCCGCATTTCAGAACAGTTCTGGTGACCGGACCCACGGGGACAGGAAAGGAGTTGGTGGCACAAGCGCTGCACCGGCTAAGCTCCGCGGCTCGCAACAAATTCGTCGTGTGCAATTGCTCGGCTCTGGTTGAGAGCTTGCTGGAGAGTGAGCTGTTTGGACATGTGCGTGGAGCATTTACCGGGGCCGCGCAGGACAAGGCTGGGTTATTCGAGCACGCAGACGGTGGAACGATTTTCTTGGACGAGATCGGTGAGCTGTCTCCGAATGCCCAAGCCAAGCTTCTGAGGGTTCTGCAGAATCGGCAAATCCAGAGGGTAGGGGCGGTGGTTCCACGCGACGTGAATGTTCGTGTAGTGGCGGCGACCCATCGCAACCTCAAGACCATGGTGAAAGAAGGGAAATTCCGCGAAGACCTGTATTACCGCTTGGCGATGATCGATCTGCAATTGCCGCCGCTGGCGAGCCGGAGGGAGGATCTTCCGCTTCTGATCCGACACTTCGTCGAGAAATTTGCGTCTGAGTATAAAAAACCGATCGCTGGACTCTCCCGCCGCGCACAACTCCGCATGGCTGCATATCCCTGGCCTGGCAACGTCCGCGAACTGGAGAATGTAATCGGCAATGCGTGCATGATGGTCGACGACACCGTCATTGATGTCGGTGATCTGCCGGAGCGTTTCCGTGAACGTCTGGCCGGTGAAGCCACGGCCGATGACACCCTGCTGTCGCTGGAAGAAGTCCAGAGGCGCCACATTCTTCGTGTGTTGGAAGGAGTGGGAGGGAACAAGGCAAGGGCGGCGGAAGTGCTCGGTATCGGACGCGCTACGATCTACGAGTTGCTGTCGAAAATGAAAGCCCCACAAAGCGCCTCGAGATGAAGTGCGGCTTGTCTCAGGGCGTCATTTTCCCGGTGGCGAGATAGTCTTGCGGAGGGACACCGAAGGCATCGGCAACACGCTTGAAGAAAGCAAAAAGGGCAGCATATATACAGCTTCTGAAATCTCTTACTCTTTTCATCCGACCATGCGCAGCTTTTCGACGTCTTCCGCCGTGGAACGGTAAGCCGCGTGAGTAATCAGTTCCACATATTGCAACAGGGCGCGCTCGTCCGGCGTCAGCTGTGCTTCGTCTAACTTGCCTTCGACGAGCAACGGTTCACGGCGGCAAAAATCAGCGTACGCATTTCGAAATGGCGATAAGGTACCGGGCGAAAGAGCTACGCGGCAATAATACGAAAACACTATCAGTAGAGTTTGCTGTTACGGCGACGGATACGAGTGCGAATACTTCTTTCGCATTATTGACTGTCTGTTACACGTCCCTATAATCGCCGCACTTCAAATCTGTGGGCGAATTCTCGCGCGCGGTCTCCGATGCGACGAGAAGGTGTTTTGCGAAATCAATTGCGATTCGTGAGAACGAATGGGGAGAAGCATGCCTAGCGCGAAGACTCTGACGTTGTTTGTGGTGACACTTCTGACAAGTTTGAATGTTGCCGGACAGCAGATAACGGGCAGCATCCGCGGAGCGGTGGTGGACCCAAGCGGGGCGATCGTGCAGGCTGCCACCGTCACTGCAAAGCAGACCGAGACCGGGTTGGCTCGCAGCTCGGTGACGGATCGCCAGGGAGAATATGTCCTCGTCGAACTTCCGATCGGGCATTATCAACTAGAAGTTCGCGCGCCAGGATTTCAGAAGTACTTGCAGCAAGGGATATCTCTGGATGTAAACGAAAGCGCGACGGTCGGCATTCATCTCAAGCTTGGAGCGGAAACGCAGCAGGTGGAAGTGAGCGCGGATGCTGCCTTAGTGCAGAGCACGGTGAGCAGCCTCGGGCAAACCGTGATGGAGCACGAAATTCTCGACCTGCCGCTGGATGGACGAAACTTCTCGCAACTCGGCACACTCCAGCCCGGCGTGGTGCCGTTGACACCCGGACTGCTGGAAGCGGGAGGTCCGGCGCGTCAGAACCAGGCGTACGCCGTGGATGGGCAGCGGCCTGAATCGAACAATTTCATGATCGACGGGGCCGACAATGTGAGCGCGGTCGATGGAGGATTCGTTCTCAAGCCGCCAATCGACGCAATTGCCGAGTTCAAGATCCTGAGCCACAACGCAAACGCAGAATTCGGCCGCAACACGGGCTCGACGACGAATATTGTGACACGATCTGGTTCCAATTCATTTCACGGGGCCGCTTGGGAATTCTTACGTAACGATGCGATGGACTCGTCGGATTACTTCACGCGAAGCGTCCAACCGTTGAAGCAAAACCAATTCGGGGCGACGTTTGGAGGTCCGATTCTCAAGGACAAGACATTTTTCTTTGGATATTACGAGGGCTTCCGAAATCGTCAGGGTGAAACGGTACCGGCAACCGTGCCCTCTGTTGCCGAGAGGCAAGGAAACTTTGCCGAAGAATGTACGGATCTCTCCGGAGCGTCTTTTGATCCGAGTACCGGTTTGTGCAGCAACCCACAAGGGCAGCTGACATTCTTCGGAACACCGGTGCCGTTCAATCAGATGACTTTGTTTACGCCGATCGACCCGATCGCTACGAATGTGTTGCCGTTTTTCCCGATGCCAAACCAGGGAGCAAATGGATTCATCGCCACGCAGACTTTGATCGAGAATAATGACCAGTTCGGCGTGCGCCTGGATCATTACCTTTCGCGTGTGGACACGTTGAATTTCCGCTACATGTACAGCAGCGGTCCGACGACGGATCCTCTTTCGCCGGTAGGAGCGAATGTTCCCGGCTTTCCGGTGGGCGAAGATGACCGGGCTCAAAACTTCGTCGCTCAAGAAACGCATATCTTCTCGTCTAACACCATTGCTGTCGCTCGCTTCTCGTATCTCCGGAATAAGTTCCTGCTCGATGAGCACTTGAATCACGAGTCGCCGACAGATCTGGGATTCCAATACACCCCGACTCTACCTTCGGCCGCGGGGCCTCCGTTCATACAGGTGAGTGGATATGCGTCGGTGGGCGATCCCATCACGGGACCGCGGAATACGTTTCAAAATACGTTTGACGCATCGGGTTCTGTGAGCTGGATTCACGGCCGCCACGACTTCAAGTTCGGTGGTGGTTATCGTCGCGACCAGATCAATGCCCTACAGGGAATTGCAAGCAACGGATTCTTTGTCTTTGCGAATTTTCCCTATAGCGACGGATTTGCCAGCTTTCTATCGGGGAATCCGGTGGTCTTTCTTCAAGGCGGCGGTAATTTCGATCGCGAGATTCGCGATCGCGCCCTGGATGCCTATGCACAGGATGATTACAAGGTTAATTCTCGCTTGACACTGAATGTAGGCCTTCGTTACGAGTTGCCTTTTCCAGCTACCGAGAACAATAACCAGGTGAATCTCTTCGTTCCTGGAGCGCAGTCGAAGGTGCTCCCCAACGCTCCAGCGGGTCTTCTCTATCCTGGCGATCCGGGCGTGCCGGCGGGTTTGATTCCGACGCAGAAGACTGCATTTGCTCCGCGCTTCGGTGTGGCTTGGGATCCGCGAGGAGATACCAAAACGGTAGTCAGCGCGGCTTACGGAATTTTCTATGAGCCGTACTACACGGGCGAGGGCGGCCCGCTGCAAGATCCAGTGAGCTCGCCTCCGTATCTGAAGACTCAGCAAATCAGTTTCCCGGTGAACTCGTTTGCCAATCCGTTCTATACACCGAACCCCTTCGGCCAAGCGTTTCCCGAGCCGATGACGCTGCTGGTGGTCGCGCGCAACTTGCATTTGCCGTACGCGCAGGATTGGAATCTGAATATCCAACGATCGTTCGGTGAAGATTGGCTGCTTCAGGTTGGATATGTTGGTACGACGGGAGTAAGGCTGCCGCGATTCATCGAAGGGAATCCCGCAGTGTTTATTCCAGGGGTCGATAGCAGCGGCAATCCACTCTCGAATGAAAACAACGTCAACCAGCGCCGGATATATTCGGGATGCACGTTGGCTCAGCCTAATAACTGCGTATACAGCTCGGTGGGTGAAATTGCCGGTATCGCAAACTCGAGTTACAACGCATTGGAAGCCAGCCTACGCAAGCGATTCGGCCACGGGCTGTCGTTTCTCGCGTCGTATACATGGTCGCACTCGATCGATGACGTGTCTTCGTTCAACATTACCGGCTCGGCGTCGCAACCCGTTGCTGGAGAGAACGATCTGGCGCAGAATCCGTTTAATCTTGGGGCGGAACGCGGTCCGTCGATGTTCGATGCCCGCCACCGATTCGTGTTGAGCTATCAGTGGAGCCTCCCATTCCTTGAGCACTCGAGCGCATGGTACGGCAAGGTTTTCGGGAATTGGCAGTTGAACGGAATTCTGACCGCGATGAGTGGCACGCCATTCACGGTGTTCGACTCGAATGATGTTTCGCTGCAGGGTCAGGCGCCGGAAATCTCCGGATTCTCGAGCAACCGTCCGAACGTAGTTGGCAATCCGAATTCTGGTCCGCGGACCGTGGCGGAATGGTTCAACACGGGCGCCTTCCAGCAACTGCAGCCGGATCCGCTAGGCCGGTTCCAGGTATTCGGAGACGAAGGACGCAACGCAGTTCTTGGGCCGCGATATGTGAACTGGGACGCCTCGGCTTTCAAGAATATTCGGCTGACCGAATCGAAGGAACTTCAGTTTCGCGGGGAGTTGTTTAACGTGCTTAACCACACCAACTTCCGCCTGCCGGTCAGCGATATTGAATCGCCGACATTTGGGCAGGTCCAGTCAGACGTTAGCCCGAGAGTGATCCAGGTAGCGCTGAAGTTTTTGTTCTAGTGGATCAACGCGATTTTCGAACCCGGGGACTGTCTAGCGCCCGCTTTCCAAGCTTGCGGTTCGTTCCCAGTCGGACGGGGGCAGAGATACTCCCCAAATGTTTCTCGGTTCGTCGAGTTCAATACCACAGTGAAGCGAATTCTGAGGATCGAGATAGACCACTCGCGCCGCGGCACTCTTGTCTGTCACATATACATAAATTGAGATCTTCATTCCCATCTGCAGTTGGGTGGCGGTGGCGATTAAAGCTCCATGCAGGCTGACGACGATGGTTTCAGCTTCGCACGTCGAGCTCTTTTCGGCTCCCTCGATAGTGATGACCACCTTCAACGGAACACGCGTGCTACGCCGGGATTCCTTCATGAACGATCTCTCTCAAACAGGGCCGCTCCGGAAGGGTATCACGAGACATCGGTTGGGACCCGTTGGTGATGACGGTCGTAAGGCGTATAACGGCCTGGATGCTAGCGGGATGGGGATCAAAGAACCTCGTCCTCCCGGGGTCCACCTTGACAGGCGCGAGCCACCTTCGGCTCGCGCCTTTACGCGGACGTTGCCAGCGCCCAGGGGGGGATGCCAGACAAAAGATTCAGCCATGCTGCGGGGACTCACTGGACGCCCGCTCACGCAGCTTTGCCAACAGATGTTGCGCTCTCGACCTCCAGCAAACTTCCAGAGCCAACGTCGTAGACGAAACCGTAAATCGGGATCGACTTTGGTACCAGCGGATGATTGCGAATACGCTCCACATCGTCAACCACCGCCTGAGCTTGGTCGGCAATCGCGAGCCACTCGATGTATTCGCCTGCGCGCGAGCCAGGACCTCGACCGACGTCACAAAAGCCATTTGCCGTCAGTTCCGCAGTCTCAAGGCTCGATGCCAGAAGGCCGCGGATGACACCGTTGGAAAAGAACTCCATCCCGCAATCGGTATGGTGGATGACGAAGAACTCGCGCGTTCCAAGGAGCTTGTAACTAATCACAAGGGAACGGATCGCATCGTCGCTGGCGCGCCCACCTGCATTGCGTATGACGTGGGCGTCTCCCTCGGCTAAGCCGGCATACTTGGCGGGATCCAGTCGGGCGTCCATACAGGTGAGAATGGCGAAAGAGCGCGCAGGCGGTAGGCCCAGTTTGCCTTTCTCTCCGAAATTGGCGGCGTATTTTCGATTCGACTCGAGAACTTCCGTTAGAACTTGGCTCATAGTGATCGGACCTCCAACAACTCGGCCGAGTGCGGTCCATGAATCGTGCTGAAGCATCAGGCGTCCGCTGCGCGATAAAAGCTAAGACGAAACGGATTGAAGTTCAGGTCGCGCAGCACGGCTGCCGTCGTTGTTGTCGTCTTCGTAAGCCGTGATGTCCTCGGAGACGTCTGCAGCGATGTTGTGGAACCAACGCAAAATGGCCATCACTGCAAACAGCCACCACAGAAACCAGGTTTGTCCCAAGAAGGCCAACATGGGTATTCCCTCAGGGCCGAATTGCTAACGAGTGTTACTATACAATAAAGCCAATTGACATACTATACATTAGAAATATTTTCATCATTCCTTGACACGCGAGGGCTTTTCCCAGTTGTGTTGCACGAGATCCTGGATGATTGTGCAGTGAACCTAGTAACGGCTGCGAGCGGTTCGGATGATGGTCGATGCAGGTGGCTAGCTCATGTGCGATTTGAAAAATGACACAAGTGCCTCGGCGATGATCTTCTCTTCGCCAGGTTGCAGCATGAACGAGTTCATGGAGAGAGCTTCTTTTTCCTCGCCGACATCAAGGACGATCGCCGGTTTGCCCTGACGCAGAGCCTTGGCTACTTCACGTGGAGTCAGGGACAGGCGAGTGTCCCAATGGATTTCCATATGAGGCACGTGATTGGCGACTTCGGGAATGGAAAATGAAGTTGTGACGCCCGGAATTTTGCCGATTTGTCCGGCGATGAAATCGAGCCGGCGCCGCCATTCACGGTTAAGTGCGTCGTGGTCCTCATTCAGATAGGACTCGAGCGCTTTGATCATCCCGATGATTTCTTCCTTGCCTACTTTCTGGCTGCGGCCCAGCGTGTCTTCATGAGGGCTGTTATTGAGCAAAGCGTTCGCAACGAGATCCTTGCGGCCCACGAGTAAGCCGGCACATTGTGGTCCGCGAATCGCTTTTCCTCCACTAAAAGCGATGAGGTCGTATCCCATCTGCGCGTAATCCCAAAGATGGGAGACTGGGGGCGTGTCGGCTGCGGCGTCGATGAAGGTCGGAACGCTGTACTGCTTGCCCAGTTTGACCCATTCGTCCACCTGGATTTGTCCGATTGGATTCGCGAAGTTGCTGAAGTGCATCATTGCGGTTTTGTCGCTGACGGCCTTGGCAACGTCTTCGCGAGTTTCCACCTCAACGAGCCGAATGCCGGTGGCTCGAAGTTGGTGATCGAAGGGGTTGCGGTGCGATTTCTGAATGATGACTTCCGATTTCATGCCGGTGAGATCCGGCAATTGCTTGATGAACTGTGGATTGTTGCCTGTAAGAATTCCGGCGAGTCCTGATTGCATTGCAGCGGCAGCCCCGGAAGTGACGAGTGCGGAGTAGCCGTCCGGAAGCCTCAGCATTTCGGCGATGCGCTTGCCGGCCGCCACTTCCAGGTCGGGGATGCTCACAAAGTGGCGTCCAGCCAGAGCCATAGCCGTTTCAACTTCGGGCCGCATCAACGATCCTCCAAGGACGGTCATTGTGCCCTGGCCGTTGATCACCGTCGTGACGCCAAGTTCGTCGTACACATTGCCGGTACTGCCGAAGCCAGAGAGTGCAGGGGCCGCAGCGACGGATGAAGACGATTTGGGGCGTGCCCACGACGATCGCGGAGCCAACAAGGCGCCGGCAGACGACAAAACGGTCGTCACGAAACTGCGGCGAGGCCACTTCGAGGTGATGGTCATGGGCAGACGCTCCTTGAATGATGTGCAGACGAGTTATTTCCGAACGACTGCGGCCGTGCAATTGATTTCGACGAGCGACTGACCGGGAAGAGCTGCGACCGCAACCGTCGTTCTAGCCGGGCCACCCTTGGGGAAATATGTTTTGAACACTTTGTTCATGCCGTCGTAGTTATCAATGCTCGTGAGGAAAACCGTGAGTTGGAGAATGCTATCCATCGTGCCGCCTCCGGCTTCGACCAAGGTTTTCACGTTTTCCATCACTTTCGTGGTGTGAGTCTCGATGTCCATGGGGAACTTGCCTTCGGGGTCATGAGAGTGCGCGCCCTGACCTGCGATATAGATCACTCCGTTGTAAATAATCAGCGGCGTGATGAATCCCGTGCCGGCAGGTTTGCCTTCGTAGTCCAGCTTGCGAACGCCAGTCTGATCTTCGGCAGCAGCCGATGATGAAGTGCTGATCAAACCTGCGAGCCCAACGCCTGTGAATAGGGAAGCAACTCGAGATGCAAACGTCCTCCGACTTGTACGCGGTGAAAACATAATCCTGTCCTCCTGAAGTGTGAAGTCTTGTCTATAGCAATCCAAAGCAGAAAACGTCGCTACCGGCAGCAATAGTCACGTATTGATTGCCGGAAATTGCAAAACTCATGGGGGAGGCCACAATCGTCTGGCCGGTGTTGAAGTGCCAAAGCGGCGCACCAGTGCGACCGTCCACTGCTTCGAAGGATTGAGCATCGTCCCCAAAGAAAAGCAGCCCACTGCTTGTGGTCATCGTACCGGCGCTCGACCGTCCGGAACCGATCTGCGGATACTTCCACGCCATCTTTCCGCTTGCAAGATCATAGGCGAGCAGAATTTTCTGGCTGCTGTCGTCCGGACTGCTTTTCGATCCGGTCGCGTAGTAAGTATGGCGAGGAGCGTATTTATCAGGAGCCTGAAACATCAGATTGCAATTTTCCAGAGAAAGGAAATAAAAGAGTCCTGTCGATGGATTATAGGAGGGCGCGTACCAATTGGTGGCACCCGCAAAGCCCGGACAGACGCGGGTTCCGGTCGCCGAAGGCTGCACTCCGGTGCGAATCGGGCGTCCGTCCGGACCAATATCCTTGGCCCAATTCATTTTCTCGGCGAAGCGCACGGCTGAAAGAAATTTGCCATCTACCCGGTCGAGGACGTAGAGGAAGCCGTTACGATTTGCCTCGACCAGCAGCTTACGCGGACGTCCTTGATATTCGGCGTCGATCAGGACCGGAGTCTCCGTGGCATCGAAATCGTAAAGATCGTGCGGAGTGAATTGAAAATGCCATTTCAATTTGCCAGTGTCGGGATCCAGTGCGAGTACACAATCGGTATAAAGATCGTCGCCCGGGCGCACACTGCCATCGAAGTCGGGAGCGGGATTGCTGGTGCCCCAATAAATCGTGTTGAGTTCGGGGTCGAAAGTGCCGGGCATCCAGGTTGTGCCGCCCGCATGAAGATAAGAGTTGCCGGGCCAACTCTCCGAGCCCGGCTCGCCCGGTGCGGGTATGGTCCAAAAGCGCCAGGCTAATTTCCCGGTTTCGGCGTCGAAGGCCGAGACGAATCCCCGAACGCCATCGTCTCCACCAGACGTTCCGACAAGCACTTTGTCTTTCACAACAAGCGGTGCGCTAGTAGCTCCATAGTTCGGACTGCCGTCGGTGTAGGCAACATCCCACAGCAGATGGCCGGAGCGAGCATCGAGGCAGAGAAGATGGGCATTGTCTGTTTCCATGAACACACGCGAGTGCCAGAGTCCAACGCCGCGATTGTGATGTTGCGATGCGTCGTCAATCAATCCCTCGGTGATGGGCCGCGCGTAGTGCCAGATTGTGCGGCCCGTGCGGGCGTCGACCGCGTACGCGTCATTTGCAGAAGTGATGAACATGATGCCCTCGAAAACGACGGGAGTCACTTCGAGAGCGTCAGAGTTCCGGGCATGAAAGACCCACTGCGGACGGAGATGGGAAACGTTGCTGGCGTTAATCTCGTTAAGAGCGCTGTAACGCCGCCCTGTGTAATCGCCGTTGTAGGACAACCAGTCGGCGCCCACGGGTTGTAGAGATAGACTCTGGGGCGAAACATCCAGATTGATGCCCCCTGCCGACGGGGCTTCTTGCGCATTCGCGGACAGAAGGGAAAGTCCGAGAACTACGACCGCGAGCGAGTTCTGAATTGCCGACTTCATCGATCTTTTCAAACCTTCTCGGGCAACGGACAAATATTCCCGCAAAAACGCACGTAGAATTCGAATTATTTGCGCGCTACTTTGGCACGCTTCGCCGTTCGAACCCCTCTTGGCATCAAGCGCGCAAGTGGTGCGCCGGCGCTATATCCCAGCTCGCGGGATATATCCAGACCTGCTTGGCGGACTAAAGGTGCGATTTCGCGAAGGCGGGCCGTCGACATCCGAACTGCGGGCCCGGTAACACTCAGACTCGCACTGACAGTTCCGCCGGGATCCCACACTGGCGCGGCAACGCAGCGGACATGTGGTTCGTGTTCTTCAAGGTCATAGGCAAAGCCATTCTTTCGTGCCCTCGACAGCTGCGTTTGCAATTCCTGGATGCTGCCTACCGTATTTTCAGTAAAACGGCGGAACTCCAACTGGCTCAGGAGCCGATCCCTCTCGCCGTCGTTCATATGGGCAAGGAGCACCTTTCCAACTGCGGAGCAGTAAAGGGGCACACTCGCACCAACTCGAGAATGGATGCGCAAGGGCTGCGGCGAATCAAGTTTTTCGATGTAGACCGCGGAGAGACCGTGGCGGACCGTGAGATGCACAGTTTCTCGCGTACGCTGATTTAACAATTGAAGATGCGGCAGACTCACCGTGCGAACGTCCAACTGTTCGCGGGCGGCTTGTCCAAGAAAAACACAGGCGATTCCGAGATGGTAGTTGCCCGTCGCATCTCGCATGAGGAAATTGCCCGACTCCAGATTTACAAGAAATCGATGGACAGTACTGACCGGCAATCCGGAGCGCTTGGCAATTTCCGAAGCAGGGAGCCCGCGGTCGGTCTGCCCAAGGAGTTGCAACATGCGAAGGCCGCGTTGCAACGAGGTAATGTTGTATTCGCGTAGTGCCGTTGCCATCAGAAGCGCTACAGTCCAATGCGGGATTGTGTCCAAATGAAAATAGAGTTCGGCAGCTGAAAGTAGATATCACAGCGCCTAACGGAAGTCCAGCATGTCATCGAAGGCCTACCTGCACGGCGCGTCTCGCCCTCTCGATACGCGCATTGTTATGTCAATCGAAAGAATTCCCTTTCGATTCTGAGGAGAAAACAAGTTGACAGTGGACTGAGGTGTGAGATATCCCACTGACACACGTTTTTTGTCGCAGTCTAAAGTCATTTTTCATTGCATGAAACCTGCAAAGCCTGTTAGCCAACCGGATTGTCCGCAATCCGCGCAGGGTGGGATCAGTCTTTTACTGCGAGGGGCCGTTGATCACTCAGTCTAGCGTGCGGGGACGTGTCGCCATCGGTAGACGAAGAGTTCCTTCGGGCATGCGCGCATTCATCCGGCGATGCAGAAGAGCACTTGCCGCGGCACTCTTCTGTGTGTTGGCGGCCTTCTGCCTGTTTGCTCAGCAGACCAGCCACAGTTCCGAGAAAACACAGTCACCCAAACAAACGGCTATTGGCAGGCAGACGTTTGAATCAACTTGTGCCGCGTGTCATGGGCTTGATGGGAAGGGAGGCGAGCGCGGGCCTGACATCGCAACTAGACCGGAGATAGTGCGGAAATCCGACGACGAACTGTCCAAGATATTGCGGACGGGCATTCCGCAGGCTGGCATGCCTGCGTTCGCATCGCTCGGTCCGGCGACCATATCCGACACTGTGAGGCACTTGCGGTTCCTGCAAGGCAAGGGTGTGGCGACACCGCTTCCGGGGAACTCGGACAAGGGCAAAGAGATTTTTGCCGGCAAGGCAGGGTGTTCCGAATGCCACATGGTGCAAGGCCTCGGAGGATTTCTCGGTCCTGATCTTTCGAATTATGGAGCTAGTCATTCGGTAAGTGACATTCGTGGAGCTATCGTGAGCCCCGGCCAGAAATCCGGCGTCCGCAAATCTTTAGCGAAAGCGACGACAAAGGATGGTCAGACGGTAACGGGCCTGGTGAGGAATGAGGACAATTTCTCGATGCAACTGCAATCGCTGGATGGAGCGTTGCATCTTCTGGCGAAATCCGAAGTTGCCGACCTTACTTTCAGTTCGAAGCCCCTCATGCCGGAAGACTACGCGACGAAACTCAGCCAAAGCGAACTGGATCACGTGATCGCCTACTTATTGAGTGTCGCTCATGAGCAGGAAGCGAAAGGCGAGGTCATCCGGAAGCCGAAAAAAAAGAATTGGGATGAGGAGTGAGGGTGACGAAGAAACTCAAACTCGCGATCTGGTTTGGATTATTAGTGTCAATTGCGTGGGCACAAGGCGATAGCCCGCGCCGCGAATTTCGTCTGCAGCCCCTGTCCTCGGACTTTTGGAAACTCATCCCGAAAGACGCGAAGCTGGATCTTCTGGTCACTGGATTGGGTTTTACCGAAGGCCCCGTTTGGGATCCGCATGGATTCGTATATGCCAGCGATGAAGAACTGAATAAGATATTCCGCATTTTTCCTGATGGGCACAAGGAAGAGTTGGTCTCGCTGGGTGATCCCGATGGAAATACCTACGATTCGCATCGGCAACTCATCGACTGTGCAAGCGTGCTGCGCGCGATTATACGCCTGCACAGTGACGGAACGTATGAGGTGCTGGCGGACAAGTACGAGGACAAGCGATTCAATAGTCCAAACGACGTTGTGATGGGGCCAGATGGGGCGTTTTATTTCACGGACCCGACGATGGATCTGCCGAAAGGACAAAAGCAGGAACTGGATTTTCAAGGCGTGTTTCGATTGGATGCCTCTGGAAGCGTCACGCTGCTAACGAAGGAGCTTTCGCAGCCGAATGGTCTCGCCTTTTCTCCGGACGGGAAGCGGCTATATGTGGACGACAGCGAGAAGAGAAATATTCGAGTTTATGATTTCAAGAAAGATGGATCGATCCGCAACGGTCGCATTTTTGGTGAAGAGCCAGGCGGGAAGGGAGATGGTGTTCCGGACGGGATGAAAGTTGACCGAGCCGGGAATCTCTACGTCACGGGCCCGCAAGGAATTTGGGTGTGGGATCCGGGCGGACATCATTTGGGAACGATCGTAGTGCCGGAACAGCCTGCAAATCTTGCGTGGGGAGATCCTGACCTCAAGACTTTGTACATCACGGCCACTACATCGATTTACAAGTTGAAGACGAATGCTTCGGGTTTTGTATCGTACCCGGTCAATGATCCAAAGTGATGCAAGAGAGAAATTCTTTGTGTTGACAGATTTCATGCAGTGGAATATGTTTTCGCGCCATGGGAATTGCTTTGTATCGCGCCGATAGGGCCGCGCCAGTCATGCAGTCCGGCGCGGGTCAGTAAATGGGGCTTCCAAACGGATAAAAAGTCAGTCGCGGGCGTGTCCAGTCAGACTGCCCGCAGGAGATGGTGATGAGAAATCGATACAGTGTCTTCGCTCCGATTGTCGTCATCGTAATGTTGTTTGCGGTCCCAGGAGTTCTTCTTGCCGATGTCACCGGCTCCATCCTTGGCGTAGTGCGCGATCCCTCCAAGGCTGTGATCAAGGGTGCGCAAGTCAGCGTAACGAATACGCAGACCAACTTCTCCGAGAAGACACTTTCTGCGGAGGATGGTTCTTACCGTTTCCTGGCGCTGCCTGCCGGAACTTACACGTTGAACGTGACTGCCGCAGGCTTCGAGCAATTCAACGACACCGGCATCGTGGTGAAGGTGAATGATCAACTGCGTGTGGACGTGTCACTGACTGTTGGCAGCGTGCAGCAAGAAGTGAGCGTGGCTGCCGGAACAGTTCAAGTAGAAACAGAGAACACCCAATTGGGCGATGTGATCGATTCGAAGAAGATGCTGGCGTTGCCGCTGAATGGCCGCAGTTATCTCGACCTGCTGGGACTGCAGGCAGGGGTGGCGCCGGGCGGGTCCGTTACGATCGGTGGCAACTCAGGAACGGGCGCAAGGCCGGTTTCCGGTTACATTGATAACGCTGGCAATGTCTCAGTGAATGGCCAGCGCGAGACAGCAAACGCGTTTCTGGTGAACGGGGGCGACGTCAGCGAGGGGCGAAACATGGGTGCCGGACTGGTCCCAAACCTTGATTCCGTTGAGGAGTTTCGCCTGATTACCAACAGTTTTGACGCGGAATACGGAAAATTCAGCGGCGCCGTAATGAACGCCATCACTAAATCAGGAACGAACGGCTTCCATGGCGACTTGTTCGAATTCCTGCGCAACGACAAGATGGATGCGGCGAACTTCTTTACACCCGTCAAGTCCGAACTGCGCCGGAATCAGTTCGGAGGCGTGGCGGGAGGGCCGTTCTGGAAGGACAAGTTATTTTGGTTCACGGATTACCAAGGAACTAGACAGGTGCAGGGTGCAGAAACAGGCATCGTTAACCTACCTCCAGCTGCGCAGTTTCAGGGCAACTTTGGGCCTGGAGTATTAACGGGCACCGTAATTGGCACTGCGGGTGGCGTTTGTCCCGCGTGTGGCTGGCCGACGCAGCTCTCACAACGGTTGGGTTACACGGTCAGCAATGGCGAGCCATACTGGGTCGCCGGCTGCAACACGCTGCAGGACGCCCAGAGCGGCATGTGCGTGTTTCCGGGAGGTGTGATTCCGAAGAGCGCGTGGTCACCAGCTGCGATTGGAACCATCCCCTACATTCCGCAGCCGAACATTGATCCCACGACGGGTACGTACTCTGACAACAGCCAAAGAAACACCGTTACGGACAACAAGATCGGAGAGCGGGTCGATTTCAACAACCGAAAGACTGGCAACTGGTCGTTCTATTACCACTTCGACGATTCGACGGTCTTAAGTGCCTTGCCCAGCGGCGGCGCAACCGTGCCGGGATTCCCCGCGCAGACGCCCACCCGCGCCCAGGAGTTCGTCATAAGTAACACCAAGGTTATCGGACCTAGCGCTGTGAACGAAGCGCGAGCAACCTTCTTCAGAACGGCTACCCATCTGGACAACCCGACGGGTGGAAAAGCGTCGCTGTCCTCTCTCGGCTTCGTGACCGGCGCCGGTACCCTTGGAATTATCCCCGATGGCTATCCTGGATATCCGGAGTATGTGCCCCAAATCTATTTCAACAACTTCGCCATTGGCGCACCCTCTCTGATCACGTTCCAGCCCAACAATACCTACACCGTATCGGACGGGTTTTCCAAGGTAGCGGGCAAGCATACGCTCAAGTTCGGAGGAGAATTCCGTTATCTGCAAATCAATGAACGCAACCTGGCCAGCCAGGACGGGGCTTTTGTCTTCGATGGCACAGTGACTGGAGTCGATTTCGCTGACTACCTCATTGGAGCGCCGACGGGGGGTGGAGGCGGCTACAGCCAGGCAGCGTTACAGCTGTTGGATTCCCGCACTCGTTACGGTGGCGCATACGCCCAAGACACCTGGAAAGCCACTCCCAACCTTACGCTGAATCTCGGCTTGCGCTGGGAGGTGAGCATGCCTTGGTATGACACGCAGGGCAAAATCCAGACTTGGGTCCCAGGAAAGCAGTCAGTGGTCTTTCCGGGTTCTCCCACAGGTCTCGTATTTCCGGGCGATCCGGGCATTCCCAAGACGCTCGCTCCCACCCGCTACAACAATTTAGGGCCGCGCCTCGGCCTTGCCTATTCCCCTGGCTTCAGTGGAGGAGTCTTGGGAAAGATTTTTGGCGGTCCGGGAAAGACCAGCATTCGCGCAGCCTATGGGATCTATTACACGTCGGTGGAAGATCTGAACCTCTTTTACGAGGTGGCCGACGCTCCGTTTGGCTTGTACTGGAGCAGTCCGGGTCCAGTGTCGTTTTCAGAGCCATTCAGAAATCGGCTGGACGGAGGCACTGACGGAGAGGGACAACGCTTTCCGTTCACCGTTCCAATTCCGGGAAGTCCGGCAAATAAGACGCTCAGTTTCGCGGTTTACGAGCCAATGTCGTATTTCCCTGGGTACGACACTCATAATAAGCTCGCTTATGCCGAGCATTTCAATATGTCCATCCAACGGGAACTGAGCAGATCCACTGTACTGACTCTGGCCTACGTCGGTACGGAGGGGCACAGGCTCATAACTCAACAGGAAGCTAACCCGGGCAATGCAGGGTTCTGCACGCAACTTACTGCGCAGGGCTATACCGACATCTCGGCGGGAGCTGTCGGCTGCGGACCGAACGCCGAGCAGGATACTTTCCAGCTCGGTGCCAGCGGCCCACTGATTTACGGTACAAGGAATCAGCTTCTCAACCCGAACTACTGCCCCGCAGCCCAAACCCTTTGTTTTGGTTTTGGCAATACCTTCACCAAGCTGACGGCAAATTCCATCTACAACGCTGGTCAGGTGACGGTGGAACGCAAAGCCGGAGACGTAACTTTGCTGGCTGCGTACACAATAGCCAAAGGCCTGGATGACTCGTCAGGATTTAACGATCTGGTCAATTTCATCAATCCAAAGTTGAGCCGTGGCCTATCGTCGACCGATGTTCACCACAATTTCGTGATGAGTTATGTTTGGGCGTTGCCCTTTGACCGGGCCTTCCAACGTTTGCCGAAAAGGCTGACGAAAGGCTGGCAAGTCCAGGGCATTACCCGATTCGCGACGGGATTTCCAATCCAGATGGGTCAGTCGAATCCCGTGACCAACCCCCTGCTATGTCCGGGGTTGACGCTGGCCACACCGCAGCCGTGCGTGGGAGATAGCTCTCTTGCTGGCAGTCCCTCCACCGATATGCCGAATCTCGTGGGACCGATTCAAAAACGAAACCCGCGCGACACGCCTGGCACATTCACATATTTTGATCAGAGCGCATTTGTCGCGACCAGCTGCTTTTTTACTGGCACCACCCCGAGCCCTGACTGCGGCACCTTCGGCACAGCGAATCGGCGATTCTTCCATGGCCCCGGCTTCAACAACACCGACTTCGGGATTCAAAAAACGATCCCGGTCACAGAAAGCAAGTTGTTCGAGATTCGGGGTGAATTCTTCAACATTTTCAACCACGCGCAATTCATGAATCCGAGCGGGGATATCAGCAGTGGAAGCTTCGGAAACATTACGAGCGCTCGTGATCCGCGCATCGGCCAGGTGAGCGCCAAGTTCGTCTGGTAGTGCAAGAACGTTCTGCGAAGGGACAGCATCAGCAGGCTGTCCCTTTCCTTCTTTGGGTTAAAGTGTTGGGATGCAGGGCAATCTCCGCGGGAAAACCGGTCTGATCCATCTTTGGTTGTCGGCTGCCTTGCTGGCTGGAATCTTGTTTGCCCCGCAGATGATCGCGCAAACCGCGGCAGACTATCGCAAGCGGGCGACCGAATTGGCACAGACGAAGTCCTGGGATGATGCCATCGCGGACTACCGCAGTGCCCTCGCACTCGAGCCCAATGATGCGGTCGCGCACTACGACCTGGCGTTGGCACTCAAGTACAAAGGAGAGACCAGGGAGGCGCTGAAGGAGTTTGAGGCGGCCGTTGAACTCCGGCCGAAGTCGGCCGACGCGCACTACGGACTAGGAAGCGTATGGTTCGACCTTGGGGATCAAACGGCGGCTCTTAAAGAACTGCACACCGCCGAGACCCTCGATCCCAGAAATGCCACTACTCATCGGCTGCTGGCCCGGATTCTCTCCCAGCAGAGCAATCTTACAGACGCCGAGCACGAACTGAGACTAGCTCTCGGATTGAAGCCTTCTGCAGACACACATCTGGAGCTCGGAGTCGTTGAAGGACAGCTCGGCAAGCTCAATGACGCTACGATGCAGTTTCGTGAAGCGATACGCATTGATCCTGGCCTCGCTGCCGCGCACTTGATGCTGGGGATTGCCTTGCGTCGTCAGGCAAATGACAGCGGCGCGCTTGAGCAATTTAGGAAGGCAGTGGCGCTCAATCCGAACGATGCGGATGCCCAGTATAATTTGGGCCGAGAATTGCGATCTCGAGGCGACAATGCGGGGGCAATCTCCGCCTTTCGCCGCGCGATCGAGCTCAAACCGGACCTTGAGCAAGCCCACTACAATCTCGCCCTTGCCTTGCGCACGCAGGGAGACACCAGTAATGCCAAGAAGGAGTTCGATGAACTGTCGGGGCTGCATGATTTCCGCGCAAAGCTGGCACAGTCGAAGCTGCTGATCACCCAAGGCGTGGATGCGCTTAAAAAGCAGAAATTCGATGACGCCGTGGACTTGTTCCGGCAATCCGCTGAGCTGACGCCTCAATTCCCCACCAGCTACTACTACATGGGCCTTGGATGGGAAGGGAAGAATGAAGCGGCGCGCGCCAAAGAAGCGTACGAGAAAGCTCTTGAGCTGAAGCCAGACTATGCGCAAGCACATGCCAGCTACGGACTGTTTTTATGGAAGGCGGGAGATCAGACGCGGGGACTGCAGGAATTTCAGCAGGCGGTGATGAGCGATCCGGATCTCGCTGAAGCGCATTACAACCTCGGGATTGCGCTGGCGCAATTGCAGCGTCCGCAAGAGGCTGTCCACGAATTGACCGAGGCCGTGGCGCTGGATCCGCAAAACGTAGACGCGCGAGTGCAGCTAGGGTTGTCGCTAAGTCAGAACAACGATCCTGCTGCAGCAGCCAATGTCTTCCGAGATCTGGTGAGAAGAGATCCTAAGTTTGCGGAAGGCTACAACAATCTTGGGCTAGTGCTGCTGCAATCCGGGGAAATTCACAAGGCTGAGATTGAGTTTGAAGAAGCTATTCGAATCAAACCACGATACGCCGAAGCCCATTACAACCTTGCATTGGCGTTTCGTCAGGAAGGGAAGAACGACGAGGCGCAGCACGCATTCGACAAGGCGTTTGCGATCGAGCCGGAATTGAAGAACCTGCCTCTGCCTTAGGCGCAAGGAACTTATTTTGCAGTCTTGCTCCGGATGGCGATCAAGGAAACCTGCTCCAGGTCAGGATAGTGATCGTCTTTGTCGGCTTTACGATCCGCCGAAGCAATCTGCTGGACCGTGGTGCACGCTGGCATCGTCGGGCCGAAATATTGGCCGTAAACTTCGTCAAACGAAGCCGAGTCGCCCAGGTCATCCAGGTACACGGTCGTGGATACGACCTGGCTGAACTCCATGCCGGCCTCTTCGAGGTTGTCCAGTTGATTCCGCATCGTCTGCCGAAGTTGGTGTGGCGTGGTGGCGGCGTACACACCGCCGTGCGCTCCGGGGATAAACCCGCTCTTAGCGGAGCAATATAAGGTGTCGCCGGCGAAGACACAGGGACTGGCTGTCGGACTTGGCGGCATATTCTTGGGACGCACGGCTTTCCGTTGACTCAGGTCGCGGACCGCCACGCCCGTGTACTCGATATGAGCGCCGCCGGGCAGACTCGATACTTCGATCGTCGCGCGCGCCGGAGTATTGCCGAACTCAAACCTTCGCGCGTAGTGCTCGTTCATGACCCTCGCAGGAAGATCGGTAGTCAAGTAGGGATTAACGAACACCATGTTGCTGAGTTCCAGCCCCGCTGCTTTCAAAACGGCTTCCATGCGATCGAGCGCCAAATCGACTTGCACTGCGGGATCAGCCGGGATCTTGCCGCTCACGGGATCAGCGCCAGCCATGCTGGATACAAAAAGCCGGTCGTGCGTGAGGATTCCCGGCGAAAATGAGTTCTCTTTCTTCTCATTCGGCGGATATACGGCACGCTTGTCTTTCAAGTCTCGAACTGCAACCGCATTGATCTGAATCGGCGGCGTGGGAATCCGCGCGACGCCTAAAACTGCGCGTGCCGGAGGAGTCTTCGGAAAGTATTCGGCGAATGCTTTATCGAGTTCCTCGTACTGGCTGATGTCTTGGAGATAAACATGGGTGTAGACCACGTGCTCCATGGTTAATCCGGCGGATTCGACCACAGCTTTCACATTGTCGAACGCCTGTCGCGCTTGCTCGTGGAAAGTTGCGGGTGAGCTGCCGTCTGAACGAAGAGATCCCTGGCCGGAGATGTAAACGTAGTCGCCTGCATCGACGCCCGGCGAACAGACGCGACTCGCGTGAGCTTGGGCTGGAACTACGGCGTGGACGCGCTCCTGCGCCAGCAGCGTAGTCGAAAACAGAAGTCCAATCAGGAGAAATCGCATAGAGCACCTTTATATCCCGATTTCATCTAACGAGCTCGCGTCTCATTACGCGGCTTTTTTCTGAGCGGCGCCGAGAATCGCGCGGAGCCGTTGCCCGACTATCATTTCTTCCCCAGGCTTGATGGTCATGGAGACGAGTTCGATGTGATCGGGTCCCTTCCGTTCTTTGTGATTCGGATTGCCCTCACGAACTGCTTTCACCAGGCTCGGATTGTCGAGCCCGAGCACTTCGATAACAGGATCCTCCGCGCGCAACTGCTCGACACAGTCGGCGATACTGAATCGCCAGGCCTGTTGATCCCATGAGAGTTTCAGGGTTGGATAACGGTTCCCATCATCCGGCGTATAGGTTTCGGTCTTGACACCAGGCACGGTCTCTACCAACTTCCGAATGCGATCAATGCGGCCATTCCATTCGGCGTATAGCTTCTTTTCGTCCAGATTCAGCCAAGTCTCAAGCGCCGTCAGGCAGCCAATGACTTCTTCTTTTCCGACTTTCATCGGACGGCAAACAGCTCCTTCGCGCGGACTGCAATTGAGAAGAGCGGCTTCGATCAGGTCCTTTCGGCCCAGAAGCAAGCCGCTGCATTGCGGGCCGCGCAATCCTTTCCCGCCGGAGAAACAATACATATCGATGCCCATGCGCGCATAGAGCTTGGCGTTGTCGACAGGCGGAATGCCGGCGGCATCGTCGAGCAGCAGCGGAACCTTGTGATCTTTGGCAATGGCGAGCACGCGTTGAAGCTTGTCGCCGAGATCGGTGGTGTAGATCATTGTCGTCTTGTCGTTGATGGCGTTCGCGAGTTCTTCCGGCGAATACGTTAGAACGAGCTTGGCGCCAGTCAGCCGGATGGCGCTATCGAAGGCGCTCCGGCCTCCGACCATTACGACTTCATTCTTTAGGCCTGTGGTGTCCGGGAGTTGCCAGATTAGTTTGTCGTCGATTCCGGCCATGCATCCGGCGGTTGCGGCTGCCATTGCGCCAGCTGAACCCGAGGTAACGATGCCCGACTCCGCGCCGGTGAGTTCAGATAGCCGCCGGCCTACCGCACGCTGCAGTTCAATCATGTTCACGAAATATTGACCAGCCTCCTGTTGCGCCTGGAGAACTTCCGGAAATTCGAGAGAGCCGCTGAGGTAGGTCCATGTGCCCCGGCAATTGATGACGGTTTTTACTCCAAGCCGCGAGTAGACGTTCTGCCGCGGATCTTTGCCCATGGCTGTAGCCGCCTGCGCGTAAAGGTCGCGTGCGGCCAGTTGACCCAGCAGCGGGGCCGCCGCCACCAATTTGACGAACGATCGTCGGCTGGAATTTTGAACTCGCATTGCAAAACCTCCTCAGGGATCGTTTCAATATCAACCGTAGTACACGTCAGATGTTTTCCGCTGGGTACTGAAGGCAGCGCAGTCAGTCGTCTTCTTCAGGCAGCGGAATCCGTGATCGCACCGCCAGGATGTGAGCCTTCGCTCCCGGTTTGTTCTGGTTATAGAAGCCGACGGTACAGTTTGCGCGAAAGTAATAAGCATCTCCCGCCTTAGCTGGATAGCGGCCCTCGACGCCATCCATTCCACTTCCTGCCACCATGTCGCCTTGACCGTCGAGAACCAAATAGATTTCTTCCGCTGTTTCGTGATGATGTGGAAAGTTCGTGCCGCCCGGCGCAAAGTCCATCAAGAAAAGGCTGGTCACGACGTAGGCATCGTCGATAGCGTCACGTGTGGCGCCGCGCGGACCGACGAGCAACTTGTATAGAACGGAGTTCGGGTGGCCGTCGACGGTTTCCTCTTTAACGTCATCGAGATTGATAATCCTCGGGTGCGCGGGCGGAGTGCCAATCGAGGTCTTCGTCGGGATTTTGAAGCCCATCACCACCACCCGCAGATTCCTGTCGGAATTGTTCTCGACCGAATGCTTTACGCCGGGAGCGAAGTAAGTGAAATCATTTGCGCGCAGAGGATGAGCCTCGTCGGCATAGTGCAGTATCCCGTTGCCATCCAGAACAAAATACAGTTCTTCCTCATGATCGTAGGCAACACTCTGACAGTTGCTCTGAACTGCGACGGTGAGTTCGCCGAAGCGCGTAACACTGCGCAGAATTCGACTCTCTGAGTCGCCCAAGCCGAAGATTGGCGTGTAGTGGCAACCTTCCAAGGACGGATCACGTTTCGCTTCAGTTGTCGCCGGAACATAGCGATGCAGCCAGGTGGGATCCACCTTGCGGTCCTGGGCGAGCAAGTTCGACGCGGCCGACAAAAATAGCAGCGCTGTTCCCAGGCCAATACTGACATTGCGTCCGCGCACCCGGTTCATGGGAGAAGCTGGGTATACCACACAATTTGCTTGACGCAAATCGAATTATTTCGTTTTATTGGGTTTCATTTCGTTCAGAAAAGAGGAGAAGAGCGTTTTGCGGATTCTCGCGTGCGTGCTAACCTCAGGCGCAGCAAAATCGGGCGGGGCAAAGGCAATCATGAGGAGACATCTCTTCGGGGCGAATCGGGAGCATTGGCTAAGTGCAATTTCGTTTCTAATGACACTCGGAATGGCTGGGATGGCAGTCCATGCGATCGGCCAATCTACACAGGACAAGAGTTCGGACTGCCACGTCGAAGCCACGGATTACAAGGGTTGGCACGCGCAGCAAATCTCGAACCGGTGGGTGCAACTGATCGTTGTACCGCAAAACGGGGGGCGATTGATGCAGGTGACGTTCGGCGGTCACTCGTATCTGTTTGTGAATCCAAAGTTGGCGGGGAAGTATCTGCCTCCGAGCACCAGTCAATGGTTTAACTACGGTGGCGACAAGCTGTGGCTTTTGCCTGAAGGAAACGATGACGAGCAGCACTGGCTTGGCAACTCAGATACGATCGACGACGGACCCTATAACTTTCGAAAGCTTTCGGAAGGGCAACGTTGCGAAATCGAGCTTACGAGTCCCGCGGATCCCCAGACTGGGATTCAGTTCACACGAACGATCCAGGTCGAAGCCGATTCTCCGCGCATCAGGTTTCACGCATCCATGAAAAATATCACCGGCCATACTCTTGAATGGTCGATGCAGTCCGTTTCACAATACGACACATCAGAGTCCAACCTGCAAAGCCAAGGCGGCGCTGCGCACATCAATCACGACTTCTGGACCTACACCCCGGCGAATCCTACGAGCCGCTATCTCAACCGTTATCATGTTCGCTTCGGCCCCGCCGAAAATCCAGCAGTTTCTGTGAGAAACGACGGTTTGTTTAACGTGCATTACGTCCACATGGCCGCCGAACTTTGGATCGATTCCAAAGAAGGATGGCTCGCGGTCGTCGATGGGGGCAGCAAATACGCCATGGTCGAGCGTTTTCAATACGAAGAAAGCAAATCGTATCCGGGGCAAGCCTCGGTCATTTTTTGGACGAACGGCCCGGAAATGCGGCTGGGGCAGGACGGCAATCTTTCGGTGAGCGCCGATCCGGACGCGAGTCCTTACTACCTTGAAGCCGAACTGAATAGCCCGATGTGCCGTTTGCGTTCCGGAGAGAGCTGCGAGTTTGAAACGGAGTGGTTTCCGACTCGATCGGGAAACGAATTCCATGGTGTGACCGATGTTGGAATTTTGATTCGCCCGCTAAGAGCGTCACTTTCCGAAAACGGAAAAGTGGGCCTTTCCGGATCATTTGGAGTCTTCTTCGCCGGACACCTGGAAGCCCGTTTCTATGACGATCATGGAAAGAGCCTCGGAACCATGCGGATTATGGACGTGAGCCCTAGCGATCCTGTGTCATTGGAATCCGAGATCACGCCTCCAGCCAAGCCGGGGCGTGTTTCACTTCATCTCGTGGACCAGGCTGGTGTTGATCGGGGCGCTCTTCAGGAAGTTCTCATCATGAGCCGTGACAATCGCTGAATCGAATCATCATTCGTAACGGCCGGTTGTATTGGGTGATTCAACGACCATTCGGAGGAAGAAATGGAACCGTCCTTTGTGCATCGGAAGACTCGCATACTTGTCATCATTCTTAGCACGCTAATCCTTTTTGTTGCGGCGGCTACCGGAGTTCGACTCGCGCGGGCTCAGTCGAATCCGACACCTTCATCTTCTCTGACCGACTCTGAATTGGTCGCTCAATTTCGGCGCGTCGAAGTTGCGTCGGTATCCGATGCCATCGAACAGATTACGGGCAAGAAAATGTATATGACGCATCATATACAGCCAATCTTCACCTCCAAGTTCGCTGGATTTGCGCGAACCGTACAGCTCAAGAAAGATGAAGGCAACAAGGACCCCGAGGCCCTCACCGGGATGCTGGAAGCGATTGATCAGGGATCGACCGATTCGGTATACGTGATGGCGGTCGAAGATGGAGAGGACATCGCCGGCATGGGCGGATTGATGGGAACGGCGATGGCTGCCCGTGGATATGCCGGGGCGGTGATCGATGGCGGCGTGCGGGATGTCGCCTACCTGCGCAAGATCGGTTTTCCGGTCTTTGCTACGGGAATCGTGCCCTCCACCTCGGTGCACCACTATCGTTTTGCGGGGGCGCAGATTCCCTTAGTGTGCAATGGGGTACCGGTCAATCCTGGCGATATCGTAGTGGCGGACAGCGATGGTGTCGCTATCGTGCCGCGCGCACAGGCTCCAAATGTGCTCGCCGTGGCGCAACAGATGGACTACAAAGAGCACTCGATGTATGCCGTCATCGAGCAACTGAAATCCATCGTGAAGGCTGTAAAGCAGTTCGGCCGGATTTGAACGATCGATTCGCATGAAACCCGACAGTTATCAAAACGTTCGGAGCTTTCATGCCTATCGGTGTGAAGTTCAGACTGAAAATATGGCACGTTCCACGCGAGAGGATACTCGATCAGCCGTTGGTTTAGTCAGGCATGTGGAGTTTAGACCCCTTGTTCTTCAGCCAGGCATTGAATTCGCCGATCATTTTCGGCGTCCATTTCGCGTCGATCTGACCGGGGGTATATATGCCTTCGCGCAGCATCATGTGGCCCCATTCATCGATCAGGTGATCCATCTCGGTTTCATCCGCAACCTTCTCGGCCAGATGCGCCGGGACAAACGTTACGCCCTCGGGATCGCCGATGGCGATGTCGCCAGGCATCACGGTCGCTTCTCCAATTCGAATCGGAACGTTGATTCCGGTGAGCATCACATTCTCGAGGGCGGACGGATCGACCCCGCGCGTGTAGACCTGAAAACCATGGATCTCCCGGATTCCGGTAACGTCGCGAATCGCTCCATTGACGATCAATCCGTTATGGCTCTTCGTGTAGATGGCGGTGGCGAGATTATCTCCAATAATCGTTCCGTAGCGAATTTTTCCAAAGAGATCAACCACCAAAACATCGCCAGGATTGAGAATGTCGATAATCCAGGAATTTTCGTCACCAATCCGGTTCTCTTTCTTTCCGTTGGCCCGAATCACCGCGTCCACGTCCGGGCGCAAAGGCATGAAGACCGCCGTCACCACTCGGCCAACCAGTCGCTGCCCGGGATTGATAACGGTCCATCCAGATTCAAACTGATTGTGAAAGCCTGCTTCCTGCAGAACATCCCAAGCCTCATCCGCGGTTACGCCGCTCAGACGTTCAAGCACGGATTCCGGAACGTTCGGTCGTCCATCTGGAAAACGATCTCCATGCCAATCCGGACTGAACTTAACCCGCTGTTCTCTAGAGAACAGATCAAGCTGGGCAAAGCTGGAAGTAGACGATGCAAGTACGAACGTGAGAGCGAGAACCACGGTGAAAAAGGCATTCATTGTTCTGATGAATTCAATCGAGATTCCGGAGTGAACAGAAACGCTCGCGAGACGCTGGACAAGTTATCACACAGGATTTCGAGAAACAACCTCGGGTGGCAAGGCGATCTGGCAATCGCGGCGAGGAGCCGGTGATCGCAAGCGACAAGATTCCGGTGCGCTGGTTTCTTATCTTCTGGCTATTCGTGTTGAGCGCCGTGTCGTATCTGGACCGCGTTAACATCTCGATTGCTGGCGGATCGATCGTCGATGCGTACCATCTGACCGACGTGCAGTTGGGAAAAGTCTTCAGCGCGCTCGTGGCCGGCTACGCGCTGTTTCAAACGCTCGGTGGATATCTCGCCGACCGCTTCGGTCCAAGACGCGTCCTCGCTGGTGGAGTCATCTGGTGGGGAATTTTTACCGCGATGACCGCCCTCGTTCCACCAGATATTAGTGGCGCTCTCATTCTTTTTGTTGCCGTGCGTTTTCTTCTTGGCGCTGGCGAAGCCGTGATCTACCCGGCGGCAAATCAGTTTGTAGCGCGATGGATTCCGGTGCGCGAGCGCGGTATCGCCAATGGCTGGATCTTTGCTGGCGTCGGTGCCGGTGCAGGCCTCACGCCGCCGCTGATCACTTACCTGATGATCCATTACGGGTGGCGGTCCTCATTTTGGGTCTGTTCCGTCATAGGATTCTTAGCGGGGGCAGTCTGGTTTATCGCAGCCCGCGACACTCCGGCGGAGCATCCACGGGTTTCTGCATCGGAGCTCGCCGCGATTCAATCTGGACTTGCAGTCGCGCCGACCAATCCCCAGTCTTCTGCAGCTGAGGGAGATCCGCGCCGAACACTTGTGTCCTGGACCCGGGTCCTCCGCAGTAAAGAAGTGTGGGCAGTCTCCGTCAGCTACTTCTGCTACGGATACGTTGCATGGATCTTCTTCAGTTGGTTCTATCGCTATCTGGCGAAAGTGCGCGGCCTTGATCTGAAAACGAGCTCCTTCTACTCCATGCTGCCGTTTCTGGCGATGCTTGTTTGTTGCTTGTTGGGAGGGACCATCAACGACAGGCTCACGAAGTGGAAAGGCCCGCGGCTCGGGCGTTGCGGACTGGCCGCATTTGCGATGGCTCTTGCGGGAGTCTTCATCGCATTCGGCTCGCAGGTTCAAGGCGTGCGGCTGGCCAGCGTTGTGCTCGCAGGAGGAGCAGGGGCGCTCTATTTATCTCAAAGCTCTTTTTGGTCTCTGACGGCGGATATCGCTGGAGGCTTTGCCGGATCAGTTTCGGGATTCATGAACATGGGAGGTCAGATAGGCGGAGCCGTCACCGGATCGCTTACACCCTGGATCGCGGCGCGCTACGGCTGGACCGCGTCATTTCTTGTGGCGGCGGCCCTTTGTCTGGTTGGGGCGTTGAGTTGGCTTGTTGTGAACCCGGTGAAAACTCTGACGACTCCGCGCGCTGAATCCTCGCAACAATAGAACTGCGTCAGAGAGCTTGAAATTTGCGGCTTACTTCACCACGGCTCTCGATTCTGCATCCAATGTGTTCTTCAAAGCCGGTCCGAGTAGGGAACTCGAGTTCTTATCGACATAAATGGTCGCGTTCGAGTGGCGGCGCAGAATCGATGCCGGCACCGCGGGGCTGATCTCTGCCTCGCAGCAGGCTTTAATCGCTTGCGCTTTGCGAGTGTCGGGGACGACCGCGAGAATTTCTTTCGCTTTTAGAATCTGGCGCGCTGACATCGAGAGGGCGCGGGTCGGGACCTGAGATATATCGGCGAACCAGGCCTCTCCTACTTGCTGCTGGCGGCACGCCTCGTCAAGGGTCACGATGATATAGGGTTCCTCCGTCTCGAAATCCGCAGGTGGATCATTGAATGCGATGTGCGCGTTCTCGCCGATTCCTAGGAATGCAAGATCGATAGGCGATGAAGCTAGCTCTTTGCCGATGTTACGTGCCACCTTCGCCGGGTCGGGCGCATCGCCCTCCAGCAGGTGATATTGCGTAATTCCAGTTTTGGTGATCAGCAACTCCATCAGCATTTTGCGAAAACTTCCTGGATGCGTGATCGGCAATCCTATGTATTCATCCAGGTGGAAGGCCTCAACGCGTGTCCAATCGATGCCGTCGGCCTTCGTCAGCGCATCCAGAAATTCAATTTGAGAAGCCGCTGTAGCGGCAATGATGCGAGCGTGCCCTTGTTTTGTGATGGCTGAGCGAATTGCAGTGGCAGCCTGCTCGGCTGCCGCCACGCCCAAAGAAACTTTGTCGCTGAATTGCCGAAGAAGCATGTCGGATCCGATGTAAACCCAAGATGAAAGATGGCAAATTATACAAAAGGGAAGAGCTGATCCGGTGTGAATGAGTACAGAGCTTTCATCCTGTGAAAGTAGTCGTAAGGAGTTTACGACCAGGATTGGCAGGGCATAAGGTAGTGGCTAGGTTATTATTTCATCGGGACGGAACTATTATCCCGGTTCGCAGCCTTGGAAAGAGTGACAAATCATTACGGGGGAAGTATGGCGATCAAGTTTCAGCAGACGAGTGACGGAATGGACGACTCCTTACGGTTTCAACCAGTGGAGCGCCTGAAAGCATATTTGTTCGGGGTGACTGTGTTGTTCGCATCTTTTGGCGCGGGTGAAGCAGTCTATCGCCTCTTGTTTTCAGAGTTCGACGGTACCACCGATCGTATTCCGATAGAAGTGCTCTTCGGCTTGGTCTTTGCCTGGCTAGCCACTAAGTTCGTCGGCCGGGTCTATAGAAATCGCAAGGAGAGAAGCGCTCGCCTTAATTTCATTTGGGCTCGCAATCATCAGATAAGGTGCGCATTAGAGGGAATTACTCCATTGGCACACCCAGCGAAGAATCAGCAGTCGATCCGCGTGATCCGCGAAGAAGTCGATAAGATTGAGTGGGCGCTAAAGGAAATCTTGCCGAGCTAGCCTTCTCGGGCGAGACTTGGAAAGAAATTGGGTGGCTGCTCGTAGCGCTCCAGGACACACCTCCTGACCCATCAGAGAGGAGTTTGGGGAATATTGCGGTCTTGGACGTCCTGAACTCTTCCTTTCCAGGCACCGCCGCTGCCGGTCCAATACTTAACCGCTGAATGCAATGTCGCGCCCAGATAAAACACAGCTGCCAACGGCAAGGTCAAAGCCCATGCGCGGTTCAGGCGATAGTAGCGGACCATGGTCGAATACGTCATTGTCATGGTCGCCCAGACGGCAATGCCGATGAAAATCGCCACCCGGCTGCCTGCGAACAACAATAGCGGAGGCGCCAGGTAGGTAATCGCCATGCCTACAATGGTGCCTAGGAGCAGCAGCGAGGAGTGCTTCAACTGGTTGAACGCCGTGCGCGAGACCATGCGCTCGACATCGGAGAACGTCTCGTATCGTCGCAAACTTTGGCTCTGATCTGATAATCCTAGCCACAATCGCCCGCCGTGCAGGTTCAGGAGCCCAGCGAGCGAGCAATCATCGATAAGAGCGCCGCGAATGGCCGCCAGTCCTCCCGCGCGTTCCAGAGTTTCTGCTTTCACAAGCATGCAGCCCCCTGCGGCGCCGGCAGTCGAGCGGGCGCTATTCCGAATCCACGCTGGCGGGTACAGCATGAAAAAGAAATACACGAAGGCGGGAATCAGCAACTTCTCGGCAAAGCTCTCGCAACGAAGCTTCACCATAAACGAGACAAGATCGTAATCACCGTGGGAAGCAATGAGACCCAGATTCGCTGCTGTCTCTGGACCGTGCAGAACATCAGCATCCGTGAGCATGAGCCACGTGGGGTTCAACGCGCGTGCGCGCTCAACGCCCTGATGCATCGACCACAATTTTCCTGTCCATCCCGCTGGCAGTGGCTCGCTCTGAATCACTGTAAGCGCGTCGGCCTTGCCTGCTTTTTCTGAGGCGCGACGAGCCACATCCGCTGTCCCGTCTGTGCTCTCGTCATCCACGAGGATGACGGGCATTGCCATGCACTGGTTTAACAAGGATGTGACGACCGGCCCAATCAGTTCTGCCTCATTGCGGGCCGGAACCACGGCAACGACACTGCCCGAAAATCCCACCTTCTCAGTGTCGTCAGGCTTAGCGCTTTCAATACGCCAGAAGCCTCCTCTAGCGAAGGCGAGGTAAGACCAGATCACAGCAGTAAGCGTAGCGACGCTCTTAGCAAGGACCGACATCGACGTGAGCGCGAGAGTACAGCTTAGGGAGATGTCAGATCAAGGTTTGGTTAGTGTCAGAAATCAGGCTGAACAATCGGACAGTCTGTCGACACCACGCGAGACCGCCTCAGTGAAGGTCATGCGGATTCCGTGTTCCGGCCGCAAGATCACCATCGGGCGTGCTTCGATGGTCTGGCCCGGAACCAGCCGGAAATCGTATTTTCTTAGCAGAACACTGAGAATCATGAGGATCTGGAGCATGGCGTAGTTGCCGCCGATACAGCCCCGCGGCCCAGCCCCGAAGGGCAAATGGGTGAAGGGCGTGTGCTGCTTGTCGTTCACTTTGGCGAAGCGTTCTTCGTCGAAACTCTCTGGGTTCTCCCAGTACTGCGGCGAATGGTGCGCGCCGTAAATAAACACCACGACTGTCGAGCCCTGGGGTATAGCGATATCACCGACACGGTCGTCCGCGAGAGCCATTCGGTCGACCATCCAAAATGGCGGATAAAGGCGCAGCGCCTCCATTATTGCCTGAGTCGTAAACTCGAACTTCGGAACGTCCGAGTAACTCATGGACCTTTCGCCGAGCACAGAATCGAACTCCTGTCGTATCCTCTCGACGCAGTCCGGACGCGTACTCAGCAGGTAAAGAAGCCACGACAAAGCATTCGACGAAGTTTCATGGCCTGCTACCAGCAGCTGCATGCTCTCGCTGAGGATCAACTCGTCGGGCATGCCGTGGCCGTCGCTGTAGCGAGCGTCCATCAGGATCTGCAGCAGATCGTGGCCGGGTGTCTCTTTGCGCCGCCGCTGGAGGTATTCGTCCAGAACGCCGAAGGCGCGGCTTCGCAGGTCCCAGTGCTTTCGCAATTCCCCCGAGACGGCAAACCATGGATTCAGGTAGGGCTGAATGGTTTGCCGAACCATAAACTCCTGGACGGTCGAAATGGCCACGCTGATGAGGTCGATGTCTTCTTCCTTCAAGCGGGCGCCGAAAAGAGACCTGCCCACCATTGCAAAGGTAATCTTCATCATTAGCGGGTAGATGTCGACCGGGCCGATACGAGCTTGTCGATCGAAGTCCCGCAGCGAATCGGCGAGGGAATCCTGCATGATCGAAGACAGAACTTCGAGTTGCTTCCGTTCAAAACCCGTCTGAATCAGGCGGCGCTGTGTTCGCCAGGCTTCCCCTTCGGTCGTGAGAAGACCTTTGCCCAGGAAATGCCCCATGCGTTTCTTTTGGATTTCGGACTTGTGGTAGTTCTCCGAATTCGTTTTCAGCACATGCTGAATGACTGCGGGATCTGTGGTGACAATGGCTTCTTTGATGCCCCCGAAATAGAAGCGAAACGTGTTGCCATGAAGTTGGGTGTACTTCGTGAGAACCCGCACAGGATTGCGCGCCATCGCGCGCGAATCGAGGAAAGAGCGGGAACGGGAGACGGCGGGCACGCTTTGCTGCAAGGTCACGCCTCGCTATCCAGGCGCGAGTGACCAACTGCGGGAAGTCCTGCTCGATCTGCCGGTACGAATAGTCTGGTCATCTGTGAACTTAAGTGCTTGAAAATTGATCTCCGCGCCCCAAGTGCTTCAAGAGTAGCAGATGATGTTTGATCGCCCGGCTCATCGTCGGATGTTGCCGGTATGGGATGCCGTACTCTTCGGCAGTCTCCTTCACAATCCGGGTCAGGGGAGCATAGTGGGTGTGGCAGACAAAAGGGCACAGGTGATGGACGATATGGTGGTTCAGTCCGCCGGCAAGCCAACCGACAACAGGGTTCGTGGTCGCGTAGTCGGCCGTGGTCGCGAAGATGTGATAGATCCCGTTGTCAAACTCGTTGCGGCTCAAGGGAAAGTAGGTGCTGTCAACTGTGTGCGTGGTTTGAAATACGAGGGCTACGCTCAACCCGATGATCAAATGGGCAAGCACGAAAGCCAAACCGACCAGCAGAGGTGATTTCCCCAGCACTACAACTGGCAAAACGAGCATGTAGGTCAGGTAGAAAGCCTTGCCTGCAAAGAGAATGACGTACTCTCGGAACGGATGCTTCGTCTGTTTCAGATAATCGTGGGTGGGGAAGAAAAAGCACTCAAAGTCCCTCACGAACACATAGTCCAGAGAAAATACCGCGTATAGGAACAGCGCATAGATGTGCTGGAATCGCTGCAGGGGTGCTCGGGGTTCGTGAGGTGTAAAGCGCAGGATGCCGCGTCCTGTAAGGGCGTCGTCTTCACCGTGGAGATTAATGCATGAGTGGTGACCGCGATGGTGGAGGATGCGCCACATATATGAGCTAATTCCACAGACATCGAAGATATAGTTCAAGGCTTTGTTTACAGATCGCACCGACGAGATGGCGTTGTGGTTGCTGTCGTGGGCGATATTCAGCAAAAGGAATGTCTGTGCGATGGCATTTAGGAGGTAGAGCCCGACAAATTTCCATGAATCCGGCTTGAACGCGAAAAGAACAATCCAGCTGCCCGCTAACACCGCCAGCCCAGTCGCGATCTTGATCCACATGGCGCGGTCGGCTTTGGGAGAAATATTCCCTTCGGAAAAAAAGTCGTCGAGGCGGCGGCGTAAGACCTTCGGGAACGAAGACGGGTACGCGGGATCGACAACGGAGCTCCGCAGCGAGGCCTCGGATGGTACAAGATCATCAATTTCCGGCTTCAGAGTAATAACCGCCTCATCTCGGACGTATTGGGCCAGCGATCTCTGGTCGGGTTATAGCTTCCCGGCCCGGGTTTACCGAAGGTTGATTGGGCTAGTTGAGGATTTTGTAGCCTATGCACCCACTCTCCCACAAGCGACAAAAAACGATGTTAGCTCGAAAAGTTTACGAAGAGCAAGCGAATTTCCGCTCACGCAGTGCCAGCGTAACACCTTAGCTGTTCTCAGTTTCCCAAATCTCTGCTAGCATAAGCCGCTCAGTGATATCAGACCAAGACGCTTTGAGTCGGCCACTCCGACCCCCGGCAGGGTGTACGGAAGTCTTCTTCGTCTCGCCTCCAGCGGGACGTGGCCGGCATCGGCTTCGATGTCTTCCAGCCTCATTCGACGCTGGAAGACAACAACTTGGGCTCAACCTCTCGCGATGCGCAGCTGCGAAGGCTGTAGCAAAATTGGCGGACGTTTTGTCCCAGCTACCAACCGCCAACTTCGGTCGGGTTAGCCCGTCAAAGGTTCAGCCTGTACCTGTTCTTGAAGTGGCTCAGCCCCTGTGTACGGGGCGCAGCGAGACTTTGCTTTCTGATGGAATTTGTTCATTCAACACAGGAGGTTAGCGAATGGCGGTGCCGCCGCCATGAGTACCGATCCGATCTATGATGGCTTCGATTTTGGACAAGCTGGATAGTCTGGGGGATCAGCACCCGCACAGAGTTCTCTATTCGTATATTGACGTGAACGGCAATCCGATTGGAGGCTACTCCTACGAGTCGTTTCTCCACCGGACCAAGGTGATTGCCAGCCATTTGCGCAAGGAGCACGGGTTCAAGGCGCAGGACCGTCTTCTGCTTGCCTACCCGCCTGGGCTCGAAATGATTTGCGCCTTTTTTGGCTGCGTGCGCGCGGGTTTAATCCCTGTGCCCGTCTATCCCCCCAGTTCTCATGGCTTCCAGGGCGCCATGTACAAAATGGTCCACATCGCAAAGGATTGCCAGGCGGCCGGCATCCTAACGAGCAAAGACTACCTCGGATCCCTGAAGGCAAATCTTGCCAGAAGCGGAGTGTCTTCTTCTGGGGTCGACGTCGACTACATCTCCGGTCTTCGCTGGCTGGTGACTGAAGACTTCGTCGATATGGCTTCAGACGAAACTTTCAACGGCGCTTCAAACATTCTGTTTCTCCAGTACACGTCGGGGTCGACTCGAGATCCTAAAGGCGTGATGGTTACGCACGAAAAC
>Ga0209624_10000349_pt1 | contig 40515 bp, 38 predicted proteins | sample JacPinW_OM2H0_O1_FD_188565 | JGI IMG/M metagenome (GOLD analysis project Ga0209624, IMG submission 188565) | Forest soil microbial communities from Algoma, Ontario, Canada - Jack Pine, Ontario site 1_JW_OM2H0_O1 (SPAdes) (version 2) | ecosystem: Environmental > Terrestrial > Soil > Boreal...
CCCCCGCCCCGCCAATGCGCGCAGTGGGCGTATGATTACAACGGCAACCGGGTCTGCACCGCGTTCTATTGAATCAACAGGGGAAACATGAAGAAAACTATCACGCTGGCGTTGGCGCTGGCTGGCGCGCTGTCCGTCTCCGGCTGCTACACGCCGCAACAGCAGACAGGCACCCTTGCTGGCGGCGCGATCGGCGCGGGTGGCGGCGCCCTCATCGGGTCGGCGCTTACGCATGGCAGCGCGGGTGGCGCCATTGCCGGGGGCTTGCTTGGCGCGGGGACCGGCGCTTTAATCGGCAACGCCGCAACTGCGCCTCAGCCGAGCGGCCGATGCGCGCAATTTGCGTACGACTATAACGGCAACCGCGTCTGCACCGCTTTCTATTGAACCCAAAAGGGGGGAAACATGAAGAAAAGCCTCACTCTTACCTTGGCCCTGGTCGGCGCGCTGTCCGTCTCGGGCTGCTACACGCCGCAACAACAGACGGGCACGCTGGCCGGCGGCGCGATCGGCGCCGGTGGCGGCGCGCTGATCGGGTCGGCGATAACCGGCGGTAGCGCAGGCGGCGCCATTGCCGGCGGCATTATCGGCGCAGGGACTGGCGCGCTCATCGGCAACGCCGTGACGGCGCCCCGGTATCACGGGCGCTGCGCGCGTTGGGGATGGAACGGCTACGGCCACCGCGTCTGTCGCGCCTGGTACTGATCAGTCAGCGCTTAGCGCGCCATGGCTGCAGTTCTCGCCATGGCGCCGTTTTCTCACGCACGGCGCGCGGCTCTGGCCGCCGGACATGACCACGCGTCTTTGCCCCGATAGCCCGCTCGTCGCTCGCTTCGCGCCCTCGCCCAACTATGGCGAGCGGCGCGGCTATGGCCAGCCCAATTGCCTCATCCTTCACTATACGGGGATGCCGACGGGCGAAGCTGCTCTGAAGGCGCTTACCGATCCCGTCTCTGAGGTGTCCGCGCATTATTTGGTTTGGGAAGACGGCTCAATCGACCAATTGGTCGCGGAGCGAAGCCGCGCCTGGCATGCCGGCAGAGGGTCATGGAAAGGCGAAAGCGATCTGAACTCGGCCTCGATCGGAATCGAGATCGTCAATCCAGGCCACGAGGGCGGCTCGCCGCCCTTTCCTGACCGCCAGATCGAGGCGACGATCGCGCTCGCGCGAGACATTTGCGCCCGCTGGGCGATCGCGCCCGAGCGGGTCCTCGCCCATTCCGATATCGCGCCGGCGCGCAAGCGCGATCCCGGAGAAGCGTTTCCGTGGGCTACGCTGTGGCGGAACGGCGTCGGCCATTGGACCGAGCCCGCGCCGCTCATCGGCTCCCCGTTATTCGCTCACGAGGAGGAAGGCCCCTCCGTGCGGGCGGTGCAGGCGATGCTGGCGCTCTATGGCTACGGGGTGGAGATCACCGGGATCTACGACCGCCAGACCCGGCAGGTGGTCATGGCCTTCCAGCGCCATTTCCGGCCGGAGCGCGTCGACGGCGATATGGACGCCTCGACCGCAGCGACGCTGAAGGCGCTGATCGATGGCCTCGGAGCCGCAGTCGAGACTTCGACGCTTCGCCTGGGGTGAGTTTGCGCTCACCGGAAGGAGGAGCCGCACCCTCAGCCAACCTCGACCTCCTCCTTGAGATGCCCGAGCGCTTTCTCTTTCGCCATCAGCGCCGCGTGGTCGCGTGCGAGGAAGGTGTAGACCGCCGGGGTGACAAAGAGCGTGAACAGCGTGCCGATCGCCATGCCAAAGAAAATAGTGACGCCGATGTTGAAGCGTGAGACCGCGCCCGCGCCGGTGGCGAAGATGAGCGGCGCCATCCCCACCACCATCGCCGCGGTTGTCATGAGGATGGGCCTCAAGCGCACCGCTGCCGCCTCCTCGATCGCGCTGCGCCGCGAGTGGCCGCGCGTTTCCTGCAGCCGGTTGGCGAAATCGACCATCAGGATGCCGTGCTTTGAGATGAGGCCGATCAGCGTGACGAGGCCGATCTGGGAATAGATGTTGATGCTGGCGAAGCCGAGCACGCCGCCGATGTTGAGCGGCAAAAGGGCGCCGAACAAAGCCGTCGGCAGGGCGATGAGAATGATGAGCGGATCGCGGAAGCTCTCATACTGCGCCGCCAGCACAAGATAGATCACGATGAGCGCGAATACGAACACATAGACGAGCGCATTGCCCTCCTGCTCGTACTGGCGTGAGTCGCCCTGAAAGTCATAAGTGTAGCCTTCCGGAAAAATCTCTTTCGATTTCGCGGTCAGGAAATCGAGCGCGTCCCCGAGGGTGCGGCCGGGGAAAGGCACGCCCGACAGGGTGGCGGAATTGAGCTGCTGGAAGCTGGTCAGCGCGTTGGGCTGCACCTCTTCCGAAACAGTCGCCACAGCCGAGAGGGGCACAAGCTCGCCGTTAGTGGTGCGCACCTGATAGCGGGTCAGCCAGTCCGGAGAGAACCGGAACTCGCGCGGCGCCTGGGGGATGACCTGATAGCTGCGGCCGTAAAGGCTGAACAGATTGACATAGTTGCCGCCCAGCATGGTCGCCAGCGCCGTGCCGACATCGGACATGTTGACGCCGATGCGGTTGGCCTTATCGGCGTCGACCTTGAACTCGAGTTGCGGCGTATCGAACTTGAGGTCGACGTCAGTGAACAGGAAAAGGCCGCTCTCCCGCGCCGCCTGCTGCATCTTGAGCGCGACGTCGGCCAGGGTCGCATAGTCGCCGGTCGTGCGAATGATGAATTGCATTGGCGCGCCGCCGGTCGAGCCGGGGAGCGCCGGAGGGGAAAACGCCTGCACCTGCGCCTGCGGAACGCTGAGGAATTTCGGGCTGAGCTCGCCGAGAACCTGCTTCTGGCTCCTGCTCCGCTCGTCCCAGGGTTTGAGAAGAAAGCCGGCGAAGGCGTTGCGGACGCCGGCGGAGCCGTTGATGGTGAAAACGTGTGAGATCTCGGGCGTCGTGCGCACGCCGTCGAACAGCCGCTGCGTCGCTTGCTCGGTATAGTCGAGGTTGCCGATCTGCGGCGTCTTGATCAGCGAGAGCAGAATGCCCTGGTCCTCTTCTGGAGCGAGCTCCCGCGGGGTCGAGACGTACATTACGGCGGTCAAGGCCAGCACCCCGACCAGGATGAGCATTGTCAGCGCGCGGAAGTTGAGCGAGCTGTGGAGGCGACGCTTGTAAGCCCGGCGAAGGCTCAGGAAGGCGCTATCGAGTTTCCGCGCGAACCAGCCTTCGTTCTTCTCTTTGCTGAGCAGCTTCGAGCACATCATCGGCGACAATGTCAGCGCGATGAAGCCGGAGACGATGACGGCGCCCGCCAGAGTGAAAGCGAATTCGCGAAAGAGAACCCCGGTCACGCCGGAGACAAAGCCGATTGGCGCATAAACCGCGGCGAGCGTGATGGTCATGGCGATGATCGGCAGGGCGATCTCATGGGCGCCCCGGATCGCCGCATCGAACGGCGTCATGCCCTCCTCGATGTGGCGATGAATGTTCTCCACCACCACAATCGCGTCGTCGACGACGAGGCCGATGCCAAGCACGAGCGCAAGCAGCGTGAGCAGATTGATCGAATAGCCGAGCGCCATCAGCGCGATCATCACGCCGATGAGCGAAAGCGGGATGGTGACGATCGGGATGAAGGTCGAGCGCAGATTGCCGAGAAACAGGAAAATCACCACGATCACGATCGCTGCTGCTTCGGCGAGCGTCTTGGCGACTTCGTAGATCGAGGCGCGAATGAAGCTGGTCGAGTCATAGGCGATGGTCGCCCTCAAGCCGGTTGGCAATTGCTCCTGGATGCTCGGCATGATCGCGCGCACGCCATCGATCACGGTCAGCGGATTGGCCTCCGGCGTGCCATAGATGCCGACGAACACCGCCTTGAGCCCATCGAAGACCGACGAGGAATCGACGCTTTGGGGTCCGAGCTCGATTTTGGAGACGTCGCCCAGCCGCACCAGCGCGTCGCCGTGCGCCGCGATCACGAGCTGCCCGAACGCCTTGGCGCTGTCGAGAGAGGTCAGCGCGTTGACGCTGATCTGGGTGTAGTCGCCTTTGACCTCGCCGGCCGCGGTGGTGAAGTTGTTCGCGGCGAGCGCCGCTCGCACATCGTTCGGAGTCACCCCCAGGGACGCCATGCGGGTTGGGTCGAGCCAGATGCGCATGGCGAAAGTCTGCCCGCCAAGAATCTGGGCGTTGGCGACGCCGTCAACAGTTTGCAGACGCGGCTGGACGACGCGGGTCAAATAGTCGGTGATCTGGGACGGGGTCATCACCTCCGAGTTGAACGACAGGTACATGAGCGCAAAGCCCTGACCGGTCTGCTTGACCACGACCGGATCGTTAGCGTCGCGCGGCAGGAGGCCGCGCACCTGATTGACCTTGGACAAGGTGTCGGCCATCGCCCGGTCGGGATTGGCGTCGAGACGCAGATTGAGCGTGATGGTCGAGGTGTTCTGTTGCGAGGTCGAGACCAGCGTGTCGATGCCCTCGGCGCTCGCCACCGCCTGCTCGATAGGGGTCGTGATGAAGCCCTTGATGACGTCGGCAGCGGCGCCAGGGTAGGTCGTAGTGATGGTGATCGTGGTGTTCGAGGTCTCCGGGAACTGCCGCACCTGAAGCCGGAAGGCCGCCATTCCGCCGACCAGCAAAATGAGCAGGCTGACCACGCTCGCCAGCACCGGCCGGCGGATGAAGAGGTCGGTGAACGCGTTCAATTTGGTTGCATCCTAACTGACCACATGGCACGGTTCTAACCTCAGATAACGAGGCTGTGAACCGCCCAAATGAGCGACAACAAACCCCACAAGGCCGTGTCTTATGTGCGTTTCTCATCCAAGAAGCAGATGAAAGGGAACAGTCTCGCTCGGCAGACTGAGAAAGCCCAACAGTGGATTGCGTCACGGCCCGACTTGAATTTGGTACTCGACAACAGCGTTACATATCACGATTTGGGAGTGAGCGCCTTTCGAGGCGCTAACGTCAAGGAAGGTGAGCTTTCGGAGTTCCTTGAAGCGGTCAAGAGTGGCCTTGTTGAGCGAGGGACTTACCTACTCGTTGAACACCTTGACAGAGTTTCTAGGCTGCCATTCAGAAAGGCCGCACGTGTACTTGAAGACATTTGCGACATGGATATCAATGTCGTTACGCTCAATGACAACACCATCTACACGAAGGACAGTGACCTTGCCGACTACATCCGTGCTGCATTGGCCTTTGAGACTGCCAATCGAGAAAGCGTGAGGAAGTCGGAATTATCGGCAGACAACTGGCGTAAATTGAGGAAAAAAGCGGCGGCTGGTGTAGTCATGAGTAGTAACAACGTCTCATGGCTTGACGTGATTGGGAGCAAGCCAAATCGGCAATTCGCATTCAAAGAAGACAAGGCCAATATTGTCACGAATATCATCGATATGTTCTTGTCGGGGAAGGGTTGTCAGGCGATTGCAGCTGCCCTCAATGTGTCTGGTGTTCCACCATTACGCAATGGAAAGCAGTGGGAACCTCGCTCAATCCATTCTCTGCTATCTAATCCCGCATTGAGCGGCACATATTCCATGGGCGATAAGGCCATTGCCGCAAAGGAAGAACCAATCCCGAACTATTACCCTGCCCTGATTTCAACGAAACAGTTCAATGAAATCAGCCTCATGCTCAATCGAGGCAACGTGAAGAGCCGTGATCCGATTGCAAACCCGGTTGCTGGTATCTGCTATTGCAGCGTGTGCGGTTCGAAGATGACCCGGTTCAAGACGAGAAGCCATGGTGCGAGGGTGATTTGCGCCGCTGCGAAGGTCAGAAAATGTGCTGGCGGATATCGAACGATCAAGCTCGATATCGTCTATGATCGGCTGAAACTCATTGTGATGCATCCGCAGACCTTCGCCGCTCATTGGCCTCCCGGTGGAGATAACCGAGGAGAGATTGTTCGGTTACGTTTTATCCAAACCGATCTTGAGACCAAAATCTCAAACGTGACCGAAGCCATGATGATGCAAGGACATTCACCAGCGCTAGGAACGTCTCTTAGAGCCCTTGAGGCCGAGAAGGCGACAGTTGACGGTCAAATTGAGAAGCAGGCTTCCTTGGCCGTCTTATCGGGCCATGATGCGATGATGATCCGGCTCGCGGACGTTCGCGACGCAATCGAGGCCAATGACATTCCGCTGGTCAATGGGTTGATGCGACGGCTCTTCGATAAGGTTGTCGTCAATGTCAGAGAAAAGACCGTTGACGCTCATTGGTTAGGACAGCGATCCCATGCCGTTCAAGCTGCACGCGATCATTGAAACCGGGCCGATCATTCGCGGTCGTCTGACCTGTTGCGGCCATTTGGTGTGCGGTTTTCCGCGTCGCTCACCTTTGAAGAAGCAGCATCTTCGTCTTTCGCCTTGTCCGCAGACGAAAAGTCAATGAACTTAGAGAGTTGCGGAAAAGCAGTTTTCGCAAGGCTCTCAACGCCCTCTGCGAATAACTTGCGAGATCAGTCTGGGCTTTCGTTTGCCATTTACGTATTCAATTACTTTTCGTGCAAGTGTTTGATCCACTTGTCAATAGTTTAGCGACTAGTCTCGCGTGATCATTGATTGCTGGCCTGCGGCGCTTACGCTTGGTCTTCTCGGCCTTGAGAGCACTGGTAAGGAGACTGACCGCCATCTTGTTCAAACTTAAGGTCACGCCGTTCTCTTCCTCGTAAACCACAAGACAGGCCTGCAAGTCAGCCAAGAGGGCAGGCGGCAATCGGAAGATCACTGACTTATTGTCCCTTGCTGCTACGTTTTCGGCAGACTTCCTTTCGAGGAAGAGTTGCAGTTCTTTATTCAACATAGTGGGTGTCTCCTTAAATTTGATGCTCCTAACTATTTATCACAGCGCACTATTCCATCATGTAATAAGGCAAGATGTTGCGATTGATAAATAGTAAGACGAACAATTATTGCATAGGAATAGTCAACAGATGAGCGCAATAACGAAGAAGCTGGCCGAAGTCTACCGCAGAGCCATCACGCCCGGTGTAGAGGGCTACATTTCAAACGATGTTGAAGCAGCGCAACGTGCTGCCGTCGAGAACGTGAAACGAAACGTACTCGCTCGTCATGCGCTCTACACAATGGTTGCTGAGTGGGCGGCGGCCAAAGAAAAAACGAAGAAATGGAGCCTACGCAAATGAGACTTGACCCCAATAAAGAAGCATTCTTAATATTCGCTGATAGTTATTGGGACATTGACAATGGCAAATCTGCCGTTGAGCTCGGACAGAAGATGTTAGTTCAACACGTTGAGAGAGTCCGCAACACAGCATACGGCTATGCTGGTCATTTGGATGAAAGTATTGCAAGAGCAAGTGACATCATTGACACTATCGATAGGGAAAACCTCATTGATACCATCAACAGCTTGTGTGACCTTGGGGAAGGCGATGCGGTAACTCGTGCTTTGAAAAACGTTGTCTTGGGCGCAATCCAGAAAAATACAGGGGCGAAGGCAGTGCAGACCGGGGGTGTGAAGATCAAGACAGGGACAAATCCGTCGCCAGTGCGCTTCAACGGTTCTGCTGTGAAGCGCAACCCGTCGAAGACGGCTTCAGCCACGAAGTCGTTCAATGACGTTGCGGACGCACCAACGAAGGTTTTCAACCGAGTTGTGTCAGATAATGTCAACATCAACGCAGGAGCAAAGGCTATCATGCGAGAAGCAATAGAGCGCAAGACTGCCGCCGCTTTGACTTTAAAAACACATCCAACAAAGAGAAGAACAGAGATGAACAAACAAGATTACGATAACGAAGAAACGTGGACTGCAATGGCCAAGAAGGAGGCCGACGAGCGTGCAGGGCTAACGACTGCGGCCAAGACCATCGAAATACCCGTTGTTAGATTGGCTTCATTTGACGACACGAGAGACAGGTTGCCCCCTGAATTCCGCAACCCGAAAGAAATCCCAAATGTAGTTGGCATGACATTGACTGATCTGCCACAACCAAACACGATCAAGGGCGGTGCAGCGGCGACGTACAGACGGGCGAACCAAGACAAGACACGTGAAGGTCAATGGCCTTCAAATCCCGGTGATATTCAATATCCCGAGGAAACGGCCTCAAGTCGATATCCGAATTCGAGATGGTAAGAGAAGACGAAGCCATCTCGATTGTGTTTCTTTGAATAGTGCGGATTCGACACGGCCTAGTCGGTAAGATCAGTATTGGTTGCCATTAGCCAATGCTGTAGGTCGCCGTCTTAAGCCTTGGGACGGCGACCGCTCCTAATCAGATCAGCAATGTCTTTGTTCAACATTGCTGAAGGCGTGTCGCGAGGGGTGTTTTTATACCCCACAACTCCAAAACGTCTCTCGCGGCACCTTACTAACGGCCAACGAAGAGGGTCCGAGGGCCGTCGAAGCGACCACCAAGACGGCCACGGAATGATGAAGAGCACCAGCGAAATCAACATCAAGACGGACAAGGCCAGTCGTTTAGGACGCCACTGCGCCGGGTGCCTTCGATATCGAGCCGCAAGCCAGTTCTATGATCACGATGTTGGCGGCTATCGCTGTCATGATTTTTGTGCGGAGTGCGTTGACGCCTTTACCGCTGCCGATGACGAGGACAGGCGTGCAGGGCTGTTGCCGCCTCAGGCTACCCACTACTTCTACCTATTTTTCAATCTTGGCCGCTCACGGGGCTTTCCCTGAGTCTTCAATCGGGCTTGTTCGGAACGTACCCATAGCGGTCTTTGAAACGCATTTCGTCAATGAGAAGGTGGCGACGAACCAATCGCGGTTTTTATCGCTTTCGACCATGCCTTCGTGCCCGCAATAAAGAGATTTAAGCGGACCATCGCACCGAGGGTATGACGGTGCGGCGGTTTTCGCTTTATGACAGGAATGAACATAGTCGAGAGTGGGTCTCTTTAGAATTATGCATTCTAGCGACTCGCTTTGTTCGGTACGAACAGCGAAGCGTCGTCATTACCCCTTGAGAAAGGGATCGCTCATTTCAGGCTACCGTGGTCAAAGGGCAACGAATATGGCGCTGATAAAGAACTGGGGCTTTCAGTGGCAGCGTCAGTATATTTTTAGAGGAGCCGGGAGTAACGCCGGCCATCTCAAAGGATATGCATCGGGGAAGCCGGAAGCGGACTTCAGAGAGCAAATTGGCGTCTATATCTTACATGACCGGGATTTACACATAGTTTATGTTGGGCAGGCGGGAAATGGTAATGCAACTCTGTTTAATCGTATCAAAAACCACATGGACGGTCGTCTTTCGGGCAGATGGGACTACGTTACTTGGTTCGGGTTCTTGAACGTAAACGGCGATGGTTCATTGAGCAACGTGGCCAACGTATCTTCGAGAGTGTCCGGCTTCACATACTCGCAGGCGCTAGACCAAATTGAAGGGATACTAATAGAGGTCATAGAACCTCGCTTGAACAAACAGGCAGGTCAACTGAAGGCAGCCACAGAATATATCCAATCGAAAGACGTGAGGATGCGAGAGATAACAAATTCAGAGCTGTTGGATGAACTTGAGGTACTCAAGAGGAAGATCAATGTTAGTTAAGGAATTCTCCTGCGGCTTCCCGTTAAGCATGACCGTGAGACGTTGGGTGAGGGCTTAGTCTGAGCATAAACGGGTGCAGCAAGCACAAGAGCAACAGCGGGTGTTAGAAACTTCCTCGGCTCTCCCCTTCTAATTAGAAGTCCGACTCCGAATTGACGGGTATGGTAAGATTTCCCTTGACATGAATTACCTTATGTGGTATGGCTTTCACAAGGTCTCGCAGTCCGGGCTTTGCCCTGACTAGCTGCCCCCCCCCGATATATGTTTTGGTGATAGGGCAGTCTGGACCGTTTCAGCAATAAATACATTGTGACGCGGTTCTGGTCTGGCACCACCAACCTAGGGCCGCCGTTCACTTTTCCGATGGTAGTGCATTGGACGCAGCGGAATTACATAATTCAAGTTGCTTCCAATATTGCCAACCATCAGACCCGATGAAGTGGGTTTTTCTTTGCCCTCATAACCGGGATGGGATCACCAGCGGAAAGTTCCTGAAGCTGGCCCATAGCGTCGAGCATACCACCGTCAAGTAGACCACCGTCAATACCGTCCATACGAAAGCAGGATTACCCCCTGCAAGGTTTACCTTTAACCGTCTAGCTAGACCTATATTAATAGCTAGAGACCCAGAGTTAAGCTCTGATTGAGTCAGGGTCATAGAGAAGGTCTTCACCGGCCCACCGCAAGTGAATGGTGAAAAGTAGTTGGGACTCATACCTCCGGTCCTCCCGATGTCAGCCTCATTGATTAGGGAATACTTCGTAACAGATACCGAGGCGGCGGTATATTTGAAAGCTCACTGGCATACATCTATAGATTGTATAGGGTGAACTTCCAAATATACATTCCGTCCCCTAATGAAGGGGCTTCCTTCTTAGGATCAAAGCAGACTGACCCCCTGAGTTAACAGTCAAAGTTAATGGCACGGGTATACGAAGGATAAACAGCGAAAAATATGAGTGTAGAAGTGAAATGAATATCGGGCTTCGATATCACATTTAGCTTCTTATACTTCGTTCCCATGGGTATTTTGAGTATGATAGGATTATCGCCAGCTTCAAGGTTTCTCTATCATCCTATCAAAGCCTGTCGGAGGTTGAGGTATGTCTTGAAACGTGTAACAACTTTACTGACAGGTGGAAGGAAAGATGTGCGTTTTCGGTTAAAGAAATTGCTGTCGAACCGACCTACTGATCAACATCTATTTGAGTCTCAAGGGGTGGTCATCTAGCGTATTGAAGCAGCCATTGCTCCTGAGGAAGGGTTATCCGTCAGGTGGACGCCTCTTTGCCATCTTTCATATGCAGACTCATTCCCGTGCTTTGGAAGCCCCTGATAGCCTAGCTTGTGTCGCATTGGCTTTTTATCCCTCACACAACAGAAGGCCTGCCAGCGGCTTCTGTGCTCGATCGAGTGAACTTGAAAAGGAGGGCAAGGCCGAAGAGGGAGGCTAGGAGCTGTCTGGGGCCAAGGAGGGCCGGGGTCGGATAGGCCTGCAACTGGTATTTGCCCGCGAATGATCTGGACTTATCACCCACTTCGATATCATATAAGAGTCATCAAGTGGCTCAAGGCTCGTTACCTGAGCCACTTTGGGATGGGCCTGTGTCGAGGATGCAATGCTCCGTAGCCTAGAGTGCACCGGTTTTAAATCGTTTGTTGATTTTCATCTGGACTTCAAGCCGGGATTAAACATTTTGGTTGGTCCGAATGGAAGTGGTAAAACCAACATCATACTTCTTCTTGAGTTCTTGGGAATTTTAGTTCGATCGCCTCTCATTGAAGCAATTGGTCGAGTGGGCGGAGCTGGGAGTATATTCCGCAGACAGCTAGATAACAAATTATCTGATACAATAACGTTCACTGTTTCCGGTAGCGGAAATAATAAAAGCTATCGTAATGAAAAAACGACTTATGTACTATACAAATACTCCGCTTCTATATATTTATCGACAAAGGATAATACCATTGCGTTTATGTCGCAACATTTGCAAATGTCGATTTATCCGAAGACTTTAGACATGGTAGAATATGTTGAGCTGTATGACAACAATATTGATATCAAAACTACCTTTTTCAACGACGTTGTAACAACCGATATTATTAAAATGGATCAAACTATTATCGATTGGCCGAGTCATCGGCTTGGTTCAAAAGACAAACTATCCTCATTGCAAATCCAAGACGCGTTTGTTGAGATGTGCAAAAGAAGTGCGAAAGATATGTATCTCTTCAATTTCCTTGAAGAAGCTGTACCTCAGATGTCGATGCTTGGTCGAGATTTGCTCAGTGCCAGATCATTCAATATTACCCCGTCGCAGGCGAGAAACGTTGAAGATATTGGGACTATGCCGGTGATTGAGCCAGACGGTAGAGGATTGGCTGCGACGTTATTCAATTTACAAACAGTTCCTGATGAGCAAGGAAGTTTATTTCGCTATAGGTACATGTATGTTCGCCAGTACTACGAAAATCCTGACGCAATACGGAGGAAAATTCTAGAATATAGTAGAATTGTTAATCCGAATATTACTGATATTTACGTTGTCTCCGACCCAATTGAAGCCAAACTGGCTATTTTTATTAAGATTTCTTACGAGGGGGGCGAACTTCAGTTACCGTTCAGATTAGTCTCGGACGGAACGGCTAAATGGTTTACGCTGGTGACTGCTATCGCAGCAAATTCAAATTTGTTTGCCATCGAAGAACCGGAGAACTTCTTGCATCCTTTGATGCAGATAGAGATTGTAAAAATACTCAGAGAGCAGTACGAAAGGGCGGAACAGGATCGATGGTCGCTGATATCTACTCATAGTGAGACAATTATAAACCAGTGCCAGCCATCAGAAATAATAATCGTCGAGATGAAGCGTGGAAGGACCGAGGCCCGTAGGCCATCGAACGCGGAAGAGTTATTGTCCGAAATCAGGGAGACGGGATTTGGGCTTGGGTACTACTATATAGCAGGAGCAGTAGAATAATGGGGCTCGCTTTCATAGTCGACGGCCAACAAGAAAAGCTTGTGTTGCAGCGATTATGCTCCGGCGCACCCGTAAGGACGACTAATCTAAACGGAAAAGATGTCAGGCTTGCGGTTATCGCAAAAACGGTTGCCACCCTGATTAAGCTATTGAAGGATAGGTACTTCCCCGTCTTTATCATTGTCGACCGTGAGGGTCGCGTGGAAACGTCACAGCAGATAGAGTCATATTTGCGGACGCACCTAGCAGGACTTGGTATACCAGCGGAGGCGATCGTCGTATCAGTCCCAGACCGTATGCTGGAAAATTGGATTATTGCGGGTAACCCTACATGTGAGAACGATCAACTACTGAGTGATATCCCGACGCCAATTTCAGATGGCTCAAACGGTAAGGTTCTTCTTAAGAGACTGATGAGAGAGAAGAAGATGTATTACTATGAGACCGGGAACGGAGTTGAGTTGTTTTGCAAAATGGACTTTAGAGGAGCCATTAGCCGAAGCGTGAGCTTTGGCAGGTTGTACGAGCAGATCGCACCATACTGTCCCAAACTGAGGAGTTCAGCCGGGCTGTAAAGGTCCGAAACAGACGCGACGGCACAATAAAGCTTTCTCTTTGAGTGGTGGTAAGGCTCCGAGACCCTATACCATCGATCCCCCGGTGACTTAATCCCCTGCTCGATCCTTCCCCCGGGTCAGAGGATAGTAAATATCTAGGCTGATCGTCCATGGCTTGACCGATCCTACCTAGCGCACATAGCGGGTTGCAACGAGGCATTGCCTTGCCCTAATCATAGCAGCATGTTACATTCTATCTTCAGATGGGATGTTTATTGCAATGCACAATAAGGCCCTCGCCTATTACCGCACGTCGAGCGCTTCGAACGTCGGTGACGAGAAAGACTCGCTCCCTCGCCAACGTCTGGCCGTCGAGCGCTATGCAGCACAGGCTGGATATACCATCGGCGAAGAGTTCTATGATGCCGCTGTATCAGGAGCCGATGCCCTCGACGCTCGCCCCGGCTTCAGCGAAGCCCTGAAGCGCATTGCCGCAAATGGCGTCAGGACGATCATCGTTGAGACCGCCTCCCGCTTCGCCCGAGACTTGATCGTTGCCGAGACTGGTTATCGTCGCCTACGCGATGCAGGGATCACGCTCATTGCAGCCGATGCCCCTAGCTCATTCCTTGACGACACGCCGACCAGTGCTTTCATTCGTCAGGTGTTGGCAGCGGTTCAGGAACTTGACCGCACCATGACAGTGGCGAAGCTCAGGGGAGCACGTCAGCGAAAGAAAGCACTCACCGGCAAGTGCGAGGGCGGTAAGAGCTACGCCGAGAAGGTGCCTGCCACAGTTGAGCGTGCAAAGGCTCTTAGGGCCTCAGGAATGACCTTGAAGGCAATCACTTACCAGATGACAGCCGAAGGCTTTAAGACCGCTTCAGGGGCTCCCTACCAGATGACAGCTATCGGGCGTATGATTGCAGGACGCACCCGGTAGCCCTTGATCAGGGCTTCGCCCATAGCCAGCCATTGACCCAATCGTTCGCCCCATTCGTTGGTTAGGCCGCAAGGCCGATCTTCCCACTTGATCCCTGCTCGTCATCGACCTGATCGATCATTCCACAACGCTTGAGAAGCGGAGGCAGCCTCCGGTTTTAGTTAAATAAGACATCTCCGCTAGAAGAAAAAGGGATGTCTTCATGGGTATCACTGCCACCGCCGTTGCAAAGCGAAACAAACTGAAGCGCAATGCCGAATGGCGTGCCATCAGACGAACCACATCCGATGCGTTCAAGAAGGCCGAACAGGAGTCGAGAGATCGATACAACGACTTCACCAAGCTGAGTCGTATGTACTGTAAAACTCACCCTTGGGAGTTTGCGATGTGGGTGCAAAAGCTACAGAAGGCCGAGGTTATGCCACTCGCTCCTTCGGCAGGGCCTCAGTCGCGTATGTTGCCAACCATGTATACACCAATGCTGCCAACTGTTACGCATATCGTAACGCCATCATCATCGGGGAGACGAATTCCAACTGCCGAAGAAATGGAAAGGAGCAGACTTTCGCCAGCCCCTGATAACGCACTCGCGTTATTAGGTATTCGCCTCGACTAGAGCGAATGCTAGGCCGAGCCTGTCAATTCCTTTAGCTGTTGTTCTTCCTTACCCAGTTTTGTGCTCACTGCCTCTAGCGCCTTTATCTCTTTGGCCTTTATATTTATCTGCTCGTCTACACGTTTCTTCGCTGCTTTGGTCTGATCAAGCAGTTCCATATATCGGTTATTGTCGGTCATAATCAAAATCTCCTTCAAATCTGGTTGGGAACGGAATTGCATAATTCCAGTCTGTTACCCTACCACATTTTCCCGGATTTGTCAACAAAAAGAGGGGCTTTTATCCATTCGATGTTAGATGCTCAATGTCCTTCCGGCATTTCAATTGGCAGCTTTTCCAAAGCAGCGACGAATTCATTCAGTTCTGTGGCGACTCGATCAAATGCCGTACCTGCGTCATGTATGCATCGTGCGTCGAAATAGGTAGACTCGTCATGTTTGTATAGTTCGATCAATACACCGAAATCGTCGTTTGCAGTCTTCATTCGGCGGAACATCTCTCCTACGTTTCTAAGTATCTCGCGACGATAAACCCTCTTCTCATATGATGCATCTTGCGTAGTCATGAATTTCCTTTCAACGTCTAAATGGATCGCTGCACACAATCACTTGTTATTTAATACAATAGTGCCTTTGTCAGGGCCTTCTACTGCGCTCCACGAGGCCCACACGCCAGCCCTGAGGAGCGACGGGGATCGCATGAGATCCCCCGAGGACATGCCTGACAAATGGGAGGTGGGTGAAAAGTGAATAAGCCTTAAGGGTCTGGCTTCGTCGCTTGTGCTTTACGTCCCAATATTCTCATTAAGCGAGTGCACGCACGCACTCGCCTTAATACCAACGTATAAGATAAGATATCCGGCTGATAGAAGATGTCTTGCAGTCCTCCGTAACGCAAAAGGTGCTGCGCATAAAAGTGTGATAATTCGTTCAGCTCCTTTTCAATCGCGGGTCTAAGGGGTTTTAGTGAGGCTGCTTTTATAAGCTCGTCCGCTATTGCGTTGATGTTATGACCAAATTTTTGGTACGCTATTACAGGTTTATACTTATCATAGTCAATTACTAGTAACACTGTTTTCAATATTATTTCAGTGCCCTGACAAATCAGATGACGAACAACGTATTGATTTGCCTCGCTATTCGCATGATCTTTGAGCAATATCGCTGACAATAAAAAGGCTTCCCCTTTTTGATACATAGCTCGGATAATGAGACCTTTACCATAATCAGTCAACTTTCCCGCCAAAACGAGCGCTCCTGCTTTTGTACAACCTACTCATCAATCGACGACATGCTTCACTCATTCTTGACGAGCCGCAGCTTCACCATACCGGGCGGCATGTCGGGCGGTCGCTTGTATTCAAGGTCCGGCAGATACACGCCGCAATCGGTTCTGCCCTTCTTAGACCGGGATTGCGTACGCCATAGGCAGTCATATGAGAAGCGGTCTAGCAGATCGCGTAGGGTTATCTCAGGGCCATACTTTGCGGCGATCCGAGCCAGCCGGTAGGAGCCTTTACGAGCGCAGACCCGACAGCGAATTCTCACCACGACAAACGGGTAATGGGCGAGGCAATCCTGCATGTCCATAGCTCGCCCTGAGCCCGTCGAGGGCGGGATTGTTCTCTGTGTGTTCTCGGGTGTCAAGCTTGGGAGGGAGAACGCAACTCGCTACGGGCTCACTTTCCTCAGATACTCCGCCTGTTCATTCCGGACGGCAGGTGGGCTAAATCCGGACGAGGTCCTATACGCCTCCGCCAAATATCTGCTGGCAGAAATTGACGGAAACGAATGGCTGAGGTCTTATGCAGCGCGTCTTCGCATTTCGCCTTCGGCGTGCGTCCGTGAGTGCTCTATGAATTGGTGTGATAAGCTCGGCTCTACGCCTGCCATCGGCTATCAATTAGACTGGCATACGCTTCCGAGCGATATTCTGCTTGACGCATTGTCGTCGCTTGTTGACGGGATGGTGTCTGGCGATGAGCAGAGGTTCACTATTGATCTTAAAGATGCGCTCAAACTAACTTTTACGTCTCACGACGGCTTTCAATTCGGGCTAGAGCCCGCGAGGATATTCGTCGAGTTTAGACACCGAGCGGCTTATCGTATAGGAGCCGGTGGAATACCTAATTTGGTCTTGAATTCTAAGCCTTCTCCTTACACTGAGCTTCTAGACGAAGTTCAGCGTTATTTACAAAATACCATGGAAATTGTAAATCGTTTGAAAGTTCGCCGACTTATTGGAATAGGCGTAGTCGCGACGACAGTGGTGGACGAACACGACGTACCCCCCGGTATCAGGAAATTGTTAACTCACGTCAGTAATCCTTGGCAAGGTAAGCTGGAAACTCTAACCTTCCAAGCACAAACTATCGTGCACGAGGATGAGGAATTTTCGCATCGGTGTACTCATACCGTAGTTAAGAAATTGAAGAACGATGACCCAATGGACGTAATTTTTGACTACCAGCGAGTATATAAAAAACCACCAGAAGTCGATGCAAGTCGCCTTAGAACTGCGACTGAGAAGGTGAAATCCGTAGCACTTGATTATTTTGAACAACTAGCACAGGGAGATCGGTTCGATGACTTCCTCAACAACGCCGATAGTAAATGAGGCGACTGCCTCATTGGTGCTTGGGTCTAAAACGCCGAACGTGGCTTCTCGCAACAACACCGGGTCGTCAAACACTAGAGGCGCAGCGGGAGAGGTGCTTCCCGTTGGTCGTTCGTTTCAAAATCAAGACCTTTTCCTTGCAGCCAGCGCTAGACGGGTTGGTAGGTTAAGCGCAGCTGCGATTTCACGCAGTGAGGAAGAAGAATTGCATGGAGAGCGGCAGCGGTTGCTTGATAAGAAATTTGAAGGAACGCTTACTAGGTCGGAAGCCAATCGGTTATCTTATGTCAGGTGGAGCTTGGATCGCATAGAGGACGCTCGGGTCGGTCCGGTGCTCGACGAGATTGAAACTAAGCTGTTGCAGTACGAAAAGCTCGCACGAGACATCGCGTCTTTAAAGGACGTACTGCAATCTTCGGTTGGCAGAAGAAGACCTTGAGCAACGAACTAACTTCGTCTGAAGGTGCACGTTACTTGGTGCAGAGAACTGCGGTTGGTCAAGTTAAACACTATAATGAATATATCGGTCAACTGAGAACAGATTTTGTATACTCATGCGCTTACTGCACAATCACAGAGGCGGAAGCAGCAGGTATAAACTTTACAATCGATCACTATCGACCGAGGAGTTCACACCGGGCACTAGAAAACTCATACGATAATTTGATGTACTGTTGTCGATCATGCAACAGTTATAAAGGCGACCGAGACCCTCCTCAGGCTGCTCAAGCGAGCGGTCTCAGGTTCTTTAGACCCGACCAAGACGTCAGACATGAACACTTTTCACTCGATGGACTTAAACTTATTGAGGAAACCGGCATCGGCGAGTTTACAATTGAGGCGGTCGATCTCAATCGTGCTGTCCTATGCCGTGTCAGGGACCTCAGACGCCGCTTCCACGCGTGCGACGAATATGTCGCAGAGGGAATATCGGCACTGCTTAGTTTTCGGATAGATAGATTAGCACCGGCGTCGCGTGCACGGGCACTCAAGGCGCGGGACGATGTTGTCGGGTCGGTGAGCAGGTTAAAAGACGATATCGATGAACTTTTGCGGGAGGGTGCGAAATCGAGCTTGCTCGATCCCGATCCGGAGGCGGAAGCTCGTTTTCGAGAAAGGAGAGCGAAGCTCAAAGGCTATGAGGCAATATTTCCCGGTAACTGGCGGGGTAGGGATGCCGATTGATCGCCTATCACTCGCCCGTAGGACTCAGCGCTAAGTCCGGTACGTAGAGCGCCCAAACGAAAGCCCCCCGCTCGACCCGATAACCAATCGATATAATGTAAGCCTTTTGCAACTAAAACACATACATTGGTCGCCCATTTCATCGGTAACCGCTTCCTGTCGGAATGGTGCAAACCGTTGCAAACGCTCCTGATAGGCATTGAGCTTCTCGTTCCCGCGCGACCCTGGCCGTGCGAGAAATTCGGAGAAAACCGTTCGCCTCCGCCAGCCCCAAGCCATCCTAAAGCCCCGCCTGGCAGCCTTCCTTCCTCCCTGCCCCTGAGCGGCGCAACTAAGCTATCAAGGCAGTTCGGGTGGCGCAATGTACTTAGCACTTCGTGCAGATCCCCTCACGAAATACGCCTATTGCGCGTGCCTGCAAACAATGCTTATCCTATGTTCAACGAGTAGTAAGGAGGTTGCGTGCTAAGGATCGTTGTTTGTCTTTTTTTTGCGCTGCTCTTCCAGGGAAGCGAAGTGCTAGCTTGGGGGCCCGAAGGTCATTCCGCCATAGCGGAGATTGCGCAAAGGAGGTTGACACAGCAAGCACAATCTAAAATAGAATTAATTCTTGGTGAGAATCGTTCTTTAGCATCGCTTAGCAGCTGGGCTGACGATTATCGAGAACTCCACCCAAATACCGCTGGATGGCATTTCGTTGACATCCCGTTGGCTGCTCAGGACTACGAGGAGGTCAGGGATTGCTCTCCCTCACCGCAAGGTGACTGCGTAATTCATGCCTTGCAGCGCAATCTTGTCGATCTCCAAAACGAATCGTTGCCAAACGACAAACGCACTGATGCATTAAAATTTGTTGTGCATTTTGTGGGCGATGTGAACCAACCACTTCATACTGTTAAGGAATTGTTTGGATATAACGATTTTCCGGTCTGCTATTTCTCCAGCCCTGCGAAGAACGACTGTGTTGGCACAAATCTGCATGCGGTATGGGATACGGGTTTGATAAGGTCGATATTTTGGGATTGGGGTGCCTACGTCGACTATTTGGAGAACAAATGGATGGTCGAACACGATATTTCGACAATTAGTGAAGGTACTCCTGTTGATTGGGCTTTGGAGGCGCACCAAGCAGCACGCAACGTTGTAGTTGCGGGTCTGACTACTAATGAACCGTTAGGGAAGGAATATTTGCAAGCAGTCAGACCTACGCTAGATAGGCAAATTGCGGCTGCAGGACTTCGGCTAGCCCGGGTTTTAAATGATGCTCTGAGGTAGGGAAGGCTGTGTATGCTATGCTAGCGAATATGATGCATCGCGTAGGGCACGATTTGGCTCGCGCGACAGCGATTGCGTCCGTTTCCGCCTTTCTATCGACCTCAACTCATGCACAATCTGGGCGGCAAGAGGTTCCGGGTTATTTGCCCAAGGATTGGGCCATCGACATTCTTTCTATTTTACCCCCTCCTCCCGAGTGGGGGACCGCCGCTCTCGCTGAAGACGAATCGGCTAATCGGGCAGACCTGCAGCTACGAGGAACTCTTAGGTGGGGCCTAGCTAGCGAAGATGCGGATCTGAGCTTTCCGAATGTGGCGAGCACTTTTTCTTGTGCGTTGCAAGCTCCGATCACCCAACAATATACTCCGAATCTGCTCCATTTATTGGAGAGAACGCTAACTGACGCAAGCAACGCGACGAACGTAGCGAAGGAACACTACCATCGTAGGCGACCGTTTCTGATCAATGACGAGCCAATCTGTACTCCGGATTGGCAGGACACACTGAGCAAAAATGGCTCTTACCCTTCCGGCCATGCCTCTATTGGTTGGACTTGGGCGTTGCTACTAACGGAAATTAGGCCCGATCGCTCGGCGGCTGTCCTGAGGCGCGGTCGAGAGTTCGGCGAAAGTCGCTTGGTTTGCAATGTACATTGGCTTAGCGACGTCGTTGAAAGTCGCCTTATCGCCTCGGCGACATTCGCGCGATTGCTCGCCGAGCCAGAGTTCGTGGCTGATCTAAAATTGGCTGAGAAGGAGCTAGACATGGTTCGAAGTCAAGGACTGTTGCCGTCTCGGGACTGCGCAGCGGAATCCGCCGCGCTCGAAGTTCAGCCTGAACGCGCGCCATAGGCGGCAGCATATATCCTGTGGAGTCGCATTTTGGGGCTACGTTCCTACGTTCACTACCCTGGGGGTTTTAGCCCGTGACAGTTCGCAAGGGTACCTACATCCCAATTGTGCAATAACTATTCGTGGAAAAAGACAATTTAAGGGGCGATTATCTGCGTGCGGACGCACAGCTTCTGGGCGAGTGCCTTCCGTTAGCTTCAGTTCTTAGAAGATGCGTTGATTTGTCTGCGATTAATTGATGAGGCTATGGACCAAATTTCTTCATAGAATCGAGTGTGGAGAGAATCATGTTACGCATTTTGTCTATGCTTGGATCTGCTTTCATAATCGTCGCGTTCATTTCACCGGTTCGCGCGACCGACGACTGTAATCCGGGAGCCCGGTGTTTTCCTTCCTCGGGAACGGGCGCGCCCGCTCGTTTCGTCGCTCAGTGCTCGGGGAGGTTTCCGGATTTTGTTAGCCCCGTCAAAATGATTACAGGCCCGGGACCCTGGTTCAAACTGTCACAGGCTTATCCATCATCCGCGCCCTCCGATGACTACCCATGGCTCCAGGTGGATTTTGCGAACGGGGTCCGGGGTGCAAACGCGTACCTCTATGCTCTTCGCGACTATGCGTTCGAAGGGATGCTAGACGTCGATTTTAGGCCGGAATTAACCGAACTACGCGCCTGGTTTCACATGCCTATGATGAATTTTGGCCCGTATGCTAGAGAACCGCTCCGTGGGCTAACCACTGAGCGCACTGTGGTGGGACCGGAACTTGGCATCAAGCCTGGAGTTGAGATTCACAACTACGCCATAGGATTCTACAATGCTGTGGGCGGGGTTACTATTGGCAAAGTATGGAAGACAAATTTACCTGACGTCAGTACCGTAAAGTTTCAACAAGGAACGATGACCTTTAAACTCCTGTTCACCGATGCGGAGGAAAGCGATTTTCAAGCACGTCCTTATATCTTAGCAGGAGCGCCGCAATGGAAGATTGCTACAGGAGAAGGACTGAAAACGGTCACGCTGATGCAAATGGATGTCGCGGCAGTGGACGCTCGCTCCCCCACAGGTTGGGTGTTTGGTACGTTTGCTTACGACGCAAAAGCCCCTGACTTGTCACCCTGGCGCAAACTTCGCCCAGTCGGTCTGTCGTGGGGCAATGATTACGGGTTTACTCCCGCAGATCAAGAAGCGGGAAAGCATCTAAAGGAGACAATTATTTCCGATGAAATCCCAGCGTACGCCGGAGCACATTTGGGATGGGCCGGTCGAACAAACGGCCCGGTCGATAATCCTATTTCAGGATGCTTGAGCTGCCACAGTACTGCCCAAGATCCCAGTGCGTCAATATTCTTCGGTAACGCCTGCGTTAGTGATAAACAGAAGATGTTTTGGTTTCGCGATTTCTCAGCAGGAGAAGCTTTTGGGGCAGTTGATTTTACTTGCAAACCGGTAAATCCGACACCAATACCGAATGGCTTGGATTTTTCTTTACAACTAGCGGCCTCGGTGCAAAATGTGCATCAATATCGAGATGTTAATCCGTGCTCGGAATTCGTGCCGAGGCCTAACGCCGACTTGGTAAGACAATCACTGCCTGGAAGCATTGCTAAAGGATTTGGTAATGCTCTCGGACAGGTTGGTGCCTATGAATACATATATAACGAAGACAGGAACACGGAAACGGATTCTGAGATTCGTGGATATTCTGAACATCCCCGTATTGGCCGATAGCGCGCAGCGTGCAGTTCCTAATTCGACGGCGTATATCAGATTATAATTCTAGTCCGTCGTTATCGGGGGGCGAAACTTTATCAGTCTGAACATTCAAGCGGTCAGCCAAATCTTGGGCAAGGGCGACCATTGTCAAGGTAGGGTTCCACGACCCAGCTGTAGGCCAAAGTCCCGCGCCGGTAATGTATACATTGGCGACGCCGTGCGGACGATAGTCAGTCCGGACAATTCCAGCACGGCCGTCGCCGATCCAAAGCGCCGATGCCTCATGAACAACGGCCGGAGCCCTGCGTTGCTCAACAACTGGTCGCTTCATCTGCCAAGTGCCAGCCTCTTGACCCCCATGCCAATATTCCACACCGGTGGGGCCAATTGGGGAAAGGGCACGCTCGAGCATTTGAAATGTTGCCAGATCCATTGCGTCCCAGGTTGCGGCATCAACGTCGTTAGCAACGCATTGAAGTAGAACATTAGTTGTTAGATCAGAGTTGTTGTTCGTCCGTAGCCAGGAATCTTGGTTCCGCCAATCCAATTCTCCGAGTGACGCGCAGACGAAGACAAGATAGTCTTGAGAATCAATAAGCTGAGCGGGCGAGGCGGTCGCGACCACATCTGGCATATATCGAGCCGCTCTCTCCGCATTCCGCGTCGGATTACTGTCGGACAGGACGGACAGTTGAACATGATACTGCATATTCATCTCGTTAGTCCGGCCGGCCACATAAATCGCAGCAAGCTCCATCTCCACGAGCTCCTCGGCGAACGGAAAATTTCGTTTCGGCATGCGCGCTACGATGGAGGTGATAAAATGCCCAGTGAACCGCTCCCCGGCGCGCGTAAGATGTGGAAATGAGTTCAGGAGGAGCGTGGCTGGTGGAAGCGCGCCCATTCCAAGAACGAGCTTTGCACCTCCAAGATTGAAAATACCCCTGCTCGTCTCAAGGGCTGTCGCAACCCCGTCCTGCTGTAGTATGCGCGAGACCGCACAGTTAGTCACAATACTCAGTGGTTGGCCCCGTCGATTCCCAGCGAGCTTCGCCTGACGGATCACTAAATCAAGCAGAGGAGCTGGAGTCGAGAATTTTGCGAAGTCTAAATCTTCCTGAACGCCAGCGCCGACCGCTATTGGCGCGGCGAAGCAGCCGGTAGCCGTACCTACGTGCTGAAGGTTTTTGGCGAGGGCTCCTTGTAGAGCTCTCTGCATATTGCCGTAGACCGGGCGTCGCTTAGATGCGAGCGTCAATCCACTGCTGTCCAGGGCGGCGTCGATCTTGTCCGCGGGAACAACGTTCAAAAGCCGTTCGGCGTCAACGAAGTTTTTTTCGGCCGCGAGTATCGTCTCTTCGGGCCAATCAAACATTTCCGCGCGTGTGGGCCTGGGGCACCAAGCACTCCACATGATGCTGCGTCCCCCGAAGAATGGCACCATGCCGTGAACCCAGCTGATGCTGCCCGGGCCCTGACCAGCGGTGCGAGATGACAGCGACCAGGGGTACGTTTCCGTGAGGCCTCCGAGAGTTTGCTGATAGGGCAAAGGCAGGTTTTGAAAGTGCTCAGGCAAAAAGAACGGTCCCCGCTCAATGATCAAAATCCGGCTGTGCCGATCGTGCCTGAGCATACGGTCCGCAAACGCTAGCGTGCAGAAGCCGCTGCCTATAACAACAAAATCGAAGCTCCCTTCCTCCCGCGCCTGCTTCAATCCGCTATCAGACAAAAAAAACAAGTGATCCATGATCTTTTGCGCGGTCGGATTTTGAGGTCCGGCGGTTGGGTAACCATAGTTGAAGTTTGAAGAAGAGGACGCAGTACGCAATGGACTTCCTCCGTAATTAGCGTCCCGGCTTACGTGTGGACCCGTTTGTAGATAAGTATGCTAAGCAATCCGTGCCAACTACCCATCATCGTCGTTTTGTCTACTGTGGCCATCTTCGCGCTGCCGTATGGCCCCAGATTCGGTCAACCCAGCCGAGACTCTATCGGAACGACTTCAGCGAGCCGATTAAGATCTGCTCTCAGTAGCCGCGCATCGCCAGCCCAATGTGTCATCTTCAGGTCCATGTACATACTGTCAGCAGTCTCAACGTAGTCAAGGCCAACCAGACGTTCACCTCCGCGTAGTGCCACACGGCCTTTATGAACGTATAAATGAGCCAGGTCCGGCAACATCGATAATTCCTTCGCAACCGCTATCGCGGAGTTCAAAAACGTGTTGGCGACCTCGTGGTCGCGCTCTGTCTCCAAGACAATGAGGCCCATATTTCGGAGCGCCCAAACAAGAACGCTCCTATAACCCTCACGCTCCGATATTTCGATCGCCTTTTCAGCGTATGCACGGGCACTCCTCAATTGTCCCGCCTTAAGATAAAGTCGAGCCAACGCCGTCATATCATATGCTTCATAGAGACGGATGCCCATTTCGCGCGCCGCAGCTAACGACTGCTCGTGCAACTCAACTCCCCTTTGAATCTCCCCCTTCAATTCGTAGACCAAACCCAATTGACCCTGTAACCATGGCCGAGCAAAAACTAACTTATTCGCATCGCAGTGGAATATTGCAGCTTTTATCAAGCTTATCGACATAAAAGTAGAGCCTTGATGGCTAAGGACATACTGCCGATAAAATTCCGCAAACGCTACGTCGATGGACCTACCAGTCTCACGGCCACTCGAACTTGCCTGGAATACAGCAGCGCGCGCTTCATCAAAACGACCGACTTGTGCAAGAGACATTCCTAAGTATCCAAAGCAATCAACCGCAACGGACACACCTTCGTAGAGCGTCAGATTTTTCGCCTCAGTTCTGGCGTAGTTCGTCAGCTTCTCGAGAGTAGAAATCGCACCCAAAAAGCGCCCCTGCACGAAATCGCATATTCCAGATTGCACCTCACATTCGATCAAGTTGTCCCTGCGTCCCGTCGATGATGATAGGCACTTCGCAGTTTCGACTAGGGAGAGGGAAACACACAACCCGCCTGTAATCGATTCAAGACCCGCTTGCGCGACCAGTCCTCGGACATACAAATGACGTTCCTTTCCTCCAAGGTTTGCAAAATCCGCGCGACTGAACGTATCCTTTGCCACCCGCAGACGCCCAAGCGCGATCGAACTCTCGCCCATTAGTAAGTAGCATTCGGCCCTTCGGTCATCATTAACCTGCAGACCAAGGGTCTCAAACGTGGCAATCGCACCCTGGACCTGCTCTATTGCAAAATGATGCGCCGCGCGGGAAGCGGAATATTTCGCGGCGGCAAAAAGATCGTCAAAGGCCTGTTGTAGGTTACCTGAAGCGAAAGCATGGTGAGCGCGCTCAGCGACCTCTGTCTCTGAAATCAAGCCCGTGCTGTCATTCATAAAGTCAAAAATTGCTTTGTGCAACTTCAACTTCTCTTCTCGAGAGATACTGCTATAAACTCCCGCCCTGACCAATGAATGGCTGAATTGGAGTACGTCAACCCCGCCACGGTGCTCCATGATAACAAAACCGCTAGATGCAAGCTTATTAATCAAGTTACCAAACGAGTCGTCTAAGTCTTCGAGCAATTCTCGCAGCGAATTGAGAGGGACCGGCCCAGCAAAGCACGACACTAGACAAAGGACCCTCCTCGCCACCGGCGATAAGCGGCTGAGTCTTTCGTGAACAACGGTTTGCACGCGGCGGTTCACCGTACGATGTGCAACATCCTCGTCGAGATACGAACCTATATCCGTTAGAGGACTGTCCTTCTCGACGCCTGCGCGGAGGGCCTCTTCGAGTAACAGCGGATGACCGGAAATTGTTTTAATGACATTGCCAAGAACATTGCTGTTCAAGTCGTAGCCTTGAACAAAGTGTTTAATAATTCTAGCAGACTCGATTTGGTTAAGACGATGCAGCTTTATTTCAGTTGTCGACTCAGCCAAACGATCAACTAGCTCAGTATCACTTGCCGCGGTTCCTAGGATCAATATACGGCTAAACGGGAGTATCGGAAGAATAGAGTAAAGTATATGAAATGAATCTTGGTCAGATAAATAGTAATCGTCCGCAACCATGACTACAGAGAAATGGTCTGATAGTCCATCAAGTGTATCGCAAATTAAATCACCGAGGTCGTACGTGAGCTCTTCTTCCTCAGTGAGTCGAGGATCGAGAGCGAATTGGTCAGTCCAAGCCTTGATTTCCAATCGGCGCAGCACTCGGTGCAGTGCAGGTATATTAATGGCCGATCCCCTTAATCCCCCACGAGGCAAGCGGTCGACTAGATCTTCAAAGAATTTTCTGACGTACCCATACGCCTGGATGAAGCCGACTCCTGGGACGCCCGATGTCAAAACTAGGAGCTGTTCATCCGTTTCAATGGACTTCATAAACTCTAGAACGAGTCTGGACTTACCGATGCCTTGCTCGCCAACAACGCGCACAAAAGAGCCCTGCCCGGCGATCATGGCGCTGTATGCTTCTTTCAACGTTTGAAGTTCTGGGAGCCGGCCCACGAATGGCGTCAATTCGGCACCGGCAAGAGCTTCGTAGCGTGAGCGCAGAGAAGCATCGCCTCGAGGAGTATTTGACTTTGCCGCCATAAATGGCTCAATCGGGTCCTCCTGGTGTTGGCTTCCGAGCAGACGAAGCTCAAACGCATCGTCCCCCTTCTCCGAAACTGGCCTCTGTGAGGATTCGATAATAGATCGCCGCAACTCACGAATGTCCGGGGACGGCCCTACGTCAAAGGTCCGTCTAAGATAACGATCATAATGATTATATGTTCTAAGTGCGGAAGAAAGTTTGCCGGACATAGCATCCATTGTTATGATACGCTTTACAGCAGTTTCGTTTGCGGGATCTACTTGATACAAGAGGCGAGCGGCCTCAAAGGCAGTGGTTCTATTGACGCTTCCATTGGTAATTATTTTCTCTAAGGAGGCGGTAATGGACGAGCTAATCTCATTGCGACAAAAATATAACCATTCGTCGAACTGTGGATCAATGTCATCAAGGTCACTTAAGACGTGCCCACGCCAGTTCGAGATATAACGCAAGTCCGGTGAGTTGGAACTTAATTCACCTAAGGCAAGGTCATAGTCAGTCCGTATTGTTAAATTGGTATTAAGTTGTAAGAACTCTCTGTCCGAAGTTACTAGTTCTTGGACAGGAGAAACTCGACGAATATCCATAAGGCATTGACGCAAATTGGATCTGCTTTGGCCTTGTTCCTTGTCACTCCAAAGCAAATCACACAATTTAGCGCGAGTAAAGACAGTCTTCTCCACCGCGAGGTAGGCGAGAAGACCCTTACTACGCCGAAAACTCAGTCTTATCGGTTCCGGGGCGAGCAAGGCAAAGTTGCCAAGCAGGCAGATTGTAATCATTCGTCAAATCCGGGAGATCACAGACAGCAATAACTACTTGTTAATAGCGGGTCCCCCGTTCGTATCACTTGGCACCTCGTGCCCAGGGACCGGCGGCGTTGGGCCCGACAAGGCGGGCGGAATTATGCACGGAAACACCCTGTCCTGCCATACTCTTTTTCAAGCAGGCTCAAGCGAGAGGCGTGATTGGCCCCCCAAACTATCGGCCCCCGACGCGGTAACAAATGGTATGCATTTTCTCTTTCGCGTGACGGCCGTGTATCCGCGATGATCCTGCGCTTTTCGAACGCTCTGCTCATGCCGGTTCGATTTTCGCTGAATTAACGCTGAATTTACGGAAGAGTTCGCGGGAGTTCACGGAGGCGTCGGATTGTGTGTGCCGACAAGCAATGATGCTTGCCAGCGAATGAGCCGGAAAATGCTGGAAGATCGGAGGAACGTGTTTCTCCCACAATCGGGGCCGGAAACTGTTTTCAGCATTCAAGCCGAGGCTGACGCAGAAGCGGGCGTCGCAAACGCTCAGCTCAACGGGCCAGTTTTGATGGCGATCCTAGGAAAATTGCATGCCGCCCAGGCGGCGCTCCAATGCCAAGGGGAAGGTGTAGGGGAGTACATCGCAAGAGCCATTGCGTTGCTGCATGCAGAATTGCGCTCATCGGATGATTCGGCATTACATACTCTGCGAGCCCCTCCGTTACAACCACAGAAGCTAACACCGTTGCAAACCCGGAAAGCCACAGAGTTCATTGACAGAAATTTGCATGACAGAATTTGTATTGATGATCTCGCAAGTATCTCCCACTTAAGCTCCAGTTATTTTTCTAAAGCGTTTCGCTCTAGTTTCCATGTGTCCCCATACACATACATTATTCGTCAGAGAATTAAGCGAGCCCAAGAGATGATGGTGCAGACCGAAGAGACGCTGGCATCAATTGCCGGACTCTGCGGATTTGCGGATCAGTCTCACATGACACGAATTTTCAAACGTACCGTGGGTGCGAGTCCAGCAAGCTGGCGACGGCTACGGCGTTCTTAGAATCTACTAGGCACGTCGGGAACAGTGATCCAGAGAGACTTTCGGTGCCCTGCGGAAGGTCGACTGTGCCGCGTCACAACAAGCGCGCAACTAGCAGCCTTCAATAGGTCCAGACGTTCGATCCCGCGCGTCAGGCCTTGCCGGGGCGCGGCTTGACTGACCAGGGCAGACCAGCCTTAGCGCCCCCTTAGGCCGCTTGGCTTTTGCTACGGCTATGTAAGCGACAGGTACCGTTTTTCGACCAATCGGAAAGGCCCGAAGGGCGCGGCACTTGTCTTAGCATACGGTCAATTGCGAGGGGGTCATAACAGTTGGAAATTGTGCTTTCGGCCCGTGCGAGTTGGGCGAATTGCGCCGTCAGCGCCTGCTTTCTGGATTGGAATGAGCAAATGGCAACGCGATCATTCAATAATTCGCGAATTGGTTATCCTATAGTGATGCCTATGGGATCTTGCGTCCGAACAACGCAAGGATTCGAGAAGATCGGGCGAGATGTCAATAGGAGCGCATAATGAGCACTATGAACTCTCCGAATAGCTGTTTAAACGACGTTGGATCAGCAGATTTAGCAGCTAAACCGGCTAGCTTCAAAAGAAAATCTCTTATTGTTGGGATAAACAATTACCCAGAGCCGAATCATTTGCCCAGCTGCGTCGCGGATGCACACGAGTTTGCTTCTCTCTTGCAAGATAGATTTGGATTTGAGGATCAGAAGCTTCTTCTCAATGAAGACGCGACAAAAGCGAACCTGATCAACGAACTAAAAAAACTCTTTGCTGACGTGGGCTCATCCGACCGGCTTGTATTCTTCTTTTCCGGGCACGGTTACCGACCAGTTCGGAACGGTGTGCTCGAGAGCGCCCTGGTCACACAGGACGCACAATTTTTCGAGGACAACGAACTGGCAGAGTTAATGAGGGATGTGCCTTCCGCAGTTCTAACGTTAGTTACTGACGCGTGTTTCTCGGGAGGATTGGAAAAGCTGTTCGTAGGGGCCAACGGGCAAATAGAAGTTGGCAAATTGAAAAGATGGATTGCGCTAGACGCTCAAGAAGTCGAGCTCCATCGGGAGCAGGCGTCTGAGATCACAAGGTTCAGCCCTTTCGGCTATTTAAGCCCCGTCCCGCAAAGCGCCCTTCAAGCTAATTTGAGCGTCGGCAAAGCGGCCGATTTCCAGGTCTCGCAACTGCGCCAAAGCGATAGCAAAGCAATCCTCGTATCCGCCTGTCTGGAGGACGAGACAGCGGCGGCCTCCACCTCGAAAACGAGCGGCCTATCGGCTTTTACCTATGCCCTGACCAGCACAATTGGATCTCTTGGTCGATCTCCCTCCGCCCAAGCGGTAGTCCAGGCGGCAGGACAGCGGTTGCGTGAGATTGGTGTCCAGCAAACACCGATGTTGAAATGTCCGCCTCAACCTGAGGCGCTGGCATCCCACGAGTTCGTCCTGATCGATGAGACCGGGGAGTTGTCAACCCCTACATCGCAGGAAGTCTCCGCTCATGTCGAGGGAGCGCGCGACGCCATCCAGCAAGCCGTGGCGCGCTTTGCAATGTCACTCATGTCGCTGGGAAGAGGAGCAAAAGCAATGCCAAACAATGGAACGCAAGGAGCATCGGCCGACGCCGTCAACAAGGACTTCATTAACGACGTCGCTCGAGTGGCCCAGGTCGCCGCAACGGTTGCGCCATTCTTCATGCAGAGCAAGGCCTATCACCCGAATGGTGGCGATGGGGCGAGCAAGGACTGGATCGACGACGTGGGTCGCGTGGCGCAGGTCGCGGCGACGCTTGCGCCAATCTTCATGCAGAGCAAGGCCTATCGTCCGAATGGCGGCGATGGGGCGAGCAAGGACTGGATCGACGACGTGGGTCGCGTGGCGCAGATCGCAACGACGGTGGCGCCATTCTTCATGCAGAGCAAGGCCTATCGCCCGAATGGCGGCGATGGGGCGAGCAAGGACTGGATCGACGACGTGGGTCGCGTGGCGCAGGTCGCGGCGACGCTTGCGCCAATCTTCATGCAGAGCAAGGCCTATCGTCCGAATGGCGGCGACGGCCCAAGCAAGGACTTTCTCGGCGACCTAAACCGGCCGATTTGGGATCCCGTTGTGCCCATTCAAAACATCTTCGCCCAGAGCAAGGGTTATCGTCAAAACGGGAATGTGGACAAGGACTTTCTAGGAGATATCGGTCGAGCGGCAGCCATTGCCGCAGCGGTCGCTGCGATTTGAATTGAGATTCTTTAGGACAGAGAAGGCCGGGGTTTTCACCCCGGTCTTCGAAAGCCTGCTCGGAGGCATCGTGATGCTGACCGTTAGCGTCTTTAACCTCTCGACCGTTCTGACCGATGATTCGGTTTCGAACGCCGTCCGCGACCTCCAGACTCAGGTCGACCGGGACTTCGCTCCGATATGGTCCATCGGGGCCAAGTTAGAGTTCTGCCGCAAAAATGGTGCCCCCCCGCCGGCCGGCTCGTGGTGGCTAGCGGTACTGGACGATACGGACCAGGCGAACGCTGTCGGGTATCACGATGTAACGCCCCAGGGACTCCCGCTCGGCAAGGTCTTTGCAAGAACGGACGCGGAGAGTGGGCATATCTGGACAATTACTGCGAGCCATGAATTGCTTGAGATGCTGGCAGACCCGTGGATGAATCGGTGCTGCCTAGGATTAGTGAGCGGCAATTACAAGATCCTCGCGTACGAGGTATGCGATCCGTGCGAGGACGACGGGTTTGGATACAAAATCGGTCAAACCTTGGTTGCAGATTTCATCACTCCGGCCTGGTTCGAAGAGAATTCTACCGACGGCCAATTTGATTTCTGTGGATTTATTAAGAAACCGCTCGAAATACTTCCCGGTGGTTACATCGGTGCGTATGAGCCAAATCATGGCTGGAGCCAGATCCGTGTACCCAATGTGAGTAAGCAATTCGAGAGGGGTATGGCCGTTCCGCGCCAGTCCTCAATTCCGCTTGGATCACGCCGGGACAAGCGGTTTCGAAAAAGCTTGGGGTTGCCCTTGCTCAAGAGCGGCGACCCGATCAATATTCCAGATGCGCTCGCGCTAGCCGCTATTTCCCGAACGTTTCTTTCTGTTAACACCCAATGAGGTAACGATAAGTATTCTTTCTTAACTTCTGACAGTTCTCTACGCTTCTTCTCACCAATTGCGACCAATATTTTTATATATTTAGTCAATATACGATTAACAATCACAACGTAATGGCACAGCACACTTACGGTGGAGGAGATCATGACAAAGATTATCGGTCTCTCTGTTTTATCGTTCATCTCACCTATATTTGCCTTCGCTGCGGTTGGACCAGTCGATTGCATTCCGTATCCCGAATGGATCATTTTTTTACTTGCAATGGTATTCACCGCTTCGTTGTCAGCTCAAGCTTTTGACCGCCCGCCTGTAACGATCGCCGACGCTCCCACCTATCCAAAATACATGACGCGTCGCAGCCTTTATAATTTCGGCAAGGGACTTTTCGTCTTTATTTCTCTTATAATATATGCGGTTATGGTTCGATATCATACGGATCTTCCTCAGATAATTAGATATATAAACGCGGACTGGTACGAACCACTAAACAAAATTATCGAGAACAAAGAACCTAGCTATTTGCTGGTCATATTTTTTGTCTCCGCCTGTTTTCTCCTGCTTATTCGTACAGAAGGTGACTGGAATTTCTATCTGTCCTTTCGAGATTTAATCCACTCTTGGGTATCTATACCTTGTCTTACCAAGACAATTGTTTGTCAGATCAACGATGCGCTGCACGTCCCCGCAGCCGCGCAAGACAATCTGCCGTCCTCTCGTCCTGATTGGCTCGTTCACTCGACCGATTTCTTGAAAAACCCGGAAAGCATGGATCGCGCATGGGCAGAGGTGGCGTATCTTCAATCTTGGATCTCGGCCCAGCACACCAATGGTCCGGCCACAACGTTTTTCTCAGAGAAGTCATTTGCATGGGATGAAATAAACAATCAATTCGCCAATTTATTCGCGTTAGTTGGCCCTAGAAAACAGGGCTATCTAACGACCGAAGCGCAATCATTCCAGCTTATGAAAGATATTGCGACCCATCGCAACAAACTTGCACGACTAATTGCTTGCTACATCGTGTTCATGAACTCCAGCAGAGCTTCACTACTCGCTGTTTCTGACAATTTAGGAATAGCTATTGGTCAAGAAGCATCAGAAAATCCACTTCGTTATTCTGCTATATACATAGTGTCCCTCGCCATGGCCGTCTACTGCGGTGTCTATGTGGCGGCTTTTACGTATGATGTCATCCAAGGTGCGCCGATAGGAAGTGCCATCATGAACCAGGACCCATCCATTGTGTGGCGCTGGATTTTCCTCTCGTTCGGCGACTACGGTATTCCCGTGCTGGCCATCTTGGCTCTCCGGAATATACTCTGGAACGTCAATCCAGTCCGAAAATATCCGATTATGGTCGCATATGCGTGGATATTTCTGCTGGCGGCGCTGCTATCAACCGTTGGTCTAAGCGTCGTGTCAGAATTTGTGGGAAAATACGCAGGTCAGTGGGGCCAGTTTCTATATGTATGTCAACAGGAAGTGCGTTGGTCGCTCGGACCCGCGATGATCTGCATATATATAAACCACTATCTAGACCGTCAAATAGATCCCATGCAGCCAAATATTGAGCGTTTACATATAATGAGTCGAGTAAGTCATGCTCTTTTGTTTACACTGATAATTCTCGTAATAACTGTCCCATTACTATCATCAATTCAAGCAAGTCCGCAAAGCCCTTGGGAAGCATCAAAGTTGCGGTTCGTCGTCATGGTCACCATATTTTTTGTAACGACAACGTTGACGCTTGTTGCTCAGTTCGCGTTGATTAAGCCAAAGACAAAAAGCCGAGATACTCTCTCTGATGAACCGAGAGCTTCGGGCCAGCAGATCGCGACTGCGTAATGTAATCTTCCTCGACATGCTCAGGGTGTTTGCAGAGTTCGAGACCAAGCTACGGCGTTAGGGGCAAACGGAAGTCATTGCAGCCGCCAAGGGCCGGGGTGTCTACAGGGGCAGGCCCACAGGGCATTGAGCCGAGGAACTCTAGCTGTGGAGCCTCAGGAGGTTGTCCTCGGTTAGGGCGAGTCTGCTGATGGGCGGCTTGGAGCCGATACTGCCATGGGGGCGATGCCAGTTGTAGCGGTGAAGCCAGCTGGGCAATTGGGCGGCGCGCTGCTCGGAGGTGTCATAGGCGTGCGCGTAGGCCCATTCGCGCAAGCTGGTCTGGACGAAGCGCTCGGCCTTGCCATTGGTTTTGGGCGTATAGGGTTTGGTGCGCAGAGGCTTGATCTTGAGCCAGCGCAGGGCCTTGGCGTAGCGGCGGGATCGGAAGCTTGAGCCGTTGTCGGTCATGACGCGCTCGACCCTGACGCCGAGGCTTCGAAAGAAGCGCAAGGCGTTGAACAGGAAACGCAGGCAAGAGCCGCGCTTTTCGTCCGGCCGGATTTCCGAATAGGCGAGGCGCGAATGGTCGTCGATCGCCAGATGCACATATTCCCAGCCGACCCCACGGGTGTTGCTTTGGCCGGTCCGGTCGCCGGTGATGCGATGGCCGATGCGATTGAATTTGCTTAGCTTTTTGATGTCGATGTGGATGATTTCGCCAGGCGCGACGCGCTCGTAGCGGCGTACGGGCTCGGCCGGTTCGAGCGCCGAAAGCCTGTTGAGGCCCAACCGCTTCAGGATGCGGCTGACTGTGGCGACCGAAACGCCGACCTCGGCGGCGATCTGCGCGCCGATATGGCGCTGCCTGCGCAAAGGAAGAGGATCTGGAGGTAAAGATAGACTTTGGCGACGCCACTCCAAACCCTGTTTCGCCACAACCCTAATCGTTCTGCTCATCGGAAGTTGCATTTCCTGATCGAGCCATCGGGATTGAAAAAGACCATGAACCGTCCAAATGACAGACGTCCGAAAAATTGCTAAATCCTTCCTCGCTTCAACCCTTTGACATCCTGTGGTATTGTAAAAGGTCGAAAAGACAGACATTGGTGAAAGCGTTCATCGGCGATCCGTCACGGCCGTGGCGTTTCGGTTGGGGGCGGAAGCGCGGCGGCCTCGTCGATCGTGACCGGCATATAGGCCTGCAGCTTGATCTGGCCTGCGGTCACCACGCGCTCGCCGGCCCTCAGGCCGTCCTCTATCGCAATTCTCTCGCCCTGCGCCGCACCGACCTTCACGAAACGCCGCTCGACGATGAGGCCGCTCGCGCCGCCGTTGTCACCCACAGCGCCTTGCTCGCGCGCATGCGGCGCCGCTCTCACGACAAACACGTTGTCGCCATAGAGACTGTAAACGATCGCGGTGCGGGGCACGGTCAGTACGGAAGCCGGTTCACCCGTCGTGACCGTCAGATTGGCGAACATACCGGGCAACAGCTTGCAGTCCGGGTTGGCGAACACGGCGCGGGCGGTGACATTGCGCGATTCGGCGCTGACGCGCGCGTCGATCGCCTCGATCTTGCCCTCGAAACTGCGGCCAGGGATGGCGTCGACGGTCATGCTGACGACCTGACCGACGCCGAGCGAGCGCAAAGCCTCCTCGGGCACGGGAAAGTCGGCGTAGATCGGGTCAAGCTGCTGCAGCGTCACCAGGCTCGTCCCCACCGCGACATATTGCCCGAGATCGACGTTGCGCAGGCCGAGCCTGCCGGCGAAGGGCGCTTTGATCGCCTTCTGGGCGATGACGGCGCGCGTCCGCTCAACGGTCGCCGCGGCCGAGTCGCGGGTCGCGAGCGCCGTGTCGACGGTCGATTGGGGGGTATTGCCTTGAGCGACGAGTGTCTTTTGGCGCGCCAAGGTCGCATCGGCGTTCTTCAATTGTGCAAGGCCGTTTGCGAGGTCGGCCTGCTCGACCGAATCGTCGATATTGATTAGCAACGCGCCCGCTTCGACGTCTTCGCCCGACTCGAAATGCTTCGCGGTCACCATCCCGGCCTGCTGAGGCGCGATGAGGACGCCCTGATACGCGCGCAATGTCCCGATCGCCGTCAGTTCAGGGGGCCATTTCTCGGCTTTGACCGCCTCGGCCGCCACCGCCGTCGGTTTCGGCGCGAAGGCGGCGGAAATGAATCCCTTGACCATCACGGGCTTGATCGCAAACTGGAAATAGGCGAGGCCCGCGGTCAGCGCCGCCAAGAAAGCCAGCGTAAGAAGGAATACGATCGGTCGGCGAGCGACGAGCGGAAGCCTCGCGATCAGGAGCAGTAACCCCAGTATCGCGCCCCCAGCAACGAAGACGAGCGGGGGAACGGGAGTATGAACGAGCGCAAATTGCGCCGCCGCCCCGAGCGCAAGCAGCGCCAGGGCGAGCAAGATCAAGAGCAGGTTCGTCAGGCGCCGCATCGCTCCATTCCGCTTCGGGCAGAGTTCCGATGCCGGCCTTTTGCAACATTTCCTTCAAGATCGATACGAGGTGAGCGAAAATTTGTACCTCGGAGGCCGGGCCTACCCCTCGTCACCGCCCGCCGGCGTCGCTATGCTTGAATTCATGGCCGCAAAGGGGCGGCCTGATTCGGGAGCTTTATCAATGACCAAGACGCTCGCAATGCTTGCGCTCGCCCTCGGCGTCGCCGGAGCGCCGGCGCTCGCCTACGCCGATGACGCCTGCATGACACAGGCGACGGACAAGAAGCTCGCTGGCGCCGCCAAGACCAGCTTCATGACAAAGTGCGAAAGGACGTCTTGCGAGGGACAGGCCAAGGATAAGAGCCTGCACGGCGCCGCAATGACCTCCTTCGTCAAGAAGTGCACCAAGGACGCGATGACGATGTAGCCTCGGTCCGCCTCACGCGGCCGACTGGCGGGATGGGGGGAAAGCCTTCCGCAGGCGCCCATCCCATCCTGCAGCAGTTATTCCTTGACCGCTCCGGTCAGGCTCGACACGTAGTACTCGACGAAAAACGAGTACAGGATCACCACCGGCAGCGAGCCGAACAGCGCCGCGGCCATCAGCGAACCCCAGTGATAGACATCGCCTTCGACCAGTTCGGTGATCGCGCCGACTGGAACCGTCTTGTTCTCCGACGACGAGATGAAGGTCAGCGCGTAAATGAACTCATTCCAGGACAGCGTGAAGGCGAAAATGCCGGCTGAGATCAGGCCGGGAACCGCCAGTGGCAGAGTGATCTTCCACAAGATCTGCAGCCGCGTCGCGCCATCGATCAGCGCGCATTCCTCAAGCTCGTAGGGGATCGTGCGGAAATAGCCCATCAAGAGCCAGGTGCAGAACGGCACCAGGAAGGTTGGATAGGTCAGGATCAGCGCCCAGTCGCTGTCGAACAGGCCGATCTTGAAGATGATCGCGGCGAGCGGGATGAACAGGATGCTGGGCGGCACGAGATAGGCGAGAAAGATGGCGAGCCCGACATAGCGCGCGCCGGAAAAGCGCAGGCGTTCGATCGCGTAGGCCGCGCAGACGCTGCAAAACAACGAGATTGCCGTCGCCGCCACCGAGACGACCATCGTGTTGATGAGCCAGGAGGGATAGCTCGTTTCGAAAAACAGCTTCTCGATATGTTCGAGCGTCGGGTGGGCGACCCAGAAAGGATTGAAGCGCGCGTAGTCGTAAAGCTCGTCGTCCGGCTTAAAGGTGGTCGTCGTCATCCAGTAGAATGGAAAGAGCAACACGAACAGGAAGACGCCCAGGGGAAGATAGAGCGTAAACAGCCGGCGCGGCAGCCGCTCGAACTGGTCCATGCCTTCGGTCGCGTCGGCCATCGTTAGTCTCGCGAGCCTTGCTGCCAGCGTCGACGCTGCAGCCCGAAATAACTGAACAGGATGGCTGCCAGCAGAAACGGCACCATGGCGTCGGCGATCGCGGCGCCCTCGCCCAGATTTCCTCCCGTGATGGCGCGCTGGAACGAGAGGGTCGCCATGAGCTGGGTGGCGTTCATGGGACCTCCGCGCGTAATCGCGTAAATCAGCTGGAAGTCGGTGAACGTGAGCAGCACCGAAAAGGTCATGACGACGGCGATGATCGGCGACAGCATCGGCAGGGTGACGAAGCGGAAGCGCTGCCACGGTCCAGCGCCGTCGAGCGTCGCGGCCTCGTAGAGCGACGGCGAAATCGTCTGCAGCCCGGCAAGCAGCGTTATCGCCACGAAGGGTATGCCGCGCCAGACATTAGCGAAGATCACCGACCAGCGCGCGTTCCAGGGTGACCCAAGAAAATCGATGTACTGGTGGATGAGACCGAGCTTGATGAGCGACCAGGAGATGATCGAAAACTGCGGATCGTAGATCCACCAGAAGGCGATCGCCGACAGCACGGTCGGCGTGACAAACGGCAACAGCACGACGGCGCGGACCAGAGATTTCATCGCCAGTCGACGATTGAGCAAGAGCGCGAGATAGAGGCCCAAGCCAAACTTGAGCGCGCTGGCCACGACCGTATAGAACGTCGTGTTGAATACCGAGAGCCAGAAGATCTGGTCGTGGGCGAGGGAAATGAAGTTGGCGAAGCCAACGAAGCGGCCCGGCTGGCCAATCGTGGCGTCGGTCATGCCGAGCCAGAAACCCAGGGCGAGGGGATAGGCGAGAAACACCAGCAGGAACGCAGCCGCTGGCGCGATCATGAGGAGGCCAAGAAAGTTCCGGTCGTCGAGCAGACGAAAGGCAAGCCGCTGCCGCGTGGGGATCACCCGCGCCGTTCGTTGAACCGGCGTCAACGACGCCATCAGCGGCCGTCTCGGGCGTCACGCGGGGGTAAGTCAATTCGCCGAATGCTGGCCTCTCTCACGTGGTCGTCACGTCTGTTGTCCCCGCGGCGTCTTCGCTCAGGCGTTATAGTACCGTTTCACCCGCTCCGCCGCGTCGTGCGCCGCGTCTTTGGCCGACTTGTTCCCGGTGCACGCCTCAGCAAACATGTCGACCACCACGAAATCCCCCATGACTGCCGCCGAAGCATTCCCGAGCGCGCCCGAATAGCCATCATCGAGCGCGTATTTCAGAACGTCCCGGAACGGCGTCACCTTCGGATCGGCGGTCCAGATCGGATTGTCGTTCCAGGCTGGTAATGGCGGCGCGACATAGCCGTTCGACTGAGTCTCCCAAATGTCGACCTGGTCTTTATCCCACATGAAGCGCAGATATTCCCGGACCGCATTTGGATACTTGGTGTAGGCGTAAGCGTAGGTGTTGAGGATGTTCTGCTGCTCGGTCGGGTGGCCGACGGGGCCAATCGGCATATTGGCGTGATCCATGTCGGCGGCGATCGCCTTCAGCGCCGGATCGGGCGAGTTCTTGGCGACTGTGTAGATCGATATGCCGTTCAACGTCAGGCTGATCTGATCGGCGAGGAAGGCCTTGTTGTTGCTCGGATCGAGCCAGGACAATACGCCGTCAATATAGGTTGCATAGAGCTGCTTGGCGTATTCAAGGGCGGCCACCGTCTCCGGGGAATCGATCGCGACATTGTTCTTGTCGTCGACGGTCTTGCCGCCGTGCGCCCACATACACCATTGAGCCCAACCGTTGGCGTCGCCGGTTGCGTGGCCGAGCGCGAAGCCGGGAGGCTTGCCGGCCTTTTTGAGGCCCTGGCATAACTTTAGATAACCTGCGGTGTCCTTAGGGAACTCATCGAAGCCGGCCGCATGCATCGTGCTGATGCGATAGTTCATGCAGCCGCCGCTCGCGCCCTGCGGAAGCGCGATCCAGCGATTTCCACTCATCCCGTACTTGCGCGCGACCGGATACCAGCCGCCAGAGGTGGCCCCGATGTAATCGGCGAGATCGGTGAGATCGAGCAGCTTGTCCTTGAACTTGAAGGGGTCGTCGAGCGTGCCCATGATGATGTCGGGTCCGGCGCCGACATTGGCGGCGACCGCCGATTTCGGGCGGATGTCGTCCCAGCTTTCAGCGTCGACGCGCACCTTGACGCCAGTCTTCTCCGTGAATTTCTTGGTGTTGGCGACGAAACTGTCGAACTCCGCCTGGATGAACTGCTTCCAGCGCAAAACCCGGATTGAAGCTCCGGATTCCGGCGCGGGACCATTCCAGGTGGGCTCGGCGCGCGCGACCCCCGGCATGAGAAGCAATCCCGCGGCGCCCCCGGACTGCAAAACTCGCCGCCTGGTGATGTCGGCCATATCATCCTCTCTGGAGCCACGAAGCGCTTCTTTCGATTGAGACTACACCGGGCTACGACTGGGCGCCAAGGCGTGACGCGTTCAGCTTTTCCCGCGCTACGGTTTCTCGCCGAGCGTCGGATAGGCGCTGACGAAGCCGTCGCGATTGGGCATCTTGATCTTGGCGAGGGCGCCAGCGTCGAGCGTCGTGTCCTCAGCGACAATCCCGTTGAGGAATAGCACGTAGGCCGAAACGGCGTAGACTTCGTCAGGCGTGAGCGACTGCGGCGCGTTGAGAGGCATGGCGCGTCGCACAAAGTCGAAAAGGGTCGTTGCGTAAGGCCAGAAGCTGCCGACGGTCTTTTCCGGCTTCTTGTCGTGCAGGGTGCCGATGCCGCCGACCAGCTGATCCATCGGCTTGCCCTCGCCATGGGCGCCGTGGCAGGCGGCGCATTTCGCGGCGAAGATCGCTTCGCCCTGGCGCACGTCGCCATGTCCTGGCGGCAGCCCCGCGCCGTCAGGGGAAGCGTCGATGTCCCAGCCCGCAATCTCCGCCGGCGTGGCTGGTCGACCAAAGTCGTAGCGCTCGGCGGCGTAGACGGCGCCGGACACAACCATCGCGGCGATCGCGAGGGCCAGGGATCCAATTCTATCCCGCATTGGTCACCCTGCCGCTGGCCGCAACGCTCCAGTTCTGGATC
>Ga0209624_10000351_pt1 | contig 40465 bp, 51 predicted proteins | sample JacPinW_OM2H0_O1_FD_188565 | JGI IMG/M metagenome (GOLD analysis project Ga0209624, IMG submission 188565) | Forest soil microbial communities from Algoma, Ontario, Canada - Jack Pine, Ontario site 1_JW_OM2H0_O1 (SPAdes) (version 2) | ecosystem: Environmental > Terrestrial > Soil > Boreal...
CCTCTTAGCGAAGTCATGGGGAAACGAGAAGCGGACAAGCTACGTCGGCACAACGCCGCGAGTTGAGGGGGTCGCATGCTTCACAGAACATGCGATGCGGCGTGGCGCACGCTGAACATCCGGCAATTCTGTTTGTTGTTCAGTCGCGGCGCCGATCGCCTTTGGCTGCTCTGCCTCAGCAACACGATCTACGTCTCGGCGCCGTCGCTGATCGCACTGCTGGCGCATGCGGCGCGGTATGCGTGGCGATCCTGCAAAGCAGAGTTGATCAATCGTCCGCGGGAAGCGGAAAGGAGTCTCTAAGTGTTCGAAGCATACGCAGTTGGTGTGCGGCTTTCCGTCACGAATCTGATTTCCCCGCAGCTCGCGCTGCTAGCGAAGGAATTTGAAAAGCTGGACGTCCTGACCAAAACGTTCACCACTTCGCTGGCGAAAATCTCCGTAGATTCGGCCGGCCTGCGCAGCCTTACGACGGCTACCAACGCCACAAATAGGGCATTTGAGCGCGCCAACGTCAGCGCCCAGGCCTTCCGCAATCACCTGGCGTCCATCAACCAGACGGGCGGCGCGATCGGATTCGCGGGCCTGGCAGCCGGGCGAGGCGCGCCGCGGTTACCTGGGGGTGGCGGGGGCGGTGGTCGCGGCCCGGGTGGTCCGCATGGCGGAAACATCCACGTAGGCCCTGGCGGCGTCGGTCTAGGAGCTGCGGCATTCGCTGCCGGGGACTGGTTCTGGCCGCTCGCCGCCAGCGGCGCCGCGATCTATGGCCTGAAGGGCCTTTATGGTCCGGCCAAAGAGCTGAACACCGAGCAGAACCGCTTTCGCCTCTTCGGCATGACCGAGGCGCAGAATCAGGAAGCGTTCAAGTTCGCAAAAAATAATCAGATCTACGGGACTACGCAGATTGAGAGATTGAGCGCAATGCGCGAGGCGCAGGGTGTCTTTCGGGAATCCGGCCTGTCAGGCTCTGCCGCTCTCGCCGGCGCCAAGCTGGCGGCTCCAGTGCTTGCCAAACTCGATTTTTTGGCCTCTTCCTTGGACGATGAATCCAAGGCGAGGATGCATACATCGAATCTCTCGATGCTGCGCTACGTTGAATCGAGCGGAGGCCTGAAAAGTCCGCAAGCATTCAACGCTATCGCGGATTTTGGCTACAAACTGAACGTGAGTTCCGGTGGTCAAGTCAATTGGGAGCAGCTGCGCCAACTCAAGGCTCGCGCCGGCGCTGCTGGGTTTCATCTCACCAATGATGCGTTAGCAAGACTTGAACCAATTATTGCTGAGTTGAAAGGCGGCGCAGTGGGCTTTGGCCAATCCACGGCATTCAATCGTCTGACAGGCGCCACGCGCGTGCCGAATCAGATAGCGCACGAACTTGTCGATTACGGTGTCTGGGACAAGGACGCAGTAATATTCAACCGCAACGGCGGCATCAAGCAATTCACGAGGCCCGGCGGCCCCATGAGCAAGGACAAGCTCGATTTGTACTTGACGAACCCAGAGCTGTTCTACGAGAGCTACATCAAACCGATGTACACCAATATGAAGCTCGACTCTGCGGAGATCGCGCGTCAGAACGTGATGCTTTTCAACGGCACCGGTGGGCGGCTTTTCACATTCATCGACAATGCCATGGATCGTATCCGGATGTCTGTTAGTTCAATGAATAAAACCTCCGGGATCGAAGAAGCCTACAAATTCGCGGAGAATACACCGTCCGGCCAGGAGGAGGAATTCCGTTCCGCTTGGAAGGATTTCAAAACGCAGTGGGGAACCGCGATTCTGCCGTTCTACAGTACGGTTCTGCGTGATGGCGCCTCGATACTTCGTTCGATCAATGCAAGCCCGATAAGCCCAAGCGTACCGTTCAAAACACCTAATGCTCCCGCGGCGCTCATAGCGACGATCGGTCAAAAAATCGTTCATAGCCTGGTGACTGGCGTGCGCGAGCTCGTTCACCCGCCGATCAAAGTGGATGTCGACGGACGCACCCTATTTATGATCAATCAGAAATACGAGGCGAAGGCGAATAGCGCGCCCCAAACCGGCATCAGCAGTTTTGACGAAAGCATGATGCTGCCAGATCCTGGCCACTAAAACGCGGAGAGACAATTTCAATGAGCGGTGATCCAAAGGAGAGCGACGGCACCGAGGAATGTTTCAAGCTCGCATGGCAATGGTTCCTCGAGCGAGGGCAGTTCCAGTTTTGCGAATTATCGTTGCCAGACCAACTGCTGTTCGCAAAAGCCGCGCAACTCGACGGCGAAGGCCTTATGAAGGCGCTTCTGTTTCTCGGTGCCTACACCGCGGAGGTGAAGCGCACGGCGGAACTTGCTGCTGCGCCAGTTGGTGGCAACGGATGAGTGCAGAACTCGACGCGATGCTCAGCCGTCGCGCGGAATCGCCATGCGATGGCTGTCGGCTGCGCAGCAAATGTGCCGCCTCGCAATTGGCGTGTGAGCGCTTCAGCATGTTCTCATGCGGCGAGAGCCGCGGTCGCTGGATCAATGCACCGATGGCACCAACCAGGGCACGATTCGAGGCGCTGTTCGGCTGAGTAAAAAAGGCCGCCGCGGGGAGCGACCGTATATAAGCGGACGACCTTGGCCCTAGCGTCCTATTTGACAGAGGACATACGGTCCTATAACATATAGGACATGAACTCGTCCGAATTTTCAAAAGCGCTGAAAACACTACGCCTACCTCAAGCGGACGCCGCTGTCTTGCTGCGAACTACCGCAAGATCTGTTCGCCGCTGGCAAAGCGGCGAACAGGCGATTCCTGCGACGGTCGTGCCGGTGATCGACGCATGGCTGACGCTTCACGAGGCGAAAATGCCATGGTCCGCGGATATCGGCTCCATCCTTCGAAGAGACGATCAGCAACTAAAGGCGCATCAAGAACACGCTGTGCAGCTCGCATCAATACGCAAGCGAGTTAATGCGCGCAAGGGTCCATCTGTTCGCTGGAAGGTCGATCTCAAGCAGCACATCGCCACGTTTGGCCAAATCTCAGTCTCGTTTTACGGGCTGTTGAATGGTAGCTTCAGCTTGGCGTATTACTCGCGCCGCGATGGCGAGGGCTTGGACATCGAGCGAGATCGGCAGCTAATCGAAGACGCCGTCTATTGCATACAGGAGGCCGTTGCGGCAGCCGATAAGGATTGGTTCAAACAATGAATTCATACACTGATTTTTCAAAGCGGCGCCGGCCGGTGCTTCAACACCGACCAAACGCCTAACCAAAACCCACTATCTAGGAGTGAATTTATGGCTGAGAGAATTTTACCATCCAAGCCGAAGCCGGATGCGCCTGCGGCTTCCGCTCTGAGGGTCGCCGAAAAATATCCGGCTTTCGCGCCGATGGTCGAGCGCGTGTTCAAGCGCATTTGCCCGACACTGGAGCTGATCAACTTCGACTTCGGTGCAGATCGAGCCGACGGCTGGAGAAACTACGCTTGGATCCTTCTTTCTGGAGCGGAGTCGGAATTGCTTGGCCTCGGCATAATCGAGGCGGCGATGATTCCGGTTAGGCCCAAGCGGGTGGTGTATTTCCCTTTCCCATGCTGGACCGTAATCGTCAAGCGCCACGCGCAGGGTCGATTGAGTGTGCGCATGGATCTCAACGAAGACACGCTTGACCGGGCCCACCCGCTCGCCCCGCTTGCATCCTATAACTGGCAGGCGCTCGTCGACCAAAGCGAACCGGCTGCGCGGATACGCGGTATGCGGCCGTCCTATCTGCGGCTGGTTGTCGACAACACCCAGCGAGCCTAACCAGCTCGCGTCAACTGAGGCCGCCGCGGGGCGGCCTTTTCATTTGCGCGGCTCCCGACCGTAGACAACGAATCGGCTTACACTACCCCGCGACCGGCTCGCCGGTCTTTTCGGGAAGTTGGCCTAATAGCATGGAGGGGGTATTTTATGGGCAACGGTTTAGCCGGCGTGATTGTGGCTTTGGGGTTCGCAGTTTTGCTGTTCCTAGTCTGCAGAGTGATTGTGTTGTGGTACTGGCGGGTCGGTGAGGCCATCGATCTACTCAAGGGGATCAATGAGAAGCTCGGCCGTATGGCTGGTCCGCCGCCGGCAAACACTCCGCGCGCGAACTATTAGTAGAGAACCAGCATCGTGGGTTTCCGCTTTCGCAGATCTGTAAAAATATTCCCGGGCGTGAGACTCAACCTCTCGCGCTCGGGCATCTCGACCCAGGGCAGCACCTGGCGCGGCTGGCTGTGGGTGCTGATCGTCGCGGCGTTCATGTGGCGCCTTAGCTGAGACTCGCGTCGGACGCGTGGTCAAGAAGCTGACCAAAGCGGAACGCATGGTAAACGAGCAGATGCTTGCCATGCTCGAGTGGGCGTCAGAGCACCCGAAGGCTTGGCACAACATCGGCAAGTTAGAGGCGACACAGCGCGCGGCCGAGCTGCTGGAAAACGTGGCGTGATTGAAATCTGGAAGGAAACGAACCTGTACAGGCTCAAGGCGCAAAAGTAGGATGATTGCGCCAAGCACTTCCAAGAGATGAGACCTTCAATCAGAAATCTTTACGAGCCGGCGCCAATAACCAGACCTCCATCTACGGATGGAAGATGGGTCTTTGACTAGCGCCGCTACGGCAGTATTGAGTTCGAAAGTCTCGTTGTTCAGTTTGGCGGCATCGAGAGCCTGTAAGACGCCTGACTTCATTCCTGAGTCGATACAAACAAGCATATAGCTCTTGGGTATCGGTGCGGCTTCGCTCTCCGGTATCTCCGGGTGTTTGTACGATTCCTCGCATGGACTGACGTCAAACGAATGATGGGACGCACACGCTAAAGGTCGGGACCCGTAAGCCGAGCACTTGTGATCGACCAGAAATGCGCATTGCACGTTCGTCGCGGCATGCTCGGCTTTTGTCATCGTGCTGATACGGTCGCGATTGGCGAGAAGTCGCTCCGTCACCGCCGCTTTTACATCAGGTTGCAGCTTCGTCTGAAGATGGTCATATAACGCAACCGCCTCGTGGGGAGCTATCTCGACGGGGATGTGACAGCAAAAGCTGCATCCAGCCCGGCAGGCAATCGCAGGAACACCCTCACGCCCCGTGGCATGGGCAATTGTCGCTTCCATCTGCCGGTTGAGGCTGGCTACGAGATCAACGCACGCTTCGGCGCTGGTTCCGGACCCACGCAAATGGTTCGAAGTCTCACGGGACGCAAATTGGCGTCCGGCCTCAAGAAGATCTTGCAAGTTTTCGCGGTCGGATGATGGGTTCATGATTTTCCCGCGGAATTCTACTCGCTCCGCGCGACGACCCACGGCTACCGAAGTCTAAATCACAGTCTGTGAACGGCGCGGGTGCCACTTATGTCCTGCCTTTTGAGGCCTTCACACACACCCTGACCGACCCCGCAGGGACAGAGCAAATCCCTTCACCCCGACCACTTCACACGCACGCTCGAGGAGTTCCGGCAATGCGCCAGTCTCGAGAGTCGCGATAATGGTCTGTGATGTAAAAGACCACAGGATCCGCCTGAATGAGGATGTAGCGGTCCGGGAGGCTCACTCGAAGCACGAAGCATTCTTGGCTCTGGTACAGGCGTGCGAGCGGCTTGCCCCGCACCCTTGAACGCCGGCGGTTCCGTGCGAAATTGAAAGCTCGACACTGGGCATGGCGCGGGCAGCGAGGCAGACTTGCTCGAAGATGCCGCCGCTTGAGGCAGTGAATGGACTCTTAGGTCGGCGTGGCATCGAGTCTTCAGAGGGCTTTCCCGCCAACCCTTGCGAATTTGGAGCCGCCACAGCCTCTCTGCGCTGGCGACGATGCATTCTTCGTTCGAGCGCGGCGAGATCCCAGCACCCGTCTAGCCTTCTCGCCGGTCGCGTACTTCATCTAGCCAAGAGGCCGCCGTTAATCTTGACCCCTTCACTTTCCGAGAAATTCCTGTGGACCGATCGATCCATTGTGGTTCTTATCCATCATGTCAAACACCTTGCTCTGATAAGCGATAAATTCATCGTGCGATACGGTACCGTCGCCGTCGGTGTCGATCTTGTGCATCATTGATTTTGTCTGCAGACCGCGTGCGTACCCACCGGTGGCAAAGGCCACCATTTGGGTGGAGGGGTTCAGAAACTCCTTCTCGTCCAACACCCCCGATTTGTTCTTGTCGAGCGCCGCGAATACCTTTTCCTGGTAAGCCAGCCATTCGGCTTTCGACACCGTGCCGTCGCCGTCAGTATCGATCTTGTGCATCTCTGCCATGGTTCGAAGACCTCTGGCGTATCCGCCGGTCGCGAAAGACACCATGTCATCGGCCTTCGCGAGTGTCGCGCATGATAACGCGGCGACCAGGATAGTCAGCGCGCGCATCGGTTTAGCAAGTGGGTGTCGACTCATTGTAATTTCCTTCTGTAGGGACCTGAGGGTCGAAGGGCCGCGATATCTGCACGACGAGCGAATGAGCAAACCGCTCCCCGAGGCAGATCTCTCAGACCATCTCGCTGCGTGTCTCCGTGGGAGCGCGCCGTTTCCCTCCCGGTCCTTGGACACCACAATCACTCTGTTGCCTTGCGATTCACCCCGCGAGGTCGGAATTCGCGATGAACGGTGCCGTCTGCGACCCGCCCCGGCGAGTATAAGCTTGTTGCGCTTCGATCGATAGGAGAGGGCTGCTGGGATAAGCCCGCGCGGACGAATACCGCAGGATTGGCATACGATCATCTCTCACCAAGTCTCTCACCCGACGAGTCATGTTGCGCCGGCTCCGCCACCAAGGCATGGCGCTTCTGTTTGCAAGGCTTGTTCACACGAGCATCGCGCTCGTCGGTTTCCTGCCGCAACGAGGAACACGATAAAAATTACCATCCCCTAAAATAAAGTTTGGCAACAGCGAAAGCATTCCATTGAGGATTTTGACAGCGGTCTTCCACGCAATCGAAATATCAACTGACATAGCGCCTCCTTAAAGAGATCCTCTAGTTTTCGTTGCAATAACACACGGTAGAGGCAAGCAATATCTTCCTGGGGACTGAGAATTGAAAGTCGTTCAGATCCCTTGCCGGGTGTAGGATTTTGGCTAGGTGCACGATGGTCGCAGGCATCGCGGGATCGGTACTGTATGGCGTGGCGAAGCGGCCTATGCCATGGCTATGCTTTTCGCATGCCGCATTGAACGGCGGCTTGCGGGCCAACAGTTTAATATCGCCTATTTTCCGCTTCTGGCCGATAGCCACAATCACGCCCTCAACCTTCACGCGTCAAATCAAAACGTGGGAAGAAAGACGCCTAGCACTGATCCGTAAAGCGCGTGGCCAAGCAGCGTGATGATAGGAGTCTGGCGCCCGTAATGAAGGCCCAAGAATCCCGGTGCTTCAAGTACTCGCCCGGAACGCGGATGGTCATACTCGCACGCCATATGGGGATGTATATACGGCAAATGCGCAAGGCTGATTAAAATAAACAAGCCTAGCCCCAAGCCGAGTAGGGCACCGATCCACCAAGTTTGGTATCCAATCGATACAAAAATCTTCGCGTAGACAAAGGCAAACAGCCATCCCCCGATGGCATAAACGGCGTATCCCAAAACATAGGCCAGGCGCAGCCGGGTGGTCAGCATGGTGCCGATCAGAAATGGCAAACTCAGCCGAGAGAATCCGAGTCCCTGGCTACCCAGCAAAATTGTGGTCATCAGACTGGTGGCAATAAAGCCCCACAATATGATGTCGCCGACGTGGTGCATGAAAGACATCATGAGGGCACCTCGAGCCCAGCCTGCTCTGCCCGTTGAATAGCCAGTGCTGCGGTAATCAACCCCGAGTGTGTGAAAGCCTGTGGGAAATTGCCGAGGGAGGTTTCATTTTCCGGATCATATTCTTCGGCGAACAGCCCTAGGTCGTTCGCCGTTTCAGCCAGACGTGTAAAGACTTTCTTGGCTCCCGCCAAGTCGCCCTGCCGTGCCATTAAATCCACGGCCCATGCGGAACAAATGCTAAAGCATCCTTCGCGCGACTTCTCACCATCAAATCCGTGCGGATAGCGGTCATACAGCCCGTTGCGCTCCAGCTGCCGCATAATCCAATTCCGGCTAGATAACAGGCGGGAACTTCGGACATCGCCATACCCTACCCAACCCATCAAAAGTACGCTGGCGTCCGCGGCATCTTCACCATCCAGTTCAGCGACATAGCTCTGATGCCGATTGTTATAGCCCCGGGATTCTATCGTGCGTTCGATTGCTTCTCGGTTGGTGCGAAAGCGCGCCTCAGGAATCCTCAACAAGCCTCGTTCACTCATTTTAATGACACGATCGAGAGCCGCCCAGCACATCAGTTTCGTGTAGGTGAAGTGTCGCGGCTCCCCACGAATCTCCCACATCCCGTGATCCGGCTCCTGCCAGCGTCGACACACGACTTCACCGAAATCGCGCAGCATGCGCAGTTCCCCGCCACGGAGCGAGCCCATTCGGTCGATATAGTCATACGCCGCCAGAATCACCGATCCGTACGTATCAAGCTGCAACTGGCTGCCCGCGGCGTTGCCGATCCGCACGGGCGCCGAACATCGATAGCCAGCCCAATGATCTAGTTCCTTTTCTCGATCATCATTTCGCCCATATAGATCGTAAAGAATACGCAGTTCCGGGCGGGTCAGGCGTGTCGAATGCAAAAGCCACCCAAGAAAAGAACTCGCTTCCCCCTTGAGCCCCAGTCCGAGAAGCGCGCCCATCGTGATGGAGGCGTCGCGCAGCCAGCAAAAGCGGTAGTCCCAATTGCGACCTCCGCCGATCGATTCAGGTAGCGAGGTGGTCGGCGCAGCGATTACCGCACCGGTCAAGCTATACGTGAGCAGTTTCAGTGTGATGGCACTGCGCACGATCAACGCCTGGTGCTCACCGTTGTAAACGCATTGAGACGCCCAAGCACGCCACCATCCACGCGTCACTTGTTCTCGATTGAGTGCCCTCTCGCCGACAGCGGGTTGCACCGCAATGTCGCGGTCGGCGAATGAGAGGCTGATCGTGCGCAGGTCACTCGCGCGAACGATGGCGCGAGCAAGGAGTAATCTCTCGGGCTCTTTGACACTCACCGTGAAGTCCGTATTCAAGACCAGCACCGATGCGCCGAACTGAAACACCCAGCCAAAGCCGCGCCGGTAGTTCACGCGAGCGTTGCACCTGCCGTAGTCTGGCCGCGGCTCGATAACGGACAGTAGCTCGACCTCACCCTCCAATCCTTCGACCAGCCTGATCAATTCTCGCTGTGGCTGCATTTCCTCTTGCCATCGACTGTTCCCATCACCAATTGAAAAGAAGTCCAAAACGCGCACTCGCCCAGTCGCGGTTGTAAATAGGGTTTCGAGAATCGCAGTCTCTTTGATGTACTGCCGCTGGCTGGTGTGCTCTTGTACAGGGCACAGGGTGAATGCTCCGCCAAGCCGTCGATCGAGCAACGCTGCAAACACGGAAGCGCTGGAAAAGTTTGGTAGGCATAGCCACTCGATGGCTCCTGATCGCGCAATCAACGCAATCGTGCGGCAATCGCCGATCACGGCGTAATCCTCTATTGCGGGATAAACGTCTGATAATGCCCGCTCTATATCGCGATCGGTATCATCGAGACACTCGGCGGCGGCGGCGGGAGTGGGTGTAATGTGTTGCAATTATTTCAACGGTGAAGTGGGAAAAGCTTTCTGTTGCTCGATTGAAACCCAGCAGACTTGGATAGAGTCCCTGTCCTAACAACGACCGGAAGTCTTGCGGCTTTATTTCGCATAAACCCGTAATGCCAAAGTGTCGTTTATAAGCGGGAGATTGACCATCAAGCTGTCTTTGTGGTTGAAGCCGCCGCCGTCCGTGCCCGATAAGACGCTCTGAAGGGTCGATTGAAATTCCGTCAAGTTCGGCTGGGTTTGAAATCAGTCGTACGGTGCCGCCCATCGAACCCGAGCCGAAGAGCGTGCCTTGCGGCCCGCGCAGAATCTCGCTGCGATTCAGGTCATGCAGGTAGGGCTCAATCACGACGTGACCATTTCGGGATCGACTGTCAAGGCATTGACGGCCGCCAAGACACTGAATGATTTATAACTTCTTAACTTAAAGAATATGCGCCATTTTCTTCACCGAGAGAGCCAGTCACCCAACACAGCGATTGCAAATCTCCTCCGCCACCTCGCCTAGATGGACTCCTGAGATCAACGGTTGGCCACCCAGTCGGAGTGGCGCGTTGCCGGGTCGGAGGATGAGCGCAGTCTTCCAGCCTGCTGCGGATGCGCCTAAAACATCCCACGTGTGGCAGGCGATAAGCCACAATTGGCCGGCGGGAACACCCAGAGCTTGTTCAACCGCGCGATACACTTCCGGAGCCGGTTTGTACCGACGCACTCCTTCATCAATGCTGAACTGCCCGTCAAACAGATGATAGATGCCCGCTCTCCGAAGTTGCTTCTCGCACGTTGCTTTCGGATTGTTCGTGAGAGTGAACATACGAAACCCGGCAGATCTGAGCCTGGCCAGCGCAGCAGGAACTTCGGCGTGAGCTGGCATTGTTGCGATAGCTTCTTTGATCGCCTGGATCTCGCTGTCAGGAACGTGAATCCCCTCAGTCGCGCCCATCATTCTTAGGACCGCACCTCCGAGATCGCCGAAGGGGACGTAATCTCCCGTCAGCGTTATAGCCTGGGAATAGAGGATCAATTGCGCGAACCATTCCCGCAACACGCCGGATCGGCCAAAAAGGCGATCGAAGTGCGGGGCCAACGCATCAAGATCCAACAGAGTCTCGTTGACATCAAAGACAAGCACCGGAAGTGTCGACATAAAGAGGAATTCTGTGTGTTACGAACAAGCAGATCAATGGCGCAGATTTGAACTCCGCGCAAACTATTAATGGGTAATGCCGCGTGACTCATCGTTTTGTGGGCCGAGCTGGCGCAGCAGCCGGGTCATGGAGATTAAGCCGCGTACTTGCCCAGTTCCAACCGCCGAACGTTCGATAACGAGTACGTGTGTGGTATCCGTGCCTCGAAATTTATCCGCCAAGTCGCCTGCGCTGGCCACTGTGACTTGGTAATAGTCCAGCAACCGAAGTTGAGCCCAAGGGGTCATGATGTCTGCTACCCGAATGTCTTTATGGCGACAAGGATGTGATTCGCAGAGCGGATTTTGAAGAAACTGGAGGGGACGTGTGCCGAGAATATCGGCGGCTGTTATCAACCCCAACACGGCGGCCCCCTCATCTACAACCAGAAGCGATCTGATACCCGCCCGAATCATATCCTGCAGTGCATCATCGATATGCCGCCCCGGCACAACGCGTGCCGGTGTTTCGGTTGAAAAATCAGTCATTGCTCCCACTCCAGGTGAACTTCGGGTGAGAGCGGCCTCGAGGCTCCCGCGAAGTAGCAGCGCGTTGCCAGGCAAGGTTTGGGGATCGACATACGAGATTAACATTGCGTTTCTCCTCTGGAATGCAGCTTCACAAAGAGTGAAGAAGTAAAGAGACCTGTTCTTAAACATAGACCGTCGTTGGCGTAAAAATATTTCCCGTCGAGCGGATGAGTTCTGCTTCGCTTCTTCGCGAAAATAGATGCATCAACAGGATAAAGGCGATTAGCCAATGTTGCCGCAGGCGATCAGGAGGACTCCGAGGCTAGGTGCGACCGAGCGTCGGTTGTAATAAAGTCGTGGGGTCCACGGTCCTATTTGCAGAGCCAAATTCTTCTCGCTTGCCGCCATGACCGCAATTGCCCTTCCCCAAAGCAATCGCACGACCCCCGACGAGTGGGCCCGCACGCTATCGGGGCCTCCCAGCGTCAGCAGCGACGCTGCAACCTGGCCCACCGCGCTGCTAAAGCATTGGGTGGGAACGGACCCCACGATGGATCAGCCCCCGCTAGATCATCACTACGTCGTGCAGCATCTTGGGGGTGCGAAGCAAGTGGATCGACGTCGCGGGGGTTCTTCGATCTCTAAGATTGTCGAGGTGGGTACGCTGACCTTTGTGCCGGCCGGTACCGAATTTAAGTGGCACACTCGGGGTCCGATCGAGTTCGCGCACCTCTACATCTCTCCAACGCTAATGGCACGCACGGCGCTGCGTTTCGACCGCGTCAATGAACTTAGTTTGGTGGATACCGTAGGTTGTCGAGCCCCACTCCTCGAGGCAATTTATGCCGCGATGCGCCAGGAGCTTTACTCGCAGCGCGCTGCTTCGCCGATCTATCTCGATACGCTACTAGAGACGTTCTTAATCAAGCTGCTTCTCGATCATTCAACGGCGAGTCTGCGCCACATAAGATCCCGCGAAACGCTGCCTTCGTTTCAAGTCCGGCGAATACTGGATTTTATTGAAGCCCACTTAGACCAAGCTCTTACCCTTAACGATCTCGTTGAGGTGGCGGGCGGCAGCCCGTTTCACTTTAGCCGGGCCTTCAAAAATAGCGTCGGTGACTCCCCCTACCAGTATCTACTACGACGGCGCATGACGCATGCGCGACACTTGCTCATGAATACCGACTGGCCTCTCCTCAAAATCGCGCAGAGCTGCGGGTACTCAGCTACCGTGAACTTCTGTAGATCCTTCGCCCGACTCTTGCAAGTTACGCCCACGCAGTTTAGAGAGGGGAGCCGCCAAAGGCGATCGTGAAGACGCGATCAAACCATCGAAAGTTTCATTACGTGGCAGCCTCGCGGTGTTGATGAAGGAACCCGGTACCACGGCTGCGGAGATCGACGCGATCGCCCAGGTGCGTAGTGCGATTGTGCGGGGTTCATCTCGCTAAGCGCATGCCCTCCCGATGCAGTCAATGTTCGAGTGAAGTGCGCGTGCCCTCCACAATTAGGTTTGTTTCCGCGTGTTCCTGCTGCCTTCACCCCGTCGCCGCGGCCTGGTTCTGTGTTTTGGTGTCGAAGTCGCTCGCCTCGTGGCGCTCGCGCAGCTGGCTCGCGGGGTCGCCAAAGATGCGGTTCACCATCCGCCCGCGCTGCACCGCCGGTCGGGTTGCGATCACATCTGTCCAGCGCTGGAGGTTCTTGTAGGTGTCAACCTGCAGAAACTCGCCGGCCTCGTATACCAACCCCTTGGCCAGCGCGCCGTACCAGGGCCAGACCGCCATATCGGCGATGGTGTACTGCGATCCGCCCAGGTACTCATTCTCCGCCAAGCACCGGTCTAACACGTCCATCTGCCTCTTCACCTCCATGGTAAAGCGGTCGATGGCGTATTCAATCTTGATCGGCGCATAGGCATAGAAGTGGCCGAAGCCGCCGCCGAGGTAGGGCGCCGAGCCCATTTGCCACATCAGCCACGATAAACACTCCGCCCGCGGAACGGGCTCTGTTGGAAGGAAAGCGCCGAATTTCTCGGCCAGGTGAATCAGTATCGCGCCCGATTCGAACACGCGGATCGGAATCTCCCCGCTGCGGTCCATCAGGGCGGGAATCTTCGAGTTCGGATTCACGCCTACGAAACCTGAGCCGAATTGATCCCCCTCGCGGATGTTGATCAGCCAGGCGTCGTACTCCGCACCCGCATGACCGCGCGCCAGCAGCTCCTCCAGCATCACCGTAACTTTCACACCGTTGGGCGTCGCCAAGGAATAGAGCTGCAGCGGGTGACGCCCCACAGGTAGCTCTTTATCGTGCGTAGGTCCGGCTATCGGGCGATTGATGTTCGCGAACTGGCCCCCGTTCTCTTTCGCCCAAGTCCACACCTTGGGCGGTGTATAGGCGATTTCATTAGTCATAGCTTCTGCTCCGGGTATCGACTTGCTTCGACGAGGTGTGATTCTTGTTCTTTCGCGACACGACCCACTGAGACGGTGGTGGCTAAGCGATCGCAGCGATTTTTTAGAAAATCATCAAACCACAGGCTGGCGCGGTACGGGTCATGTTCATTTGATCGTCACAACAGGCTGCGCTGCTGTCCAAAGTTCATCGGCGCCCAAGCGAACCTTATAGTCAGGATTCGAGTACACGAAACGTATGGTGCCCGACGTGTCGATTATAAATACCGACGGCACAGGCAGTTCGTGTTGTTTGGTCCCGGTCGAGGCCTCAAGGTCTACACCGTATTCCCGCATTTTGGCAATCGTTGCGTCATCCACGTGGTAAGCGACGTGAAAGGACTTAGCCGCCTCCAGGCGATTGTCTGATAACAGCGTGTAGTGGATATCGGTCGCTTTGAGACTGCTGTACAACAATTCGGGTCGATCGGTACTCAAGAATACGATTTCAAAGCCGCTTTTTCGCAGTTGCGGCTCGACGAGATGCAGGTCGCTCAGTTGCGCATTGCAGTACGGACACCAACCGCCTCGATAGAAGATCACGACTAGGGGCTTCTTGTAACTATCGGGCTCAAAAGTCCGCAACGCCCCCTCTGTCGTGCGGGCCGAGAAGATGGGTGCTCGAGCGCCCACAGAAAGCGGCTGCACCTGCTGAGGACTATCGGGGATGCCAGCGAGGGCTGGCACAGACACTAAAATACCGAGTAGCCCAATCAACTGCGGATGGAATTTCATGATGGCTCCTAGCCTAGTGCAGAACTAAATCGAGACGATTGGTCAATGACAGATTTCGATGGGGCCGCTTTACGGCAACTTCTGTCAGACCTGCGCCGTACCACCATCCACGAACAATTCGATGCCGGTGACAAAACTTGAGTCGTCGGAGGCCAGAAATACAGCCACTTTGGCAATTTCATCCGCGCTACCCATGCGCCCCATTGGGATACTCGCGACGATTTGGGCGATGGCCTCCTTCGGAAGCGGCGCCAGGATTGGTGTATCGATTGTGCCGGGACTAATAACGTTGGCGCGAATTTTGCGTTCTTTGAGCTCTAACGTCCACGTGCGGACAAAAGACCGGATGGCGGCCTTGCTGGCACAGTAGACACCGAACGATGGAATACCTTTGACAGAGGCGATCGAGCCCGTGAGGATAATGGATCCGCCGTCATTGAAGAGCGGCAGCGCCTTTTGTACAGTGAACAACGTGCCTTTGACATTGACGTCGAACGTCTTATCGAAGTGGGTCTCGGTCACGGCATCCGTGGCCACGAACTCACCAACCCCCGCGTTGGCAAAGACAATGTCGACACGCCCCTTCTGCGATTTGACGATCTGATAGAGCCGATCGAGATCTGTCAATTTGGCGATATCGCCCTGCACACCCGTGACATGGGAACCTATGTCCTTGACCGCCGCGTCGAGCTCGTGCTGCCGGCGGCCCATGATGAACACATGGGCCCCTTCGGCAACGAATCGCTTTGCCGTGGCCAGTCCCATGCCGGAGGTGCCGCCGGTAATCACCGCCACCTTGTTATCTAGCTTCTTCATCGATCCTCCTAGCAATGCGCCGGGTGGCGGATGGCTTCCATGCCCCACTCGCCCCAGCGCTGAACACTAATTCCTGTTCGGGGAGTGTCCTCCTCCCCTCTGGATTAGATAAGTCGGTCCAACTGGAATAACATTTATGCGTAAATTGAATGAATAATTCCTCGAGGCCAGTTCTCCATGGATAGATTCTTGCTGATGCATAGCTTTGCCCGGGTGGTAGAAACCGGGAGCTTCTCCGCCGTTGCCCGGGAGATGGGAACCGGACAACCGAATATCAGCCGGCACATTGCCGCGCTCGAGAGGCATCTGGGGACGCGGCTGCTTCACCGCTCGACCCGAAAGCTCACTTTGACGCCGGAAGGAGAGCGCTATTACAGTCAGACGAGAAGTGTTATCGATGCGATTACGGAGGCAGAGTCGACCGCTCGCGGCAACGATGTCCCGCGGGGGCTATTGCGCGTGGCGTGTCCTACGGTGCTCGGCCGTTCCCATATCTTGCCCCAAATGAAAGCGATCTTGGCGCGGTTCCCGGAAATGGAAATCGACTTACAGATTGGCGATCGCTACATCGATCTCGTCGAGGAGGGGGTTGATCTGGCTATCCGCGTCGGATCCCTCAAAGACAGTTCGCTCACGGCACGGCGTATTGGCGCTGCAGAGCGACTCTGCGTCGCGAGCCGCGAGTATCTCGCTGCACATTCGGCACCAATAAATCCAAAGGATCTACAGAACCATAATTGTATCCTCTACACGCTTTCTTCCGCTGGCAGTACCTGGTCATTCCGGGGCCTCGACGTGGATGTTCGCGGGAGCTTTCGCGTGAACACTCCGGATGGTATTCGCAGTGCGGTACTCGACGGAATTGGCATCGCCTACGCACCGGGCTGGTTGTTTGAAGACGTGCTCGCCGATGGCCGCGCACATTCACTGCTCGTTGAACACCACGGACCACCCGTGCCCATTCACTTTGTGTACGCGGCAAATCGGATGCTGCCGCGGCGAGCGCGTGCATTCATGGACTTCATTGCAGAAGCTTTCGCTAAAGATCCCGCGCTCAATGCGCATACCGGCGCCATAGAAAAAGGGCGCTGAAATGCCATTCTTCCGCAGACTCTCGCATTTGAGCCGATTTGTCACGTAATGGTGTTCGTAGTGCTTGGGACTGCTTCGCACCAACCATACATATCTAAAATTACTTGCCTTCGATGTAATAAACACCACCTCGCTGCGGTCTACTGTTTGAAGACCCGGAATCAATTTGGGCGAGTTCGAGGGGCACTTTCGAATGCAAGCGGAACACTTCGCGATACGCGACATTGCCGGGGAAGAATCCTATCTTGCGGCGCTCCGCACGCGTGATAGGCAGACATTTGAACAACTTTGCCGCGAGTGCTACCCGTACGTGGCTCACTTCTTGTCCCTCGTTATTCCGGAGGCGCCCACGGAAGACGCGTGCATCGATGCGTTTACAGCAGCATGGCGGCACGTGGCGGAAGTGCCAAGGCAGATCGCAGCGCTCACCTGGATGTTCAGTATCGTCTATAAGCAGGCGCACGAGCGAGCACTCGTGCGCGAGGCGGAGTCTCACCTATATGTAAACAACCGATCGAGTGCCAATCCAGCAGAGGTCCCCCAGATTCCCCGCCGATCAGATCCTCGCGATGTACTGCGCGATCTCGCATGGGAACCGCGAGTTATTGCCGTACTCGTATATGGCATGCGTTTCTCGATGAATACTATCTGCTGGATAACTGGGATGACGGATCGGGATGTAACCGCGCATCTGGACTGCGCGCGACATTGTTTTCGACTTACAGAGCGGCCTGTTTGCTCCAGCTCTCACTCCTTAGATTGCACGGTCGAGTTGTCGTTGCCAGAACAAAAAACGGCGGAAATATAATTATTGTATAAACCCTGCTGATCGCGTGCCTAGCGCGAGCCCGCATCGTCCGGATCTACATAAAATTCACGGATGAATGGAAATAAGTGCCCGATCCGGACGGTCTCACTCTACATCTTCTGCAAAGGCGTAAAGAATTCGTGCAAGAGGCAAAATCCATTCAATAGCCAAGGCTTCAGGGGATTGACGCAAAAACAGTGCGACGCGGCGAAAGCCAAGCAGAAGTGTATTCAGCAAGTCCGGTTGACGAGTGACGGGAGGACAGCCTTTCCCTCCTTCAAGCGGTTCGAGGGAGGAGCAAATGCGGACACAATTCGCCGGCAACCATAAATTGTCGTTTCTCGCCAAAGTGGCAGCAGCGACTCGGCCATTCCCGAAACTGTGGACGTCTCTCTTCGGCGGAATTGCCTGGCCGTACATCGAATTGGCGATTCGCCTCTGGATCGCGAAGCTCTTTGGCTTCTTCGGCTTCATGCAGATGCTGCACTGGGAAGCCACGCTGGCAGTGGCGAGCCAAGAGAACCCGATCCCATTCCTCGCGCCGAACTCGGCGGCGTTTCTGAGCACGGCTATTTACATCGTCTGCGCAGCACTGCTGGCGATTGGCTTCATGACTCGATATGCCGCGCTGCCACTGCTACTGCTGTCGTTGATCACTCAACTTCTCTACACGCCATTCGATACACAACTCTTTTGGATGGCGCTGGCAGGTTGGTTTGCGGTTTACGGTGCGGGCCCGATATCGGTCGATAACTTGCTCCGCCGTGGACTGAACGACAGCGCCGTGCCGATCATTCCACGAATTATTGATTTTTCCAAGCGCCTGAGAGGATACGGCACGCCGCTGTACATCTCTTTCTTCCGGGTGTGGTTGGGAATCTCTTTGCTCATGGCGGCTTTTTCGCGTTCTTCGGGTGCTGAGTTCAAGGACCTCGAGCGATGGTTGCCGTTGGACGTAACCATGCGCGTTCCGCCGGCCGCCGCCTGGGTAGGCGGCGTCTTACTCCTCACTGGGCTTGCGACGCGCTATATCGCCGCAGTTCTGCTCTTTGGTCTATTTGCCTATTCGATGATCGACCCTCGGGTCACCGACTCGATCTATTTGCTAATGTTCCTGGCGATTCTCGGCGTGTACGGCGGAGGATTCGTGTCGCTCGACGAACTCCTCGTGCGTTTGCGTGATCGCTTTTTTCCTTCGACCAAGAGGCATGGTCTCGACGGTCTTCAAGGATTACCGAGAGTCGTCATCGTCGGAGCGGGCTTTGGCGGCCTGCGATGCGCGCAAGGCTTAAGCGACGCCTCTGTGGCAGTGACGCTCATTGACCGCACGAATTATCACCTGTTCCAGCCGCTGCTTTATCAAGTCGCCACGGCGGCGTTGTCTCCGGGTGATATAGCGACGCCGGCACGCCAGATGTTCCGAAACTCCCCGTCGGTCCGTTTGCTCCTGGGCACCGTCACCGGCGTGGATACGGAGCGGCAAACGGTGTCGATGCAAAATGGCGACATCCCATACGATTATCTGGTGCTCGCCACAGGCGCCACCCACAGCTATTTCGGGAAAGATGAATGGGCGAGCTTCGCACCGGGCATCAAGCGCATCGAAGATGCGTTGGAAATTCGGCGCCGGATCTTGACGGCATTCGAGCGCGCCGAAGCGGCGTCTGTTGAGCAAGACCGTAAGGCATTATTGACTTTCTTGATCGTGGGCGGCGGCCCAACGGGCGTGGAACTTGCGGGCGCGATCGCGGAGTTGGCCCGTTTCGGATTGGAAAAGGATTTCCGTGCGTTCGATCCGGCGCAAGCCCGCGTGATTCTCGTCCAAGCCGGCCCGCGATTACTGCCGAGCTTCCCGGAGCGGCTCGCGCAGATCGCGCAACGCTCGCTAGAGCAGCTGGGAGTGGAAATTCATCTCAGTAGCCGGGTTGATCATATCGATGAAACGGGGGTTGCCGTTGACGGAACTCGCATTGAAGCGAGCACGGTCCTTTGGGCTGCGGGGGTGGCAGCATCGCCAGCTGCTGCGTGGTTGAACGCGCCCGCCGATAAAGCGGGACGCATCATCGTGGGCGATGATTTGCGGGTACCGGGGCTCGCCAATGTATTCGCGATCGGCGACACTGCCGCGAGCAGGGCTTGGAAAGGTGAAATCGTGCCGGGGTTGGCTCCGGCGGCCAAGCAAGGCGGAGCCTACGTGGCAACGAAAATTCGGGCGCTGGTCGAATCGCGTAGGCCAGTGCCGGCATTTCGTTATCGCCACTTGGGCTCTCTTGCCACCATCGGCCGCAAGGCCGCCGTGGCGGATTTCGGCGTCTTGAAGCTATCGGGCGCACCCGCATGGTGGCTGTGGGGAGTCGTGCACATCGCCTTCATGCTGGGCGTCAGAAATCGCGTCGCGACGTTGACCAACTGGTTTTGGGCCTACCTCAAGTTTGGTGGCAATATCCGCTTGATCACCGGCGGTAGGTAGTTGGAGCAACAGACCACCCGACCAGTCGATCATCTCTCACGACCCAGATTATCGCAGCTGGACTTGCTCCTATCTGTATCCGCGTTGGTCGCGATGCGACGCCGAAACTCTTCCTTGCTGTCAATTAGAATTGGAAAGGCTTGCAATGTTTTGGCAAAAACTAAGGTCTTATGTAGGTAGGACAGAGGACACACGGGCCCCAGCGAATGAGTCGTTACAGCTCCACCAGGGCTACACTGCCCCGCATGAATCGGGCAATGTGGTGCGGGTTATGGTTGGTCATAGGAATCGGCGTGCTATTTTTCCAGATGCTCGCAAACTCAGCCGATAACGCAGGCATCAACGGCCCTGACGCGAATGTGGTGAGATTGGGGCAGGCCACGATAAGGATTCAGTCGCGCGGCGCTGCACCAGATGTCGGTCTGCAAGGAGAGCGCGATTGGGTCCAGCGGTCGGCTAGGATCGTGAGTGCTTACTTCGGCGAGTTGCCGGTACCGGCAGTGACGATTCGGGTATCTACCACCGATAGCACTTCCATGGGATCGGGCCGGACCTATGGTTACCCGCAGCCGCGCATCGAGGTGAATGTCGGCCAGCATATCTCTCTGCAGTCACTCAACGATGACTGGGTACTTGTGCACGAGATGACCCACCTATCGCTGCCTGCGATCGATGATAGCCATAACTGGCTTGCCGAAGGAGTCGCCGTCTATGTGGAAGGAGTGGCTCGGGCTCAGGCGGGCAACATAAGCGAAACACGTCTGTGGGGTGAGTATGCGGCTTCGATGCCCAAAGGTCTTCCGCAGTCCGGCGATCAGGCTCTCGATCGAACACATACATGGGCTCGCACCTACTGGGGCGGCGCGTTGTACTGTCTCCTAGCGGACGTTCAAATCCGCGAAAAAACGAGCAACCGCCGAGGCCTTCAGGATGCTCTGCGCGCGATCGCGCGGGCGGGCGGAGGCATGTCGCAGGAATGGCCAATCGAGCACATCTTGACTGTGGGTGATGCCGCCACTGCTACCTCGGTGATGACAGACCTATATTTGAAAATGAAGGACCAACCCTATGCGCCGGACCTCGACGCCCTATGGATTGATCTCGGTGCACAGATCAACCATGGCATCGTAAGTTTTGATGACACGGCTCGACTGGCGGCCGTCCGGCGAGCGATTACGCGCATGCCTGCTGACCACGCAACTTAATAACCTCAGACGCTACAGGACGATCGTATGAAAAATAGTGCCCTACCCGTCGCCCGATTCGCCTCCATGTTTGCGATCGGAACGATCGCGATCCTCGTGACCAGCGGCGCCTTGGCGGCAACCGCCGTTGTCATACCGGTAGAGCAACAGAGGTTAATTTTGAAGGATCCGGGTACGGCCGTGTTGGGTATTGGGAATCCTGATGTCTCAGTGGTGGAATATTTCGACTACAACTGCCCCTATTGCCGCAAGTTGGCCCCGAGCATTCATGCTCTCATCGACAAGGATCACAAGGTCGCCGTAGTTTTTAAGGAATGGCCCATATTTGGCGGCATTTCTGTCTACGCCGCCCGGTCCGCGCTCGCATCGCAATGGCAAGGGAAGTACCTGGCAGCCCACGACGCGCTGATCAGTGCCCCCCGCCTCTCGCAGGAGGCAGAAGTCGATGAGACATTGCAGAAAGCGGGCATTAATCTGGTGGAGCTTAAACGGACACTTGCGACTCACGGCGCGCAGATCGATGCCATACTCGCCCGCAATAGCGCCGAGGCGCATTCGCTGGGAATGCGCGGGACCCCCGGCCTTTTAGTGGGCCGTGATGTGTCCACCGACATCGGCGATCTCACTGCTTTACAAAATGCCGTTACCGAAGCGCGGCAGCCGCCGTAGGCATAGTCCACGCTGAATCGTTCGTCGTTAGAAAGCTCGCGCATCAACCGCAAGCAGACATTCACTTCTCGCAATCGGCTTCACTTGGACTTCGCGCTCAATTGCGCAAATTGCAATTCGACTACCGATATCGACTGAAGATCATCTGGATACCACCGGCAGCCAATCCAGGCGCAATAAATAGAATCGAGTCCCGGTCTAAGTAGTACCAGCCACTGTTGCGGAGATCATTGATGAAACCGCTTACGTTTGCGATCCTGCTAACGACGTTAGCCAGCTTTTCCGCGTTTGCAGAACCGCCCAATGAGCGAGCGAGTGAAGCGATCCCTAATACCGACAAGCCTTTCGCCGTCGCATTTAACGGCGATGGGTGTCTGATGTGCCGTGCTTTGGCGCCTGCTTCAAGAAACTTGGCGCAAAAGCCCGAATTCATGGGCATCACACTGTTTGTTGCGAAGTTCGATACCGCGAAAGTGTTGGAACGCTCTCTGGGCATTACCGAGCATAGGACCATCGAGGTGACTAAAGACGGCAAAGAGGGCGCGCGCTCAACGGTAGTCACGCAGTACGAGACGCTGAGCGAACTCCTGCAAAGGGTAATTTCGTGATTCGAGAAATCTTGAGTGAGTGTAACGCGTGCGAGTGAATCATGCGTTTGAGTGAATCAATAATCGATTTGGGAAATCGCCGTGGGTGAGGCTTCTCCCGTCGATCCATGCCCGCGTCCAGGCGCGCGCTCGCGCAATAAAAATGGGCGCCGGTTGAGACAGTCGCCAACGTAATATTTTTGACTGTGGGTGAAATACGATGCTGATCAAGATTGCTCATCGCTATCCGCTGCAGCCGTCCGAAATCACATCGGAAGGAATATATGCGGAGCGGCGCCGCTTCCTGAGGGCGATGGGTTTGGCCGCCGGCGCGGCTTTCGGCGGCTTCGGATTGCTGCCGGCGGCGCTTGCTGCGAGTGCTGAGCTTGCCCCCTTAAGTATTGCCCGCAAAAGTGAAATGGCCGGTGGGGAGGGTGTCACTCCGTATGAGGACATAACCCATTACAATAACTTTTATGAATTTGGCACGGATAAGGAAGATCCGGCGCGCAATGCGGGACAACTGCGTACGCGACCGTGGTCCGTCGTCGTGGACGGGGAGTGCGAGGCCCCCGGGCGAATGGATCTGGATGACTTGCTCAAACCTTCACGGCTCGAGGAACGGATCTACCGGCATCGATGTGTTGAGGGGTGGAGCATGGTGGCGCCGTGGGTGGGTCTGCCGCTTGCCAACCTGCTGAAGCGTTTTAAGCCCACATCGAACGCGAAGTACGTTGCCTTCTATACTCTTTTCGATCGGCAACAGATGCCGGAGACCGCACGAGGCGTCCTAAACTGGCCCTATCGGGAAGGTCTACGCTTTGACGAGGCAATGCATCCTCTCGCGTTCCTGTCGGTGGGGCTGTACGGACGCGTGTTACCCAACCAGAACGGCGCGCCGCTTCGCCTGACGCTCCCGTGGAAGTATGGATTTAAAAGCATCAAGTCGATTGTGCGTATTCAATTTGCAGAACGGCAGCCCACGACGACTTGGAATCAACTCTCGTCTACCGAATATGGGTTCTACTCGAACGTCAATCCCTCCGTTGATCACCCGCGGTGGAGTCAATCTCGCGAACGACGATTGGGAGAGGCTTTCAAACGCAAAACGCTTTTGTTCAACGGATACCCGGAAGTCGCTTCGCTTTATACGGGAATGGACTTGAGGACCTTCTTTTGAATCGTCTCTGGGTGTGGCGAATCGGAGCGTGGGGGCTTGGCATCATTCCCTTGGTTGTCTTAGCCAAACTGGCCACGCAAAACCGACTGGGCGCAAATCCAATCGAATTTCTGGAACACTACTTGGGCGATTGGACTCTGCGAATACTATTGATTACTTTGGCGATGACGCCGATTCGAATCTTCACCCACCTCAATGAGCCCATTCGGGTGCGCAGAGTTTTGGGTCTTTGGGCGTTTTTCTATTTGTGTCTGCATTTCTCCACGTATGTAATCTTTGATTTGGGTTTTTCCGCCTCACAGTTGGGCGAGGATTTGGTCAAGAGAACCTACATCACGCTTGGATTCGCAGCGTGGCTGCTGCTTGTGCCGTTGGCGGTGACCTCTACGTTGGCCTGGCAACGGCGACTCAAACGCCGGTGGTTAACCTTGCACCGGTTAATTTACCCTGCGGCCATTCTCGGCGCTGTCCACTACCTTTGGCTTGTAAAAGCCGATACCCGCGAACCGCTCATTTATTTGACCGTGCTGCTCGGATTGCTGGCGATAAGGCTTCCCTGGTCGCGATGGGGCGCAAGTTTCCAACGGCAGGCATCGTTTCAAATGAAAGCGAAGGATGACGGATTATAGTTTGCGCCCCCTGAGACAGGCGTTCACCGGAATCAGAGCCGAGGAGCCCGCTTCAGCCTCATTTCGGCTCCGGAACGCGCACCAGCAGGACATCATGAAGGCCGAGCTCAATCGGCATCCCGTTGGTCAGCGTGACCGTCTCTCCGGTCCACAGATTTTTGCCCGTCTGCGGCCCGTGGAGCCCCAGCTTCTCCAGGTTCAGATGAAACGGGTGCGTAGAGTAGCGGCCCTCGCCCGCTTCCAACAGCGCGATGGCCATCGCGCCGCCGGCAAGAGGCCGTGTCCAAACTTCGACTTCCCCATCACTATACGCACGCGATGCCGTGTGACCAAGCTTGTCCTGATCGATCGCGATCACGTCCTTGTTGGTCAGGATGGCCTTGATCTCCGGCTTCATGTTGGGCAGATCGTTGCCTGCCAGCAGCGGCGAAGACAGCATGACCCACATCGAGAAATGGGCGCGATTCTCAGCCAGCGTCAGCTCGCCGTTGCCCACCTCCAGTATGTCCAAATCGTTCCAATGGCCGGGGCCAGCGTACTTGGCAAGCCCATCCTGCTGCTCAAGAATGGTGTAGATGCGGTCCCAGCGGGGATCGATGTCGCCTGTCGTACGCCATGAGCTGCCGCCCAGTGCCGGGGCCCACTCCCATGTCGCGTCCCACCCATAAGTGCACAGCGAGAACCAAATCGGCCGACCGGTCGCCTTGAGCGCCTTGCCCATCTTCTCGTAGGCGGCAATCATCAGTCGCATCTGCGCAGCCTTGTCGTTCGGCGCCCGCTTATACATTACGTCTTCGCGATAGCTGCACAGATCGTACTTCAGATAATCGATGCCCCACTCGGCATACATCTTTGCATCCTGCTCTTCATGCCCCAACGCCCCGGCATAGCCGCCGCAGGTCTTGGTGCCAGGTCCGGAGTATGTGCCGATCTTTAAGCCCTTCGAATGCACGTAGTCGGCCAGCGCCTTCATATCGGGAAATTTGGAATTCGTATGCAGCACGCCGTTCGCATCGCGCTCTCCTTGCCAGCCGTCGTCGATGTTCACGTAGATGTAGCCTGCATCTTTCATCCCGGTGGCGATCAGGTTGTCGGCGGCGGCGCGAATATCTTTGTCAGTCACATTCTTGGCGAAGAAATTCCAACTGTTCCAACCCATTGCCGGAGTGGCCGCCAGCGCTACGGCCGAAGCGGCCTTTTGAGCCTCAGCGAGTGACGTTGCGACGGTGAGTGCTGCGAGAAGCAGCGAAGCCGGTATGCAGGCAGGCGTGCGCAAAGTGTGTCTCCTTCGTTGAAAACGATTGTCCGTACCTCAGCTATGCCGATTGGTCATCATGACATCTACACCCTCGGAACCGAGCGAAGACTCAACCGTTTTCCGCAGGTGCTCACCAACTGATTCGAACTACTTTCGTCACATAGCCATTGCCGGCCGGGAAGACAATCTTCGCATCACGCAGACCGTTGGTTGAAGAGCCGAGCTGTGCATCCGCGCTGTGGACGAACTCCAAGAGACGTACACCGTGCTTTCACAGTCAATGCGTTGCGTTTACGTAGGAATCTTCCGACTACACATGCCCAGTACAACTTGCGCAAGTACCTCGCCTTGATCTTCCTGCAAGAAGTGACCCGCGCCTTTGATGGTGGTATGGGGTTGTCCCTGGGCACCTGGGATCAGTTTTTGTAGAACTGGTGCCGCCGCCGCGGTGATCGGATCGTGATCGCCAAAGGCGGTTAAGAAAGGCTTCGTAAATTGTCGCAGATTCGTCCAGGCGCGGCGATTAGCGGGCGTCGCGGGGTCGTCGGGAGAAATCGGCACGAGCATCGGGAATTGTCGCGCCCCTGCCAGATATCGGTCATCGGGAAACGGTGCGTCATAGGCGGCCACGACTTCTGGAGACAAGGGGGCGAGCGTCGCATTCTGGATGATTCGTCCTGCTTGGAATACGGGCGTCGATTGCGAGTAGGCGCGCCACTTCAAGAACGCTTCCCCCGGGTCGTGGTCGCCGGTGGGTAACATGGTATTGGCGGCAATGACACGAGCAAACCACTTTGGATGTTCGCCGAGGATGCGCAGTCCGATCAGACCGCCCCAGTCCTGGCAGACCAAAGTGATGTCGTTCAGTGCGAGTTGCAATATGGCGGATCGAACCCAATCCACATGACGTTGATAGGTATAGTCGGCACGTGCCGTCGGCTTGTCGGAGCGGCCAAACCCAATGAGATCGGGGACGATGACCCGAAGTCCGGTCATTGCAAGAATCGGGATCATTTTGCGGTACAGGTACGACCAAGAGGGCTCGCCGTGCAGCATGAGTGTGATCGCGCCATCCTTGGGCCCTTCATCTAAGTAATGCAGTCGCAACTGACCGCCATCAAAATCATCGACCATCAGGTAGTGGGGTGAAAAGGGATAGCCTGGCAGGTTTTCGAAACGATCCTCTGCGGTGCGAAGATAGTGCATGGTGGTGTTCTCCTTTGACGAACAGAGACTAAAAGCCGCCCCGCTTCAGCGCCTATTGACCTCTCAGAGCGCTTGGATTTCATGGCTCAAGGGTTTTCGCTATCGACTGAGCAATGCGGCCCTGCCCGCCAGGCACTTTGAGCGCGTTGGCACTCTTAGTAGACAAACTCATTCGGCCTACCTTTTTCTTGAAAAGCTCAGATTGACGGTTAACGAATATTCACGAGGTTGTGGAAGTGGACCGTTTCTCTATCCTATCAAGCGACGTTATCTAACTGGGTAGGTTTTATGGGCCAGATCATTCGGTGCGCAATTAGCGACGGTTTTAATCGCAATTTATTGCATCGGTGGACGCGATCACTATCTCCGCATCGTGCGCGCGCTGCTATTTCGAGCCGGCGATGGCGAGTTTGTATTCAAAGAACTCATTCCCGTGGCGATTTTCGCTGCGGTGACGTTGAGTGTCTCTTTGCTAACGTAGCGGCGCTCGATCGTGTAGGCCAGACATAGCTAGCGTTACGAGGATTGTTCAAATCCCATTGAAATGATTCGGGATGAGCCGCGGTCTACTCGTCAGTACGCATTAGAAATCGAGGTAGCTTCATCATGACTTCTGTCAAAAAGCATTTGGCGGTTTATGGACTTCTGCTGTTGAGCGCTCAGTTTGCGACGCGGGCCAAATCCGAGGAGCGTACTTCGCGTGGGCCGAGCGTGGTGGAGCTATACACTTCGCAGGGTTGTAGCTCCTGTCCGCCTGCCGATGCGGTATTGGGGGAACTCGCCAGCATGCCGAATACCATTGCGCTCGCCTTCCACGTGGACTATTGGAATGGTTTGGGCTGGCCAGATCATTATTCCTTGCCGACCGCCACGGAGCGACAACGTGTTTATACGCGAAGTCTCGGCCTCTCCTCCGCCTTCACCCCACAAGCGGTAGTCGACGGCCGTGCGAGCTTCGTCGGCTCCGATAAGACGCGTATTCTCTCCGCCATGTCCGAGTCCGCCAACTCGGTACCCGTGATGCTGCAAGTCACCGACGGCAGCTTGAGGGCGCATTTACCGGAGCGCGCAGATCATTCGTCCTATACCGTTTATGCAGCCGCCTACCTGCCCCACGCCCTCACCCCAGTCGGCCGCGGTGAGAATTCCGGACGGACCCTGCAAGAATTCAATATTGTGCGTCAATTTCGCTCGATGGGGACTTGGAAAGGACAGGCGAGTGACTTCAGTGCCCGCCTCGATTCCTTCCCAGCCGACGCGGCGTATGTGGCAGTGCTCGTGCAGCGAGAGCCGCAGGGCATTATCGTGGGCAGCGCCAAAATTGAATTACCCAAACAAGGAGCAGCGGCAGGAGGATAACGGGTTTGACGCTCGCGCCAGTCGAAGCCGATTCTCTTGCAGTCTTGCCGGTCGATGCAATGTCTTCAAGCGACTGGGTTGCCCGAAATATTGCGGTGTGCAGAGCGGTCTTTACCTACAGAAACATTAAATTTAGGAATTGCTATGAATAAAATATTGGATGGTTTACTCGGCTGGCCCGAGCGGGTGGCCAGCCACTTGGGGTGGCTTGCGCCGCTGTTTGCTCGTATCGTCGTCGGTTGGGTGTTCCTGTGGAGTGGGTGGGGAAAACTGAACAATCTTCCCGCCATTATCGAGAATCTCGCAGGGTGGCATATTCCCGCGCCACATCTGCTCGCGCCGTTTGTCTCGGGCGTCGAGTTCTTCGGTGGAATCTTTCTCTTGGTGGGCTTCATGACGCGCATTTCCGCCGGCGCTCTCGGCATAACGATGATCGTTGCGATCGCCTCGGCCAAATGGGAAATGGTGGATTCACTCGAAACGCTATTAGGCTTTGATGAGACGGAATATCTCGCGTTGTTTTTGTGGCTGGCCATTGCGGGCGCCGGAGCCATATCCGTAGACCAGTGGCTGAAAAGTAGAACCTGGCAGCAACGCTAAGACAGCGCTGCCGATGGTGACGGTTACGCCGTAAGTGAACAACATACTTGCGGAAAGATGCGCATTCCCGTCCGATCTTCAAGGCAACTATTACTGCGATTCGACGGCGTGTAAACTTCCAGCACACGTGTAGTCCTTGATTAGTTCTTCCGCGAGCCAACCGCGCAGCAGCGTTGCAGTACGCAGCGGACTCTCGGTCTCGCCCACCTGGCCCGCCATTTGCTCGCACATAAGGCCAAAGCTCGCGCCGTCTCGGACCTGATCCAACAGCGCCGCCTCGACGGAACTCAACGAGCGAAACAGTGTGGTAATCCCGCGCCGCCAGACGAGCCACCGAGTCGGCAAGGCTTGGCCGAGTGCGGCCGGCTTTTCGCACAATCCGTTGGCAGCCCGCCAGCACTCCACGGCGTTGGTTTGGCTGTCAAAAAATCGAACCGACGCGCGAAGCGAAAAGGTCAAGGTCGGCCAGAGCGGCGGCGCCAGCGCCGCCAACTCGCGCACGTCCAATGCCTCGTCGTCGGGCGAATCAAACACATCGGCGAGTAGCCACTCCCAAGCCGCGAGTTCCGCAAACGCGGCTTGCGAGACCCCCGATGAGTGGCCTAGTAGTCGCTGCGCCATATCGGCGCCATAAGGGCGAACGGAGAAGTGGCAGGAATCGGTGGAATCAATGTACAGGCGCATTTCCCGGTCAAACTCATCCTCGCCCAACGTGGCTTTAAGCACAGGATAAGTGCTCGCGAGTGCTTCTATCAGACGGGTTCGATAACCTCCGACATAGGCATTCAGCCGTGAGTCAAGATCCTCGGCATCGACACCGTCGAGCTGCGCCTCGATGCCGTGTCGATGCCGCAGAACTCGATTCTGAAATGAACGCTGCAGTTCTCGCAGCCGCATCAGGCAGCCGCCTCGATGGCCGCGGCGCTGGTTTGCGCCAGAGCCAGCTCTTCGAGCAATTCTTGCAAAGGCGGAATGTTCGCGTCCCGCTCAATCATGGTGCTCACCGCCCCGAACCGTAGGAATGCCCGTTGGTAGAGGGCCCAGACTGCGTCGGCGATCGGCGCATCGTGGGTATCAATGATGAAGGTCTCTTGACGCTCGTGCCCCGCTAAATGAATTTGCGCGACGCGGTTTTTAGGCACCCCGTCAAGGAAGGCGATTGGATCAAACCGATGGTTGACGCTGTTCACGTACACGTTATTCACATCGAGCAGCAACAGACAGTCCGCTCGTGCACTCAGTTCGGCCAAGAACTCCCATTCGGTCATTTCCGATGACCGATACCCGACATAGCTCGATACGTTCTCGAGCAGGATGCGTTCGCCTAAGAACTCTTGAATCTCTTCAATCCTGGGCACCAGATGTTCTAGCGCCTCCTGCGTATAGGGTAGAGGCATCAAATCGTGCAGATTCAGCCCCTCAGTGCCCGTCCAGCATAGATGATCCGATATCCAAGGCGCGTGTATGCGCCGCGACAGTGCTTTGAGCAACTTCAAATAGTCGCGGTTCAAGGGTTCAGTTGAGCCGATCGACAGCGATACCCCATGAAGAACGATGGGATAGTGGGCGCGAACGCGCTCCAGGTAGTCAAGCGCCTTGCCGCCCGGCACGAGGTAGTTTTCCGTCAGGGCCTCGAAGAAGCCCACGGACGGAAGCTCGCTCAAAATGGCATCGTAGTGATCGGGCCGTAACCCAAGACCAAACCCAAGACTCTTCATGCAGGACTGCCTTACCCGAATAGCAAACTAGGAGAGGGCTTGCGCCCTCTCCCAGCCAGCCGCTACGGAAGAGAAGCTGTTACTTGCTTGCCTTCGCCTTGGCCGCGTCGCAATCCTTTTGAGTCATTTCTTTAAAGCCCTGGCCCTTGCAGGAGTTCTGGCCCTTGCAGGAGTTATTCGCGCCTTTGCACGAGGACTGACCCTTACACGAATTGACGCCATCACAATGCACCTTCGCTTCATCGGCAGCAGCGGTGCTAATCGAGACGACACTAAAGAGAAGCGCGGCGGCTGTGGCAATCGCGGCTCCGGAGACGGACTTGGACATTTGCATAAAAATTCCTCTAAATGGTTAAGATCGCGGATGAGCGGCTGCAAAGTCTCTCATCTCACGCAGAAGGAGACCCGGGGAGTGTCAAGGTTATTGCAGCATGTTTGATATTCGGACGAACTTGATGCGCCCGGCCACTCTCTAACACGGTCGTCGCGTCGCCGAGCGCTCGTGTCTTACCGCGGATTCTTTTGGCGCCGTTTCGTTTATCCAAAGCGCCGGAGCCGAGATGAAGCGCCGACAAAATCGCAAGTAAATGCATATATTTCGCAATCGGCGTCCCGACAGTGTTCGCTAGAGTACGGTCCATCCTTCACGAATGCGGTTCAATTGCCAGTGTTTTAAAATAGGCTTGCCGTGCTCAAACGGCGTATGAGACGCGACCTGGCTAAAATGGCGCGTGGTCCGATGGCAAACAAAGGCTCGCCAAGCTGCGCGAGTTACAAAGGGGGAAATCCCGCGCGGTCCACCATGCGCGGGCCACGGATTAGGATTTGTTTAGCGATCGAAAGATCTTATGGTCAAATCGCCCTAATTCGATCACATAGTGATCTAGGTTCTTCCTCCCGAATTGGATTCTGCTCTGGCAATGAATAGACACTCGACCCGGTCATCTCAGCATGACTCCTATGTTCTACGCGATCGAACCACCGCTGTGGCCCGGCGTGGCGCTGGCGCGGAGTCTTCATGCACGTGAGCGGCTCGGCTCGGCGCCTGCACACGGTGGCTACGATAAGGCGCGAGCTGCGGTGAGCTTGGCGCGCGCAACGCCGGACCGCGAGCGCCGCGCCCGCTTTGAATCGCTGTGTGAGTCGTTGCGTCCTGATCTGTTTCGGTTTGCATTTTGGCTGGCGCGCGATCGTGCGTTGGCTGAGGATGTCGTTCAAGACAGCATGCTTCGAGCGTGGAAAGCGCAGGATACTTTGCAAGACGAGGCGGCCGCGAAGGGCTGGTTTCTGGCCATCATCCGTCGAGAATACGCGCGCACTTTTGAACGTAAGCGATTCGTTACCGTGGATGTGGATGATTTGGTCGCCCGCGAAGAGCCCACGTTGGCGGCGACCCAGGGGCAACAGCTCGCTGAACTTCGCGCCGCCATCTTTAATTTGCCAGAGGAATATCGAGAACCCCTGGCGCTACAAGTGTTGATGGGCTATTCGATGATAGAGATTGGCCAAGAACTCAAACTTTCAGTTCCGGCCGTGCTCACCCGGCTGTTTCGAGCGCGACAGCAACTGCGCGCGCTCTGTGGAGAAGATACCTCCCTGGATCCTCAATAATGATCGACCACACGCATTTTCGAATGATGAGTATGGCCGATCCGTATCACCGGGAATTGTCAACACGCGAGCGCGACGCGCTTCAGGCGCACGGCGCGGACTGCCCTGCTTGCAAGCAATATCACGACCGTCTGCTGCAATTCGAAGCACGGCTCGAATTGGCATTGAGAGTACAGATCTCGCAGCGGGCGGCCCCGATGACTGGCCCGAAAAGAGGTGGGCCCTGGCGCAACGGAAAACCCATGCTGGCCCTCGCCGCGAGCTTGCTGCTGGGACTGGTCATCGTGTCGGGTAGTTGGATTGCCACGACTCATTCCAGCTTGGCCGCGGATGTGGTGAGCCACGTGGCGGCTGAGTCAGTCACCGCAACATCGGTCGCGAGAATCGGTTCCTCATTCAATCCAGATGGATCTGCACGGATTTCGGGTCGTGATTGTTCCTATCGAAGGACATGGAAGCCTCGCGGTTCAGTGAGCAGTATTGCTTGGGTACTGGGACGCCCGCCGAATCTCGGGTCAGTGACGAAAGTCGCGAGCCATCGCCCGCGGCCAACACGACTGCCCAAGTAGAGGGCGCTGAGCGGGCGCGAGGAGCAGCGCTCATCGGGCACTCGCTCGAGTGAGCCACGACCTGTGGGAGGCGTAATTCACGGACCGATGACATTGCGGATCGAGCGGCTTGCACCAAATGGGCACGGAGGTTGGCGCCGAGGCGCTCGGATTCGACGCGAGTATCCAGGAGCGATGACGCTGGTTCAGTTTAGTTTTCTCGATTCTCACGTCGGTCCTTTTTGCAATTGTGTGATGAGCTTGTTGATAAAGACCGCGCGCCGTTGAACTTTATTGCGGGCGAGGCAGAAACAAGCTGCATCCCGGGAGCTCTTGCAACTCAACGATAGGCGTGTCTGCTGGACGCGGATGCGGACGCGTATTACTCCTCGTTACCGAATTCGATGGCACTGGGTGCGAGACACTTGCAAACCGGCGCTTGCGGCTGCACGGTTTCGCCGTAATCAACCGCCGCGGTGAATGGTCTTCCAAATACTCAACTTAAGATATCGAGGAAGCAATGACTTGAATTCACGCACAGGGTTTGCGCTTTGAAAGTCGGTGCCGTTTCGGACGAGGTGTGCAGGGGCGGAAATGCTTAAGGCCGATCTCCGGTCTACGTGACAGGCGCCTCAACAATTTGGAGAACGTATGAAACACCTCATCTCGGCCATTGGCTCATTTGTGTTGATTCTGTGCGCCGCTTAACATTTTGAGGATGTGGACGCGAAATGCTCTAAATCGAAGACAAGTCCCGGAAATGAAACGTCGGCCGACCCGGTCATGTCCTACGTGGCTTCCATTTTCATATCAGATCTGTCGCGATTGATTCGGGATATGCCAGCACAGGCACCGGGCCATCGGATTCAGCCGGGTAACGCGGTAGGATTGGCGGCTACTTCGCTAAAGTCCGGTGATTCAACCATGATGGGACGTAACCGCGGCAAACAGGGCCGCGCGCGTTTTCAAGCGTTGTGCATTGCGCTGCGCCCCGACCTGCTGCGCTTCGCCTTCTGGCTCTGCCATGACCATGCCTTGGCGGAGGATGTCGTTCAGGAGAGCATGTTGCGGGCCTGGAAAGCCCAGGAGTCTCTCGAAGATGAAAAGGCGGCGAAGCCGTGGTTGCTAACCATTGTACGCCGAGAATTGGCACGCACCTTTGAGCGTAAGCGACTCAATACCGTCAATGTCGAGGACATGGTCGCTCTGGAGGATCCCGCCCTGGCGGCAGGCGATCAAGCCGAGCTGGCGGAAATGCGTGCTGCCATTTTCAAACTTCCCCAGGAATACCGCGAGCCACTAGTCCTGCAGGCCCTGATGGGCTACTCGACCACCGAGATTGCCAATGCACTTAACCTGACGCTACCCGCTGTGCTGAGCAGACTATTCCGCGCTCGCCATCAACTGCGCGCACTGTGCGGCGAGAACACCACTGAGGATCCGCAGGAATGATGGACCATGAGCAATACCGCCGTACGCTACTCGCCGATCCGTCGAGTAACGACCCGGAGCTTGAAACACACCGGGCTAACTGCGAGGCTTGCCGCGCCTTTACCGTCCGGGTAAAGAATTTCGAGCAAAGACTGACGCACGCACTGAAAATCAACATGCCGAACGGCGCGAAAATACTGCCTTTCCGTGCCCATCGAGCCCCTTTCAAATCGACCCGTTGGTGGGCGCTTGCGGCGAGCGTCGCGACGGCCTTTGTGGTCGCAGGCGGTATCTGGCTCGGGACGCCGCGCTCCAGTCTCGCCGCCGATGTCGTTGCGCACATGGCGGAGGAACCTAAGGCATGGAACACGCATGCGGCGATACCGGCACCAGAGCTCGCTGCCGTGCTGAAGCGCGCCAATATGACGCTCGATCCAAAAACAGCAGTGAGTTACGCGAATGCCTGCGAATTTCGGGGGAACGTCGTGCCTCACCTCGTGGTGCAAACGCCGCAGGGACCGGTCACGGTCATGGTATTGATTCACGAGTCGGTGTCAAAACAACAGGAGTTTGACGAGCAAGGTTATCGCGGCACCATCGTACCCGTTCCAACACACGGCAGCATCGCCGTGCTCACGCGCACTCCGGCATCGAACGCAACGAATGTGGATGCCATTGCGGCGCAGGTCCGGAACGCTATCGTCTGGGGCGCCTCGTAGCGATTTTCTGGCGCACACCTGAATTAGGACTAAGCGATCTGCGCTGCTGAACAAATAGTGGCGCGAACATTAGCCGGCGCGGAGCTGAGATAGCACCGGTTTTAGAGCAACTGGGCCAGCGGCAGGTCGCGTGATTTCCTTTGAACGCAAGGGCCTCCCGCTCGATCGCGCCCATGTCGTCGTCGAGCACGAGAAGCAGCCCGGCGAGACGCCCCACGGCCGCTTCAACCGCACGATCACTCTCGACGGGCCGCTCGACGACGAGAAGCGGCAGAAGCTGCTCTCGATCGCCAAGCGTTGCCCGGTTGAACTCACACTCGTGCGCGGATCGGACGTGCAGACCCGCCTTGCCGGAGAGCCGGCCGACGTTGTGCTTTCCTGACGCAAGAGGCCGCAAAGCTGCTCGGGACCACTATGTGTTCGCGAGCATTTCGGTAAAGTTGCCGACTTGCTGCCTCCCACCGTCTAACGGACAACGTCAAGCGTTGTATCGTGCGCATCTGATGTAAAAGCCAATTATCGCCGGCGCGGTCATTCCTGTTGGCGTGCCATTGAGTCCGCGCAATTTTTACCTCCGCGATCCGGTCTTCTCGATAACTCAGATTGCGAGTCGACTTATGCGCACCACTATCATTGCAGCTTGTATCTCCGGGGGCCTCTTGTTCATATCCGGCGGCCTGCGCGCGAGCAGCCACGCGCTTCGGTAAGAGGGAGGTTGTGACGTGAGCTCTGGAAGTCTCAAGGCACACGTTGCCGCCCGTATAGGAGCCCTCTGTTATGCGGCCTGGGGTATGTTCCACGTCCATGTAGCTTTCGACATCTACCGGCTGGGTCAGCCGCTGACAGGTATCGCGCAAGGCAGAATGGATCAACTGGCCGCCTACATGCTCACCCTCTCTCTTTTTGTGATTGGCGTCGGCGTGCCACTCAATTGGCGTAACTCCCGGGTCGGCTTCTGGCTGAATCTCTGTGTTGCCGGCTGGGCGGATGGGGTGTGGGTCCTCGTCGTGGTCCTGCCCGGTTACGTGGGCCTCGCGCGCGGACTCATACCCCCCGCCATATTCATCGCCGGTGCCGTTGCCACAGCCACGGCTCAGCGCCTGCTCGTAGGTACGCAAGAAATCGGACGTTAAATGAGGAGTTCGTGATGAAAACACTGTTTGATTGGTTACTCGATTGGCCCGAAAGGATTGCGAAGCATCTTAGCTCGCTCGCCCCGCTATTCGCTCGCATCGTCGTCGGATGGGTTTTCATGTGGAGTGGCTGGGGGAAGCTGCACAATCTTCCGGCGATGATCGAAAACTTCCGCGGGTGGGGAATACCGTTGCCTCAGCTCCTCACGCCGTTCGTCTCGGGGGTTGAGTTTTTCGGCGGGATTTTCCTGCTGCTCGGACTCATGACGCGCATTTCCGCTGGCGCGCTCGGTGTCACCATGATTGTCGCGATCAAATCGGCCAAATGGGGCGACGTCGATTCCCTGGAGACACTGCTCGGCTTCGACGAGACCGAGTATCTCGCCCTGTTTCTATGGCTGGCGATCGCCGGTGCTGGCCGCATTTCCCTTGACTACGTCCTGCAGGCACTTTTGGGCCGCGGGCGGCGCGAGGCGGAGTTAGGCGCGAGGCGGCCAACCGAGCGTCCGCTCGTACTGCGCCATGATTGATGTTTATTACTGGCCGACGCCGAACGGTCACAAGATTACGATGTTTCTTGAGGAAACGGGAATGGACTATCGCCTCGTGCCCGTCGACATCGGGAAGGGGGACCAATTTAGGCCGGACTTTCTGGCGATCAGCCCGAACAATCGAATGCCCGCCATCGTGGACCACCAACCAGTGGCGGGGCACGGAACGCAATCGGTATTCGAATCCGGCGCCATCCTGCTGTACCTCGCCGAGAAAGCGGAAAACTATTCCCGACCGACGCGCCGGGACGGGTGTCGGTACTCCAATGGCTTTTCTGGCAAGCCGGCGGTCTAGGTCCCATGGCGGGGCAGAACCATCACTTCTCCCGATACGCACCCGAGAAACTGCCCTATGCCATCGAGCGCTACGTCAAGGAGACGAATCGTCTTTACGGGGTCCTGGAACTACGCCTCGCGAAGAGCCTTTACGTCGCCGGCGCCGATTACTCGATCGCGGACATTGCCATTTATCCCTGGATCGTACCCTGGGAAATGCAGCAGCAAAACCTCGAAGACTTTCCGGCCCTGAAGCGCTGGTTCGAGGACATCGCCTCGCGACCGTCGAGCCTTCGTGCGTACGCTCGGAAGGACGAATTCAGCAGAGCCCCTGTCGTTAATGATGAGAGTCGCAAGATACTCTTTGGACAGACCGCGCAGTCATTGTTATCCAACACATGAGAGAGTGAGCATGATCCAGTTTTACTATCATCCGTCCCCGAACCCCGCCAAGGTGGCCTTGTTTCTAGAGGAGTCGGGTCTGCCGTACGAGATCGTTCCGGTCGATACCCGCAAGGGCGAACAGTTCAGGCCGGAGTTCGTGGCCATTAATCCCAACGCGAAGACGCCCGCGATTGTCGACGACGGGGTCCGGGTGTTCGACAGCAACGCGATATTGCTCTATCTCGCTGAGAAAACCGGTCAATTTCTTCCGAGAGGCGGGTTGAAAGGTCAAGCCGAGCTCTTCTCCTGGCTGATGTTTACGGCAACCGGGATCGGTCCCTACTCGGGCCAGGCGGTGCACTTCAAACACTTCGCTCCTAAGGGTCTCGACTATGCGGTGACTCGCTATCAATTCGAGGCGAAGCGCCATTGGGCAATTTTGGATGCGCAGTTGAAAGCGGGTCCGTACCTCTTAGGCTCCGAGTACACGATCGCCGACATGTCGGCCTGGGGCTGGGCTCGCGCGGTTCCCTTCGTGCTGGGGGATGCGGCATGGGATTCAATGCCGCATCTCAAGCGTTGGTTCGACCTGATCAATACTCGGCCCGCGGCAGCCAGAGCAAACGCCCTCAAGGATAAGTATGCCTTCAAGACCGAGATGGACGATGAGGCGCGAAACCACATGTTTCGACACATTGCCGCCGTTTGACAGTCTCGCATCGTAGGCGAGCGGTGCACACGCTGAGATACCGATTTTGGTTGACGTGAGGGACCCTATGAAGATTTCCGGAAAGCGCGCGCTCGTGACGGGCGGGTCGAGCGGGATTGGATTTGAGATAGCGCGCCAACTGCTCGAGCGCGGGGCATGGGTGGTAATCACGGGTAGGCGCAAGCAGACGCTCGACCATGCGGTGCGCGCGCTCACAGCCTCAGGAGAGATCGTGGGCGTTTCCGCCGATGTGACGACGCCTGAGGGGAGGGACCTCTCGTTGCGCACGGCGCTTCAGGCGCTTGGGGGACTGGACATTCTTGTCAACAATGCAGGTGGCGTGCGCGCCGGGACTCTGCAGAGGCTCAGTGAGGTTGAGATAACGCGGATGATCGAGGTCAATTTGACTGGGCCCATTCTCCTCACCCGCGCCGCGCTTCCGGCCTTAGAGCGCAGCGGTGATGCGGTAATTGTAAATATCAGCTCTGGGATTGGTCTCATCGGTGTCCCTTTCTACACACCCTATGCAGCGGCGAAGGCGGGCATCGCACATTTTGGGGAAGCGCTGCGTCGCGAAGTCGCCGAGGAAGGCATCCGGGTGTTGACTATCTATCCGACCGCAACAGAGACACCCATGATGGCTACCTCTGGCATGAACCCGGTGGGTGGGCGCGATACCCCGGAGGCCGTCGCTCGCGAGTCCATAGAGGCGATCATCGACGGACGGCTCGAGGTCATACGAGGTGGTGCGGATCGCAAAGAGATGGTGAAGCTCAATCGCAATGATCCAATCGCGATCGACGACGTCCTACGTCCAATGAAAGCGTCTATGGAGGAAGCCTCGCGCAATCACTCCGCTCTGTGAGAGCGCCGGCTTGCACCGCGTTCGATATACCGTCAGTTAAAGGGAGGAAGACGATGAAAGCGCGCGCACGATTAGCCCGGTTTGTCGAAGACAACGGGGGGGTGCTTCCGCGCCCGAGTACAGCTTCTCGGTGAACACCTTGGGCGATGCGGAGGAGTCGTCGACGCGAGTCGCGTAGACGACCGCATCGGCGAGCGGCCGGCCGCTGGGATCGGCAACAGCGACTTGCAGTTTTGCCGCGTGGGAGACGGATAGCGTGAGTACCGCAAGCGGCACCATCAGCCATCCCCGAGAGCGCTCAGCACTCGAGCACATCGCGATTCATGGGACTGAGGAGGGCGAGCAGCTCGTTACGCCCGCGAATCGCGAGCCCAGGCCGCACCATCGCATCATTGAGCTTCCCGCAGAGCCTACGACGGTCAGAAGGAATTGCATTGTGGAACGGATGTAGGGCGGAATCAGCGCAGCATCTGACACGGACACGCATCAGGACTAGATCTAGGGTATCGCAATTTTTTGACAACTTACCGCAATAAACGGCTTCAGCATCTATATCCAGTCGTTTATGAGCGCTTTGCAGTTCTGCTTCCGTTGACGTTGGAACACACTAGTTAAGGCAACGCGCACAGCCTGCATCGCGCTACCACTTCGTTCCTCATCGAATTCCCGCAGGCGGCCCACTGAAACAATCCAGTCGATTCGGAACTGACCGATGCCGAACGGACGGCGAATGATCATTGCGTTTCCCTTGTAGCCTCGGGGCCAGTTCGCCCGAATGAGGCATGCACGCAAACACTGCGTCGGCATTTTGCTGCGTAGTGCGTACGGAGGCAATATCCGCCCATCGATAAAACGCGCGCATGCCTGGGATGTTCGACTATTCACTTCGACCACGGAGATGTCCGATGAAATCATCATTTAGCGCCCGATCGCTGCAATGAAACAGTTATGCGAGCGGCGCTGATGTCGGACGATCGGCGGCAGCGCTCCGCAGTGTAGTCACCGTTTGCGATATGCGTTGTCCATGAACAACAGCGATGTCGCCAGTTACCGACCTCGGCGAGAAGAGAAGTAGGCCGCGCCTGCAATTCGCGGTCGATCAATTTCGTGGACGACATATCCGGCGAAATAAACCGGCGTTGTTCGCGGTCTCTTCATGGCAACGTCTCAATGCTCGGAGCAAGCAATCACAACGACAGGCTATCGATCGCGCCGTGCATGGTGATGGAGTCACTACCAATCTTGCCTAAACTTTCACAGGAGAGAATTTCCATGAAGAGCATAAGAAACATTCTGGCGCTCAGCGTGACCGCGGGCCTCGCGGCTTCATCGTTGGCCCACGCGCAGAGCACGGGTCACGATCAGGGCCATGCTGTCTTTTTGATGACGAACAACGCCCAGTCCAATGAGGTCATGGCTTACGCCACCACCGATTACGGCACGCTGGGGTCGCCCCGGAAGTTCCAGACCGGTGGTCGAGGAAGCGGCGGTAACGGCGATCCGCTCAGCGCTCAAGGCTCACTCTCGTTGAGCCAGGACAAGAATTGGCTGTTCGCAGTGAATGCCGGCAGCGGCACCTTATCCGTATTTCGCGTTGTGGACTCATCGCTGATTCTCACTGATCAGGTAGCTACCGAAGGCGCCGAGCCAGTTTCGGTATCTCAAAACGGTAACCTGGTGTACGTCCTGAACGCCGCCGGAAGCAGCAGCGTTGTGGGCTTTTACTTCCAAGAAGGGCACCTTACGCCCATTGAAGAATCGCAGCGCTTTTTGAGCGCCAATGGTGCCAAACCAGGCGCTGTCTCCTTCAGCCCGGATGGCCACTTCCTTCTCGCAGTCGAGGAGACGGGCAACAAGGTCGACGTGTTTGAAGTCAAGGCCGATGGCACTCTGTCATCGATCACTGTCAATCCGAGTGCCGGACCCGGTGCGTTCGCGGTGAGCGTCGCTCCGAATGGAACGGCAATCGTCTCTGAGACGGGCACCACCGGCCCGACGGCAGCCATCTCTTCGTACAAAGTGAACGCTAACGGCTCTTTGACAACACTGAGCGCGAGCGTGCCCACGCTCGGCGCAGCTAATTGCTGGAATGCAATTACGCCGAATGGTCAGTTCGTCTATGTGTCGAACGCGGGCTCGTCAACT
>Ga0209624_10000352_pt1 | contig 40450 bp, 39 predicted proteins | sample JacPinW_OM2H0_O1_FD_188565 | JGI IMG/M metagenome (GOLD analysis project Ga0209624, IMG submission 188565) | Forest soil microbial communities from Algoma, Ontario, Canada - Jack Pine, Ontario site 1_JW_OM2H0_O1 (SPAdes) (version 2) | ecosystem: Environmental > Terrestrial > Soil > Boreal...
CTTTACCGGTACCGTCCTGATCTCAGAAGTTATCTTCATCATTGACTTCGTCAACCACAGAATCGGGTGCCCCATATCTCGATTCTGAGATGTGGGCCTTCGCGCAACGCGCGAACCTCTTTCCTCCTCTCGCCCTACCCGGAGACACGGATGGATCGAGCGGCATATTTGACAAACGCCCCGCTCCCGGCCCCCACCACGAACAGGAACACCTCTGCCAAGCATTCGGAAGTCCAAGCCTATCCACCGTGTTTCGAAGACTTTGCCCACCTTTGCAGGGGGTGGGGAGGTGCGCTCCCGGCAAGCAAATCATCGCTCAAACATGCTAAACTCACAGGATTGCGCAGCCCTTCGCGCACCGCAAATCTGCACAGAGGTAGTTCATGTCCGGCCACTCAAAATGGGCAACAATCAAGCATAAAAAAGGCGCGCTCGACGCCAAACGCGGCAAGATCTTCACCCGCCTCATCAAGGAAATCACCATCGCCGCCAAGCAGGGTGGAGGAGACCCCGACGGCAACCCACGCCTCCGCGGAGCCATAGCCGCCGCCAAGGCCGAGAACATGCCCGCCGAGAACATCAAGCGCGCCATCCAGCGGGGCACCGGCGAGCTCGAAGGCGTCTCCTACGAGGAGATCACCTACGAGGGCTACGGCCCCGGCGGCGTCGCCCTCATCGTCGACGTCCTCACCGACAACAAAAACCGCGCCGTCAGCGAGATCCGCCACGCCTTCTCCAAGAACGGCGGCAACCTCGGCGAGTCCAACTCCGTCTCCTGGATGTTCACCAAGAAGGGCGTCATCACCATCGCCAAGTCCGCCGCCAGCGAAGACAAGCTCACCGAGATCGTCCTCGAAGCCGGCGCCGAAGACCTCTCCGACGAAGGCGAAACCTGGGAGGTTCTCTGCGATCCCAAGGACTTCGAAGCCGTCACTGAGGCCCTGAAAGCCGCCAAAATCACCCCCGAGCACGCCGAAGTCACCAAGATAGCCTCAACCTACACCAAGCTCGAAGGCTCCCAGGCCAACGCCATGGTTCGCCTCCTCGAAACCATCGAAGACCTCGACGACACCCAAAACGTCTACTCCAACTTCGACTTCGACGAAGCCTCGATGTCCGCTGCAAGCCATTGATCCGAGCGGTCGGAAAAGTAAAAACGGCCGCCGTTCATCGGCGGCTTTCTTCTGCACCACCATCTTCACCGGAGCCATCAGTGACCAGGAAATCGCAACGCATCGGTCCCACCTGCGCGACCACACTGTGGGCCCTCGCTCTCCTGCTCTGCGCCCGGTTCGCCTCCGCGCAAGCCCCCGTCGCCCAAGCCCCCGTCGCCAACGATGTCACGCCCTTCCATGACACCAGCGGCCACCAACCCCTCGACCTCGGTGTCCTCATCCAGGGCGGCTTCGGGCTAACCGAAAACCGCGACGGCTTCAAGTTCCTCATGGCGGGCGTCCACGCCGGCAAGGTCCTCACCGGTCCCATCGGCCACGGCGCCTTCCGCGGCAACTTCGAATACGCCGTAGAGGCCTTCCCCTTCTGGCAGTCCTACACGCCCAAGTTCCAGCGCGCCTTCTGCACCAACCCGCCCGGCACGCCCGAGCAGTGCTCAGCCCTCTACACCGTCGGCGGCACCTTCACCGGAGCGTCCATCACCCCTATCATCCTCCGCTGGAACTTCGCGGGCACACGTCGCTTCTCCTTCTGGGGACAGGCCGCCGGCGGCCTCCTCTGGACCAATCACAAGTACCCAGCCTTCGGCGGCCCACCCTTTAATTCACAAAACGACGGCCCCAACGCCGACGCCAGCGTATGGAACTTCACCCCGCAAGGCGGTGTCGGCGTCCACTATTTCCTCCATCCCCGCCGCTCCATCGACTTCAGCGCGAACGGCGTCCACATCTCCAGCGCCTCTCTCGGAGACCGCAACCCCGGCGTCAACGCCAGCGTTCAATTCTCCCTCGGTTACAGCTGGTGGAAGTAGCAGCATGAACCCAGAAGCCATCATCGAGTGCGTCCCCAACTTCTCAGAGGGAGTCGACGCCAATAAGGTCACCCAGATCGTCGCCGCCATGCACGTCGAAGGTGTGCGCCTTTTGGACTGGTCCCTCGACACGGCTCACAACCGCTCCGTCGTCACCATCGCCGGCACGCCCACCGGCATCGTCGAGGCCGCCGCGCGCGCCGCTGGCAAGGCTGCCGAACTCATCGACCTCACCACCCAGAGCGGCGTTCACCCCCGCATCGGCGCCGCCGACGTCATCCCCTTCATCCCGGTCAGTGGAGCCTCGCTGGCTGAGTGCGCCGTTCTCGCCCGCCAGGCTGGCCTCCTCATCTGGCGTCGCTACGGCGTTCCCGTCTACTTCTACGGAGCCGCCGCCGCCCGCCCCGACAGGGTGCAGTTGGAGGACGTCCGCAAAGGCCAGTTCGAAGGCCTCCGTGACGCCGCCCGCCGCGACGCCGCCCGTCGCCCCGACATCGGCGGACCAGAGCTTCACGACACCGCCGGGGCTAGCGCCGTCGGAGCCCGCAGCTTTCTCATCGCCTATAACATCCACCTCAAACAGCCCGACATCACCGCCGCCCGCGCCATCGCTCGCGACATCCGCGCCTCCAACGGTGGGCTTCACGGAGTCAAAGCCATCGGCGTTCTGGCCAACGGTCGCGCACAGGTCAGCATGAACATCACCAACTTCCACCTCACCCCCATGCGCCACGTCCACGCCACCTTCCAGCATCTGGCCCAGCGCCATGGCGTCCTCATCGACGACGCCGAGCTGATCGGACTCATTCCCGAGGCCGCCTATGAGCCGGACTCCGAATGGGTAAGCCAAATCACTGGCTTCGACCCGGACGCAAAAGTCTTGGAGCGCAAACTCCACTCTCCCATCGCCTGGCCTGTCTAGCCGCGATCAAAACAACCAGCCGTGCGCAATCCTCAGCTCCGACCAACGGGAGGACCAAAGCAAATCATCTCGGCAAAACGGTAAACACGCCACGAAGTGGCCGCGCCACGCGCAGTGGGCCCGTCCGGCAGGACAGTCTCTAGGCATATCTAACGCCAGACCGCGCAAACTGCCACGAAAGTACCATGCCTGCTAACCAATCACACCCCCATTCAGTCTTGCCACTAGAGCTTATTCACGGAACAATGGTGTAACCGACGCTACACTGGTAGCAGTAGCTCAAGGAGTTAAAGAATAGTTATGACGAACATCAAGCAGAATCTCTTCACCGCGGCTCTTGCCGCCGCAACCATCCTGGCGCCTGTGGCCCACGCCGCGCAGCTCTCCAGCGATGCCAAGTCCGCCATCCCCCACGACGTCCAGCAGCTCATCGTCGTAGACTACCGCGCCATGCAGAACTCCCCCGCCGCCATGGACCTCAAGGACCGCGTCCTCCCGCCTGAGCTCAAGCGCCTCGAAACGGCACTGAAAAGCTCCGGCCTCAAGGTCGATCAGGACGCCGACATCCTCTGCTTCGCCGCCTTCCGCGATGGCAATAAGGGAAGCCGAATCGTAGGCATAGCCCAGGGCCAGTTTCACACCCGCGAGATCATGGCCAACTTCACCAAGAACAAGATCAAGCCCACAATGCTGCGCAACACCAGCATCTACCCCATGGGCGCAGGCGGCATGAGCGTCATCTTCCTCAACCAGACCACCATGGTCTTCGGCGACCGCGAGTCGGTCACTGCCGCCATTGACGCCCGCGACGGCATCACTCCCGACTTCCTCTCCAACAGCGACATGGTCAACGAGATGTCCGCAGTCGACAGCAAGGCCGTCTGGAGCCTGCTCGACTCCAAGGGTACTCAGACCATGATGAAGAGCGTCCTTGGCGACGCCGCAGCTCTGGCCGACTACGACACCGTTCAGAATCGTATGAAGAGCAGCCGATACACGATGGACTTCCAGAACGGCGTCAAGTTCGACATGGCCGTCGTCATGTCCGACACCCTTACCGCCGCCACCGCAGCGACGCTCATGAAAGGCGTCTCTATGGTGAAGAAGACCTCTGGTTCACCCCTCGAGAAGACGGCCATCGACGAGACCACAATTGACTCCAACTCCGGCACCCTGACTATCGCTTACTCCTCCTCGGACAGTCAGTTTGCCAGCCTCCTGTCCTCGTCACTCTTCCAGTCCGTAGTGAAGTAGGCATTAATAGCCAAGTAATCCGGTCACGTCGAACGAACAAAATAAGTTCAGCAACTCCAGAAACGCCCCGGCCCCGCAGATTCAACGCGAAAAACCGGGGCGTATCTGTCTCACAGAACGCCTTGTCAATCCCTTCAACCCGAAAAAAAGCAAAAAGAAGGACCCTGAAAACCCTATCCTCCAATGGATATAGGCCTTTTGAAGCGACGAACTATTTCAAGGCAGCCTGTCCTAAGCACCCAGACGGATCCGATAAAATAGAACTAGCAGCAAAACAGGGAAGCGGCCGGCTCTTCCACCAGAGCGTGCTGCCAACTGACTACCAAATTCACGCGTAGCAAAATCGCTCTTTAGAGAAGCCTATTAAACCGAAGCCAGGTCCACTGCAAGCTCCTAAAGGAGACTTGTTTGGTCATGGACTGCCGCTAAGCCACAGATTCCAAGTATTTTGTGAGTAACCTATTTAGTATCAATATTTTAGCGGCAGTGCGTGCCTGCAAGCTTCAGAAACCAAAAGAGATACGCCCAAAATACCCCCGGAGGGGGAGGGGGAGGGGGTACCTCAAAACGCTAACAGGACACCAAACATATTTCCTGCGAGGAATGACTCCGGCTCAACCACTCGCAAAACATGCCGCTATGGTTTCACGGCTCACGACATCACCGCGCACCCCTTCCATTGCCACCATAATTCCTCTTCGTATTGTTCCTGATTTGGGTTCAGCAACGGCAAAAAACGGACAGAAAGACGCCTCAAGCCGCTCGAATCAGCGGAAGGACCCGCACCTTCACCTGCTCCCCAGTGAACGGCTTGCAGATATAACCTTGTGCTCCAGCCGCGATAGCCCGTAGAACAGCCTGCTCGCCACCTTCCGTCGTAATCATCACAACGGGAACGCCCGGCGCCAACTTCTCGTCCCGCCTCAACTCCAGAAACTGCAACCCATCCATCACCGGCATATTGATGTCACTCATAATGAGGTTCAGCTTGCCGGTCGCATCGTCTCGGAGAACCTGCAGAGCCTCCTCCCCATTCCCAGCCTCCAACACCTCGGTAAGGTCCAGGCCCGCCTGCCGCAGCGCCCGTTCAATCACCTTTCGCATCACGGCCGAATCATCAATAATTAAAGCTCGCAACCGACCCTCCCAATCCTGCATCTGGTCTCAATCTTGTATCGGCAGAAGCACACACAACCTTGAGAAGCAGATGATCTGCAGCCCAATCAGCCGATCTTAATGTCCTCTAACCGGCATCGCCTTCACTTCGGCCACAGACCTGCATAAGCCTGTGGCATGGATAGCGGACTCTATGCGGCATATACAGGCTTGCTGGCACGCACTCAGGCGCTCGACACCGCAGCCAACAACCTGGCGAACGCAGGCACAAACGGCTTTCGCGCCCAGCGCGACTACTTCAGCGGCGTCCTGGCTGGCGGTCTCGATCAGAACCCTGAAACCGCCTCTCAGGTAGGTCAATCCGTGAACGGCTTCGGTGTCCTGGGCGGAAACAGCCTGGATCTAGGCCAGGGAGAACTCCAGGCCACCGGCAATCCCCTGGATCTCGCCCTCGAAGGCCAGGGCTTCTTCGCCATCCAGACGACCAACGGTATTCGCTACACCAGAGACGGCGCCTTCTCCCGCTCTTCGACAGGTGTCCTCCAGACCAGCCAGGGGGAGCCCGTCCTCGACGCAAATCAGAAGAGCATTACCATCCCAACTGGGGACATCCACGTGTCGCCGGATGGCACCATCTCCGTCTCAAACGCGGATGGAAGCGCAATCGTCGGTAAGGTTGGAACCTTCGACTTCGCAAACAAGTCTGTCCTGACCGCAGAAGGTGCAAACCGCTTCTCTGCCAACGGCGCAAAGCCGATTGCAGCGAACGCCTTAGTTGCGGAGGGTTCCCTTGAAGGGGCTAATGAGGATTCCGTCCACGGCACCATGCAGCTGGTGCTCGTGCAACGCCAGGCAGAGATGATGCAGAAAGCACTCAGCGTCTTCAACAACGACTTCGACAAGACAGCGTCAGAGGACCTGCCTCGGGTGACATAGCCGTACGCCACCAGTTGCTCTTCAACATAAGAAAAGGAGCTTGAAATGATTCGTGCTTTATATACAGCGGCAAGTGGAATGAGTGCCCAGCAGACCAATCTGGACACTATCGCAAATAACTTGGCCAACTCGGGGACCGCGGGTTTCAGGCAACGGCAGGTGCAGTTCGAGGACATGATCTATCAGAATTTGATTACGCCAGGCGCAGCCGATACTCAGCAGACACTCTCGGCTGGTCTGCAGGTCGGCCTCGGAACCAAAACATCCACCAGCGAAGTGATTATGACCCAGGGCGATCCCAACAATACAGGCAACACGTATGACCTTGAGATTCAGGGCGCGGGCTTCTTTCAGGTATCGTTGCCCAACGGAACGATCGGTTACACCCGCGCCGGCAACTTTCAGGTGAACAGCCAGGGCACGCTCGTGACCTCTGACGGGGATACGGTCCTGCCTGCCATCACAGTCCCTTCCAATGCAAGCAATGTTGTGATCTCCCAGTACGGGGTCGTAACGGCGATGCTGCCCGGACAGACCAACGCCGCGCAGCTCGGCACGATACAACTGGCAAACTTCCCAAATCCTGGCGGGCTAAGCTCCATCGGCGGCAATCTCCTGCAACAGACAGCCGCCTCCGGCAATCCCATCACCGACACTCCAGGAGGAAACAGCGGGATGGGTACGTTGCAACAGGGCTATCTGGAAAACTCAAACGTCGACGTCGTCGCCGAGTTTGTGCAGATGATCCTGGCCCAGCGCGCCTATGAAAGCAATTCCAAGGTGATCCACGTTGCAGACGACATGTACTCCCAGATCAACGGACTGGTTCGTTAGGAGCTCTATGAAACATAGTCTTCGGTCACGGCTCTGGCACTCGTTCTGTTGGAGTTCAACGCTCAGCATTAGCGCCGCAGCCACAGCTGGCTTTGCGCAGGCCGCGTGCTACAGTACGCCGCGTGCTGCAACGGAAGCGATCAGACCGGGTTCTGCACTCTCCCCGGTTTCGGAAGGTGCAGGATATCGCGTCACGGGGATCCAGTCGGATCCGGTGCTGGGCCGAAGATGGGCGATCGTGTCCAGTTGTGACCACACCGGATGGCCTGTGTCGGCGGTTCAAATTTCAGGATCGGATCCTGCTGCACCGTCGAACCGGATACCCGTGACCAGCGTCCGCTCCATTCCCGTGGTGCACGCAGGAGACATTGTTCGATTGTGGAAACAGGAAGATCTTTTGCGGATCGAAGTCGCTGGAGTTTCAGAGGAGACCGGCGATTTAGGCAAGATAATACGAGTGCGATTACTGCGCCGAAACGCGGACGATCAAGCGATTCAGGAGAGATTTTCCGGCATTGTCCGTGGGCCGTCGGATGTGGAGATGCAACCATGACGGGCCGCATACAGAAAAGTTCGCGCGCGCAGATGAGTGAGTTGTCGGCGGATGGGAGCGTGCAAATCCTTGTGATACCAGTCGCACGACAGACACCGCAGCCCGGTGGCGTCGGTCGATTCGCTGCCGGAGTGGCAGTCGCGCTGCTCCTACTGCTGGCTGCGGCGTCATTGCGAGCACAGGTAGCCTCTATTCGAAAGGCGCTGGAGCCAAAACCCAATGTTGCTGCGGCATCCCTTACCTCCTATTTAGAACGAGTGCGTGCGGAGAATTCGACAGTCCAGGCTACTCCTGGATCTATCTGGACCGATAGTGGGCGGCTTACTCGTATGACCACCGACGTTCGCGCCATGCGGCCTCACGATCTCATTCAAGTCGTAGTCGCGGAAAATCTTGCGGCCTCTACAGACGGAACAGTGAAAAATTCAAGGGCTTCGAACGCAAACTCTGGAATCTCTGGGCTTTTCGGGACGCTAAAAGCAGGGAACGCCCTGCAGAACATCATTACGCAGAACTCATCGTCGGCATTGAACGCGCAGGGAACCAGCGCAACCGATTCGAGCCTCAGTACGACCTTTGGAGGGCAGGTGGTTGAGGTGCTTCCCAATGGAATGCTTGTGGTCGAAGCAGCGCGACAGGTCGAGTTCAGCCAGCAAACACAGACGATTCTGCTTCGCGGTCTTGTCCGTCCTGAGGACATCTCTCAACAAAATCAGGTGCTCTCGACCGCTATTTCTAGCCTCGAACTTGAAGTACGAGGCAAGGGAATTATCAACGACTACACCCACCGCCAGAATCCTCTGGTCAGACTTCTGCAGCAGCTTTTGATCTTCTAGTGGGGAACTATGCAGGCTGAAATAATTGGATTGAGAAGTCGAGCCGTGTCGAAGGGTGGAGTCAGCAGAGTCGTCTTTGTTTCTCGCGCTTGCATATTTACCATACTTTTAGCGTCGGCTGCCGCTACGTTCGCATCGGATATGCCAGTTGCGGCACCAAGAGAAGCCCGAATTAAAGACATCTCTTCGATTGAGGGTATTCGCGATAATCAGCTTGTCGGTTACGGCATTGTTGTAGGGCTACAGGGCACGGGAGATAGCCAGCAAACAACCTTTCCCACCCAGACCCTCGCAGCAGCTTTGCTGCGAATGGGAGTGAGTGTGCCGGCAGGGTCGATTCGTGTACAGAATCTTGCCGCGGTTTTTGTGGCTGCAACCTTGCCGCCCTTCGCAAGGCCAGGAACGAAGCTGGACATTACCGTATCTTCTGCTGGGGACGCGAGAAGCCTTGAGGGTGGACTGCTTTTGATGACACCGCTTTATGGCGCGGATGGAAAGATCTACGCCCAGGCACAAGGTCCGTTAGTCGTAGGTGGGTATTCGGTGAATGTGAATGGAAATGTGAAACAGTTCAACCATCCTAATACTGCAAGAGTTCCTCTCGGTGCAATGGTGGAGCGCGGTGTCCCACTGGAGTTGGCTGGCAGGAAGCAATTTTCGCTGCTGTTGGATGATGCTGACTTTCGCAGCGCGGAGGCTATGGAAAAAGCGATCAATCATGAGTTGGGCCGGCCAGCCGCGCGCGTCGTCGATAGTAGACAGATTGAGCTGTCGGTCGCCAATGGTGAGGATATTCCCGCACTTCTCGCGCAGGTGGAGTCGGTCGAAGTGCCCATTTATCCTAGGGCAAAGGTAGTTGTGAATGAGCGCACGGGAACCGTTGTCATCGGAGGGACTGTTGTCTTGCAACCCGTGTCGATTCTTCACGGCGGCCTAGTAGTGAATGTGGTCAGTGAGTTTCAGGTATCGCAGCCCAATGGTCAGTCCGCTGGGACAACCCGGGTTGTAGAACAGACGCGGATAGATGCACTGGATAAGCCGGTCAATCGTATTGAATTGAAACAAGGCGCGACCGTAGACGACTTAGTCCGAAGCCTTCAGACGATCGGAGCCTCAGCGAGGGATGTTATCTCCATTCTTCAGGCTATGAAGTCTGCCGGAGCGCTGGAAGCCGAGATCGAGGTGCTATGAAAATCACATCTGATATTTCAAATCAGATCAACGCTGGCCTTGACGTACAAAAGCAGGCCAAGCTGGTTGACGCCGCTCAGCAGTTTGAGGCGATGATGCTCCAAGAGATGCTGAAACCAATGCGGGGAGGGCAGGACAGCTGGGGAGGTGATGATAAGAGCGACGGCGATAGCGCCTCTGACACCATAAGCAGTTTTGGAACAGAGGCGTTTGCCAAAGCTATTTCCAAAGGAGGTGGGTTTGGTATCGCCAAACAAGTCGTCTTGCAGGTCAAATTGGAACACCAGAAAACTTCCGAAAAGAAAACACCCGGGTACTAAAGTTTGTCGATTCGAAGCCGATACATTCAAGTAGACGGAGGCACACCATGAGTTTTATAAATGGCATCGGTAACCCGCAGCAGACAATCAACTCGATCACCTCACCTGTAGCGCCGCCGACGAAACAGGCAACTCCCTCGAGCGAAACCAGCGAGAGCGTGGTATCCATCTCAAATGTGCAGCATGCTGACCAGACTACCTTGAGCGCCACAGCAGGCCTTGTAGCACAGGCTCTTGAGAGCTCTGACACGCAATCCGAGAAAGTTGCGTCTCTACAACAGGCCATTGCCGCAGGGAGTTACAGTGTGTCTTCTTCGGACGTGGCAGACAAAATCATTCAATCTTTGTCGGAGCAATGATGGCAATCGATCAAGCAGTGGCTGATGTACTCGACGAGACCATCCAGGCGTTCACTCTTTTGGATTTCAACAGACTGCAGGCTTTGGAGAAGCGGATCTCCGCGTTCGCGGATTCTGGGATTAAGTGTAGTGGAGGCAGTATTGATTTGATCCTGGCTAAGAAGCGTTTACTCAAACTCATTCTTCAGAATTTCGAAGCAAATCTGAAGGCACTCAACCGCCTGCACGGAAGAAATACGAGCGATCAATGGGCACACTAACGTCATTGCTGGACATAGCTAGGGAAGCCTTACTTGCAGATCAGGTTGCGCTGAACGTAACTGCAAGCAATGTTGCGAATCAGAACACTGCAGGCTACACGAACGAAGTCGTGAGCTTTCAGTCGACGGATGCCGTGACGCTCAGTGGCAGTACTTATGGCAGCGGGGTCACAGCAAGTGCTGTCTCACAGAGAGATCGGGTTCTTGAACAGCGCGTGCAGCAGCAAACGCAAACCCAGGCTCAGAGTGGTGCGCTTGAATCAGCCTTACAGCAAGTGCAGAATATTTTTGGGTTGAGTTCTACGTCAACGTCGGCAAGTTCGACGCAACTTGGTACCGACATCAACTCGTTTTTCAGTTCGCTGTCCGCGCTGACGAGCAATCCCTCCGATACGGCAACGCGGCAGAGTGTACTGTCTGCAGCGAACACGCTGGCCGGGGACTTCAATTCGACGGCTAATCAGTTGGCTCAGGTATCGTCGAGTCTCAACCAACAGGTCGTCGGCGATGTCAACCAGGTGAATTCGCTCACGACCACGATCGCCTCTCTCAACGCACAGATCGCCAGCATTAGTCCTAATGCAGACGCTGGCACGCTCGAGGATCAACGACAGTTGGCAATTGCTCAACTCTCACAATTGGTTGGGCTGGACCAGATTTCGACACCGCAGAATGGTATCACCTTGACAACTAGCAGCGGTGCCGTCTTAGTGAGCGGCAGTCAGTCATACGCGGTAAGCACGACACAGGTCGGAGGAAATACCGACCTTCTTGCAGGAGACCCTCCCCAGGATGTGACCTCGAATCTGACCGGTGGAGATCTGGGTGGGGTCTTGCAAGCACGAGATACAGAATTGCCAGCCTATTCGAGTGCTCTGGATAGCTTAGCCTATGGAATCGGAACTCAGGTGAATCAGCAGAACGAGCAGGGAGTTGATAGTAGTGGCAATCCTGGCCAGGCAATCTTTGCTCTTCCAGCCAGCCAAATTGGTGCCGCTGCGTCAATCCAGGTCTTGCCAACTGATCCAGGGGCGATCGCGGCTGCTCTATCTGGCGAGGGGTCGGCGGCTAATGACAACGCCACCGCTCTTGCCAACTTATCGACCGCAAACATAGTCGGGAGCCAGACGGCGTCGGGCTTCTTAGCGTCATTTCTCGGCCAGATCGGCAGTGATACTGCTGGAGCGACGACAAACAACACAGCGCAGCAGGCAACGCTGACGCAGCTTACAACGCAGCGCGATTCTCTCTCCGGCGTGTCTCTCGATGAGGAAGCGTCAAATTTGACGCAATACCAGCGCTCCTATCAGGCGGCATCCCAGGTTTTCAATATCGTCGATACACTCATGGCCAGCGCGATCAACCTTGGCGTGGAAACGACAGTGACCTAAAGGGGAGCCTGAATTCTATTGGGCTCACAATTTACAAATCAGGAGAGTGCATTGAGAGTAGACCCGAATTACATCAGCAATCTAGCAGGAGCGCTGAACCAGTCAAGCAGTGTAGAAGATACACTCACCTCCGAGTTGTCGAGTGGATTGAGCGTAGTAACGCTGCAAGACAATCCGGTCGCAGTGGCGGAAAGCACGCTTCTGGCCAGTTCGATTGCTCAAGATGACACCTTCGTTCAGACGGCCTCTGGAGAATCATCTCTGATGCAGGTCGCCGACTCGACCTTGGGTGATGTGGTGACCCAAATAACCTCCGCTCTATCGCTCGCTGTGGAGGGGAATAACGGGACGTTGAACGCCTCGAACACCACAATCATCGCACAGCAACTAAGCGGGATTCGCGACCAGGTTCTTTCACTGGCGAACACCAGCTATCAGGGACAATACCTGTTTGGCGGCAGCCAAGGGTCGGTGCAGCCCTTTACGCTCGATACGTCCACCAATCCTGCAACAACTAATTATGTTGGCGATACGCAGGTCCAGTTTGTCGAGACGCCGAATGGACAGAAGCTTCAAGTCAATCTTCCGGGTTCCGCCGTTTTCGGGTCGGGAAGCTCCGGAGTGCTGGGCGCCCTCAACCAACTTATTGCGGATTTTACTGGCGGCGCCTCCACTGCCAGCATCACAACGGACACTGCTGCGTTGACAACATCTCTCGGGCAGTTGTCCACTCAACGTAGCACGCTGGACAGTTCGCTGAATCGATTGCAGTCGACCAGCACCTACACCCAAACAGAAGAGAGCCAGCTTCAAGTGGCACAGAGCAGTCTGGTGTCTGCGAATCCAGCGTCCGTGGCCACCCAATTATCCTCTGCTGAAACCCAGCACCAAGCACTCTTAAGTGTAATCAATACTCTAGGGAGCCAAGATCTCTTTAGTTTGATGAGGTAGAAGCTGCTCGCCTATCGATGTAATACTTGTTTGCACACATATATTGCAGTTGTGAGCGATATGGGCGAAGAACTTCGATTCTTGTGGAATGCAACACGCGGTAATAGACTGCGACCGTGGCGGAGCGCCTATCTTCAATGGAGACTGGAAACCTACTCCGGCCAGCGTGCGGAAACGGTGAGGGCGCGCGATTTCTGGAATCTGTTCTGGAAGGAGAAGAGGCAGCTCTTCCGCTTCCTTCGATGGACTCATGAGATCAAGCGTTATTCTGATTCCAAGAAGAGCTGAGATTGACAGGTCCCTCGGAACCGGCTTCGCGTGAGTTTGAAGGCGGCAATTTAGCAAAACTTTTACTTTTGTTTTGCGGCGCCGTAAGACAAAATATCAATTTAATTCGTTATGATAAAGGGCATGAGCGAGTGGATTAAGCTGAAGGCAGAGGATGGGCATGAGTTGAGTGCCTATGTCGCACGGCCTGCAGGTCAGGCAGTCGGAGCGTTGGTTCTTATTCAAGAGATATTTGGCATTAATCCCCATATTCGCAGCGTTGCGGACGGATACGCAAAGGACGGATTTCTTGTTGTCGCTCCGGCACTGTTTGACCGCACCGAGCGTGGTGTCGAACTACAGTACGAGGGTGAGAATTTGCAGCGGGCTTATGGGTTCTATCAGAAGCTCAGCCCAGAGACTGCCTTATTTGATGTTGCTGCCGCTTATGGCTGGACGAAGGAGTCCGGAAAAGGTGTTGGTGTTATCGGCTACTGCTATGGTGGTTTTTTGAGTTGGCTGGCCGCGACACGGGGAGAGACTTTGAAGATGCAGCCTTCCTGCTGCGTCGGTTATTATCCCGGTGGCATCGGACAGGTTGCCACTGAAGAACCATGTTGCCCAGTCATGCTTCATTTCGGAGCCGACGATTCTCATATCGGCCAGGATCAGGTGGAGGCGGTTCGTTCCGCTCACCCCGAAGTCGAGGTCTTTGTATACGAAAGTGCGGGCCACGGATTTAACTGTGACGCACGCGCCAGCTATGATGCGCCGTCCGCGGCTTTAGCACGGGAACGTACACTGACCTTCTTGAAGGCCAATATAGGGTAAGTGCTATATCTTCACGCTGTTGTGACCTCGGTCGACGTTTATTGCCGCGTTTCCCTCAGCGGTGCTATCCTTATGCAGACACTAAAGAGTGGACTAGAAGATCAGGAGTAGAAACAGCTGTGTTGGCATCCGCTAAAAAGACAGACATTATTGAAAAGTTTCGCACGCATGACTCAGATACCGGGAGTCCTGAGGTACAGATTGCTATTTTGAGCGAACGCATCGGCGAATTGACGGAGCACTTCAAGGAGCATAAGAAAGACCATGGTTCGCGCCGGGGACTTCTCATGCTGGTAAGTAAGCGTCGCCGCTTGCTTGACTACTTGAAAAAGTGCGATGCAGACCGATATCGCGAGGTCATCGGCAAACTGGGAATCCGCAAGTAACCGCATCATCTCCGGAGACACCGTTCAAACCATGGAAGCACACACGGCCCGCTCTTGCTCGGCTGCAAACTTTGTGCAAGGTCAATCAGGACCTTGTCGTCGGAGTTGCTGACAATGACGGATGCGGGCGTTGTCTCCACGGTCAGTTTCGGCAGAGGCCGGTTCATAAGAAGGTCTTTTCAGTGCAGCTCACTGACGGTATGAAAGCCGTTCGGTCGAGCTGCGCTTTTCGCGCCCGTAAAGTGGAGATGACGCGATCCAAGCTTATATCGTTCGATAAAGAGAGAAGAGAGGCAACATGAAACAGGATGTGACAGTTGAGCTTGCCGGCGGCAAGCAGATCAAATTTGAGACAGGACGCATGGCGAAACAGGCCTCAGGCGCTGCGCTTACGTCGAGTGGCGATAACGTAGTTCTGGCCACGGCTGTAGCCTCACCGGATCCGAAAGAAGGAATCGACTTCTTCCCTCTGACTGTCGAGTACCGTGAGTTTACCTATGCGGGTGGGCGCATTCCGGGTGGCTTCATCAAGCGCGAAGGTCGCCCCAGCGAGAAAGAGATTCTGACGAGTCGTCAGATTGACCGTCCCATTCGTCCGCTCTTTCCTGAGGCCTTCCGGAACGAGACGCAGGTCGTCGCCTTTGTCTACTCGGCCGATAAGGAAAACGATCCCGATGTCCTTGGTATCAATGGTGCCAGTTGTGCTCTTGCGCTTAGCGACATTCCATTCCACGGACCTGTAGGAGCCGTGCGAATCGGGTTGATTGACGATCAATTCATTGTCAATCCTACTTACGCCGAGCGTGCGAAGAGCCTGTTAAACATCATGGTCGTCGGCACGAAAGACGGCATTGTGATGATCGAGTCGGGGGCGAAAGAAGTTGCTGAGAACCGCGTCGTCGATGCTATTGAGTTCGCACATGAGCAGATAAAAAAAGTCTGTGCGGCAATCGAAGACTTGGTTAGCCGCGCAGGTAAAACGAAACGCACTGTCGTCTCTGTAGAGATCGATCACGAATACCTTAGTGGATTGACCGCTAAGATCGGTGCACAATTGAAAGACGCACTTGACACGCAAAAGCACCCTAAGTTTGAGAGCTATGCGCTGGTCAAGGCAATTAAGGATGGACTCAAGAACGATCTTCCGGAAGATGATCCATCTGCAGCAAAGAAGCTCAGCAAATACTATGAGTTGCTGCGCGAAAATATCTTCCGCGAGCAGGTTTTGAAAGAACGTATTCGACCGGATCACCGCGCATTCGATAAGATTCGCGAACTTACGATTGAAGTTGGGGTTCTGCCGCGCGTTCACGGGTCTGCTCTCTTCACTCGCGGTGAAACACAAGCTCTTGTAAGCGCAACCCTTGGCACGACGGACGACGCTCAACGTCTCGAGAGCTATGAGGGCGAGCAAAAGCGCCGCTTCATGCTGCACTATAACTTCCCCCCGTTTTCGGTCGGAGAAGTTGGCCGGATGACCGGCGTTGGCAGACGTGAGATAGGTCACGGCGCGCTTGCATTCCGAGCAATTGAGGCTGTCTTGCCAGGGGAGGACGAGTCGCCATACACACTGCGTGTTGTCTCAGACATTCTTGAGTCCAATGGCTCATCTTCCATGGCAACGGTGTGCGGTGCATCGCTCGCGCTTATGCAGGCAGGTATTCCCCTCAAGGGAGCAGTTGCCGGCGTGGCGATGGGTCTTGTCAAGGAAGGTGACAACTACGCAATCCTGACTGACATCGCGGGTGCCGAAGATCACTATGGCGATATGGACTTCAAGGTTGCGGGAACCCGAAAGGGCATAACCGCGCTCCAGATGGACATAAAGATTATGGGCATTACTCCGCAGATTATGCGGGAGGCTTTAGAGCAGGCTCGCCACGGCAGATTGTTCTTGTTGGACACCATGGACGGTGTGATCTCGGGCGCACGCGAAGAGAAGTCGCAGTTTGCGCCGCGCATTCACACGATCCAGATTCCCACGGATAAGATTCGAGACCTTATCGGACCCGGGGGGAAGGTCATTCGCGGCATCATCGATGCAACGGGTGTGAAGATCGACGTCGACGACACGGGACGGGTAAATGTGGCATCGAGCGATGCTGACGGTCTGGCTCGCGCGATTCAGATGATTAGCGATCTTACAGCAGTGCCCGAGATTGGAAAGACATATCTGGGCAAGGTGGTTCGACTCGCTGAGTTTGGCGCCTTCGTCGAGATATTTCCCGGAACCGATGGGCTCCTTCACGTCTCCGAGATCGCAGAACATCGCGTGAAGGAGGTCAAAGATGAGCTTCGCGAAGGCGATCAGATCCTGGTCAAAGTGCTTGCCATTGAAGGCAATCGAATCAAACTTTCGAGGAAAGCGGTTTTGCGTGAGCAGCGTGCAAAACTTGGCTTGCCGGAGCCTGGACAGATTGGTGCCGATGGGGTAAGCGTCGAGGCCGGTGCGTCCAGGGAGCATGGGAAGCAGTCGTCAGATGCCGATTTGGCCGAAGACGCTGACGACTTCGAGGAAGACGGCGATGAATCGACCGAGGAGCCTAATTTCAACCGTGCAGACGGCGCCGTACCTGTTCAGGGAGTTGGAGCGCAGAGCGGGGTCCGTGCGGCTGGCGGCCCAGGCGGCCAACGCCGGCCGGGTGGCGGAGGCAGACGCCGTCGCAGCGGACGTAGACCGGGTTCTGGTGCACCTCAGGGCGGCGGCAATCAGTAGTTAGGTCTTATGATGTAGTGAAGGGCCTTGCAAATGCGAGGCCCTTCTGGTTTTTCCGAAGAGTAACAGCGAAGGTGAAGCGCTGCGGGAGGCGAGAGGTTTAGCGCCAACTGACCGCCAAGTGCCATCGCAGCTTCCTGTCCATCGTCTTCTCGAGTACTTGCGCGTATTCCAGCAGCTCAGAGAGGACCTGCTCGCCTTCGCTCCCCAACTGCTGCGGATCGTCTCCAAGCGCGAGGAGTAGAGCGCGAACCGTGCTCAAGCCATCTTGCGGCGAGTACCACTGCGGCGGCGGGAGGCGGCGTATCAGCTCCTGATCTCCGGCGCCCTCTTCGATCAGCAGGGACATCGAGTTCTCGTCCGCTGAGAAAAACTCGATCAGCGGGCGGACTCCGAGGCGCAGTGCGAGGCGCTCTAAGGCGTCCTCATGCCGGGCCAGCGAGCGGCCATTCACGAAGGTGTCGAACCCCGGGTCGTCGCCCTCAATCACGATGTACATGGAAGCAGCCATTAAACGAAGTGTAAACCGCTAAGCGTCATGCGGAAAGTGTCAGAGCAAAGACACGACTTCCTCCCTGGCTGGATGTTGAAACAGAAGCAACCCTACTCCTGCTGCCAGCAAGATCGTTCCTGCCCCTATTCTGAGGGTTAGCGGAGGGCGCACCAAAATATAGGCCTCCAGCACCGTCAGCAACGGAATGAGCAGATAGCGTGAGGCAAACTGCACCGGCGGCATTCTGCGCAATAGCCAGAGAAGCAGAAGGACCTCGGCTAGATTGACGAGCGAAGACCAAGAGAGCAACGACAGCAGACTGCTCCGATCCCGGACGATGGCTCCGCTGCCGCAGCCGCAGATCAGCAGAAAGATTGCGTTCGAAAGACACACAAGAGCCACTCCGTCCGAGAGTTCGAACCGCTGCAGCAGACGGTACAACCAGACGCTGGCGATACCGGCCAGGATGACCGCTGTGCAGACGACTGCGATCATCGCGTTGCCCCGAGCGGAGTTTGAGAAGCTGAGCGGTAGCAGTAGCAGGAGGCCCCCCAGGCCGACCAGAGCTGGGGCGAGGGAGCGTCTTGCGTCGCGCTCTGCGGTTCCACCTGCCTCGACGGCACTGAGCACGACGGCTACGACAATCGGGACCATGGCGAAGAGTGCGGAACGGCTGACGTCGGGGACGGTGCCGCTTGCGAGTTCGATTGCCAGGGCGGGGATTCCGAAGAATCCCAGGCCGGCCACGATTAGTCGCGTCCACGACTGCTGCCTGATCCGGAACATTGAGCCTCTGCCGGAGAGCAGAAGGGCGGCGAAACCAACCACAAAGTCCAGGAGCCCTTGCCGCTCCAGTGAGGGAATCGTGGAAGCGCCGTAGGGCTCTACTACCCAGGATGACGAGGAAAGCAGACAGAGCGCGCCGAAGGTGAGCCAGACAGATCGTTTCATGACAGGGTCGGCTCAGATTCGAGCTCTAAAGCGATGGGACAGTCTTCTAGTGTGCTAAACCGCGAGAACGTGTGGCAAACGAGCAACGACGAAATACAGGGATCCTTCACTCCGTTCAGGATGACGACGTAAAGCAACCAGGATGACGACGCAAAACAAACGGGGTCATGACCCAAAGCAACCGGGATGATGACCCAAAGCGATCAACCTAATACTGCAGGAACGAACCGAGATTCACTACCTCTAGTGGCGGGTTTCGGTGGAGCCGGCGGTCTGGCCTGCGAGGTCTCCTTCGGCGAGCTTGCGGTGAAAGAGGTCGAAGACGAGGCCGTAGAGACTGTAGGCTAGCTCGGGGTCGTAGCGGAGGCCTTCGTCGCGCATGAAGGCGTGGGCCCCGTTGACCTCGTGCCAGCTTAGGCGCTTTCCAAGCTCGTTGAGGCGGGCGAGGACCTTCATGCGGCCTTCGAGGGGGATGTGGGGGTCCTGGCGGCCCCAGATCATGAGGAGCTCGCCCTGGATGTCCTTGGCGCGCTCAAGGGAGTCGTCGTGCATGCCTTTGCCGAGGTCGCCTTTGTGGATATCGGTGGCGTAGAAACAGGCAGTGGCGGTGACGTCGGGGTTCATGGCGGCGCGGAAGGCGAGGTGGCCGCCGATGCAGATGCCCATGGCGCCCAGGTGGCCGGTGCAGTCGGGGCGGGATTTGAGGTGGTCGAGGACGGCGCGGGCGTCGGCGTCGTAGGCTGCGACCTCCTTGGCGGTTTTGAGCTCGTTGCCGCGGTCGGAACCGGTTTGATCGTAAGCGAAGACGGTTCCGGCGGGTTCGAATTCGTGGTAGATCTCTGGCATAGCGACGATGTAGCCGTGGCCGGCGAGCATGGCGGCGGTGCGGTGGATGGGGGCGGTGATCTGGAAGATCTCGGAGTAGAAGACGACGCCGGGGTAGCGGCCGGGGGCGGCGGGGCGGACGATGTGGGTGCGCATGGGGCCACTGGGGGTGTCGAGTGTGACGTACTCGTCGTTGATGATGATCATGGCTGCCTCGGTGAAACGGTGGGTTTACTGTGAACGATGGTTATGTACCCCCAATGGGGGCTATTTTGCGCAAAGTCTTGATTCGCGATACTTTAGCCTTGTACTTCGATGGCAAGCTATTGATTGCAAAGACTTTCCTCGTAAAGTATTGCTCCAGATCGAGTTACGGGTGGTAGTCGGTGATGGACGAGCGATCTGGAGGAGAACCTTTCCGAGGGCATACTACCAGTTTACGGGATTGGGTGGATCTTATAGGACACGCGGAAGTGCGTGCAGGGGAGGGGTTTAGGCAGTTCAGGGGGTTGACAGCGTCGGACCGGCGTGTGCGCGGGTCAAAGGAAGATGTCCGCTTATGCGTTTGGGCGGCTAAATACAGGGGTCTCTCGCTGCGGTCGGCCTCGATGACAACGGAAACAATAACGGCGAAAAGAAGCTTGGGGCGGAACAAGGGATGCTCGCGAATACCGAGGTCAGACGCTGAGCACCGGAAACGGTGAATCGCGCACCATGGCGTAGGTCAAGTCCCGCATACGGCCATGAGCGCCGGGCTGATGGCTTCTTCCGATCATGAGCACGTCGGCATCCGATTCCAGAACAGCCTTAAGCAGCGCCTCTTTCACTGAACCGACTGCAATCCGGATCGGAGCCTCCGTACCAACCATCCGCTGAAGATCGGCGATCCGCCGTCTCGCCTCCTGCCTTTCGGCGGAGTGGATTTGCTCTCGCAGGTCGGGTTGAATCGATAGATCCATATCCCCGCTTTGCACCGCATGAAGAATTGAGAGCTTGCCGTGTGCTTGTGCCGCCACCTGGCTGCCAAAACGAAGCACTCTTTCCGAATTTGAACTCAAACCGATTGCGCACAGCCATTCTCGATGCTCCAAAGGCCGCGGAGCGATTGTCTGAGCATGCCGGCTCGTCAATATTGGACAGTCGCAATCGTTGATGATCTTCGCTGTTGTTGAGCCAAGCAGCATCTGTCGGAAGATGCCCGCGTGTGTGGGCATGATGATGAGATCGAATCTGTCCTCTCTTGCAACTCGAGCGATCTCGGTTGCTGCGTCTCCCGTAGTCAGGATTCTTGGACACAGCTCGACAGGAAACTCTTTCGCGAGGAACGAATCGAGTTTCTCCCGGCCTATGCCGAGATACTCCTCTGAAACCTCGGAGATCGGTCTCAGGTAAAGTTGCAAGCCGTTATAGCCGGTAGGATCGACAACGTGAATCAGCGAAACCCGGGCTCCAAGCAGAGCCGCGGCTCTCTTCACGTAAGCAGCCATGGCAACACAGGATGGTGAGAAATCTACCGGGTAAAGGATGTTTGCAATTGGAGACATATACTTCTCTCCTCGGAACATCTGAAAAAAAGCACATGTTGCGAAGCGAGTTCAGATCAGGGATTTTGCACGACTTAATAGCCGATTTACAGCCGTTTACGCGATAGCGGCTTACTCAGCCTCCGATCGATTCCGGCGTCCACTTGAGATCGGTCCATGTCAAGATCCAAATCAGGCTCCGACATTCCGTGCCGAGGAGTACCACATGCGGGACATGCCTCGGCTTTCAAGGTGATCTCTGCTCCACAGCATATACAAAAAGCGGCCACATCATCTCCACAATTGCCAGAGCCTTTTAGATGAACGCAGGAGGCGCAAAGATTCGAGACGAACGTTGCAGCGGGTGGCGGCGGTACCAGGTGGCGGAATAAATACAGGGATCCTTCCCCATTCGACTACGCTCCGGGTCAGGATGACGACGTAAACAAGCGACGGCCAACATCTGTAAAACAAGCAACGACAAAACAGGCAAGGACCAACACAGGCAACGGCAAATACAGGGATCCTTCACTGCGTTCAGGATGACGACGTCCTGAGTGGCTGCTTATTGAGGCACTCAATCATTGTTTGTTGACGTCCCAGTTGTTGCCTGTTGATGTACTCAGTCATTGCTGTTGACGTGCTCAGTTGTTGCTGGTTGACGTGCTCAGTCTCAAACTCCCCGAAGAGGTGCTTGTTGTGGCGAGCAAAAACAGTGGGCGCGCCTTACGTTACTCGGAGCGGAGGGTTTGGGTGAGGTCGACGGAGGCGGCGCGGCGGGCCGGCAGCAGGGTTGCAGCGACCGCCAGGAGCAGGAGCGAGAGCGCAGCCAATGTCATCACCAGCGGGTCGAACGCACTGACTCCGAAGAGGAGCGAGCCCAGCAGATGTGAGACCGCTAAGGCTCCGGCCAAGCCAATGACACAACCGATTGCCGCCAGTTTCGTTCCGGATAACACAACCAGCCGGACAATCCCTGAACGCTGCGATCCCATCGCCATGCGAATCGCCATCTCCTGTACACGCAGGGCGACAGAGAATGCGATCACGCTGTAGATACCCAGAATTGCCAGCAGCACCGCGATTGCGGCAAAGGAGGCGATCAATGCCGTGTTGAAGCGGCGCGGAGCCTCGCTGTCCGAGATGGCGTGCTCCATGGACTGGACCTGGGTCAAGGGCAACTGGGGGTCGATAGAACGCACGGTAGCGCGAAGAGCATTTTCCATTTGCTCCGGAGGCATCGCGGTGCGCAGGGCAATGTATCCGCCGTTGCCGTTCAGGTCGCCCGGTGAACCGAGGGATCCGGCCAGCGTCTCCTCCTGAGCTACGGCGGTGTAAAACTGCTGCTTGAGTGGCTGGTCAGGAGAGTTTTCCTTTACGTCGGCAACCTCGCCTACGACTGTTGCCCATGGCGTTACCATCGACTGCGTTCCGATCCTTAGACGCTTGCCGATCGGATCCTGTCCGGGCCAGGATTGTTCGGCCAGCTTCTTGTTCACGATGACGACGAGTTGTGAGCCCTCTTTGTCATCGGGAGTGAAGAGGCGTCCGTGAAGCAGAGGAATGCCCATCGCGCTGAAATAGTCGCCCATAACCTGGATGTTCGTCCCGAGATCCATCTCCCCCTGCTTTGCGGGGACGTAGCCTTCCGCGAGAAACGCATTGTTGTTGTTGTTGCCGGAGGCGGGCAGAAAGGAGGTGAGTCCCACGCTTTTTACTCCGGGAAGCTGTTGCAGCCGACGCAGGAGCTCGTGGTTGAACTCATCGACTGCGGCCTGGGTCGGATACTGCTTGTTCGGCATACCATAGGCGGCGGCCAGGGTGTGGTCTGGTTGAAAGCCCAGATCGACTTGACGCATCTTCTCGAAGCTGCGGAGCAAGAGGCCTGAGGACGCGAGCAGAACGAGGGCAACAGCGATCTCTGTGACGACGAGAGCGGAACGCAGCCGTGCGTGTCCTCCGCCGGAGCTGCCGGTGCGTCCACCTTCTTTGAGGGTGTCGTTCACGCTGGTCCGGATGGCGGCGAAGGCTGGGGCGAGACCGCAGATTACTCCTGTGAGGACGGCCAAACCGAGCGCAAAGGCGACGACTGACCAATCGAGGCCGATTTCGTCTACGCGGGGCAGGGTTTCGGGCAAGAGCTTGACGCCAACGTGGAGCGCAACCGCTGCGAGGATCAAGCCTATGAGACCACCGCAGACGCTCAATACCAGGCTCTCCAGAATTGCCTGCCATAGAAGTGTGGCGGAGCTGGCGCCGAGAGCGAGGCGAACTGCGATCTCCCGCTTTCTGCGAATGGCGCGCACCAACAAGAGGCCGGCCAGGTTTGCACAAGCAATCAGGAGGACGACAGCGACGGCGAGAAATAAGGTGCGGACGAGAGGACGAGCCTGCTCGACTGTTTCTTCGCTAAGCGGCCTGACTGCTGGGCGGATGCGGAAGCCGGCCATGAACGCGGGGTAGTTGCGCATGGTGTCCTGGGCTACGCGGCCTGCATCGCTGACTGCCTGCTCTGGTGTTACGCCGGGCTTGAGCCTCCCCACCATGGTGTAACTCCAGTTGGCGGCAGCGGTGGGCGTCAGCTCGACGCCTTGAAAGCTAATTGGAACCCAAAGCTCAGAGCGGTTCAGGTGGCCGGGGTTCAATGGGAATTCAAAGTTTCGCGGCATTACGCCGATGACCACGTAGGGCTTGCGGTCGAGAAGAATCTTCTTGCCGAGGATGCTCTGATCGCCGTGAAAACGGTTCTGCCAGGTGGAGTAGCTGAGGACAGTAACCTGCTGGTTCTGGTCATCCTCCTGTTGCGTGAAGACGCGGCCCATCAGTGGCTGGACTTCGAGCGCGGGCAAGACACCGCCGCTCATACGTGATGCATTCACGATGGCTGGTTCGCCTAAGCCGGAGAGCTCATAGGACGCTCCCTGATAGCCGCCCAGGCTGGTGAAACTGTGGGTGTCGCGCATGTAGTTTCGAATGTCAGGGACGGTTACGCCGACCTCACCGGTGCCTCCAACTTCGACGCCTGAAAGAATATCGGACAGCACTACCAGACGATCGGCCTGAGGAAAGGGCAGCGGGCGAAGCAGGACTCCCTCGACAATGGAAAAGATTGCCGTGGTCGCACCGATACCGAGCGCCAGCATTAGAATGGCCGTAATTGCAAAGCCGGGGGACTTGGACAAATGACGAACGGCGATCTTCAAGCCACGAAAAAGAGACGGCATTGGGTTCCTCGCTGGATAGGCTGATCGAACTAAAGCAATTCCCCTGCCAGATACGTTTTACGAGGATGTTATGTTCCGCGGTGCTTAGCGTGGGTGTTCGATCTCCACCGGAGTTACAGGTGTCCATAATCGGAAAAGAGTGTCCGAGGACGGACAGGTTTTTTCCGAGGCAGGAAGGTGTTGGGGTGTGGGTGCGGCGGTGACGGATTGGCCAAAGACGGGTTTTCGCAGTAGCAGGACACCAGCAAGGAGAAAGAGAAGGGCGATGAGACGGAGGGCTGTGCGGGATACGGACATGGCTAGGCTCCTTGGACCTACTTCAGTGGTAGGGCGCGTTGCGCTGCTGCTAGCAGCTTGCGTCATTGAACTGACGTGACAGTTGTCATTGGCGCCGGAGACAGTTTGAGGGCGGTTACTCTTCATCCGTGAAGATGGACTCGATGGGGCTGTTGAAGAGGCGAGCAAGTTTGAAAGCGAGCGGGAGACTGGGGTCGAACTTGCCGGTCTCGATGGCGTTGACGGATTGGCGCGAGACCTCGAGGCGTTCGGCGAGGTCGGCCTGTGACCAGTTGCGTTCAGCGCGGAGGATGCGTAGGCGGTTTTTCATCGGTACCTCAGGCGGATGATCGGCTGAGAGAGGCCCATGATGATCCAGAAAAAGAGGTAGACATAGAAGATGGAAATATGGGGCGCGTTGGCAAAGTCTTCGAGAAAGCCCCAGACGGTACCGACGGAGAAAGCGCCTCCGAGACCCCAGAGCATCGACTGAACGATGATGGAACGTTCAAACTCGTCGGACTCTTCTGCGATGTAGAGGCCGACGACGGCGAGTGAGCCGATGAGGGGTAGTGCAGGGAGTATGGCGAGGAGGTAGGCGACCACGCCGGTTGGATGATGATGGTGGAAGGTCCATTGTGCGATGAAGAGAAAGACAACATAGACAAACATCGTGGGAGCGAGGCGGTAGACGTAGCGGCGTCCCGCTTTTGAGGTTGGAGGGCAGATCATGACAAGAGTCCTTTCTATTTAGACAACTAGGTTTTCCATGAAGACAACTAAGCTTTACATTGTTTCTTTGCGAATGTCAAGCTTGCTTGTCAATTTATTTTCTGAATGATTTTATGGGGAGAGTTCCAATCCAGCCTGTGAGACGGCAGTTGGTAGGCTTAGCTTGAGGATTCCGACGTGAATGTGAACTTTGCGGAGCGGGCGCATAACCATAACTGGAGGCTGGACCCGATTGTGCGGTCGCTGCTGGATACGGACTTTTACAAGCTGCTGATGCTGCAGTTCATCTGGAAAAACTTTCCGAAGATTCATGTAACGTCCGAGGTTACAAACAGGACCACGACGGTTCGGTTGGCGGAGCACGTTTCTACGGCCATGCTGGTGGATCAGATGGAGCATGTGCGCGGGCTGCGGTTTCGCAGGTCAGAGCTGATCTGGCTGGCGGGCAATACGTTCTATGGAACCAGGAGCATCTTCGAGCCGGTGTTTCTGGAGTGGCTGGAGAAGGACTTCAAGCTGTCGGAGTATGAGGTGACCGAAGAAGATGGGCAGGTGGTGTTGCGGTTCCATGGGCTGTGGTGCGAGGTGACGATGTGGGAGGTGTATGGGCTGGCACTGGTGAGCGAGATGAAGACTCGGGCAGCACTGAGTACGTTGAGCGAGCTGGAGCTGGATGTGTTGTATGCGCGGGCCAAGACGAAGCTGTGGGAGAAGATTGAACTGCTGCGGGGGGTGCCGGACGTGAGAATCTCGGAGTTTGGGACGCGGCGAAGGCATAGCTTTCTGTGGCAGGAGTATGTGGTGGAGGTGATGCGGGTGGCACTGGGCGCGAGCCTTTCGGGTACGTCGAATACGTTCCTTGCGTACAAGCATGACCTGGAGGCGATCGGGACCAATGCGCATGAACTGCCGATGGCGATGGCGGCGCTGGCTGAGGACGATGAAGCGCTGCACGAGTCGCAGTATCGCGTGCTGGAGCTTTGGCAGAGGAGCTATGGCGGCGAGCTGCTGATCATGCTGCCGGATACGTTTGGGACGACGCAGTTTTTAGAGGGGGCTCCGGACTGGGTGGCAGATTGGACGGGGCAGAGGTGCGATAGCAAGGATCCGTTTGTGGCTGGGGATGAGTACATTGCGTGGCTGCTACAGCGAGGGCGGGATTCGCGGCGGAAACGGTTGATCGCATCGGATGGGTTGGACGTGGAGGACATTCTGCGGCTGCATCAGTATTTTCATGGACGGATACGGTTCAGCGCCGGTTGGGGGACGCTGCTTACCAATGATTTTCGTGGTTGCCATCCCCGGGGAGAGACTTCGCTTGATCCGATCAGCCTGGTTTGCAAGCTGATGACGGTGGAGAGACGGCCGGCGGTGAAGCTTTCGGATAATGCGCGGAAGGCTACTGGCGGGGAGGAGGCGATTGCACGTTATCGGAGGGTGTTTGGGAGTGAGGCAGTGGTGGGGGCGGCTGTGTTGGTCTGAGAAGCTTTTTAGAGACTGATGTCCTGCCGGACGGGCCCACTGCGCTCGGCCACCCCGCAAACGAAGACCCGTTTGCGGGGGCCCCGGTTCGGGCGGCCACTTCGTGGCGTGTATACCGGTTTCGCAGGGACAATCTTTCGCGGGCCTCCCGTTGGTCGGCAATTTATCATCCCGACCAACGGGAGGACCAGTGCTGCTTATTTCACCTCGACCAGTTAAAAAGGCGTGCGAACGCCCGCCCCACGCGCAGTGGGCCCGTCCGGCAGGACATCAGTCTCTAGTCTCTTTCCATCTTCTGAGAACAGAGGCCACGTATACTTTCCGCATGAAAAAGATGATTTGTGTGGTGCGGTTTGCTGCCGCGGTGGCTTTGCTGCCCGTGATGCTGGTTCAGCATGGGCTGGCTTGGGGCAGGGATGGGCACATGATGATCAATCGGCTGGCGGGAGAGGCGCTGCCGAAGGATGTGCCGGAGTTTCTGCGGTCTCCGCAGGCGGTGGAGGCACTGGAATACTATGGGCCTGAGCCGGATCGTTGGAAGTCGCCGGCAGAGCCGGAGCTGAACGCGGCTGGGTCTCCGGAGCACTTTCTCGATATGGAGTATGCGGACCTGGTAGGAGAGCTGCCGAGGCGTCGGTATGACTATGTACGGGCGTTGGCTTATGCGCAGAAGTCGCATCCAGATCTTGCGTTGTCGCCGGAGAAGGTGGGGCTGCAGCCGTACGTGACGACCGAGGTGTGGGAGCGGTTGAAGAGTGCGATGCGGGACTATCGGCAGCTGAAGGAAGACCACCAGGACACGAAGCCGGTGGAGTGCGAGATTGTGTTTCTGGCGGGATGGCTCGGGCACTATGTCGGGGATGGATCGCAGCCGCTGCATACGACGATTCAGTACAACGGATGGACTGGGCCGAACCCAAATGGGTACACGACAGAGCATAGGATTCATGCTCAGTTTGAGTCGGTGTTTGTGTCGGCGAATATCAAGCCGGCGGAGGTGGCTCCGCTGATTGCAGCGAAGCCGGTGGTGGTGGGTGATGTGTTTACCGATTACATGGCCTATTTGCGGCATACGAACTCGCTGGTGGAGAAGACTTACCAGTTGGAGAAGGCGGGTGGGTTTGCGGGGGCTGGTACACCAGAGGGGAAGGCGTTTGCCGAGGAGCGGCTGGCTGCGGGGGCGACTGAGTTGCGGGACATGATCTATTCGGCGTGGGTGAAGAGCGCCGATCCGCTGCCGGTTTATCGAGGGCCTGAGTAGAGAGCTATTTCTCTGGTTGCGGAGTGTGCGACAGGATCGGGTATTGATGGCGATCGACGCGGATCAAAAGCCTGCGGAGGACTGGGGTAAGGGCGAGCGCAATGACAGGGACAGCGATTGCGGCGAGGATGGCCCAGAGCAGGAAGGCGTGCCACTCCCATAGCCAGAGCTGGCGGGTGAGAGCGATGGGATTCTGGCGGGCTGCGTGGAAGAGATCGTTGGCCGAGAGAGGCATGGGCGCGGTGTGGAAGACGCGGCTGGCGATGCGGATGAAGGGGATTACCAGGATCAGCTCAAACGGGTAGACGACGTGGTTGCCTAGTTGAGAGGCGGCTATGTTGAGGCGAAAGAGAAACGCTGCGGCGAGGCAGAGGATCGTGGTGGCGCCGAGGATGGGGCTGATGCCGATGAGGAGGCCGACAGCGATGCTCCAGGCTAGTTTTTCAGGAGAGGCTCCCATGCGGAGGAGCGCGAGAATGGGAAGGACGAGGCGGCGGTAGACCCAGTTGTGATGGATGGAGGGCGAGCTTACGACGGTGCCAGTAAGAGTTGATTCGCTGGTCTGCACTGATTACAGGATAGACTGCCGAGCAATGGTTGTGGGTTGTAGGTTTGTGGCACGGTGTGAGGATTGACAGAGACGAGGATTTGGATTTGGTAAATTTCTTTCGGGCTGTGGGGCGGAGCTTTCGGCTGGCAGGAATGTTTGTGGTGGCGGGTACGGAGCTGGCGGTGAAGCGGCCGCAGACGCGAGAACAGCGAGCTGACTGGCTGCATCGGTTTTGCGCGCGGGCGATGCGGGGGATGGGGATTGAAATCGACTTCGTGGGGAGGTTTCCGGAGCGTGGGTCGGTGATCTCGAACCACCTGAGCTACGTGGATATTGTGGTGTTTGCGGCGCTGCATCCTTGTGTGTTCGTGGCGAAGGCTGAGATTGCAGCGTGGCCGGTGGTGGGGTGGATGACGACGATGTCGGGGACGGTGTATGTGGCGCGGGGTCATGGCGGGTCGGCGATGAAGGCTCGTCGGGGGATGCAGGATACGGTGGATGCGGGGCTGCCGGTGGTGTTTTTCCCGGAGGGGACGACGACGAATGGGAGGCAGATGCTGAAGTTCCATAGCGGGCTGCTGGCGCAGGCGATGCTGGGTGGCGGACCGGTGACGGCTGCTCATGTGCGGTACAGTCTTGTTGCTGACAACGGGCCAGGGGTGAGTGTGGCGGATGATGTCTGTTACTGGGGCAACCGGAATATGCTGGCGCACATTTTCAAGTTTCTCGGGCTGCGGGGGGTGCGAGCGGAGGTGCGGTTTGCAGACGGGCCGATTGCGTTTTCCAGCGATGGGGTGCATCGGAAGCTGGCGGCGGTGGAGGCTCGGGCTGCTGTGGCTGCGCTCGCTGTTGGAGCAAATGAAAGTACAGGCCAAACGGTGAACCAAGGTTAGAAGCTGTTTGGCGTGTGCGCCTGTTGCTGTGTTGAGCGAGCCGGTAAGGTGAGGAGAATGGAGGTGGCCAAAGATCGGCCGGCGACGACGAATAGGCGCAGGTGGGGGTGGCGAGTGGAGTGCACCATTTTTTGTTCAACGAATCTTCATTTGGCGTGAACATGCCGTAACAATAGGCCACGCAGACTGACGTCGAAAGCTACTCAATCCAAGTTGTACGGAGGAGCCGATGCTCACTGCCACTGAGTCGCCGTCGATCGAACTTCTGCCCAATCGTTCTGCCGTTCCGCAGTTGCCATCGAAGAAGGATATTCGTCTGGAGGGGGGCAATTATGTCGCACGTCTAGCCTTGAACGAAGAAGAGCGTGCGGCGGCCTATCGACTGCGTTTTGTGGTGTTCAACCTGGAGATGAACGAAGGGTTGGAGTCGGCCTATGCGGATGGTCATGACAAGGACCACTTCGACGATGTGTGCGACCACTTGATCGTTGAAGACCGGACAACGGGGGCGATTGTCGGGACCTACCGGATGCAGATGGGCGATGTGGCGGGACAGTACTTCGGGTATTACAGCGAACAGGAGTTCGACTTTGCGCCGTACGAGGGAATGCGCAGCCAGATTGTGGAGCTGGGACGGGCGTGTATTCATCGGGAGCACCGGTCGTCGGAGGTGCTGCATCTTTTGTGGCGCGGAATTGCGCGGTATGCGCTAGTGAATGACGGCCGTTACATGATGGGATGCTGCTCGCTGACCTCGCAGGATGCGGAGATGGGGCATGCAGTGTACGCTTCGCTGCGCAACTGCATGGCGGAGCCCGCGCTGCTGACGAGGGCGACACCGGCGTTTGCGCTGCCTGCCGCGAAGGAGGAGATGCTGGAGGCGCGCGCTCCTAAGCTGCTGCGAGCTTATCTGACGATTGGAGCGAAGATTTGCAGTGAGCCGGCGATCGATCGGGAGTTCAAGACGATCGATTTTTTGACGCTGCTGGATTTGCAGACGCTGCATCCGCGAGTGGCGAAGAGATTTCTTGAGGGGCACTGAGGTGAGGTTGGTTCGGACTCTCATGGGAGTGTCGCGAGGAGTGTCTGCGTTGCACAGGCTGGTGCGGGCGGTGGTGCGGAGTTTGTTGTTTGTTTTGCTGCTGGTAGCGGCGGTGGTGGACTGCTGGATTCGGCGGCCGCGGGTGGGTGCTGAGGGGGCGGTGTGGATCCATGGCTGGTGTCGCAGGATTGTGCGGGCGATGGGCTTCGCCTGCAGCGTTGAAGGACGGCTGCCGGAGGGTGGGGCGGTGGTATCGAATCACCTGAGTTATCTGGATATTCTGCTGTACAGTTCGGTGCAGCCGTTTGTGATGGTGGCGAAGACCGAGGTGAGACGCTGGCCGCTGCTGGGATGGCTGACGGCGCAGGCAGGGACGGTGTATGTGGAACGCGGTGGAGGGCCGAAGACCTATCCGGATGTGAATGCGGCGATGGCTGAGGCTTATCGGAGCGGGTTGCCGGTGCTGTTCTTTCCGGAGGGGACGACCACGGATGGTGCTGGCGTGCTACCGTTTCGGCGAGGGCTGTTTCACTCGGTGTTGGATAATGCGGTTTCGTTGCGGACTGCTGCGCTGCGTTATTCGTTGGAGCCGTGTTCGGTGAATCGCGGCGCTACGGTGGGTGAGGATGTTTGCTGGTGGGGAGAGATGGAGTTTACTTCACATATGTTCTGGCTTTTAGGGATGCGTGGATTGGCAGTGCAGATACGGTTTGGTGATGAGGTTCTCGAGCGGCAGGATCGATTTGTTCTTTCCGAGACTGCGCAGGCGAGGGTTGCGGAGATGTATGAGGATCTGGGCGGTGTGAAAGATCCGGCGCCTGCCTTTGAGCGGGAGATGGTTGAGGTTATGTGAGCTTGTTTCTTTTTACTGTTGCCTGATCGCTTTTGTGAGGAGAGCGGTTCGCGCCTTCGCGCGAAGGCCCACCTTAGCGACGATAAAACTGTCGCGAAGGATGGGGCACCCGGAGCGGCGGATGTTTTAGGTTTTCGTTGCGGCGATTTGGGGGACGAGGGCGGTCAGGAGGCTGGTGAACTGTTTTTCGACGCGGCGGCCCGTCTCGATGACTTCTTTGTGGTTGATGATTTCGGGCGTTTCGCCAGCGTTGGCGACGCCGGCGGCCATATTGGTGACGAGGGATATGCCGAGGACCTCGAGGCCCATGTGGCGAGCGACGATGACCTCGTGGACGGTAGACATGCCGACGAGGTCGGCGCCGAGGGTGCGGAAGGCGCGGATCTCGGCGGGGGTCTCGAAGCTGGGGCCGAGGACGGCCAGATAGATACCTTCGGTAAGGAGGAACTGCTGGCGGGCGGCCTCTTCGATGGCCAGGGCGCGTAGGCCCCGGGAGTAGGCGGTGGACATGTCGAAGAAGCGCTGGCCTGCGCCGGGGACCATGCTGAATCGGGGCTCGTTGGGGCCGAGGGCGGCGTTGGTGCCGGTGAGGTTGATGTGGTCGGAGATGGCGACCAGGGAGCCCTGCTGCAGAGTGGTGCGGATGCCGCCGGCGGCGTTGGTGACGATGAGGGTCTTGCAGCCGAGCAGGCCGAGGACGCGGGTGGGGAAGGTGACCTCGGAGATGGGGTAGCCCTCGTAGGCGTGGACGCGACCCTGCATGACGGCCACGGGAACACCGGATATGTGGCCGAGGACGAGATGGCCGGAGTGGCCCTGAACGGTGGATTCCGGGAAGTGGGGAATTTCGGTGTAGGGGATGCGGATGGCTGCCTCGACGTGGGAGGCGAAGTTGCCTAAACCGGAGCCGAGAATGATGCCGATGGTGGGGAGGACGTCGGCGCCGGCGCCGGCGCGGATGTAGTCTGCCGCGGATTGGGCTCTGCTGTAGATGTCTGTCATCAATAATCCTGCTGTGGCGATCCTTGTTCTGGCGGGGTACCCCTCCCCTCCCCTCCCCCGTATTTTGCGGCTAAAATATCCAGAATCAATCGTTTAGCGGGAGGCAGTGCCTGCAAAATATTCAATCTAAATGGGTTACGGCTAAAATATTGCAAAATAAGGGGCTGCGGTTTTTTGATCCGCAGAAAAAGTCTGGTTCATGCCGATTTTTTTGCACTGTCTTAAGAGGATAGCAAATTGGAGATAACTCATAGGACAGGCGCATGTTGTTGCCTGGCAATGGGTTTCGAGATTCTGGGGCTTGACACAAAAAAAATGGTCTCGGTTAGGTTGAAGCTGTGCCTTCCAGGTTTATGACTTTGGTTCCAGGTTCGTGCTCAGGGGCGCGTGCCGAGGGTGTTGTTTTTCACGCCGAGTGAGAGAGGTGTGACGACGGGGGTGGCTGCGCCGATGAGCTCCATGATCTGGGAGTCAGACATGACAAGCCAGACATTACCCGAGCCGTCGACGGCGTCGCCAACGGGATACGCTCCATATGCAAATGAGAACCCGTTCGCTCCGGAGAGTATGGTTCCGTTGTTGTCGAGTTCGACCACACCGCTGCTAAAAACGAGCGCGCCGTTGACGAGGGCGGAAGTGTCGCGGGTGACCCAGGCATTCCCTGCGCCGTCAATGGCGACACCGAGTGGATTCGACACTCCTCCTCCCGTGTAGCCGGTTGAGCCTGAAAGGTTTGTCCCATCGTTGGCGAACTTGAATACGCTGGGAGTGAAGCCATTATTGGCGACCCAGGCGTTTCCCGCATTGTCATTGGCGATGCTCCAGGCGCCGGTCAAACCAGTTGCGGTGTAGCCCGTAGTGCCTGAGAGTGGAGCTCCGGCGTTCGTGAACTTTGAGACACTACTGGTGGCGGAGCCAGTAATATTCGCAATCCAGACGTTCTCCGAGGTGTCGATAGAGATGCCTTTGACTTCACCTAGACCTCCACCGGTGTAGCCGCTGCCGGAGAGCTTATTTCCGCTATTGTCGAACTCGGCGAGACTCCCGCACCAGACGTTCCCAAATCCGTCGACGGCCAGCCCCGGGGTGGTGGTGGTGAGGGCGAAACCTGTTGAACCAGAGAGCGGGGTTCCAGTGTTGCCCAGCTTCGCTAAGCCCGGTGTGAGGCTGTTGGTGAGCCAGGCATTTCCTGAGGCGTCGATCGCGACGCTGTTGGGGTTGGACAGTCCGCCACCAGTGTAGCCGGTGGAACCCGACAGGACCGTCCCGTTGCTGCTGAGTTCAGTCGCGCTGGAGTATACCGGGCCCGGGCCGACGTCTTCATTCGCAATCCATATATCTCCCGAGGCGTCGATGGCTATTGCGGTTTGAAGCCCTCCGTTAGCCGGGTAAGCCTTGTAAGCCAAGAATACGGTCCAGTCGTTGGGTGCGGCTGAAAGGGTTGGCTGGAAGGGAGCGGTTGCCGGGGCGAGAGCGTAGAGTGTGGCAACCTGCGAAGCGGGGTTCGTGGCGATGTTGTAGATGGACTGGAGGGTGTTGGTGGGCGCGGTTCCTCCGGTGGGCGTGGCTGCGGCGAAGAGTGAGGCGCAGGTGGAGGTGGCTCCGGTTGAGTTGACGCAGGAGGAGAGGATGTCGGCGAGGGTGTTGAGCTCGGCCTGGGGGACGGTTCCGTTACCGGCGGGAGTGGTGGCGAGAGGTGTGCCGGTCGTGGTATTGACGAGGTTCGGCACGGACAGGAAGGCGTTGGAGAGGCCCAGAGAGTTGGTGCTGCTGGCGCCGACCTGGGTGGTTCCAGGGGTCATGAATGGGGCGAGGGCGTAGACGGAGGCGACGGTGGTGGCTTCGTTGATGAAGATGAAGGAGTGGGGATTCAAGGTGTACTGGCTGCCGTAGAGGGTGCAAGGCCCGAGAGCGGTCATCAGGACGCTGGCTGCGTTGTTGGTGTCGGGAGGAGTGAGGCCGGGATTGCCGCCGGTGGCGACGATGTAGAGCTGGCTCGTGGACGATGGGCAGGAGTAGTCGCCGGTGATGGAGAAGCTTCCGCTGGCGTCGGTCGTGACGGTCGTGTTGAGCAGGGCGGCGGCACCGGTGCCGTAACCGGTGGTTCCTGCGGCATAGAGCTGGATGGCGGCTCCGGAGATGGGTTGGCTGCCGCCGTGAACTATGCCGCGAAGCTGCGGGATTGAGGAATTTTCGGTGGATGGTGTGCCGGTAGCGCAACCCGCAGCGAAGAAACAGAGTGAGAGGAGAAAGACGCTGACGATCGCGGCTTGGGTGGATTTGGAATTATCCGGCAGAGTCACTTGTGTCTCCCTTGTGCAATCCGACGATTGATTTCCGGGGCCCGAGATGCGAGCAGTGTACAGCTGGAGTTCAAGTTTTCGTAGATAAGTTCAGGAAGTGTGGGATTGGTTTCGCTGGACGCGATTCGGGCAGGTTCCGTGCGCTATAAAAGTTTCGCTACTACGACGGTCAGGTCGTCGGATTGTTCTCTGGTTCCGGCAAAGGTGGAGACTGCTTCCGCGATATCGGTGACCATGGTGGCTGCGGGTTCCGACTCCTTGCTGAGGATGACTTTTTTCAGGCGGTCGAGGGAGAATTCGTCGCCGTTTTCGTCCTCCTGCTCGGTGACGCCGTCGGTGTAGAGAGTGAGGATGTCGCCCGGCTCGAGCGTGATCTTCGTGTTTGAGAATTGGGCGTCGGGGAGGAGACCCATGATGGGTCCGCCTTCCTCCAGCAGCAGGGATTCGCCGGTGCTGGTGCGCATTAGGAGAGGCGGGTTGTGACCGCCGCTGGCGTACTCCAGGGTTCGGAGGGTTGGATTGAAGCGGGCGTAGAACATGGTGACGAAGGTTGCGGAGTTGGTGATCTGCTTGAGGACTCCGTCGAGATCCTTGAGGATGGCGGCGGGGCCGCTGAGCTCGCGGGCACGAAGGCGAAGGGCGACGGCGAGAGAGGGCATGAGGAGAGAGGCGGCGGCTCCTTTGCCGGAGACGTCGGCGATGACGACATCGACAACTTCGTTCGAGACCTGAAAGAAGTCGTAGTAGTCGCCGCCGAGGAGCCTTGCGGGCTGCATCAAGGCGGCCAGTTCGATGCCGGGAACGATTGGAGGCTTGGGCAGAACTCGCCGCTGGACTTGAGAGGCGAGGGTCAGGTCGTTCTCGTATTCGTCCCGTTGCTTGCGCACCTCGGCTTCCAAACGACCGCGCTGGTTTGCGATCTCCGTGACGAGAAACCCGACGACGAGATAGCCAGCAAGACTGATGACAGTGCGAATGATCTTGATATGCAGGGCGTCGGTATCCGGCCCGAAGATGTATTGCAAGACAGTACAGAGCGCGGCCAGGCCGATGGTGATGGGCAGGCGGTTGACCAGCGCGCTGAGCGCAATGGGCAGCACGTAGAGGTAGCCGAGCGAATCATCCTCGATGACGATCCAGTCGGTATAGGCGACGGCGGCAATAGCGAGAGCAACGACAATGTTCAGCAATCCTGATGTGCGGTTCTCTTCGGTTTGGACATGCCGCTTGAAGGCGTCGCTGTTTTTGTTTTCCTTCTTGAAGGCCATCTGGAATGCTTCTTTCGCGACGCAGGATAGGCGAAATTCTACTGCATGAGAGCGGCTTGGTTGGGCGCTATTTGATGAGCATGGAGACGATGCTGGCGGACATGAGGTTGGCCATGGTTCCGGCGAGCATGGCGCGGAGGCCGAGGCGGGCGAGGTCGTTGCGGCGATTGGGGGCGAGGGCTCCGATGCCGCCGATCTGGATTCCGATGGAGCTTAGGTTTGCAAAGCCACAGAGAGCGAAGGTGGTGATGGTGAAGCTGCGGGGCGAGAGCAGGCTCTTCTGAGCGCCGAGGTTGGTGTAAGCGACGAGCTCGTTAAGGACGGTGCGGGTGCCGAGGAGGTTGCCGACGAGTTTGGCCTCGTGCCATGGGATGCCGATGAGCCAGGCGACGGGCGCGAAGAAGAAGCCGAGGACGGCGTTCAGACTGGAGGGGAAGGGGATGTTGTGCGGGGCGAGGTAGTTGTGAATGCCGCCGAAGATTCCGTTGGCAAAGCTGACGAGGGCCAGGAAGCTGATGAGCATGATGGCGACGTTGAAGGCGAGCGCGCCGCCGTCGATGGTGCCGCGTGCGATGGCTCCGATGAAGTTCTCGTTCCTGTGTTCTTCGGCGGGCGGCATCTTGACGATGCCGGCGGTGGCGGGAACCTCGGTTTCGGGGACGAGCATCTTGGAGATGAGGATGGTGCCGGGGGCGGTCATGATGACGGCGGCGAGGAGGTCTGACGCGTGGATGCCGTAGGCGATGTAGGCCGCCATGATTCCGCCGGAGACGTGGGCCATGCCGGAGGTCATGATGGTCATGAGTTCGGAGTAGGTGGCGTCGTTGAGGAAGGGGCGAATGGTGAGCGGAGCTTCCGTCTGGCCCATGAAGATGCTGGCGGCTACGTTGGTGGACTCAGCGCCGGAGATGCCCATCGTTTTCTGCATGATCCAGGCGAACGCGCGGATGACGAGCTGCATGAAACCGATGTGGTAGAGGACGGCGAAGAAGGCTGAGATGAAGATGATGGTGGGGAGGACGGCGAAGGCGAAGTCGGCGAGAGTGTCGCCAGGTGTGCCGAGCCGGCCGAAGACCATTCGGGAGCCTGCGACGGAGTTCGCCAGAAGTTGGTTGATGGCGTTGCCGGCTACGGCGAAGACGCGCTGGCCGGTAGTGGACTTAATGACGATGAAGGCGAAGACAATCTGAAGGCCGAGTCCCCAGGCAACTGTGCGCCAGCGGATGGCGCGGCGATTGGTCGAGAAGGCGTAGGCGGCGGCGAGAAAGACGATGAGTCCGAGAAGACCGGTGAAACGAGCCAAAGCTGCTCTCCTACGCGGGGTTACGGCAAGGTGAACGCGTGGGATGAGTGTACCGGGTGAAAGGGAAGGCTATCTATAAGATTCTCCGGGTTTGAATTCTGGGAGAGGGGTTCCTCCGAGATTGGAAGCGCGGTTTATCGAGATGCGACGGCGCTTTTATGTTTAGGGTTGAGGGGCGGGTTGATGTGAAAAACATTGCATTTTAGGTGGGGGAGAGAGAAGATTTATTCTCCATTTCTCCTGAATGCGGGATAATCAGAGAAAACGAAGTCTACCTGTTGAGCATGGACGCGTAGGGAAAGCTTTCGCGGAGCGCTCCTAAGACCGGTGTAGCCGGGGAGACAATCTAAGGACCACTCCGATAGAGATTGATGAGCCTGTCAGGTTTGCGGCTCAACGGATGCAGCCCTATTTGCGAGATCACTGGGCCAGGTGATCTGTCGTCAAAGATACAGAGATCCTTGCAGGACCAAACCGCACGACGTGCATGGTGCCCGATGAACTACGCCTTTCTCCCCGATCTGCTGGCCTTGACTATCCTGATAGTCATTCTGGTGTTGCTGCACAGACGGCATCCGCAGAAGCAGGCGGACCTGTGGCTCCTGGGACTGTTCTTTACCCTGGTTGAAGCGGTTGCGCACACGTTTTATGCTCCGGTTGGGCCGCCGAACAGGTACCTGCATTTGACTGTGGTGGACTGCTACCTGGTGGCCGGGTTGGTGTTCACCCTGGCGTCGGGAGATAAGACGCTGGCCCCAAGAGGCAGGCTGCTCTATATCGGACTGAACGGTCTGTCACTGCTGGCAATCAACACGCTGTATGGTCTGCACTATCGCACACCGACACCTTATTTTGTCTTTGTCGCCATTGGGTTGATTGTGGGGATGGCAAGTTCGATCTATCTGCGGAAGAGCTGGCTGCGCGCCGGGTTGCAGTTCTGCGGGTGGCTGGCGATTGGTTTTCTGATCAAAGCCGGAGATTATCGGGAGGCGGTGTACTGGAGCCTGAGCTGTGTTTATTGCATTGCGGCGTTCAACTTCCAACGGCGTCTACCGGCAAGAAGCACCGGGAAGCTGGCGATCGTGACCGGCTTCTCCATCTGGGGGCTGTGCTTTCTGTTGCATCCCTGGGTGGTGCATTATGCGGCCTTCGCCGACATCGCCTCGCATGTTTGGAATATGCAGAAGTCGCTGATCTCGATCGGTATGATTCTGCTGATGCTGGAGGAGCAGGTGTCGAGCAACGAATGGCTGGCGCTGCACGATGAGTTGACCGGGCTGCCGAACCGGCGCTCGTTCGAGGACCGGCTGAGTAGCGCGCTGGATCGCTCGCGGCGAAGGAACTCCAATGTTGCCTTGCTGATGCTTGATCTCAATGGGTTCAAGAGGATCAACGATACGATGGGTCATTGTGCGGGCGACCAGGTGCTTCAGGAGGTGGCGAAGAATTTGCAGGAGCATGTGCATAGCTTCGAGACGCTGGCGCGGCTGGGGGGAGATGAGTTTACGATGATCGCGTCGGATGTGCGGGAGGACCAATCGCTGGAGCGCCTGTTGGACGATGTGCGACGCGCCGTCGAGAGGCCGCTGATGATCGATGGACACAGGCTGGTGGTGACGGCGAGTCTTGGGGTGGCGGTCTTTCCCGACGATGCTCCCGATGCGGCGCGACTGCTGCGGGTCGCGGATCAGCGGATGTACCTGTTGAAGCAGAGGCCGGCACTACCGCAGAGGGTGAGACCGGAGGTGATGCCAGTCTCGGGACGGCTCGCCATGGATGCGACGGCGTTGATCGCGTCGGAGTCGTCGCGCAGGCGGCTGCGGGCCGCTATGGCTGATGATGCGTCTTCGTGAGGACCTCTCGAATGAGGGGCTGAAGTTTTGGTGGGGCGGCGGTGATGTGGAGGGTCTCGCGTAGCATGGCTTCGGGTTCGGCGAGGTGGGATTCGTCTTCGGCAAAGAGAGTGATGAGGGGCTGACCGGCTTTGACGTAGTTGCCTAGTTTGGCGTGCATCTCGATTCCTGCGTGGGCAGAGACGGGATCGCCGGGTTTGGCACGGCCTGCTCCAAGGTGTTGCACGGCCCAGCCGACTTGTTTGCAATCCATGGAGGCGAGGTAGCCGGGCGTTGGGGCCGTGAGGGTGCGGGTGGCGGTCGGTTTGTGATGATAGCCGGGGTCGGCATCGCTTTCAAAGAGGGAGATGTCTCCTCCCTGAGCCTGAACAATCTGCAGAAAGGCTTCAAAGGCCGCTCCGCAGGCAAGGATTTCGTCGGAGAGTTTTGCGCCTGCTTCGGGAGTGTCGGCGTGGCCGGCGAGGTGGAGCATCCAGCCGGAGAGGACGTTGGTCAGTTCGATCAGGTCGGCGGACATGGGGTGCCTGTTCTGCTTCATGATGTCGATGCACTCCCAGACTTCGACCCAGTTTCCGGAGAAGCGGCCGAGTGGCTCGTCCATGGTGGTGAGGAGGGCGACTGTGTTGGTGCCCGAGGCTTCGCCGGTCTGAACCATGAGCTCGGCGAGGAATTTCGATTTTTCGTAGGTGGGCATGAAGGCGCCGGAGCCCACCTTGACGTCGAGGACGAGGGCGTTGAGATCTTCGGCAAGTTTTTTGCTCATGATGCTGGCGGTGATGAGGAAGGGCGACTCGACCGTGCCGGTGTGGTCGCGGAGGGCGTAGAGGATACGATCGGCGGGGACCAGGCGCGGGGTTTGGCCGACCAGGGCGGCGCCGCATTTTTTTAGCGTCTGGAAGAACTGGTCGAGGGAGAGCTGGGTGTCGAAGCCGGGGATCGTCTCGAGCTTGTCCAGCGTGCCGCCGGTGTGGCCGAGGCTGCGGCCGGAGATCATGGGGACGCAGATGCCGGGGACGCCATCCGGCGTGGGTTTCGATAGACCAGCTGCGGCGAGGATTGGGGCGATGAGGAGGGAGGTCTTGTCGCCGACGCCGCCGGTGGAGTGCTTGTCGATGGTGAAGGTGTGGAGGGGCTTGGCGTCGAAGGTCTCGCCGGAGTAGCGCATGGCGGCGGTGAGGGTGGCGAGCTCCTGCTGATTGAGGCCGCGCTGGAAGACGGCCATGAGGAATGCGGCGATCTGGGCGTCGGTGACGAGTTGTTTTTCGGGAGTGCGGTCGACGATGGCGCGGATGAATGCCTGGATTTCGGCGTCGGAGAGGACGAGGCCGTCGCGTTTGTGGAGGATGACGTCGATGGGATGGATGGTGGGTGTCATGTGTTTGGGATTAGGAGTTTTCGAGGAGGAAGGCTGCGGGAAGAAGGTCTGCGATGGTGGCCTGGGCGATGGCTCCTGCTTCGGCGGGGAAGAAGACGATTGTGTTGGGGGTGCTGAACTCGTGGATGGTCTGG